>Ga0302314_10020329_pt1 | contig 10983 bp, 7 predicted proteins | sample III_Palsa_N2_3_FD_200533 | JGI IMG/M metagenome (GOLD analysis project Ga0302314, IMG submission 200533) | Peat permafrost microbial communities from Stordalen Mire near Abisko, Sweden - III_Palsa_N2_3 | ecosystem: Environmental > Terrestrial > Soil > Palsa > Peat permafrost | place: Sweden... | reverse complement strand
TAGCGCGCACTTTCACATGAGCAATGTGGATGTGATTCATATGGGATTTGGGGCGTGCAAGGTGCCGTTTGCGCTGCTGGAGATATGGGCGGACCCGGCGGGGAGGGGATCACAGCGGGACTATCGGTTCAGCGATATTCGGCTGGAGGATTGGTACTCCCTGTATCAGCTTAGGCAGCCTCTGCCGAAGATTCGGGATGTTGCTTTTTCAGGGATTTGGTCGATGGATGGGCCGGGGATGGTGGCTTCGGTGGCGAAGGGGGATGTGGCGGGGATTGCGTTGAAGGATGCTGCGGTGGGGGTTGGAGCTCGGGTGGAGGATGGGGCGGAGGCGCCGGTGGTTGAGGCTGGGGTGCCGAGTGGGTTTACGTATTCGGCGGGATTGCTGCGGGCGAAGCAACGGATTCGGTTCTCGGCGAAGGCGGAGGGCGTGGAGGGGCGGCGGTTCGAGTGGATCTTTGGGGATGGAACGCGGGGTGAAGGGCGTGATGTGAGCCATGCGTTTGCGGACGCGGAGGGGACGCTGCTCAATGGGTCTGGACGGTTTCGGGTGTTGCTGCATGTGGTGGATCGTGATGGGCGGCAGGACTGGAGTAGTGAGTCGGTGGTGCTGGCGTCTGTGGGGAAGCGGGTTGGGTCGGATGATGGGATGGCTGGGAGTACGGGGTTCGAGCGAGAGGTGCGGGTTCCGGCGGATGGTGGATATACGTTCACGCTGCTGACGAGCCGGGATTCGGCTTTGAGTGTGGATGATGGAGCCGCGGTGCGGTCGCCGCAGGGGCGGGTGCAGGTGTGTGGCGCGGAAGGCAATGCGGTGCAGCCGGTGCGGGTGAGCGTGGCTTTGAGGGCTGGGGTGCATCGGATTCGGGTGCGGCAGATGCCGGGGATTGAGAATGCGGATGAGGGCCGGCCTGGTTTGTTGTGGGAGGGGCCGGGGATTGAGCGGCAGGTGGTGCCGCAAGACTGAAAGCGCCCTACGCGGGCGGCGATCACCTGGCGGTGTGTGATCGCTTCGCGTGGTCCTCCCGGTGGTCGGTACTGAGATTGTTGGCACCAGGGGTAGGGGGGTGGGCGGTGTACGTCCCACCCTTCGACGATGAGACCATCGAAGGATGGGGCACTCGGGCAGGGTGGCACGGAGGGGTATTCGCGAGTCTGAGCGAGCGCCACGCGAAGCTCAATATGCATCCGGAAGTGGTTGCTGTCCGCAGAGCGCGATTGTCCGGTGGGACTGCTTGCTAGGTGCTTTGTGTGAAGATGGCGGTGAAGTTTTCGAGCTCTTCGAATCGGGCCATGGTGTTGCGGGCGTACTCGCCGAAGCGGGGGTGGTTGACCAGCGTTGCGTCGAGGAAGACCGAGGCTGGTTTGATTTCTACGGGGGCTTGCGTGAGGGTGTCCTCGGCGAGAGTGTTCATGTCGGTGGCGAGTTTGCCGCGCATGGTACGAAGACCTGGGTCGGCGAGGAAGTCGATGTCCTGCTCGTTGTGGAGAAGTGCGAGCTGGTTCCAGAAGATGGCGGCGGCGGTGAGGGTGGCGCGCAGGATCTGGTCGCCGGTCTGGATATGCTGGTCGCGGGCGAGGCCAAACTCGTAGGGGACGGCGGTGTTTGCGCTGCGGATGCCGGCGACGAGCTTGCCGAGGCGGTCGCGGAGGCTATCGGCGTGGCGGAGGATCTCGTCGCGGTCGCCGGTGGAGTTGAGGAGGGTGAAGAGATCTGCGCCGATGCGCAGGACGGCGGCAAAGCTGCGTCGCATGACGGTGGTGGTGCGGATGGGCCAGAGCTGGTCGAAGACGAGCCACATGGCGGCGAGGGCGATGACGATGCCGACGAAGCGATCGCGTGCGGGGGCGAGCTCGGTGGGCGAGGAGAAGCTTTCGAAGGCCACGAGGTAGAAGGCGAAGGCCATTTGCAGGCCGATGTAGTTGAACTTCGGCCCGGCGGCGACCCAGGCGGAGAGGAAGGCGATCGCGGCTTCGAGGACGACCAGCGAGGTGATGGAGTCCATGTGGGGGAATAGGAAGGAGATGGCTCCGAGGCCGAGGAGCAGGCCGCCGATGATGGAGCCGAGCAGGCGGAAGACCAAGCGCTGTTTGGTGGCGGCGGAGCTGCTGAGACCGGTGACGAGGACGGTGGTGACGGAGGTGGAGATGCCGGGCCATGCGACGGCGTTGTAGAAGATGTAGCAGAAGGTGGCGCAGAGGCAGATCTTAAGGCCGAAGGCGACGTTCTCCCGGTTGCGAATGGCTCCGGGGATGAAGAACGGAATCTTGTGGCTGGGGAGCGCGACGAGATCCTTGCTTTTGAGGGGGCTGAGATCCATGGGCATTGTGAGGATGGCGTGGAGGGAGCCTTCGACACGATCGAGCAGCCCGTACTGGCCGCGATGGACGAGCTCGAGGCGAGAGCCGGGTTCGGGTGGGAGTCCGGGGGTGATGCGGCGGCACTCGTCGGCGATGCGGGCGCAGCGGGTCTGGGTGTCGGGGTCGACCTCGGGGGGATTTTGCAGGCCGAAGGCAGCGGAGACGTCCATGAGCTGGGCGAGCATGGTGATGCGGGGACGGGTGGCGATGGGGAGGCTGCCGGGGTCGAGGTTACGGTCGACGATGGTGTTATAGAGGCTCATCATGCCGCTCTGGCCGGCGATGGCGATGCGGGATACGCGGGAGGCGGCTTCGAAGCGCTCGGCGGGCGGGGCATTCCGGGCGTAGGCACGAAACAGGGCCTCCAGCGCGGTGTAGCGGATGCGGCGCTGTTCCTGCAGGGCTGCGGCGGGGTGGCGGGCGCCGAAGAGGTATTCGACGGCGACCGCGCAGCCGAGCGAGATGAGGAAGGTGCCGACGAGGTAGAGAGAGGTCTTGACGAGGCGATCGGCGGGAAGATGCCGCTCCCAGAGCGCGATGACGGTGCAGTAGATGAGGCCGAAGCTGGAGCCGAGCTGCGGATAGTTGGTGGTGACGACGATCATGCCGGCGACGAATGTGACGGTGGTGACGCTGAGGAGGCGGACGACGGGATCGTTGTCGGAGAGGATGACGACGGCGAGCTCGACGAGGATGGCGAGGACGACGATGGCGAAGGAGAAGAGGCTGGTGCGGAGGGAGATGGCGGGGCTGTCGCGGCTGATGAGGAAGATGAAGTACATGCCGATCGAGATGAAGGGCATCTGCAGAGCTTCCATGATGACGAGAGCGACGACGGAGGCAAGGACGATGCGGAGGGCGCTGGCGAGACGGCCGGGGTTCGGCGCGAGATCCTGGAGGAGGTCATGGATCCACGAGGGGCGGGTGGGCATGGGTGCTGCAGGGATCGTGGTGGCGGGTGCGGCCATGGATTAGCGGACGACCGTGACGGCGGTGGCGCCGATGCGGAAGAGTTCTGGGTCGGGATCCTGAACGCGAATGCGGACGGGGAAGCGCGAGGAGAGGTGGACCCAGTTGAGGGTGCGCTCGATGTTGGGCAGGCCCTGGGCGACGGCGCCGTCTTCGGGGAAGACGCCGTAGCCGATGCTTTCGACGACGCCGTTGAAGCGGCGGTCGGGATGGCCCATGAGGTAGAGGTCGACGTGGTCGTTGAGGTGGATGTTCTTGAGCTTGGACTCGCGGTAGTTGGCGATGACGTACCAGGTGCGGGTGTCGATGAGAGTGAAGAGCGGCGCGCCGGGGCGGGCGTAGGCGCCGATGGAGATGTTCATGTTGGTGACGTAGGCGTTGAAGGGCGCGACGACGCGGGTGCGCTCGAGGTCGAGGCGTGCGGCGTCGACCTTGGCGGCCTTGGCGGGGCGCTGGGATTCGAGGGTGTCGACGGTGTCGATCGTATGGATGGCCTGGCCGAGCTTGGCCTGCTGCTCTTCGGCGAGGGACGCGGCCTCAATCTTGCGGAAGTTCGCTTGCTGCTGGCCAGCCTGAGCCTGGAGGAGCGCGGCCTGGGCCTCGTCGTAGTTGCCTTGAGCGACGCGGACGGCGGTATTGGCCTGATCGATCTGTTCGACGGTGACGTACTGCTTTTTTAGCAGAGGTTCGATGCGATGGAGGTTATTGGTGGCTAGCTTGAGCGAAGCATCGGCTGCTGCGACGGCGGCCTGAGCGCGGGCGACGGCTGCGGCGGAGACATCGATGGCGCTGCCAGCGGTCTGGACGCCTGCGCGGGCGTCGAAGACGGTGGCGCGGGCTGCTTCGGCGGCGCTGCCTTGCGCGGCGATGTGGCGGCGGGCGTCGATGATCTGTTGTTCGAGGGCTTCCTGATCGGATAGCGCCTGCTGGAGGGCGTACTGGTAGGGGCGGGGGTCGATGACGAAGAGGAGGTCGCCCTGCTTGACGAAGGCGTTGTCCTTGACGGGGAGTTCGGTAAGTCGGCCGCTGACCTCAGGGGCGATCTCGATGAAGTTGGCGCGGACGCTGGCGTCGTCGGTGCGGGGATGCAGGTCAGTCTGGAGGACGACGATGATGAGCATCAGGATCGCGGCGACGACGATGGCGATGCCAATGATGCGGCCGAGGCGGGCTTTGGGATGGGCTACGGGGATTGGGGTGGTTGCGACGACTTGCTCCATGTAGGACTCCTGATGGACTGGCTAGCGGAAGAAGATCAGCCAGAGCAGGCTGGTGAAGAAGAGGACGACGCAGGGATAGATGAGCGCGAGCGGACCGACCTCGTTTTCGAGCTCGAGGCGGACGAGGACGAAACGGACGAGGAAGGTGAGGGGGATGGAGATGGCGAGGCAGAGCATCCAGACGGGGAAGAAGGAGCCGATGATGTCGATGTTCGGGGCGTGGCCGCAGCCGGTGAGCAGGAGGCAGGCTGCTCCGAGGGCAAGCTGGCTGGTTGCGGTGCGCTTGAGGGTCCGGGTGAGCTTCATTGGGTGGGACCGTCCTGTGTGGCTTTGGGATCTTTGGACCCGTTGGGATTGATCTGGGTTGCGGGCGGCATGGTGCGCAGGAGGTTGCCGGTGACGAACTCGAGGTCGACGGCTTCGAGGAAGAGCTGCGAGCGGGCGGAGACGCCGGAGAGGCGGGCCTGGGCGAGCTGGCGCTCGGCGGTGACGACGTCGATGAGGTTCTTGACGCCGTACTTATAGGCCTCGAGCGAAGCGCCGTAGGACATGTTGGCGGCTTCTAGGAGGGAGACGGCGGCCTGCTGCTTTTTGAGCGCGGTGCGGAAGGAGATGTAGGCGCTCCAGACCTCGCGGGTGGCGGCGTCCTTCTTCTCGGTGAACTCGTCGTGGGCCTCGCGCTCCTTGGACTTGGCTGCAGCGAGCTCATTGCGGCGGGCCCCGCCGTCGAAGACCTTCCACTCGAGGCTCATGGCGACCTTCCAGGTGGGCATCGTGGTGGAGCCGAGCTGGCCATAGTCGGTGGTGGGCCAGATGGAGGTCTGGGCTCCGCTGGCTGCGAGGGAGATCTTGGGGCGATACTCGCCGCGCGCGACGCGGACCTCATCGTCAGCAGCGCGGATCTCGGCGGCCTGTGCGGCGAGGTCGGGGCGGTTGGCGACGGCGCGGTCGATGAGCTGCTCGATGGAGACGGTGAGGGTCTCGGGGAGCGGAGCGTTGGTCATGGCGTCGATGGTGACATCGGGTGAGGGCTCGGCTCCGACCTCTTCGGCGAGGGCGACACGGGCGACCTTTTCATCGCCGTCGGCGGCTTCCATGTCGAAGACGGCCTGTGCGGTCTCGGCCTTGGCGTTGTAGACGTCGGGGAGGGTGGAACGGCCGTTGGCGAGCTGGGCTTCGGCGGCGTCCTGCGTGGTTTGGGCGGTCTTGAGGGTCTCGCGGGTGGCTTCGAGGCGTTCCTGTGCGGTGAGGAGCTTGTAGTAGGCGGAGGCGACGCGGTAGGCGACGTCCTGATTGGCGGCGACGAAGTTGGCTCCTGCGGCGATCTTCTGAGCGAGGGCGGCGTCGACGCGGGCGCCGCGTTGGCCGAAGTCGAAGAGGAGGTATTGCAGGGTGAGTTCGGGCTGCACGATGGGGACTTCGACCATGGTGTAGCCGCGTGGGGCGAGAGGCTTGGGGAAGGGGCCGATGGTGCGCTGGTCGCCGCCGATCGCCTGGAAGATGAGGACGGGGAAGTAGGAGCTTTTTGCGACGCCAAGCGCGTCGGCGCGCTGCTTAGCGCGCTCCCAGGCGATGCGGGTGCGCGGGTTATTGTGCTCGGCGAGGTCGATGAGCTCGGTGAGGGTGTAGACGTGCTTGGGGTCGAGGGTCGCGACGGTGGCGACGGGGGTGGTGTGGGCGGCGCAGTCGGCTGCGGCTGCGGGCGTAGGTGCGGTGCCGGCGCAGGGAGTCTGGGCGTGGAGGCTGGCGGAGAGTGGGGCGAGAAGCAGAAGGACGATGCGGCTCGCCCGGCTAGCGCGAACGGCGGCGCTTTGGAGTCCGACGAGGCCGAATCGTCGAACCTCGCATCGATCCCTTGATGTACGCGTCAGAACGGAGCCCCTCACGAGATGGCTATGTTAATGGAGAGCAAAGGTGGTTATTGAAGATCACGCAGATGGCATCCGCATGGAACAGAGTGCAATGGCCCTTAGTCGACTTTGAGGGTAACTCACTCGGAAAGCGGGCACAACCCACTTTGGGGTGGGGCTCCAGTCGGGGGATGCGACTAAAATCTGGACGGTCTTACGAGAGACTCAGCCCTGATTGTCGCGTGTTCGGCTGCCTACTACGGGGAAGAACGTCGCTGCGGGCGGAGGGACGATCTCGACCTTGAGATCAGAGCCGATGCTTTCCGGGAAGACGGGCTCGAAGATCTGTTCAGGCGATACAAGGAGGGTATAGGCGCCGGGGTCAGAGGTCTGGAAGGTGAACTGTGCTTTGGCGGACGGAGCAAGCGGGAAGGGTATGGATGGCTTCGGGGACAGGATAGCGACCGTTGCAGGAGAGAAGTAGAGGAAGGCGGGGCGGCCGTCGATGACGGCGAAGCTGACCGTGTCGTTGCTGACAACGGAGATTGTCGGATCGCTGGGAGCGACGGTTCCGTCTTCGAGGTTGAAGGTGATCTCTGTGCTGGCCATAGTCGATCAAGTTAGTTGATTTTCGATGGTGTGTCCAGAGACTTTTTGCTGGCTGTCAGGGCCCGTTCGCGCTTGAGCGCCGCTAGAAATGCGGGGTCGCTGCGCAGTGCGGCGAGCTGCGGGGTGTGCTGGAGATCGGTGACGTATTCGCCGTGGGCGATGCTCCGGGCCATGAGTGGAATGGCGGCGGCGCGGTTGCCGAGGATCTCGTAGCTGTAGGCGGCGCTATAGGAGATGCCTGGATCGTCGGGCGCGAGCGCGAGGGCCTGGCGCGCCAGGGGGAGGCTGCGGTCCGCATTTCCGGTGTCAGCGTAGTAGGTGGCGAGATCGCTGAGCAGGTTGGCATCTTTGGGGTGCTTCGGCCGCGCGGCTTCATCGAGAGCGATCGCTTTCTGCAGGGATTTGATGCCTTCGTCGCGATGGCCGGGACGCCAGAGATAGGAGTCTCCCAGAACGCTCCACGCGTTTGCGTTCAGCGGAGTCTGCTGGATCGCCTTGTTTGCAATTGAGGCCGCTTCATCGTATTTTCCTTCGAGCAGGAGGACGCGACCTAGATCTAAATAAGCGTCCCCATCGGGTTCAATACGGAGGGAAGTCTCCAGATCGTTGCGGGCGTCTTCGAGGTGGTCGAGCTCGGAGTTCACAATGCCGAGATCGAGGTAGGCAACGGCGTTGTCGGGAGCAAGGGCAACACTCTTCTGAAACTGTGCGGCAGCTTCGTCTGCTCTACCTGCGGCTTCGAGATGGGAGCCGAGGCTTACATGAAATCGCCAGTCGTCAGGGGAAAGATCGATGGCTTTCTCAAGGGCGGCGACTGCTTCGTCGGGACGGTTCTCGGCGTCGAAGACCTTGGCGAGGGTGCCGTAGGCGTCGGCGTTGGTGGGGTCGAGGGCGCGGGCCTTCTCGGCGTTCTGCAGGGCGAGTGCCGTGTGGCCGTCTTCTGCAGCCATGCGGGCGAGGGTGATGTAGGCGGGAGCAAGATTGGGAGCGAGGCGGAGGGCCTGGTTGGTTTCGGTGCGGGCGAGGTCGAGGAGTTTGGGATCGTGGCGGATGCCAGCCTGGATGAGGTAGGCGCGACCAAGGCTGGCGTGCGCGAGGGCGTAGGAGGGGTCGCGAGCGATGACCTGCTGGAAGCCCTGAATCGCTGCGGCGATGTTGGCGTTCTTGTAGGAGCGGAGGAGGAGATCCTGGGCTCGCTCGTACTGGTCGTCGATGCTGGGGGAGTTGGGCGGGGCAAGCGCGAGGGTGTCTGCTGCTGTGGGTAAGAGCCAGTGGCGCAGCTTCTGGGATTGCAACCCGAGGCCAACTGCAAGAACCAGAGTTACGATCACGGCGATTGCGGCCGGGACCCGCGTGGAGCGGGAAGGCTTGCTTGGAGCGACGGGCAGGGAAGGAAACTCGACGGAGGTGGAGGTGCCGAGGCAGTCTGCGAGCGCCCGGGCAAGCTGCCCGGCGGTGGGGAAGCGCCTGTGCGGGTCGATCTCGATGGCGGTATTGACGGCACGGACGAAGGACTCGGGAAGGTCGGGGCGCAGGTCCATCAGGGACCGGCGATGGGCGATGGCGTCCGCCGCTTGAGCTGGAGTGAGGCCGGAGAGGCGGGCGGGCGGTTCTCCGGCGACGAGCGAGAAGAGCAGGACGCCGAGGGCGTAGAGATCGCTCGAGATGCTTGCGGGAGAGCCGGCGAAGAGCTCGGGGGCCATGTAGTTCGGTGTGCCGGCGACGTTGGCTTGCAGCTCGGGGAGGGTGCTGAGGCCGAAGTCCATGAGCAGGATGCGGCCGCCTTCTTCGCGCATGACGTTCTCGGCCTTGATGTCGCGGTGGAGGATGCCGGCGCGATGGACGGCGGAGAGCGCTTTGGCGAGATCGAGGCCGATGAGCGCGGCCTCGTGGCAGCCGAAGGGACCTTGCTCTTGGAGCAGGACGGCGAGGGTCTTGCCGCGGACGAAGTCGGTCCAGAAGCCGACGCGATTGTCGTGGCGATCGATGCCGTAGACGGGCAGGATGTTGGTGTGGCGAACGGAGGCGAGAGCGCGGGCTTCGCGCAGCATGGCTTCGTACTCGCGATCGCTTTGATGGTCTGAAGCGGAGGTGGGGAGGAGAAGTTTGAGGGCGACCTCGCGTTCGAGGTGCGGGTCCCAGGCGCGGAAGACCTCGCCAAAGCCGCCGTGGCCGACGCGGGTCAGGAGGGTAAAGGGGCCCCAGCTCTTCGCGGTGATCGTCGACGGCGAAACAGGCGATGAGTTCGAGCTGGTGGCCTGGCCGAGGTCGAGCGGGAGTGTGGGGTCGTCGTTCATGGGAGTGACGGCAGTCGTTCAGCAACGATGCGCGATAGAGGCTCAATGGGCACTGGCGCGGCGTGTCTGGATTATAGGGCCGCGTGGGCGGTGTTTGTGAAGATGACTCTGGCGGGATTCAATTATTCGCAGGACGCAAGGGGACGTGTACTCTCTTAGAAACACTGCGAGAAGGCTCACACGCAAGGAGGCGCCAACGCCGGGTCTCGTTGGTTTGGAGGATGGTTTGGCTCAGCCGATTGTCTTTGAAGGGCATCCCGAGATTGCGCGGCTCTTCCCGGATCTGCATCCACCGTTTTCGAGGCAGGCGGCGGTGATCGAGTCGGATCGCTGCCTGAACTGCTTCGATGCGCCATGTACGAGTGCGTGTCCGACGCACATCGATGTGCCGAAGTTCATCAAGAAGATTGCAAGCGACAATATGCGTGGGGCTGCCCTGAGTATCCTCGAAGCGAATGTGCTGGCGGGGAGCTGCTCGCGGGTGTGCCCGGTCGAGGTGCTGTGCGAAGGGGCGTGCGTGATGCATCGGTATAACAAGCAGCCGATTGCGATTGCAAAGCTGCAGCGGCATGCGATGGACACGTTTCATGCGCGTGGTGGACGTCTGCCGCGTAAGACGGATGTGGAGCGGGCGGAGAGGATTGCGTGTCTGGGGGCGGGGCCGGCTTCGCTGGCGGCTGCGGCGGAGCTGCGGCAGCGCGGGTTTCAGGTGACGATTTTCGATAAGAAGCCGCTGCCGGGTGGGCTGAACACCTATGGCGTTGCGGAGTACAAGCTGTCGACCGAAGATAGCCTGCGCGAGATTGAGCTGATTCGCGAGCTGGGCGTAGAGTTTCGCTTTGGTGTCGATGTTGGAGCTGAAGGCACGCTGGCTGCGTTGGATCGGGAGTTCGATGTGTTGTTTGTCGGTGTGGGATTGGGTGCGATGCACACGTTGGGGATGCCGGGAGCGGAGCATCCGGCGGTCGTCGATGCGCTGACGTTTATTGAAGACTACAAGCTTGGCTTGTTGACAGCGGTTGCTGGTGATGTTGTGGTGGTCGGTGCGGGAAATACCGCGATCGACGCGGCGAATGCGGCGGCTCGGTTGGGCGCGGGGTCGGTGCGGATTGTGTACCGGCGGACGCGGGAGCATATCTCGGCGTTTGATTTTGAGTATGCCCATGCATTGCAGGAGGGGGTTGCGTTTGACTGGCTGACGCAGCCGGTGGCGGTGCATGATGCGGAGGATGGGCGTGTGGCGCTTGAGTGTGTGGCGATGCGGATCGAAGAGAGCGGGTTGTTGCAGCCCGTTGAGGGATCGAGCTTTCGCATCGCGTGTGACCTGGTGATTCCGGCGATAGGACAGTCGCCGCTAGTTGGGTTGCTGGCGAGTTTTCGCGAGGTGCAGGTGGAGCGCGGGCGAATCGTGGTCGATCGCGAGACGGGGCAGACGACAAACCCGAAGTACTTCGCAGGAGGAGACTGCGTGAATGGCGGGCGCGAGGTGGTGGACGCGGTTGCGGATGGGAAGCGGGCGGGGATCGCGATGGCGAAGATGCTGGAGGTTGCGCATGTCGAAACGGCCTAGTCTTGAGGTGGACTTCGCGGGGATCAAGTCGCCGAACCCGTTCTGGCTGGCCTCTGCGCCACCGACCAACTGCGGCGAGCAGGTGATGCGGGCGTTCGATGCGGGGT
>Ga0302314_10020328_pt1 | contig 10983 bp, 11 predicted proteins | sample III_Palsa_N2_3_FD_200533 | JGI IMG/M metagenome (GOLD analysis project Ga0302314, IMG submission 200533) | Peat permafrost microbial communities from Stordalen Mire near Abisko, Sweden - III_Palsa_N2_3 | ecosystem: Environmental > Terrestrial > Soil > Palsa > Peat permafrost | place: Sweden... | reverse complement strand
CGGCTACCTGGCAATGGTCTACGCCATGGTGGCGATCGGCTTCCTCGGCTTCATCGTCTGGGCCCACCACATGTACACGGTGGGCATGCCAGTGAACCTGCAGGCCTATTTCGTGGCGGCGACCATGGTCATCGCGGTGCCGACAGGGGTGAAGGTCTTCTCCTGGATCGCGACCATGTGGGGCGGCTCGATCGAGTTCAAGACGCCGATGCTGTTCGCGATCGGCTTCATCTTCCTGTTCACCATCGGTGGGGTGACCGGCGTGGTGCTGGCCAATGCGGCGATCGACTACTCGCTGCACGACACCTACTACGTCATCGCCCACTTCCACTACGTGCTCAGCCTGGGCGCGGTGTTCTCGATCTTCGCCGGCTTCTACTACTGGTTCGAGAAGATGTGGGGCGTGAAGTACAACGAGTTCCTCGGCGCGACGCACTTCTGGCTGATGTTCATCGGCGTCAACACCATCTTCTTCCCGCAGCACTTCCTGGGCCTGCAGGGCATGCCGCGTCGCTACATTGACTATCCGGTGGCGTTCGCGAAATGGAACGCGGTCTCGTCGTTCGGCTACGCGATCACCCTGGTCGGCATGTTCGTCTTCTTCGCCATGCTGATCGAGGCGGCCGTGCGTCACCGCAAGGCGGAAGCCAATCCCTGGGGCGTGGGCGCCACGACCCTGGAATGGACCCTGTCCTCGCCGCCGCCGTTCCACCAGTTCTCGGAACTGCCGGTGATCACCAGCGACAGCCACTAAGCCAAAACATCCAAAGGGCGGCGTTCCGTGCAAATCGGGACGCCGCTTTTTGTTTTGAGCGGGCTCAATCGACGCGCCGGCGCCAATCGCCATCGACACGGCCCCGCCAGAGGGGCTATCGAGAGCTAATGTTCAAGACCAAGACCCCTGAGCTGGCGCCGGTTGGCGTCGCCGTCGCCGCGCCCGCGCGCTGGCAGGACTATGTCCAGCTGATGAAGCCGCGGGTGATGTCGCTGGTGGTGTTCACGGCGCTGACAGGGATGCTTTGCGCCCGCGTGCCGGTGAACCCCGTGCTGGGCTTCGTCGCCGTGCTCTGCATCGCCATCGGCGCCGGCGCGTCGGGCGCGTTGAACATGTGGTACGACGCCGATATCGACGCCCGCATGCGCCGCACCCGCAACCGGCCGGTGCCGAGCGGCCGGGTCCAGCCCTCCGATGCGCTGGGCCTGGGCGTGGCCCTGTCGTTGTTCTCGGTCACCATCATGATCCTGGCGGCGATCAACCTGCTCGCCGCGGCGCTGCTGGCCTTCACGATTCTCTTCTACGCGGTCGTCTACACCATGTGGCTGAAGCGCTCGACGCCGCAGAACATCGTCATCGGCGGCCTCGCCGGCGCGTTGCCGCCGGTGATCGGCTGGGCGGCGGCGACCGGGACCGCGCCGCTGAACGCCTGGCTGCTGTGCGCCATCATCTTCCTGTGGACCCCGCCACATTTCTGGGCGCTGTCGCTCTACACCACCGGCGACTACGCCAAGGCCGGGGTGCCGATGATGCCGGTGGTGCGCGGCGCGGCCTCCACCCGCCGGCAGATTCTGGCCTACAGCCTGGTCCTGGTCGCCGCGGCCGTGGCGCCGGCGTTCACCGGCCTGGGCGGCGTGCTCTATCTGGCGGTCGCCGGGATCGGCGGGCTGATATTCATCGGCCTGGCCGTGATTCTGGCCTTCAGCCACGCCGGCGATATCACCGAGGACCAGGCCAGCGGCCTTTATGAGGTCAAGACTGGCGTGAAATCGGCGCGCAATCTGTTCGCCTATTCGATCGGCTACCTGTTCGCCCTGTTCGCCGCCCTCCTGATCGAGGCGCTGGCGCATCTTCCGGCCCTGACCCTATGACCACACCCAACCCTTTCCACGAAAGCGAAGCGGCGGCCAAGGCGCGGCGCATGCGCAGCATCGTCATGGCGATCGCCCTGGCGGTGTTCGTGATCCTGGTCTTTGTTGTAACCATTACCCGATTGGGCGGACATGTCGCCGATACAGCCCACCTCTAGTCCAATCGCCGAGCGCAAGAACGCCCGCGTCGCCCTCTACTGCGTCGCCGTGCTGGCGCTGATGACGGCCGCCGGTTTCGCGTCGGTGCCGCTCTATCGGATCTTCTGTCAGCAGACCGGGTTCGGCGGGACGGTGTCGCGCGTCACCAAGGGCCCGACCGGCGTGGCCCTCGCGCAGAAGCTGACCGTCACCTTCGACACCAATGTTCGCGGCCTGCCGTGGGCGTTCACCCCCGATCAGGGCAGCCAGGTCGTCAACATCGGCCGCACGGGGCTGGCCTTCTTCACCGTCACCAACCGCTCCGACCAGCCCGTGACCGGACACGCGACCTACAATGTCGTACCCGAGCAGGCGGGCGCCTATTTCCATAAGCTGCAGTGCTTCTGCTTCACCGACCAGACCATCGCGCCGCACACGACGATCCGCTTTCCGGTGGTCTATTTCGTCGATCCGCAGTTCGCCTCCGACCCCGACACCAAGAGCTTTACGGACGTGACCCTGTCCTACACCTTCTTTCCAGCGGTCAAGGCGCAGGCAAAAGCCGCAAAAGCCGATCCAGCCCTTGGCGGAAGGCCGGACGCGGCGCTATAGCCAATCAGAGATTCTATAGGGGGCGGGGTGGCCGCTCCTCGTCACGAGGTTTGAGACCACGCAGATGTCGAGCGACGCCGTCAAACACGATTACCACCTGGTCAATCCCAGTCCCTATCCCCTGATCGGCTCTATCGCCGCCTTCGTCATGGCGATAGGCGGCGTGATCTGGATGAAGGGCCTGTTCGGCCTGGAGAAGCACAATCCCGTCGTGTTCTTCATCGGCCTGGCCGGCGTGCTCTACACCATGCTCGGCTGGTGGATGGACGTGGTGAAGGAAGCCAACGAAGGCGACCATACCCCGGTGGTCTCCATCGGCCTGCGCTACGGCATGATCCTGTTCATCGCCTCCGAAGTGATGTTCTTCGTCGCCTGGTTCTGGGTCTTCTTCGAGATGTCCCTGTTCCATGGTCACCGCGCCCTGACGCCGGACGTCGGCAACTTCAGCGGCGTGGCGCAAGCCTGGGCGACCTGGCCGCCCAAGGGCGTCGAAGTGGTGCAGCCCTTCCACCTGCCGCTGGTGAACACCCTGACCCTGCTGCTCTCGGGCACGACGGTGACCTGGGCCCACCATGCGCTGCAGGTCGGCGATCGCAAATCGGCCAAGTGGGGCCTGCTGCTGACCATCCTGCTCGGCCTGCTGTTCACCTCGATCCAGGCCTATGAGTACGGCGAGATATTCAAGGACCACATGTTCTTCTCGGCGGACGCCGCCAACTCCGGCCTCTACGGCTCGTCCTTCATCATGGCGACCGGCTTCCACGGCTTCCACGTCATCATCGGAACCATCTTCCTGACCGTGTGCCTGCTGCGGCTGATCGGCGGCGGTTTCTCGCCCCAGAAGCACTTCGGCTTCGAGGCGGCGGCTTGGTACTGGCACTTCGTCGACGTGGTCTGGCTGTTCCTGTTCGCCTTCCTGTACGTGATCCTGCCCGGGATAAAGTGAAGTGGTTTAAGGGGAGGCGGGCATGGCCGGCGTAAACCCGCTGGTCGCTGGCCTCCTCTGCCGCTGCCCCAACTGCGGCGAGGGCCCGCTGTTCGAAGGCTTTCTGAAGGTCAGCCCCCGCTGTGAGGCCTGCGGCTATGATCTGCGCGCCGCCGACTCCGGCGACGGGCCGGCGGTGTTCATCATCCTGGTGGTCGGCTTCGTCGCCTGCTTCGGCATCCTGATCACCGAGATATCGCTGCAGCCGCCGGTGTGGCTCCTGATCGCCATCTGGCTGCCGCTGGCGGCGATCATGACCCTGGCCTTGCTGCGCCCGTTCAAGGGCGTGATGCTGGCCATGCAGTTCCACAACAAGGCTTCGGAACACCGCAGCGACGAGATGTAAGGCTTGGCGCCTGCTTTGACCGTCAAGCACAGGAAGACATGAGCGACCCCTCCCGCAAATTCCCCATCGGCCTGACGATCGCCTCGGTGATCGGGATCGCGATCCTGATCGGGCTGGGCGTCTGGCAGGTGAAGCGGCTGCACTGGAAGGAAGCGTTGCTGGCTAAGATCGCCGCGTTCGAGGCGGCGTCGCCGATCCCGGTCAACCAGGCGCTCACCGGCGGCGTCGCCAGCACGGAGCTGGACTTCGTCCGCGTCTCGGCGACCTGCCCGGATATCGAGACCACGCCCTACCTTAAGCTCTACGCGGTGCGCGAAGTGGCCGGGTTCCGGCTGATCACGCCCTGTACCCTGACCGGCGGCCCCTTCAAGACCGTCCTGGTCGACCGCGGGTTTGTCGCCCAGGATCAGGTTCCGGAGCTGAAAGCGGGGCAGGGCCGCAGGCTCGACCAGCCGATCGTCGGCGTGTTGCGCAAGGGTGACGTCCGCAACTTCCTGACGCCGGAGAACGCGCCGGCCCAAGGCCTCTGGTACTGGCGCGATATTCCGGCGATGGCCAAGGCGCTGGGCGCCACCGATCCCGCGCCGACCTTCCTGATGCTGGAGCATCCAGGTCCGCAGGGCTTCGGCCCGACGCCGGCGCCGATCCCGGCCGACATCCCCAACAACCACCTGCAGTACGCCCTGACCTGGTTCGGGCTTGCCCTGTCGCTGCTGGGCGTCTACCTCGCCAGCCTCTGGAAAAGGCTGAAACCCTAGATGCACTACGTGTCCACGCGCGGGGAGAGCCCGCCGATCGGCTTTCTCGACGCGGTGCTGGCGGGTCTGGCCCCCGATGGCGGCCTCTATGTGCCCGAGGTCTGGCCGCTGTTGTCGCAGGCCGAGATCGCCGGGTTCGCCGGCCTGCCCTACGCGCAGGTCGCCGCCCGCATCCTGGGCCTGTTCGCCGGCGACAGCCTTTCGGCCGAAGAACTGGCCGACATTACATCGGAAGCCTACGCCGGTTTCACCCACGCGGCGGTGACGCCGTTGCGGCAGCTCGATTCGGGCCTGTGGCTGCTGGAGCTTTTCCACGGCCCGACGTTGGCGTTCAAGGACGTGGCGATGCAGCTGCTGTCGCGCCTCTACGAGCGCGCCCTGCAGGCCCGGCAACGCACCCTGACCGTCGTCTGCGCCACCTCGGGCGACACCGGCGGCGCGGCGGTGGAGGCTCTGCGCGGCCGCGCCAATGTACGCCTGGTGGTGCTGTTTCCGGACGGCAAGATCAGCGAGGTGCAGCGCCGGTTCATGACCACGGCCAGCGACGCCAATGTCCGCTGCATCGCCATCGACGGCTCGTTCGACGACTGCCAGGCCATCGTCAAAGGCCTGTTCAACGCCCAGGGCTTTCCGCAGTCGGTGGACCTGTCCGGGGTCAACTCGATCAACTGGGCGCGGATCGCCGCCCAGGTGGTCTACTATTTCACCGCCGCCGTCGCGTTGGGCGCGCCGCACCGGCCGGTGGCCTTCACGGTGCCGTCGGGCAATTTCGGCGACGGGTTCGCCGGCTATGTCGCCGCCGCGATGGGGCTGCCGATCGAGCGGATCGTGCTGGCCACCAACAGCAACGACATCCTGGCCAAGGCCGTGGAAACCGGTCGCTACGCTCGGGGCGCGGTGGCCCAGACCCAGAGCCCGGCGATGGACATCCAGGTCGCCTCCAACTTCGAGCGTCTGTACTTCGACGCGGTCGACCGCGAGGGCGTCGAGACGGCCCGCGCCATGCGCGCCTTCGCCGACCTGGGCGCCATCGACATCCCGCCCAAGGCCTTCGCCAAGATGCGCGAACTGTTTGTCGGCGCCGCGGTCGGCGAGCCCGACACCAGCCGCGCCATCCTGGCGACCCTGAATGGCTCCGGCGAGCTGATCGATCCCCATACCGCCGTGGGCGTCGCGGCGGCCCTGCGCGTGGGTCCGGTGCGCCGGACGACGCCTATGGTGGTGCTCTCTACCGCCCATCCGGCCAAGTTCCCCGAGGCGGTCAAGGCCGCCGCCGGCGTCGCGCCACACATGCCGCCGTCCGCCAAGGGCCTGGCCGGCAAGCCGGAACGGATCGACCGCCTGCCGGCGGACCTGGAGGCGGTGAAGGTCTACATCCGCAAGTTCGCGCATGGCTGACCCCACCCCCGCGATCCACACCCTGCCCAACGGCGTCCGCGTGGTCTGCGACCCCATGCCGGGACTGGAGACTCTGGCCCTGTCCGTCGTGGTGGGGCGCGGCTCGCGCTGGGAGACGGCGGCCCAATCGGGCTGGGCGCACCTGCTGGAGCATATGGTGTTCAAGGGCGCCGGCGAGCGGTCGGCGCGGGACATCGTCGAAGTCATCGAGGCCGAGGGCGGCCAGATCAATGCGGCGACCGGGCATGACCGCACCAGCTATCAGGTGCGCGCGCTGCGCGGCGGGTTGCAGCTGGGCGCGGAAGTGATCGCCGACCTGGTCTGGCGGCCGACCATCCGCGCCGACGACCTGGAACGGGAAAAGACCGTCATCAATCAGGAGATCGCCGAGGCGGCCGACACGCCGGACGACCTGGTGTTCGAGCTCGCGCAAGGCCAGGCCTTCGCCGGCCAGCCGCTGGGCCGGCCGATCCTGGGCGACCCGAAGACGGTCGCCTCGGCCACCTCCGAGTCCCTGCGAGCTTTCCACGCCGGCCTTTACGGTCCGGACGCCATCGTCATTGGCGCGGCCGGCGCGGTGGACGAGGACGACCTGCTGCGACTGGCAGAGAGGCTGTTCGCTGGTGCGGCGGTCGCGCCCGCGCCGCCGCCGGCCACGCCCGCCCGTTTCGCCGGCGGCCAGGCAATCAAGGCCAAGGCGCTGGAGCAGGCGCACCTGGTGCTGCTGCTCCCGGCCTTCGGCATCCGCGATCCTGACTATTTCGCCCTGCGCCTGTTCGCGGAGATTCTCGGCGGCGGCATGTCCTCGCGGCTGTTTCAGCAGGTGCGGGAACTGCGCGGGCTCGCCTACGCCATCGACGCCTACGCCGACACCCATTCCGACGCCGGCGTATTGGGCGTCTATGCCGGAACCTCGGCCGAGGACGCGACCGAAGCCGCCAGGGTGTCCGCCGCCCAGGTCAAGGCCATGACCCAGGGCGTCGAGGCTGCCGAACTCGCCCGCGCCAAGGCGCAGATGAAGGCCGCGACCTTCATGGCGCGGGAATCGGCCCTCGCCCGCGCCGAGCAGGCTGCGGGCCAGGTCCTGGTGTTCGACCGCCTGTTCAGCGCCGCCGAGACCGCCCAGTCCATCGACGATGTGACCGCCGACGACATCGTCCGGGTCGGGATGCGCATCCTGGCCGAGCGGACCTGCGCCTGCGCGGTGCTGGGCCCCAAACGGTCCACGGGAGCGGGCCGAGCGTACGAGGACGCGCTGTTCGGGTAACGCCTTGCTTTGAAACCGCTGCTTTTCCGCGCTAGGCTCGCCCGGGAGGAGACGAACGCTTGGCTCTGCTGGACTGGATATCACCGGATATCGGCCTGCGCCTGGACGGCGAAGCAGTCACCCTGCGCCCGCCGCGCGCGAGCGACTATACGCCCTGGTCGGACTTGCGGCGGCGTTCCCGCGGCTTCCTGCAGCCCTGGGAGCCCACCTGGCCGGCGGACGATCTTTCGCGGGCCGCCTACCGCCGCAGGCTGATGGCCTATCAGCGGGATATGGATCTCGGCCTCGGCTATTCCTTCCTGACCTTCCGCAAATCCGACCACGAGCTGGTGGGCGGCATCACCCTGTCGAATATCCGGCGCGGCGTGGCCCAGATGGGGTCGATCGGCTATTGGGCCGGCGAGCCGCACGCCCGCAACGGCTACACCTTGGCGGCGCTGCGGGCGGTCTGCGGCTTCGGCCTGGGCCGCCTTGGCCTGCACCGGCTGGAGGCCGCCTGCCTGCCCGAGAACGAGGCCTCGCGCAGTCTGCTGCTGAAAGCCGGCTTCCAGATCGAGGGAAGAGCCACGGCTTATCTGAAAATTAACGGCGATTGGCGAGATCATCTCCTGTTCGGACTGGTGGCTGGCGCGACGTCGCGCGGGGTTGCGAACTCTTAAGGACGCGGGCTTAAATCCCGCGCGGTTGGCGGGACATGTCGCTGCGAGCCCAAGATCGATTTATCTGGGACGCCACCGCCACCCTTGAATCCCTCGGCGCCGCCGACGTGGTGCTCTGGCTCTGGGAGCCTGAGCTGGACCGCCTGCGCTTCACCGGCGCGGTGCGGGCGCTGGCGCTCTCGCCGCTGGCGCCCGAGTGTTCATCCGCCGCGATCATGGCGCTCTCCCTGCCGCAAGACCGGGCGCTGATCGAGGAAGTGCTCAAGGTCCATGAGCCTGGTGAGGAGATCGTCGCGCGGGTGCGCATGCGCGGCGGCGAGACCGGCGTCTGGCGCGGGGTCTGGCTGGAGGACGGCGTGCGCGCCGCCGGCGTCGTGGTGCCGGAGGTCAAGTTCGCCGCCTCGGAACTGGACACCCTGACGGGCTTGCTCGATCGCCGCAGCTTCGTCGCCCGCGCCCGCGAGCGGCTGCATGCGCCCGGCGGCCACACGCTCGTCGTGGCCGACCTGGACCGGCTGCGCCGGCTGAACGAGGCGCTGGGACACGAACGGGCCGATCTGGTTTTGGCGGCCTTGGGGTCGCGCCTGGCCGCGGCCTTCCCGCCGGGCGCGCTGCTCGCACGGGTGGGCGAAGACGAGTTCGCGGTGCTGGCCGGCGCGGCGATCGAGCGGCCAGACGAGATCATCCGCGACGCCCTGGAACAGCCGCTGCGCGTCGCCGGCTTTGACATCTTCCCGACCCTGTCCATCGGCGCGGTGCATGTCGCCGGCGGCGCCGACGCGCCGGTGGTGTCCGAACTGCTGCGGCGGGCGGAGCTGGCGGTGGAGTCGGCCAAGGGCGGCGGGCGCGGCGGCGCCGCGGCCTATGGAAGATCTTTGGAGAGCGACGGCCTGTCGCGGCTGGCGCTGGAATCGGACCTGCGTGGGGCGATATCCCGCGGCGAGATCGTGCCCTTCTACCAGCCGGTGGTGCGCCTCTCGAACGGCGCCATCGCGGGTTTCGAGGCCCTGGCCCGCTGGCGCCATCCCCGCCGGGGCGTGATCGCGCCGGACGAGTTCCTGCCCCTGCTGGCCGAGATGGGCCTGCTGATCGACCTCGGCGCGCACATGATGGCGGCGGCGGCCTTCCAGCTGGCCGATTGGCGGCGGGCCCACAAGGCCGCTGGCGAGATCAGCGTCAGCGTCAATCTGTCGGTGGGAGAGATCGACCGGCCGAACCTGGTGCTGGATGTCGGCCGCCTGATCCGCGACGCCGGCCTGCCCAAGGGCGCGTTCAAACTGGAAGTCACCGAAAGCGACATCATGCGCGATCCGGACAGCGCCGCGAAGGTGCTGAGCCAGCTGCGGGACGCCGGCGCGGCGCTGGCCCTGGATGACTTCGGAACCGGTTTCTCGTCGCTCTCCTATTTGAGCCGGCTGCCCTTCGACACGCTGAAGATCGACCGCTACTTCGTGCGCACCATGGGCGCCAACGAGGGTTCGGCCAAGATCGTCCGCTCGGTGGTCAACCTCGGGCGCGACCTGGACCTGGAAGTGGTCGCCGAGGGCGTGGAGAACGCCGAGGTGGCGCGCCAGCTGCAGGACATCGGCTGCGACTACGGCCAGGGCTTCGGCTACGCGCCGGCCTTGTCGGCCCAAGAAGCCGAGGTCTATCTCAACGAAAGCTACGTCGACGGCACGGCGCCGCTGAAGGCGCGGGGGTAGGGGGGTCTTCTCGTCGAAGCCGTCGCTACGCCTCACGGCGGCCCCGTCGCGTGCGGCCCAGACCCGGAAACACCGGACCCGCCAGTCCCATTCGCCGCCGGCGCCGCATCACCCGTCTCCGCCTTCACAAACGGCGAGCTCTCGACGCCGTCCTCGGCTTCTTCAATGGCCCAGTCCTCGTCCTCCCAGCGCGACCAGTCGACCGGGATACCCAGGTCCTTGCAGACCTGCGCGACGACCGCGCTGGCCGGCTTTTCGTCAAACTCGGCCTCATACCAGCCGTCCCACACGGCCTCCCGGCCTTGTTGCGCCAGCCGCAGCACATCGGCCCGGTCGCCAGCTTCGGTCTCGATCACGTCGGCGACGATGTCCGCCATCGCGTCGGCCTGCGCCGAATTCTCCTGGGCGCTCGCGATCCCTTCGGAGAACTTCCGCGCCTTGTGCTCCTGGCCCAGTTCCAAACGCCGCACATTCAGGCCGGCCTGCAGCCGCGCCTGCAACAGCAGGGTCACGCGCACGGCCCGCGCCGCATTGATAAAACCCGTCGCCGCGTCTCGCTCGCCGGCGGGCGGCGGGTCCTCAGCCTCCAGCTGCGCCAGCGCCTTGCACTGCTGCGCCCGCGCCAACTCCATCGCCAGCTCGGCGATCTCATCCAGATAGGCGATGCGCTTGTTCGCGCGCACGACCTCCGCCGCCGCCAAGCTCTCGGCGTCGGTCTCGCCTTCGTAGGCGGGAGGGGATGGATCGGCCCATGACATAGCGAACAAACAGAGAACTATTTCGCGACAATGTCAAGCGAAAAGTGCCTGGTTGTCACATTTTCCTGTCGCGCGCGCCCGTCATGGCCGCCCTGGTGGCGGCCACCTATCGCGCGTTCAGGCGCAAACCTTCGCCGTTGGAGGATACGGTCACGCGTTGAGCCGCATGCTTGCCGCATCTACCCCCCGCCTGAGTCCCCTGGTGGAACGGTCGCGTCGGGTCCCGGTTTGGTCAAGGCCGGCGCTCCGCGCCGCCGCGAAGCGGCCGCCCTGGGCCTGGACCCCGGGGCGGGCCTGGGAGCAAGTCGAGACCCGAACCAAAAATCGCCTCCAGGGCATTGGCGAAGTGTCTCAATCGGGTCTAAGGATCGTGTCCCACGGCGTGGTGTAGCTTCGGCGGTGTGATCACCGCGCTCTCCGGCAAGGCCGGATTGGTCAGCTGGCCATGATGGGCAGGCTGACGATGGGATCATCGCTCAAGGGGGCGACGGAT
>Ga0302314_10020325_pt1 | contig 10984 bp, 9 predicted proteins | sample III_Palsa_N2_3_FD_200533 | JGI IMG/M metagenome (GOLD analysis project Ga0302314, IMG submission 200533) | Peat permafrost microbial communities from Stordalen Mire near Abisko, Sweden - III_Palsa_N2_3 | ecosystem: Environmental > Terrestrial > Soil > Palsa > Peat permafrost | place: Sweden... | reverse complement strand
TCGCTAGCAGGGTGTCCCTCAACCGGTCGCAGCTGCGCAGGATGCCGAGCTCGGCGAAGAACACCTCGCTCATCACCGGGTCGTAGTGCGGCCTGGTGTATCCGCCCGTCGCGGGAGTCCACACCGCCCTTTGCCACATCCCCCCGTTGAGTATCGCTCGGTGTCGTGCTGGCGAGTCGCGCACCCCCGTCCGCCATCCACACTCTACAACTTAAAGTAGTCCTATAACTACTTTAAGTAATAACACTAGTCGGCGGTACTCAACATGTTCATGATGAACGCCATCCGCGGCACCACGCTGCGACGCGACCTCATCGACGTCGACTAACCCGCCCGCGCTGGTGGCCGCGCTCTCCACGATCTCATCCTGTGCCCCAAGCCCCGGCGCTGAGCCAGCAGTAGCAGGCGCTCACCACCTTCCAGACCGTCACGCGCTCGGCGCTGGCCAGCCTGTGCGCGACCGGTGGGGAAGAACTAGTCCGACTGCTGGAAACCGTTGTGTTGACGATCCCGCCGCGCAGTTAGCCCGTGGCTGATCCGGACCTTCTGTCAGGTAACGATGCAACTCGCTGGCTCCTGGCGTCGTGTCCGGCCACCAGGGCGGCCGCTATCCGCTGGCCGGCCTGCCCGTCCCATAGGGCCGGCTTGCCTGGCCGGGGCGGTGGTGTGGCTAGTACCTGCAGTGCCGCCCTGACGATCAGGTCCGGGTCCCGCCCCACTAGCCGGTTCGTGCCCTCAGTCACGGTGATCGGCCGCTCGGTGCTGTCTCTGAGCGTCAGGCACGGGACGCCGAGCATGGTGGTTTCCTCCTGCACCCCGCCGGAGTCGGTCAGGACCAGCCGCGCCGACGCCTCGAGCGCGATGAAGTCGAGATACCCGGCCGGCGGGATGATCCACACTCCGGCCGGAAGCCCGGCGGAGTGCAGCCTGCCCGCCGCCCTGGGGTGGGCGGGCAGCACCAGCGGGCAGCTACGTGAGATTTCGGCGAGCGCCGGCAGCAGCGCGCCGAGCACGGCCGGGTCGTCCACGTTGGCCGGGCGGTGCAGCGTCACCAGGCCGTACTGCCCCGGCCGCAGGCCGAGCCTGGCCAGCGTGCCGCCGGCGGCGGCCCGGTCGGCGTTCGCCAGCAGGGTGTCCACCATGACGTTCCCGACGAGGTGGATCTGCTCCTGGCCGTATCCCTCGGCCCGCAGGTTGGCCACCGCGTCCGCCGAAGGGGCGAACAGGTAGTCGCTCACCCTGTCGGTGAGGAGCCGGTTGATCTCCTCGGGCATCGACCGGTCACCGCTGCGCAGGCCCGCTTCGACGTGCGCCAGCGGCGCCCCGAGCTTCGCGGTGACCAGCGCGCAGGCCAACGTCGAGTTCACGTCGCCGACCACGACCACCACATCGGGGGCCAGCTCGGCGGCGAGCGGCTCGAAGGCCGTCATCACCCGACCCGTCTGCACGGCATGGGTGCCCGAGCCCGCTCCGAGGAAGTGGTCCGGGAGGCGGATGCCGAGCTCAGCGAAGAACACGTCGCTCATCGCGGGATCGTAGTGCTGCCCGGTGTGGACCAGGATGACCTGGGCCCCCCGCTCCTCAAGCGCGTCCATCACCGGCTTGACCTTCATGTAATTGGGCCGGGCCCCCGCTACGCAGATGACTCGCACGAGCCTGGTCTCACAGTGTCTCGACGTTCGCGCCACTCAGGACCCGCCGGCAGTCGAGCACGTAACGCGCGTGCTGGCTGATGTCGGCGGTCGAGAAGACGTCGTGCTCGGTGAGCATGACCACGATGTCGGCGGCGGCGATCTCCTCGGGCGTGGCGTCGACGCGGGCCACCGCCGGGTCGATGACGGCCGTCTCGGTCACCAGCGGGTCGGCGGCCCGGACTTCCGCTCCCATGCCCAGCAAGAGCTCGGCGATGCGGATGGCGGGTGATTCCCGCGCGTCGCCGGTGTTCTTCTTGTAGGCGAGACCCAGCAGCAAGATCCGGGACCCGTTCACCGGCCGCCCGCGCTGGTTCAGCCCTAGCAGCAGCCGCCGGACGACATAGTCCGGCATATGGCTGTTGATGTCGTTGGCCAGCTCCACGAACCGGAACCTCTGGCCGAGTGTCCGCTCCACCCGCCAGGACAGGTACGACGGATCGATGGGTAGGCAGTGACCGCCCACCCCAGGCCCGGGACTGAACCGCATGTACCCGAACGGCTTGCTGGCCGCGGCGTCGATGGCCTCCCATACGTTGACGCCGAGCTCACGCCCGAACATCGCCAGCTCGTTCATCAGCGCGATGTTCACGTGCCGGAAGGTGTTCTCGATGAGCTTGGCCAGTTCCGCCTCGCGCGGCGAGGAGACCGCCACGGTCTTGTCCACGATGCCCCGGTAGAAGTTCTCCACCGCGGCCAGCGAGTTGGCGTCGATGCCCGATACGATCTTCGGCGTCGTGGCCAGGGTCCAGGTGCGGTTCCCCGGGTCGATGCGCTCGGGGCTGTAGCCGAGGCAGAAGTCGGCGCCCGCGACGAGCCCGGATCCGTCTTCAAGCCACGTCAGGACCTGCTCCTGCGTGGTTCCCGGGTAGGACGTGGATTCCACGATGACCGTTGCGCCCGGGCGCAGGTAACGGGACAGGGTGCGGCTGGCCGCCTCGACGTAGGCCAGGTCAGGCAGGCCCTCTCGCAGCGGCGTGGGAACCGTGATCACGGCGACATCGAAGCCGGCGCAGGCGTCCGCGCTGGCCGACGGCCGGAACCGCCCGGACTTCAGCGCCGCGGCGAGCTCGCTCGCGGGTACGTCCTCCACATACGGCTCGCCGGCTTCCAGCCGCTTCACCCGGACCAAGTCGATGTCATAGCCGGTCACATCGTGCCCGGCCGCCACCGCCCGCATCGCCAGCGGCAGGCCCACATATCCCAGGCCAGCCACTACCACAGCACTCACCAGCGTCCTCCCGTCGCCCGGCGAACCGCCCGTATGGAAAACTCCGGCTGTCCCGTCACCAAATGCCCCCCAAGCTGAATGCCCCCGTTGTCACGCTGGCGAGCCAACGCTCCGGCCTGCTGCGTTCATATAACGAGGAGTATCTACCCGATTACTTTGAGTGAGAACATCGGCTGGCCTCCTTCAGCGGTCCACCGGCCCTGCAGGGCGATTTCCTCGGGCCACAAGCGGCCTAACTGGGCTTCGCGGGGCTGTACCTGGTGTACGGCCTGGGCGCGGCGGCGGGCTGGCCCGGCGCGTTCGGGCTGCTGCCGACGATCATCGCCGTACTCGCGCTGTGGACGACCGGGCATGCGATCCGTTCCGGCCGAGCGTCGCCACCGGCGCCGGAATCGGATTCCGCGATGGGTGAAGCCAGGCCCGTTCGGCAGGAGAATTCGTTTTACCGAACGGGCAGCGGTGTCCTGCGCCAGGCGCCCCTATAGCCTGCCGGGATTAGGCCCTCCCCGTGGCCCAGCGCTACTTAATGCAGCTCCCATAGACCCTGCCTGACAGTGCAACCAGCGTGCAACCGAAGGGCGAACCGCGCCGCTACGCCCGCGAATGACACTCAATTCATAAGCAGCAGGAAGTAAATAGCAGCTGATGAATAGGGATTAGTCATGAAGCTAGGTCGAGTGGCCGCCACTATCGCCGCAGTCGCCATTGTTTCGGGTTGCGGAGTAACTCACCACGGTACGGCTGCCGTCACGCCCCCCGCCTCACCTGCGGTTGCCTCCTCCATGCCTAGCTCGCCCCCGGCCACCTCGCCCCCAGTCACCCCGGCCACCTCGCATCCGGCCGCCGCCAACCCGGCAACGGTGTGGCTAGGATCGCCGGGCGGGCAGGCCCAGGTGACGTTCAACGACGACGTCGATGTTCTGGCCGGGGCGCTGGAAACAGAAACGCTCTCGGACACCGTCGCCAACCACCTCCTCTTCGAGGCAGATGCCAGGATCGTGCGGACCCAGGCCAGGAAGATCCTGGCCACCCGCGCCCTGCTGCCGACCGTCAACCAAGCCGCCTACGAGCGAATGCTGAACGACTTCATCACGGTGGCGAACCTGCTCCAGCCCGGCCCGGGCTACGGCACCACCACCCAGGACGACGCCGCCTGGGACGCGGCCCTGACCGCCTCCAACATCGCCGTCACCTAGCCGCGCGGTTGCTCCTGCGTGGGCCCCCCCGCTCGCAGGCCGGGTCGCCTGGCGCTGTGCGTGGTCAGCCGGGCTGGCAGGACGGGCACCAGAAGGTGATCCGGTCCTGCTGTCCCTCCGACCGGATGGGCGTGCCGCAGCGCCGGCACGCCCGGCCACGCCGCCCGTACACCCAGTGCTCCTGGCCCCGCTGCCAGTTACCTGTCGTTATGTGGCCGTAACGCTCCTTGTTGGCCTCGAGCAGTCGCCGGGCCAGGTTCACCAGGGCGGCGAGATCCGGTACCGCCCCGGTGGGCTGCCACGGATTGACGCCGCGCAGGAACAGCACCTCGGCCTTGTAGACGTTCCCGATACCGGCCAGGCTCTTTTGGTCGAGCAGCGCCTCGCCGATCGGGCGGTCCCGCTCGGCGCTCAGCCGCCGTACTGCCTCGTCGGTGTCCCAGTCGCTGCCCAGCAGGTCCGGGCCCAGGTGGCCGGTGACCTGTGACTCTTCGCTGGTGCGGATCAGTTCGACGACGCCGAGCTGGTACCCGACGGCCTGCCAGTCCTCGTTGGCGAGTACCAGCCTGATCCGGTGATCGTCCCGTATCCGCTCGGCCGCGGGCTGCACCCGCCAGGTGCCGTCCATCCGCAGGTGGGTGTGGATAGTCAGCCCGTTCTGGGTCCGGGTGAGCAGGTGCTTACCGCGGGATACCGTCTCGGTGACCATGTCGCCGGTCAGGTCAGCGGTAGCCAGCCGCGGGACACGGAAGTCGCTGCGGGTCAGCGTCCGCCCCGCCAGCGCCTTATGCAGGCGGCGAGCCGTCTGCCAGACCACGTCTCCTTCGGGCATGCACCTAGTGTGCTAGGACCCGGTCAACACTCGCTCACTAACCGCTGGTAGTCGTCCCGGGGATCGCGGGGCCTACGGTGACCGCCACTCGGGTGACCCTCGCCCTGACCTTGCCGCGGAGCCTGATATGCGCCGCCGCCACGCCGGATATGCTCCCCGGTCATGTTCGGCCGCCCGGTTGCGTTCGGGCGGCGGGACTCGTTTGGCCGGCGGGGCTCGTTCGGGCGCCGGGACTCGTCGGCCGGAGCGGGCACATTGCTCCCGTTCCCGTATCCGTAGGGAACGCCAGACGGCGGTGTCCCGAGGGCGTCCGCCACGGGCGCGCCCAGCTGCTGACCGGGATACGGGTAGGCAGCGGTGCCGCGGTGGGCGTCGGCAGGCCTGCCGTAGGACTCGATGGCGGCAGGATCCGACGAGCGGTACCAGCCCCCGCTGGGCCGGGACCTATCGGGCCGGACCCGATCGCCCCGGTCAGCCCGGTCCTCGGCCCCCCGGTTCCCGCCGGCTGGGTAGCGCTCCCGGCTGATGTCGTGCGGCCCGCTGGGAACCTGGTTGGACCGCCCGTCGACCGGTCCGCTGGAACGCTGTGAGAAGGCCGCGCTGGTCAGCGGATCGTCCTCAGCGCTGGTAGCAGCGCCGAGGCGCCGCCCGCTCGTCTCGCTGGGCGCAGCGCCCGTCCGCATCGGCTGGCTGCTGGTCCGGAGATACTGAGTCCCCTGCCCTTGGGCCATCGGAGCTGGCTGAGTCTGAACTGGCTGAGTCGCGACTGGCTGAGTCGCGACTGGCTGAGTCTGAACTGGCTGAGTCGGCCCTGTGGTCGGTGCAGCCGGGCTCGGCGGGGGAGCCGCATGGACAGGCTGAATCGCGGTGCGGTCAGCGGTGTCGGCCGGCGATTCCGGATACGCCGAGTTTCCGGTCCGCCGGGCGTTGCCCCAGGCACCACCCGGCTTGGGGGCCTTGGGTCCTGGGCGTGACCGCGCCGACGGATCAGTAGCTGGCGACCGGTTCGCTGAGCCGTGCCGGGTGGGACGCGCGGTCCTCGCCAGCGGCTTGTCTGACGCGAGGTCGTCCCAGAACTGGTCGTCGCTGACGCCGCCGAAGGATTCCGTCGGCCACATTTCCTCGTCCATGTCGGCCCCCTTGCGCCAGCCCATGCGTCGGCGCGGTTTGGCCGCCCTAGCCGTGTCCTCGTCGGCATCAGCCATGTCCTCGTCGGCGCTTGTGCCGCCCGTACGGGCCAGGCGCGTCGCGGATCGGCTGCCCGGCCTCGGGGTAGCGGGCCCGAAGCCGCCGAGCGGCTGCGGAGAGTCATCAGGTCCATCGTCCGACCACGCCTCACCCGGCGTATCGTCCAGGCTTGCCTCGGGCGTGCTTCCCACGCCGTATGAGGGCATGGCCATGGTGGCAACCGGGCTCCGCCCGGAAGCGGCGCTCCGGCCCGGATTCGGACCTCGAGGCGCATTCATGGCTCGGTCGTTATTCGCGGCCCGGCGAGCACTTGCCGGGCGCTCGTCACTCGCGGCGGCGGTGCCCTGCTGTCTATCGGCCCTGGCCCGGCCGGATCCGGCGGTCCGGACGCGAGCGTTGCGCTTACGGCTGCTACTGCCCGTACGGATGCTGAAATAGAAGGCTGCCGCGATGCCGACGAGGCCGGCAATGGCGAGTCCAACGACCAGAATCATGGTCTCCATCCAGAGTGCCGGGGCCGATAGGGGGCGCTAGCTAGGCACACGCGGCCGAAGACGCGAGCCTTCCCTCGTTGTAGCGAGCGCCGTGAAACCCGCTTGATCATCGATTGTTGCTCACCAGCGGTGAGCGTGTCACACGATTGAAAAAGTTTGGTTTAGGTCTGATCACGTCATCTATGACCTTGATCACGGATGTCCGGTTACGACAATTCGCCCGCGTCCGATTGTCGCGGCGGCGATCGCGGTCCACACCGACAGCAAGGGGGCGCCGCTGGGCAGCTCCAGGACGCGGTTCAGCGCATAGATGGTAAATCGGTAGGAGTGCCGGCCGCTCGGGCACGGGGCCTGGTAGTCCGCGCCGCCCTTGCTGTTCTGCGCCTGCCGCGCGCCGGTGGGCAGCGAGCCTTCCTGGATGTCTGTCGTGCCCGGGCTAATGTCGAACACCAGCCAGTAGATATAGGGCGTGATCGGCGCGGATGAGTCGTCCACGATGAGCGCGACGCTCTTAGTGCCCGGCGGGGCGCCTGACCAGGTCAGCGGGGGATTTACCTTGGCGCCGTGACAGGTGTACTGCTGAGCGAGAGCGCCCTGGATGAACGCCTCACTGCTGATCGACATCGGGCTCGGTGGCGTCGCCGCGCCCGAGCCGGCCTTCGTCCCGCAGCCGGCCAGGCTCAGGACAGCCACCATGACCGCGACGGTGCGCGCGCGAAGCGGGCGCCACCTGCCGCGGCGAGCCTGGTCCTGGCCTGTCCTCACCCATCGCCTCTCTTCTGCCGACGGTTGATATTAGAACTTGCTAGGAAGCGTAGGGCGGTGCGACGCGTTGAATGGTCCAAGGGGGAATACGCGCCGGCCTCGTGATAGACCACGATGTCGGCCGGGACCAGGCGCGTTGCCCGGTTAGGTCCTGCCGCCGTTGAGTCTGTGCGCGGTCCCGGCCCACCCGGGGAACCCGTCCCGCCAGCTCGGGTAGCGCGGTGACCAGCCGAGCTCGCGCTCCGCCTTGGCGTTCGATGACCCGGAGATCTCGGTCATCATGGACACGACGGCCTCGCCCGCGACCAGCCGTCCAAGCCACGCCGGGAGGCGCAGCGGCGGCTTCGCGCCGAGACACACGGCCAGAAACGGCAGCCATTCAGCCACGGGCGCCGGGTCGTCGTCCACGATGTTGTATATACCCGGCGCCCCCCGGTGCACGGCGGCTGCGGTCGCGGTCGCGGCGTCTTCGATCTGGCAGAACGACCAGACACCCGCGCCACTGCCGATTACCGGCAGCTGCCGCCTCCGCACCGGGCCGAGCATGCTCTCCGACGCACCAGGCCCGTACAGACTCCCGTAGCGGAGCACGACACCGCCGGGGAACCCGGATACCGCCTGCTCAACATGGCGGATCGCCCGGAGAGCCTGCGCCATCGCGGCAGGCGGATGCGGGTCGAGCGGGTCTTCCTCGGTCTTGACCCGGGCGCCTTGGCGGATGCTCGGCCAGCCGGCGTAGCTCTGCGCTATGAAGCGCCCGCTCCCGGCCGACCGGGCGGCCGCGAGCAGGTTGTCTGTTCCGGCCGTCCGCAGCTGGTTGGTGACCGCGAACTCCCTGTCGAACCTGCGAAGGCTCCCCATCGAGCTCAGCGCGGTCATCTGGTGGATGATCACCTCGGGTCCCGACTGGCCCACCGCGGTGCGCACACTGTCGGCGTCGAGGCCGTCCATGATGACCGCAGTGGCGCCAAGCCGACGGATCAGGTCGGCCTTGCCGGGCGAACGCGTCGTGCCGGTCACCTCATGGCCGGCCGCCGTCAGCATGGGGACGAGATGCTGCCCGATGACGCCTGCTGCGCCTGCGATGAATACTCGCATCGATGACCCTCCTCCATTGCTTCGGTCAGGTTTCGCCAATCTCAGACGCGACGCGTCCGCCGCCTGTGACACCCAGCGGGGTGACGTGCCGCCATGCGCGGGCTCGAGCTCGCGTGGCGGCGCGTCGCCGGCGAGGTCAGTCCGCGTGGGCGACCAGCACTGGCTGGGCGGCCGGAGCGGCCTCGGCGGGCGGGGTGCTCTGGGCACCCGGCAGCCAGAGGGAGAGCAGCACGGCGACGGCGGAGAACCCGGCCGACCACCAGAACGCCACGTGGAACGCGTCAGCGAGCGATCCGTGGTGCGCGGCGATGGCACCCTCGAGGATCACCGCGAGGACGGCGGTGCCGAACGAGCCGCCGATCTGCTGGGCCGAGCGGGTCAGCACGCTGGAGTGGGGGATCTGCTCCTTGTCCAGGCCGATGTAGGCGGCGACCATGAGGGGCATGGTGACGGCGCCGAGGCCGAACCCCCGGATGACCATCCAGAGGGCGAGCAGCCAGGAGTTGGTATGCGGCCCGGCGAAGGCGAAGGGCACGGTCGCAGCGGCGACGATGACGCAGCCGGCCAGGACGATGATGCGCGAGCCGAACTTGTCGATGTTGCTCCCGGCGACGGTGCGGGACAAGACCATGCCGATGCCCTGCGGGACGAGCATGATCCCGGCCGTCAGGGCGGTGGTGCCACGCACGTCCTGGTAGAACAGCGGCAGCAGGAGCATCGCGCCGTAGAGGGAGAAGCCGGAGAAGAACAGCGCCGCGCTGGAGGAGGCGACGGACCGCTTGGCGAGCAGCCTGATCTCGACGAGGGGGCGGGCCTTCCTGAGCGCGTACCAGGTGAACGCGGCGAGAAGGGCGGCACCGGTCACCAGCGGGATGATGACGTCGGGGCGGCCGAACCCGGCGGAGGTGCCCGCGTTGGCCAGGCCGTACAGGAGCACCGAGGTACCCGGTGCGATGAGGAGCAGGCCGGGCACGTCGAGCTTCGCTTTGGGGACGGCGGCGATGTCCTTCGCCTGGCCTGGGGCGTCATCGGCAAGGTACCGCCAGGCGAGGAGGAAGCCCGCGACGCAGAACGGCACGTTCACCAAGAACATGAGCCGCCAGCTCAGGTGGGTCAGGATGGCGCCGCCGATCACCGGGCCGAGGATCGGGCCGAGCAGCGCCGGCAGCGCGACGTAGGTGACGAGCCTGCCCAGCGACTTGCCGCCCGCGGCCTGGAAGATGAGCGTGGTCATCAGCGGGAGCATGAGGCCTCCGCCGACGCCCTGGACGACACGCCAGCCAATGAGCGAGCCGACGTTCCACGCCAGGCTGGACCCGAGCGACCCGATCAGGAACACGGCCAGGGAGAACATCCAGAGGCGCTTGCCGCCGAAGCGCTTCAGGGCCCAGGCGCTGAGCGGCACCGCGATGGCGAGCGCGAGCAGGTAGCCGGTGGTCACCCACTGAATCGTTGCGACCGAGGTGTCCAGCCTCACGGCGAGCGTGCGGAGGGCGACGCTGACGATGGTGGTGTCGAAGATGACGGCCATCCCGCCGACGATGAGGATCAGGGCGGTCTTGACCACCTTCGGGTCCAGCTTCTCGACCGGGGGCTTCGCCGGTGACGTTGGTGACCGTGCCATGACGCGCCGTCCTCCATAAGAGATGAATGCCTCTCTTATGAGAGTAGGGTACGGCGTTAAGGAATGCAAGCATTTCTTATTTTCCGGCTCTATGCTGGTTGGCATGACCGAGCAGGCGGGGCGGACCCGGCAGCGGCGGCGCGGAGAGGAACTGGAGGCCGCACTGCTGGAGGCCGCGTGGGCCGAACTTGTCGACGTCGGCTTCGCCAGGCTGACGATGGAGTCGGTCGCCGCCCGCGCGAAGACGGGGGTCGCGGTGCTGTACCGGCGCTGGCCGCGCAAGGACGACCTCGTGCTCGGTGCCATCCAGCACTACGGCGCGACCCACCCCGTGGAGATCCCCGACACCGGGAGCCTGCGCGGCGACATGATCGCGATGCTCAGCGGCTTCAGCAACGTGCGGGTCAGCTTCGCCGCAGTCGTCAGCGCCGCATTCTCCGGCCTGCTGGCCAGCAGCGGCCTTACCCCGGCCCAGGTGCGGGAAAAGCTCATCGCCGACCGTCCGTTGTGGTCCCTGGAGATCTACCGCCGCGCAGGCGAGCGCGGCGAGATCGACCTCGACCGCATCCCCCCGATCGTCCTGTCCATGCCATTCGACCTGATGCGCCACGACATGCTGATGACCTACAAGCCCATCCCGGAGGAGCGGGTCCTCGAGATCGTGGACGACCTCTTCATGCCCCTTATCGCCGCCGCCAGCCGTAAGCCCTAGTTCAGGCTCCATCTGCCGCTACTGCTCACGCATCTCCGGACCGGGACACTAGCCGACGGTGACCTGTGCTGAGGGGTAGCCGGAGGCGCCGTTGGGCGGTGGGCCGCCCTGGACCGCCGTCTGGGTGTAGCCGGTCGCGTCGGTGGCACGAGC
>Ga0302314_10020324_pt1 | contig 10984 bp, 11 predicted proteins | sample III_Palsa_N2_3_FD_200533 | JGI IMG/M metagenome (GOLD analysis project Ga0302314, IMG submission 200533) | Peat permafrost microbial communities from Stordalen Mire near Abisko, Sweden - III_Palsa_N2_3 | ecosystem: Environmental > Terrestrial > Soil > Palsa > Peat permafrost | place: Sweden... | reverse complement strand
AGCTGATTGAGACCGATCATGTGATCGAACGCGAACTCGACGAAGGCATCTGGATGGAGGGCGCGCCGGGCCATACGCCGGGCAGCGTGGTGATTCATGCCCAGAACGGCCACGGTCATGCCCTGTTCGCCGGCGATGTGATCCACCACCCGATCCAGATGGCCTGGCCGTCGCTGCATGTTGCCGGGGAATACGACACGCATATGGGCATGCGCACGCGCCGGCGGTTGCTCGAATCCTGCGCCGACACCGACACCCTGCTGCTGCCCGCCCATTTCCCGTCGCCGACCGCGGCGCGGGTGGTCAGCACGGCGGATGGGTTGGGTCTAACTTTTGAGGCGGAATGATGAAACCGATCAATCCCGCCTTCGTCCAGCTCGGCTATGTGACCAACGATCTCGACCGGGCGCGGAAGGTGTTCGCCGAGACGATGGCGGTTCCCGATTTCTTCATCTGGAACAATGCGCCGGTCCATATGACGCTCTACGGCGAGCCCGCCTCCTCCGTGCTCAATCTCGGCTTCGCCTGGCTGGCCGATACGATGATCGAGCTCATCATGCCGGTGTCCGGCGCGGTTGATGTTTATATGCCCGGGATCGAGGGCCCCGAATTCGGGCTGAAGCTGCACCATATCGGCATGGGCATCGACGGCACCGAGGCCGATTTCGATGCTAGGCTGGAGGGTGAGATTGCTCTGGGCCATCCGCTGGTCAATGTCAGCCGCGCCTCGATGGGCAGCTATTGCCTGCTCGACGGCCGCAAGACCTTCGGCCACTACCTTGAATATCTTTGGAATAACGAAGGCGGGCTGAAGTTCTTCTCGGAGATCCCGCGCTTCTGAACGCCCTCAAATCGACAGCCGCCGCGCGCCCTCGACCACGCGCCGTACCCGCTCCGCCGGACCCAGCCCCTGATCGCGCAACGATTGCGACGGCACTTCCAGCCCGACGACTACGCTTTCCGGCAGGGCATCCAGAAACGCGCGCAGCGGTAGCGCGCCGTCACCTGGTACGAGGCGGCTGCCGAGCGCCTCGGCATATTGCTGGTCGACCGGCATGTCCGCCGGGCCATCCGAAAGTTGTCCGCGGCTGACGATGCCCGGGTCCAGGGCAGCGATGTCCGACGCTGCGAACCCCGCACGGTAGAGATGCAGGGAGTCGAATTGAAGCTTGGCGGATGTTCCGCTGTGCGCGAGAAACGCCGCCGCCGCCCCGGGGGATTTGAGTGGGGCGCGCCGCGACCATTCGGTTACGACCGCCACGCCGCACGCATCGGCCATCTCGCAGAAGGCGGCGAAGTTTGCCGTCAGCCGGGGAATATCGTCGTCGCGCAGCAAGATATTGGCGCAGCCGGCGCCCAGCCACGCGGCGGACTCGAGTGACGGGCGAAAGGCGGCGAGGTCAGTCTCCGGCGTCAGCAGAAATCCCTCGACCATGTCGATGCCAATCCCCAGCTCGGCGCAGCGACGCTTGGTTTCCCGCCGCATCGGTGTGTCGCGCGCCATGTCGAAATCCGGTACGCCGGGCACGGGGTGGACCATGAAACTGATCGACTGGCAGCCATTCTCGGCCGCCAGTTCAGCGAGCTCCGGCGGGGAGGCTTCCACGGCGGTCAGAAAATCGAGGCAGAGCGGATGCATGGTCATGCCGCCATATACTGGCCGCCATTGATGTCGAGCGATGTGCCCGTCACCATGCGCGCATAGTCGGAAACGAAGAACAGCACCGATTTCGCGCATTCCTCGTCCGGCGGGATCACGCCGAGCGGGATGGTGGCGGCGATGCCGTCGATGATCTGCTGCTCCGGCACACCCTGTGCCTTTGCCATATGGTGCAGGTGGTTCTGCACCGGCACGCCCCAGAGCCAGCCCATGCGGGGCGCGTTAACCCGGATATTGAAGGGGCCGAGTTCGGCCGCGAGCTGCCGCGTTGCGCCATGCAGCGCGGCTTTCGCCGAGACATAGGCGCCTTCGCCGGCGATCGGTTGGACGACGGAGCGTGTGCTGACATTAACGATGGCGCCGTCGCGCCGCTGCTTCATCACCGTGATCACCGCCTCGATCATCCGCATCGCGCCGAAGAAGGTCACTTCCATATTGCTCACCCATTGGCCGAGGCCATGGGCATCGAGCGGCCGGCCGCCGCCGAAGACATAGGCGCTGTTGATCAGCCCATCGACCCGGCCGAAGGCCTCGCACGTCGCCGCGACCAGATGCTTGCACTGCGCGGCGTCGGTGACGTCGGTCGGAACGGCGATCGCTTGCCCGCCTTGGGCGGAAATCTCCTGCGCCACCTCCCGGACGAAGCCCGCCGACCGCGCCGCGACCGCGATCTTCGCGCCCTCGGCGGCGCCGATCGACGCCGATTTTCGCCCCATGCCCGGTCCCACGCCGGTGACGATGACGATCTTGTCCTTGAGCAACATGTTTCCCCGCTTTTTTTCTACTCTAGCGGCAGAACGGGCCGGGCGACAGTTCCGTTGTCCATGTCTCAGGAGCCGTCGCGGCGAGGAAGGGCTCGGTCGCGATCATTTTCCAATCTTCACCGTCGGCGGCCAGCAGCGCCGGCTGACCGGCATGGAGTTTCAGCGCCTGGCCCTGAGGCGACACCGCCAGTTCCTTGGAGACGCAGGAGATCAGGGCGAAATCGCTGCCGTCCTGCCTGGCCTTCTGAAGGGTGGCAAGGTCGTCGCGCGGGGTATCGGTGAAGTCGGCCAGCGTGTGATAGGGCGGGCTGATCGCAATTGCGACGCGCAGCATCAGGGCGACGCTGCGATTGTCGCCCGGCAACATCAGGGCGATCCGGCTGTTGTCGTTCAGATATGGCGCGGTCCAGGCTGCCAGGTCCCAGATACGCGGCTGAGGCTGCCGCCGATCGGATCTGGTCCAGCCGGCGCTGGCGACGGGGACAGCGACGGCCAGCACGATGGCGGCGACCGCTACGGCGCTCCAGCCGCGGCCGAGCTCGGGTGCGCCGCGACGGATCCAGCTTTCCCGCGCGAACACGACGATCGCCAGCGTTGCCAGCAGGCCCAGATGGGTGTTGTAGCGGAAGAAGGAATGGGCCGAGGCGCCGATCTCACCGGGAAAATGGGCGACATAGGTGAAGATCAGGAAGGCGGTATAGAGCAGCGTCACGCCCAGCATCAGCAGGAACAGCCGCGCCGCCGGCGTCAGCCCCCGGCGCAGGACGACCGGGATCGCGCTCAATGACACGCCGTAGAGCAGCACGAAGAAGGGCAGGCGCTGCCAGATGCGGAATGCCGTGTTCGACAGGATCGCCGGGAGGTTGGCGAGGCTCCATTGATCCATCGGCAGGAAGCGCAATTCGTCGCCCGGTCCGAAATGGGTCGCCACATAGAAGCGCCAGACCCCGACCAGCAGGACGGCCGGCAGAAAGGCGATGGACAGGGAGCTGAAGGCCCGCGCGGGCCCGATCCGGCGGTCGAACGCGCCCAGCAGGAACGCGCCCAGCACGACGCTCCCCATCAGGAAAATGCTGACCTGTTTGATCGCCGCGCCGGCCAGCAGCACCAGCACCAGGCCCAGCCGCTCCTCGGATACCGCGCGGTCGCCGGCCAGCGCCGCCAGCAGGCGTTCAGCCTGCCAGGCGGCGAAGGCGACGGCCACGGCGATGGTCGGGTCGCCATAGCCGCTGAACTGGACCTTCGGGTCGAAGCCCGGGTTGAGGAAAGTTGTCAGCAGCACCGCGCCGCCGATTGCCGCCCAGCTCGGCGCCGCGGCGCTGAGCGCCTGCGGTCCGCGCATCGACCGGGCCAGCAACAGAGCAAAGGCCAGCTGCAGCAGCAAATTGACATGGGTCAGGATGTTCGGCGGAAAGGCCGGTACCAGCAGGGCGGGCAGGAATGCCGCCAGCTGAAGATTGTAGGGGAAGGCCGGCCACAGCGCGAGCATCGGCGGCCGATTTGCGCCCGGGAACTCGCCGTAGTCATAGAGATAGGCGGTGTTGGGCAACTGATTGGTGAAGGTGTCGGGCCCGGATGGGAACGCTGCGGCGAATACGGCGATCAGCGGTACTGCGATCAGCAGCAGCCGCCCGAGCGCGATCAGGTCGGGCTCGGCCAGCCGCCCGCGCGGTACGAACCCGCCGACCGCGGCGACGCCAACCAATGCCGCCGCCGGGATGCGCATAGTTTCCTGCGTGCTGGCGCCCCACAGGGTCAGGACCAGCGAAACCGCACCCCAGCCGGCGATCAAGGCGATCTCCGGCAAAGCATGCGAACCCAATATGAGGCGACCCAGCATGACCATGACCAGTCCGGCCGCGAACACCGCGAGCAGTCCCTCAGCCTGGAGGGCGGTGGGGAGGAAGGTTTCCAGCATGGCGTCGGTCGACGTCCATGGCCACAGCAAGATCATTGCGCATGCTCCGTCCCCGCAGGCGTGCTGGGCTCGGTCAGATGGATAAGCAAGAAACGCGGCTCCGTGAATTCTACTGTGCCGGGCAGTTTGGCCCTATCGAGCGTTTGGGGCGGGTCGACGATGACCAGATAGTCGAAACCCGGCAGCGGCGGCAAAGCGTTACGGGCTGCCGCCGGCCATAGCGTCTCCGGGCGCGGATGCCCGGCAAGGTTGGCGGCGGCCTCGGTCAGCCGCAGCGGCTGCTGGCGGGGGTCGGCGAAGATCGTGTCGACAAAGGCGTCGCGGTCGAGGGCAGCCAGGGTTGGGAAATGGAGCAGCGGTATGCCGCCGGCCTGAACCCCGCTTGCTGGCGCGGCCACCGCCACTGTGGCGCCTTGTGCGATATGGCCGAGGGCAGGGCGCAGAGCCTCGTATTGCCGGTCGGCGCGCAGCCAGATGGTTTCGATGACGCCCATGCGAACAAGCAGCAGCGCCAGCAGGGCGGCGGTCACGCCGGTTCGCCATTTCGGCGCGACGATGCCCCAGTCGCTGGCGGCGACGAACAGCAGGGCGATGGCGACCGGCAGACGGTGGTCGATCCCCGAGGCCGACAGCAGGCGGCTCGGCAGGATGATGAAGGCGGCCAGCAACGCCAGCAGGACCCAGCGCAGCTGCGCATGAAGCGCGATCTTGCGCCGGACCAGGCCTGCGATCACCGCGACCAGGACGATCCCGAAGGTCGCGCCGTCCAAGACCCGGTCGTAATTATCGAAAATCGAAACCGGCAAATCGAACTTCCTAAGCGGATTGCCGTAATCGATATGGCTTTCCGCGCCTGAGGTCGGGGCGAGCAGGAACAGGATCGCACCCGGCAACAGGGTCGCGACGGCGGCGGCTGTCTGCTTGAACTTACCGGCCGGCGCGGCCAGCGACATTGCGACGATCGCCAAGCCATAGGCGCCGAATGCCGCGAGGTGGGCAAAGTAGATCGCTGTCGCGAGCACCGCGCCAACCACGATCCGCAGAAACGCAGGCTGCCGCTCCATAGCGATCCACGCCGCCAGCGCCCACAGCATCAGCGCCAGCCCGGCCAGATAGTTCAGGAAGCCCCACAGCAGGATGCGGTTATAGAGCAGCAGGAAGGCGAACAGCGGCCAGGGCGACCAGCGCCGGAAGGCGACCCGGTGTAGCGCTAGACATCCGCCCGCCAGCGCCAGCAGCATTGTGGCAAGGACGATCCGCATGGCGGTCTCGACCGGCACGACCGCGGCCAGCGCAGGCACAACGGCGTCGAATGCCAGATCGGGTATAGGCGTCCAGACTGCCCGGTAATAGCGGGCGAGATCGGCCGAGCCCGGCAGCGCCGCCAATATATGCATGCGCGCCAGATGGTTGGGGTAATCCAGGATCGGCGGCAGGCGGACACTGGCGATGGGCAGGATCGCGATCAGCGACAGCAGCAAGAAGCCGAGCGCCACGGCGCGACCATGGCTTTCGCCCTTACCGGTCGGGGTCATGCCAAGCTTAGAACCGGCCCGGGAAGATCACGCTGTAGATCGCCAGCAACGATGTCGCCAGGATCATGAGCCAGGTCAGCAATATACCCAACGCGCGGCCGACGGACCTGCCTTCATGCCGAGCGAGGCCGAAGGCATGCAGCATCCGGCCGATGACCAGCGCGCTGCCCAGCACATGGATGGTGATCTCAGTGAAGCCCTGCGCCTCGATCGCGGCCAGCAGGATCAGGCCGATCGGCGCGTTTTCGGTCAGGTTGCCGTGAGCCCTGATCGCGCGCCTCAACCCGGGATGATCGCCGTCGCCGGACGAAATCTTGAGCCCCACGCGATAACGCGAGACGTTGAAGGCAAGGAAGATGAGTAAAAGCCCGAGCAGGCCGGCATAAAGCGGCGTGACCCAATACGTTATTTCATCCATCGCCTTACCCCCCGGTCCTTGGACGCGACCATACCGTCCACATCGATTGGGCTACAAGAGCGAGGTCGTCAGGCGGGGAGCTTTGCGCGGCGCTCCAACCACCGCTGGGCGAATTTGACGGGGTCTTTGGTATCGTCCGGAATACGGACGTCCGGCGGGATTCCGTCCGGGTCCACCGGGTCGTCGGGCAAGCGCAAGGATCGCGACGTTCCCCACCAAAGTGTGAAGCGACCCGACGGGCTGTCCATCGAATTCACATTGGCGAAATCGAGCATCCCGGCGGAGTTTCTTTGGCCGAAAAGGGTGACTTTGCGGCTTTGCCGCGCCTCCAGCAGAAACTGCTCCCCCGAACTTGCCGCTCCATCGATCAGGATGGCGACATGTTTGGGAAATGCTCGGACGGTGTCGCGGCGGGATACCCAGAGCGGCTTCAGATGCGCCGGAACATATCCGCTGATGTTGTCCGCCATCCGACGGTTCTGTTCCTCGATTTCAGCAGCCAAATCGGGATCATCCTTGATCGACGCGGCAAAGGCTTGACGCAGAGCGATATTATCGGCGCTGGCGCGCAGTTCGACGCCGATCGTATAAATCGGATGCGTGTAGAGGAGAGGGATAAGCGGCTTGTAAACACGGTCACTGCCGCCCGCGTTGCGCCGGACATCGATAATCAGATTGGGCGTAGAGTCCAGTTCGCTTGCATGTGTTTCGAGCAATGACTTCAGCAAAGCCGCGTGTTGACGATGGAAATCCGGTATCCGGATGAGCAGCGTCGCAGGCGAAAGGCGTCGCAAGGCGGGTTGCTCTCTTGTGACGCCGGTCTGCATACGTGAAAAGATTCGAGATATCTCATCTTTCGTTATCGGCATTCCCATTCGCTTCGCGAAATCGGCCACCCGCTCCTCTGTGACTGTGGCCTGATTTACATTGATCCGAAGGTGGCGATCGCGGAAGAAACTCAGCCATCTTTGGAGCATGCCCAGCAATTCCAGGTACGGGGTAAGTTCGGCTTTCGCCCGAAGCTCAGACGTCAGCGCCGCCAATTCCTGGCGGTTGCCATCGGTGACCTTGTTCTCGTAACCGGCATAGTTGGCCGTGACCTTTTCGACGACGAAGTCGAAGTCGGCCAGATTGGCTTCCGGCTCAGCCGGCGGCGCGCTCAACGATGATGTCATCTGGCACGTAGGGAGGTTATGCAGGCAACGCTACTCGCTCTTCTCCTTCGCATCCACCGCATTCGCCACCTTCTCCTTCTCCCGTTGCGGCAACAATTTCATTATCAGGATGAAGGCCGACAGGATCAGGCAGATGCTGTTAGAGGCAATGATCGGCCAGGCGGCCTGCATCGCGCCATAGGCGGTCCATAGCGTGAAGCCGGTGACGGTGACGAGATACATGCCGGTCGAGATGCCGCTGGTGTCGCGGCTGCGGATGATCTTGGTGGCTTGCGGCACAAAGCTGACCGTCGACAGGACGGCCGCGATGCCGCCGACGACGGTAGCAGAGTCAATCATGGGGCACAGGCGGTCATGCGATGGCTGGAGCCTTCTTCCTGCGCGGCAGGACGATCTGCAGCGCGCTCAAGGCGACAATGCCGCCGATGATGAAAAAGGTCCGGTGCAGGCCCGCCTGGAGCGCGATCGGCCGGATGACGATCGGGTTGATCAGGTCGCCCAGATAGATCGCGAAGAAGAAAAAGCCCACTGCACGGCCCCGCGCCGAGGCCGGGGTGCGGGCGAGGATGGTGCGGCTCAAATGCGGGATCAGCCAGCCCGATCCGGTTCCGGTCAGCGCGCCGCCCATCGCTGCAACGAGTGGTCCGTGCGAAAGGCCGACCGTCATAACGCCCAGGCCCAGTAGCAGAGCCGATATCGAGTAGTTGAGGCTGAAGCCGACCTTGAGGCCGAACACGCTGTAAAGGAGCGATCCGACCATGCTCATGATCGTGCCGGCCAGCATGACATGGGACAGCTCTTTAGGGTCGGTGACGCCGTTCTCAAGCAGCAGGAACTGGAACTGCGTCGTGTTCATCATCATCACCACCGCCAGGAAGACGGCAAGGGCCAGGATCGGCCACAGGAAGATGAGCGATTCCTTGGCAACGGCTTCGCTCCTTGCCGTGCCGCGCGGTGCAACCGGGGCGACGCCGAACAGCGTCGCTGGGATCATCACCAGCGGAACCAGGAACAGCACGAAGACTCCGTGCCAGCCATGCGTGTGGGCGATGCCGCCGGCCAGCGTGATCGAGACTATGCCGGCGATGCCGCCCGCTATGTTGCGCCAACTGAGCGTCCGGGCCCGGCCGGCATCGTCGAACCGGTTGCCGATCATGGCGATCGTCGACGAGCCGTAGGCGATGGCAGCGAAGCCCAGGGCAAAGCGCGAGGCCAGCAGCCCGACGGCATTGTCGATATAGAGCCCGGCCGAGCCGAACAGGGCGAAGGCCGCGATCGCCCAGAGCAGCACCATGCGGCTGCCGAACCGGTCGATGGCGAAACCGGCCGCCGCGCCGCCGACGCAGAGCCCGACGCTGGGCAAAGTCCCCAGCATCTGCGCGAAGAACGGTCCGTCGACCGCAATGTCAAGACCCGGAATGGTGAAGGCCGGATGTCCCGCGGGCGCGAAATGCGCCGCGATCAGCGGCAACACCGGCCCGGTGGCGGTGAAGATCAGCGCAAGGCTGGGCGCTGACGATAGCATCACCGCGATGGCGACCCAGTCCCGCCAGCGGTCGGCCTGCCCCCCGGCGTTCGGTTCGATCGTCAAATGCGTGCTCCTGTCGCTCGCGGCTATTTCTGCGGGACCACGTTCTTCCAGTCGAGCGCTTTGCTATCCAGCTCGACACCTGCCGTTTCCAGGAAGCGGCTCACCATCATGTAGAAGCCGATCAGCAGCGTCAGGTCGAGAACCTGCTTGTCGGACAGATGCTTGCGCACCGCCGCCAGGTTGGCGTCGCTGGCGCGCACGTTCTTGACCACATCCTCGGTGAAATTGAGGACCGCCTGCTGTACCGGGTCCAGCGCCTCGACATGCTCGCCGCCATGCTTGATCGCCTCGATCTGGCTGTCATTCAGCCCGGCCAGGCGGCCCGACGGCTCGTGCTGGAACGTCTCATAGGGCGCGTGCGACATATAGCCGACTCGCAATATCGCGACTTCGCGCAGGACAGCCGGCAGGCTGGAGGCCGGGCCGTAGAAGGCGCCGGAGAATTTGCCGAAGCCTTCGAACACCGCATCGGACGTGCCCGCCATCATCCGCACGACATTGATCGGCGCCCTGGCCACCGCGGTGCGGGTGGATTCCGGCAATGTAGCGGGATCGGCGTACGGTATGCGCGGCATGATTTGGCTTCCCCGGTCATTTTCGTTGGGCATATCCTATCCGCAAGGAAGCGCCATAGCGCAAGCGAATAACCTCAGCCGTCATTGCGAGCGTAGCGAAGCAATCCAGAGCCGTTAGCCCGATACCGCCCGGTAAGGCTCTGGATTGCTCCGCTGCGCTCGCAATGACGGGTTAAGTCACGTCAAAGCCCGAAACACCCCCAGCGCGGACGCGACGATGCGGTTGTCGCGGCCTTGGTCGCGCAGCGACAGGCGGCAGGCGATGCGGCCGTAGTTGCCGGTCGAGGCCGCGCCGTCCACGATGAACGGGCCGTCGGTGCCGCGGGCGACGAACATTACGGTCCAGTCCTCGACTCGGATCGCATCGGGGCCGGCGTGGCGCGTGGCCAGCTCGGTTGCGGCGGCTTCGAGCACGATATGGATCGGACCCAGATGGAGCGAGCCGGAGGTCGACATGTTCTCCGGGGTCATTGCCGGCAATGCCCACTGGCCCTCCGGCCGTTTCGCGGCGCCGAAAACCTGGGTCAGCGGCGGCAGGGCAGGGCTGTCTCGGATTTCGGGAGGCAGATCCAGCGGCTCGAAACCGGGCGGCGTGTCGGCTAGTTTGATGCCGATGCCATAGGAGATCGCCAGCACCCGCGACGGGTCGGCGGCGTCGACGATCTCGGACTGGCTGAAGCCTATGTTGCGGCCGGTATGGATCGGCACGCGCCGCATTGCGATCTCATCGACACCACGCCCATCATCCAGGATATGCAGGGCGGCCGTCACCGGGGCGGGAACGGTGTCCACATCGCTGAACCCGCCCGCTTCGGCGCTGGCGATGGCGAGCGGCGCGGCCATGATGGCGCCCGAAGGTGCACGCATGTCGCGGCGGATGCGCATCGTGTCGTAGGGCTGGCCATGCAGCATCGCGGTCTTGCGGCCGAGATAGCGGTAGGTCAGCAGCCCGCTGTCGCCGCCCACCATGTCCCGGAAACGCCGCCAATACTCGTCAGCCGGTACGTCGCGCAGATCTTCCGCCATGTCAGCCCTTGAAGGCAGGGTTGGTGATCTCGCCGGTTTCGTAGTGGCGCTTGAAGTTCTCCGCCACCTGCCGGACGTTCTTGAGCGCGATCCGCTTGATCAGCAGCGCGTTCATCAGCTTGCCGAAGATGCCGCCGGGCACGCCGTAGATCAGCGCTGGCCGGAAAAATGTGCCGCCGTCGGGTGCGTCGGCGATGCGGTAGTCGAACCAGGCCTCGGGGAAGGGCGCCGGCGGCTTGTCGCCATTATGCAGGCGCAGCTTGAAGCCGAAACCGTCCTCCCACGCCTCCACTGTCTCGTCCAGCGGCTTGCCCTTTACCTG
>Ga0302314_10020323_pt1 | contig 10984 bp, 11 predicted proteins | sample III_Palsa_N2_3_FD_200533 | JGI IMG/M metagenome (GOLD analysis project Ga0302314, IMG submission 200533) | Peat permafrost microbial communities from Stordalen Mire near Abisko, Sweden - III_Palsa_N2_3 | ecosystem: Environmental > Terrestrial > Soil > Palsa > Peat permafrost | place: Sweden... | reverse complement strand
CTCCACTTCCACAGTGAAGCCCCGGAGCTGTTCACGCTCTGGGTGGTGTCCACGGTGCTCGCGGCCGTCCACAGCCTCATCGCCGACGGCCCCTGGCTCCAAAACTCACCAACTCTGCCGAATCTGCCGAATCTCCCGAACCCTCCACCTACTCCCCGGCCATCACACTGAACGCATTCACCGGCGCCAAGTATCCATAGAACAGCGCCAATTCGTCGCCCTTGGGCTCCATTTCCACCAACAGCACCGGAGCAGTTTCCGAAAAACCCTCGAGCTCCCCCGCGCTCATATGTCGCGCCGGTAAATTCACGAACAAAAGATCGCTGCCCGTCTGCTGATACCTCGAATGCACCTGGGTCATTAAATCCCGCACCACCGATTCCGCCAGCGGGTCATCCGCATTCTTGATGGCAATGCCGGTACCCACCAGCACCACCCGGTTACCCTTGCGCACCACGAAGCCGTCATGAATCGACGCCCCGGCCACCCGGCTCGAGGACTTGAAAAAGCACACCTCATCGAAGGCCACATCGTTCCCCTTACGGGGTTCGCAGCTCAATTTCCCCAGGGATGCACCCTTACGCATGGCCTCCCAGGACGACCCAATTTGCACCCCCAGCATCCCGCCCGGCAGGAAGTTCGCAGGTAACACCGGCGCCAACTCCCCATCCACCGCGGCCATGGCCGCTAACGATCCCAATAACCCTAAGGCAATTCCGGCCAAGCGAGGATAGAGCACTCAGATCTCCTATATATAAGGAAGGGACGCCTACTAGATAAGTTGGCGGCGGTCTCGGTAGAAAATAAAGCGTTGCCGCAGAATTTGCCCGGAAATCTGCCGCAGTTCACCCTGTCGCCCCCGCCCAACACCCCGTCCACCCGCCCCGACCGTCCCTTCCAACCTGCCCCGACCGTCGTCGCCACGCCGGGCTCCCGCCAGCACACCCTCCCCGGGCCGCGCTCCCAGCCCCCAATTCGGGGAACCGAACGCCCGCCTGACGCTCCAACCCCCTGCCGCCCGTTCGCAACTGCCAACAACCCCTCCAGTCGTCGGCAACCATTGCTAAAATCGGCGGCTGCCGTCACCGACGGCCTATCTCCTGCGAATGGACAGGGCCATTGGGTGGTCCATAAGCCGTTTGCGTGCTGAATTTTGTCAAAAAGGATAGTCATGGATAAACGAACCGCTCCGACGCCGGGCGACACCACTCTCGACGCGAGGTACCAGCCCACGTCGGCCGCCGCCCCAGCCGCCGTCCCCGAGCCGGCCCGGCCCACCCCGGTCGACATGAACCCCGCCATGCGCGCCGCCCGCGACACGGTGTTGGAACACTCCACCTGGGTCCGCCCCCTACAACAGGAAATCGGCCGCGTCATCGTCGGCCAGAAGCACCTGATCGACCGCCTGCTCATTGCGCTCCTGACCAATGGCCACGTCCTGCTCGAGGGCGTCCCCGGTCTTGCGAAAACACTCGCCCTCAAAACGCTGGCGAGTTGCGTCGATGTCCAATTCAAGCGGTTGCAGTTCACGCCAGACATGCTCCCGGCCGACATCGTAGGCACCATGATTTACAACCTGCACGATGGCGCCTTCCGCACCAAGCACGGCCCCATATTCTCGAACCTGGTGCTCGCCGATGAAATCAATCGCGCCCCCGCCAAGGTGCAAAGCGCCCTGCTCGAAGCCATGCAGGAACGCCAGGTCACCATCGGCGATGAAACCTACCCCCTGCCCAATCCCTTCTTGGTGCTCGCCACCCAGAACCCCTTGGAACAGGAAGGCACCTACCCGTTGCCCGAAGCGCAAATCGACCGCTTCATGATGAAGGTCATCGTCAACTACCCGACGCGCAGCGAAGAGCGGGCCATTCTCGACGCCATGGCCACCTCCGAAGCGCTGCCCACGCCGCGGCCCGTGGTCTCCGCCGAGCAAATCGTCAACGCCCGGCACGTGGTGAACTCCCTGTACGTGGATGCCAAGATCCGCGACTACATTGTCGACATCGTGGTCGCCACGCGCCCCCCCGTCGCCGCCAATTTCGATCTCAACGGTTATATTCAAACCGGCGCCTCGCCGCGCGCCACCATCGCCCTGACGCTGGCTTCGCGTGCCATGGCCTTCCTGGCCGGCCGGCACTTCGTCACGCCGCAAGACGTCAAGAACGTCGCCTACGATGTGCTGCGCCATCGCATCTCGGTGACCTACGAGGCCGAGGCAGAAAACATCACCTCCGAAAACGTCATCGACAAAATCCTGAACGCCTTACCCGTTCCGTAAACGCATGCCGGCCGATACCACAAAATCCAGCAAGGCCATCATGAGCGGCATGCGCCAGCTCGAGATCCGCACGCGCCGCATGGTCAACGACAGCCTGGCCGGCTCGTACCATTCCGTGTTCAAGGGACGCGGCATGGACTTCGACGAGGTGCGCGAATACACCCCCGGCGACGAAGTCCGCACCATCGACTGGAACGTCACCGCCCGCGCAGGTAAGGCTTTCGTCAAGAAATTCACCGAAGAACGCGAGCTCACCATTCTGCTGCTGGTGGACATCAGCGCCTCCGGCAACTTCGGCTCCGCCGCCATGAGTAAGCGCGACCTCGCCGCCGAACTCGCCAGCGTCCTGGCTTTCTCCGCCATTCGCAACAGCGACAAGGTCGGCCTGATCCTATACACCGACCGCATCGAACGTTACCTGCCGCCGAAAAAAGGCCGCCGCCACGTGCTACGCGTCGTGCGCGACATTCTCTATCACGAGCCTCAGGGGCGCGGCACCGACACCGTCAAAGCCCTCGAGGTCGTACGCAACGTATTGCATCGGCGCGCCATCGTGTTCCTAATATCCGATTTCGAATCCGCCGGTGACCCCGTCGCCACCCGAGCAGCGCTGCGGCGTGGCATGCGCCAAACCAACAGCCGCCACGACCTCGTCGCCGTGCATATCGAAGACCCGAGAGAGCAAGAACTTCCCGACGTCGGCATCCTCGCGCTCGAAGATGCCGAGACTGGCGAGATCGTCGAACTCAACACCGGCAGCGCCACCGTCCGCAAACGCTTCAAGGAAGCCTCGGCCGAGCGCAGCCGCAAACTCGTCAACGATTTCCGTAGCGAAGGCGTCGACACCCTGCAATTGCAAACCGACACCCCCTACATCCCAGCACTGCAACGGTTTTTCAAAACCCGCGAGCGCCGCCGACTATGAACCGCCGACCGTCCCCATCGCGCGGCGCACCCCAGGCCGCCCCGGTCGCCATACAGCGCAGCACCGTACCCGTAGCATCACCCTCCACCGCGGCCGCTCTACTGCGTGCCGCCAGCGCCGCCTTATTCGCCACGCTCCCCACGCTCGTGCGCGCCGCCGATGCGGCCAGCGCCGTCGCCAGTGCCGCCGCCGACAGTGACGCCGAGGACATCCGCGACATCCGCGGTCCCAAATTCCTGCTGCCCACCTGGCTCTGGTACGCCGTCGCCGCCGGCGTCGTGTTGCTCGGCCTCATCATTTACGGCATCGTCCGTTGGCGCCGCAGCCGACGCCGCGAGCGCGTGCTGACGCATTTCGAACTCGCGCTGAAGCGCCTCGAAGAAATCCGCGCCCTCATGCAGCCCCAGAAGGCGCGCGAGTTCTCCATCGCCGTGTCCGACATCGTGCGCGAGTACATCGAGCAACGCTTCAACGCCACCGCCACGCACCGCACCACCGAAGAGTTCCTGCACGACCTGCTCGACTCGTCGAACACCACGCTCGCCAAGCACCGCGCCCTGCTCTCCGACTTCCTGCACCAATGCGACCTCGTGAAGTTCGCCGGCATGTCCCTCACCACGCGCAACATGGAATCCCTGCACCACAGCGCCGAAGCCTTCGTGCAAGAAACCGCCAAGCCCGACGAACCCCCGCAGCCCGGCGAGTCGCCGGACTCCGCGCAGCCGACGCAGCCACCCCCGTCAGCCGCGGCGCCAAGCCCGGCCACCACGCCAAAGCCTGCCGCCATGCAAAAGCCCGGCGCCAGCGCGCCCAAGCCCAAGGCGCCCACCGCCCCATGACCCGCTTTCTGCAACCCGAGTTCTTCTGGCTGTTTACCCTGCTCCCGCTGGTCATGCTTTGGCGCGGCAGAAAAGGCCCGGTCGCCGCCATCGAGTACTCCGACGTCAGCCTTGCCCGCGACGTCGCCCGTCGGAGCAAGAGCCGCATCGGCAATTTTCTCTGGCTTCTGCCCATTCTCGCCGGCGCCCTCATGATCGTCGGCCTCGCCCGCCCACAGCGAGGCCACAGCCGTACCGAAGTCACTGCCAACGGCATCGACATCGTCCTCGCCCTCGACGTGTCGGGCTCGATGCAAGCGCTGGATTTCCTCATCAATGGCCGCCGTCAAAACCGCATCGACGTCGTCAAAGCGGTCGTCGCCAAGTTCATCGACGAACGCACGGATGACCGCATCGGCATCATCTCCTTCGCCGGCGCGCCGTATCTCATCAGCCCAATCACCTTGGATCACGACTGGCTGCAACAGAATCTCGAGCGCGTCACCATCGGTGGCACCGACGACGGCACCGCCATCGGCTCCGCCATTGCCGCCAGCGTCAATCGTCTGCGCACCACCACCGCGAAATCCAAGGTCGTCGTGCTGCTCACCGACGGCGTGAACAACACCGGCAAAATCTCCCCCATCGCCGCTGCCGAAGCCGCCAAGGCCCTGGGCGTCAAGGTCTACACCATCGGCGTCGGCGTGCGTGGCAAAGCCCCCATTCCCGTGCGCGACCAAGCCGGCAACATGCGCATCATCATGGCGCAGGTGGACGTCGATGAAAAAACGCTGCAGACCATTGCCACCGAGACCGGCGGCAAGTTCTACCGCGCCACCGATACCGACTCGCTGCAGAAGATCTACGAACAGATCAACCAATACGAGAAGACCGCGCAGACCGTCCAGAAATTCGAGCGCTACGACGAGCTCTATCCCTGGGCCGTGATTCCCGCCATGGCGATCCTTGCTTTGGGTTCGCTCTTGAGCCAGACGCGCTACCGGAGGCTGCCGTGAAGCTCCGCGCCACCTGCGCGTCGCCGACGGCCCCAGCAAACCTCCGCCACGCGCTGCTGCGTAGGAGGCTGCCGTGAGATTCACCAGCCCCTTCTGGCTCCCGGTCGGCTTCGTCGTCTGCGCCCTCCTGGTGTGGCTCTGGTTCCGCGTCGATGCCCGTCAACAAACCGCGCTCGCGCGATTCGTGTCCCCGCATCTGCGCAAACAACTCACCCACTCGATTTCCACCGCGCGCCGCCGCCTGCAGCGCGGGCTGCTCCTCACCGCCATCGCGCTGATCTTCGTCACGCTCGCCGGCCCGCAGCTCGGCTACCACTGGGAACAAATCAACCGCCGCGGCAACGAGATCGTGTTCATTATCGACACCTCACGCAGCATGATGACCCCCGACGTCAAACCCAACCGCCTGGATCGCGCCAAGCTCGCCATCGACGACTTCACCAATCACCTGGACGGCGACGCCGTCGGCATCGTCGCCTTCGCCGGCTCCGCGTTCCTCGTGTGCCCGATTACGCTCGACTACAACGCCTTCCGCGAAACGCTGAATGCCATCGACACCAACATCATCCCGCGTGGCGGCACCAACATCTCAAGCGCCATTCAAGAAGCCCAAGCCGCGCTGCGTCGCCGGCCCGGCAGCGACAAAATCGTCATCCTCGTCACCGACGGCGAAGACCTCGAAGGCAGCGCCCTGACCACCGCACAAAACGCCAAGCAACAAGACGGCCTGCGCATCTTCACCGTGGGTGTCGGCACCCCCGGCGGCGATCTCATTCCCGTCCCTCCGGCCCAAGGCGGCGGTTTCGTCAAAGACGAGAGCGGCCAATTCGTCAAATCCCATCTGGATGAAGCCGGTTTGAAGGCCATTGCCGACGCCACCGGCGGCTTCTACGTACCCTTAGGCGCACAGGGCGAAGGGCTCGAAACCATTTATAACAAGGTGCTCGGCAGCCTGGCCAAACACGATCTCGCGTCGCGCCAACAAAAGATTTATATCGAACGCTACCAATGGCCCCTCGCCGCCTCATTGGCCACGCTGCTGCTCAGCTTGCTCATCGGTAACCGCCGACGTCGTTCGCGCAAAGCCGCCAAGGGCGCCGCCTACGCGACTACACCAGCCTCCTCAACTGCCGCGGCAGCCTCAACTGCTGCAGCCTCAACTGCCGGGGCCTCATCGACTACCGCAGCCCTATGGATCGCCGCCAGCCTGGCACTGCCGGCGCTCATGTTCACGCACAGCGCACACGCCGACGCGCCGACGGACACCACGCCAACGTCGCCATTCGCGCCCACGCCACCGTCATCAAGTCTCGCTGCACCGACGTCGCCGGCCACCGCACCCGCATCGAGGCCCAACGCACCGATCTTCCCTTCGTCGGTTCCGTCGTCGTCAACCTCCGGCGAGCCCATTAAAGCCTATAACGCCGGTACCGCCGCCTATCGCGCCGGCCAGTTTCCCCAGGCAGCCCAAGCGTTTCAACAATCCATCACCCACTCGCCCTCGAATGATCCCAAGCGCCTCGCCGATCAAGAGGACGCGTATTACAATCTCGGCAACACCCTCTACCGCGCCGGCCAGAAGTCTGAAAAGTCCGCGCCCCAAGATGCGATCAAAACGTGGACAGACGCCGTCAAAGCCTATGAGACCGCGCTGCAGCTCAAACCCGACGACGCCGACAGCAAGTACAACCGCGATCTCGTGAAGCGCAAAATCGCCAAGCTCCAGCAGCAGAAGCCGCCGGATCAGAACAAAGACAAGAACGACAAGGACAAGAACCAGGACAAAGGCCAAGGTCAGGGCCAAGGCGGCGGACAAGGCCAAGGCCAGCCTCCGCCCGGTCAACAACCGCCACAGAACCAGCCGCCCCAGCAGGGTCAGCAGCCGCCCGGACAACAGCCGCCGCAGGGTCAGCCGCCCCCAGGGCAACAGCAGGGACAACCACCGCCAGGCCAGCAACAGGGTCAGCAGCCTCCACCGGGCCAGCAGCCAGGTCAGCAACCGCCGCCGGGTCAGCAGCCAGGCCAGCAACCTCCGCCAGGGCAACAGCCCGGTCAGCAACCGCCCCCAGGTCAGCAACCAGGCCAACAGCCCCCGCCGGGCCAGCAGCCAGGTCAACAACCGCCATCGGGCGATCAATCGCAAGGTCAACCCCCGGGCGCAGCCGACAGCGATGCGGCGCGCGCCGCGGACAACCAACATCTTCCCGGCCAAATGAGCCGAGAAGAAGCGCGCGAATTGTTGGACTCCGTGAAGGGCGACGAGAAGCGCCCGCCCGGTATTCCCATGGCACAAGATGCCACCGACGTGCCCCAGCAACAGCCAACGAAGAACTGGTAATGAACGCGCGATTCGTCCAACCGGTTGTCATCCAGCGCTGCTGGCTGGTCGCAGTCATGGCAACGGTCGCGGTCATGACGGGCTTCTGGCCCGGCCCCGCCCGTGCCGCGCAGCAGCTGACCACCGCCACGCTCGACCCTCAGCAAATCATTCTCGGCCAATCGACGACGCTCACCGTCACCCTGACCGGTAGCCAGCCGCAGCAGTTCAACATGCCGCAAGTGGAGGGCCTGGAATTCGGCATGCTGGGACAATCCCACCGTGTCGAAATCATGAATGGCGCCATACTGACCTCCACATCGCTCATTATCCGCGTGACGCCGCAGACAGCGGGCATATTCACCATTCCCGGCCTCACTCCCCAATCGCAACCGCTGATACTGCGAGTGAGCCCCGACAACGGCAGCGGAGCCACCGGCACGGCGCGCAGCTCCACGGTACCGGGCGCGCTGCTCGGCGCACCGAATGCCGAGGGCATCCGCATGGCCGCCGATGGCGCGGCTTTCGTGAAGCTGGTGCTGCCCAAGCGCGATGTCTACGTGGGCGAAAGCGTGCCGGTGGAAATCGAGGTCGGGGCGCGCGACGGCTTCGCCCGGCCCAATGGCCTGCCCACGCTCACCAGCAGCGAGTTCACCCTCAATAATTTGACGCGTCAGCCGGAGAACTACCAGAAAGTCATTGACGGCAAACCCTACACGGTCTTCACCTGGCGCAGCGAAATCGCCGCGGTGAAACCCGGCAAGTTCACGCTGTCGCTGGATGTCCCCTTCACGGTCCGCATACGCACTCGCCCCAGCAGAGACTCCGCCATCGAGGACGCGCTGGGCGATCCCTTCCTCCAGAACTTCTTCGGCGCCACCGTGCAAAAAGACATCACGGTATCCAGCCCGTCGTCCGACCTGGCGGTACTGGCGCTGCCGACGGAAGACCAGCCGAAGGACTTCACAGGCGCCGTCGGCCAATTCAGCGTCGCCAGCGATATATCCGCGACCGCCGCGGCCGCAGGCGACCCGCTGACGCTGCGCCTGCACGTCACCGGCACCGGCAATTTCGATCGCGTCGACAGCCCCATGCTCGAACACGTCGACGGCTGGAAGACCTATCCCCCGAAATCATCCTTCAAAGGCAGCGAAGCCACCGGCAAGGGCGAGAAGACATTCGAGCAGCCGGTGATCGCCTCCAAGCCCGGTGCGCAAACGCTTCCAGGCCTCGCCTTCAGTTACTTTAATCCCACGACCAAGCACTACGAAACCGCCCGCTCGGCCCCTGTATCGGTCAGCATCTCCCCGTCTCTTGCGGACAGCTCACTGAGCGCGCCGCAGGCACCGACCACTGGGCCTACCGCGAATAAAACGCCCGCCACTCCACCGCCCGTGGGCCTAAGGGCGGATCACGCGACGGAGAGCGACACCGTCAACACCTTGGTGCCTCTGTACGCACGGCCTCTCTTCCTCGCAATTCCCGCCGCACTCGCACTAGCCTTCGTCGGCACCTGGCTCGCGTTGCGTCGCTCCGCCGCGCCACGTAGGCGCAGCCAATACGGCAACTCGAAAGCCGTCAATCGCATCCTGCAGGACATGCAAGCCGCCAGTCGGTCCCGAGACGCCACGTTGTTCTTCAATATCGCCCGTAGCGCCCTGACAACATCATTGGCCGCCCGCTGGCAATTGGCACCGGAAGACGTGACTCTCGACGAAGTCGATGCCCGCTTGGGGAGCGAGGGCGCGGAGATTCGCGAGATCCTCGCGCTTGCCGACGAGGCGAATTACTCCGGACACGTAATGACCAGCACCGATTTCCAGCGTTGGGTACAAATCGTGCACGATCAGCTCATGGAGGCATCTCCGGCATGATGCGTCGTATCTTGGGTCTATCCGCGATTACCGTGCTGCTCCTTGCGGGTGCCGTTCAGCCTGCATTGGCGCAAACCCCACAGAGCCCCGCCGGCTCATCAACGCCTGACGCCTCAGCCGTCGCAAGTTCCGACGCGCCGCCGGTGGCCGCCCCGTCGTCTTATTCCGCGACGTCCCTGTACAACCTAGGTAACTCCTATGCGCGCGCCGGCAAGCCGGGTCTCGCGGTACTCAACTACGAACGAGCCAGCCTGCTCGCGCCGGACGATCCCGACATCGAAGCGAACTTGCGCTACGTTCGCGAAGGCGCCCACCTGCCTGTGGAACCCAGGAGCACCTGGCAGCGCGTAGTCACGGTCGGCAGCCCGACGCTATGGTCATTACTTGGAGCGCTGGGCGTGCTCTTGTTGGGATGCGCTTTGCTTGCCGGCGAGCGCTATCCCGCTCATCGATGGAAGCGCCGCGCCGCCGCCCTCGTTGGCTTCGTCTTGCTGGGCGCCACCGCGGGCAACGCTTTGGTTCTCTGGCCTACTCTACATGCAGCAGTGATCGTGACCGGCGCGACGCCCGTCCAGGTTTCTCCCGTCCCAATGGGCGATCAGCTATTCACTCTGCCCGAAGGGGAAACCGTGACCATCACCGCTGAGCACGAAGACTTCGTGCTCGTTCAAACCGCGACCGGGCGCAAGGGATGGGTGGCGGGGGTCAATCTTGTGGCTGTCGTGCCGAGGCACGCTGGCGCTTGAACTAGGTATGCGTAAGATAGGCTAGCGTCAGCATTCCCCCCGCATGCTCGCATTCGAGGCAAGCAACTGGCGCAGTTGCACAAAGGCGCGCACGACGGGAACGCCCATGGCGATGGCTCGCACAGAATTAAGGACATTGGCGGCCTGGATCGCGCCATGCTCAGTGAAGGCGTAGGGCCGGTATTTGATGTTCTGGCCGCGCCCGATTTTCAAGGTCGCACTTTGCGGCCTTGAGCACTTAGCCTCCTCTGCGGTGAGCTGAAACATAAAATCCTCGGGGAAACGGTCGCGGTTGCGCTTGACCTGGGCGGAGCGCGGGCATGGCAAGTCGGTCGGTGTATCCACCCGATAACGGTAACGCCGTCACGAGTGGATCGCCAGACGCAAATCCACCCAAAATGTTTAGAAATGGCACAAAAGGAACGAGTCGTTACCAGCGTGCCAAGGCGATTTTAATACCGTACGCGCCGTCGGCCTTTAGCGCTTGTGATACATTCCAATTTGTATATGAGCCTTAGGCGTACGCCGCAATGAACAAATACAATATGTTTCTCGGTCTCGTGTGCCAGATTGCCCTTTTTATAGTGTGGCATCACTATGACCCCATTGGCGCGGATGTCTTAGGCGTCGTATTGGCCGCTATCGTTGCCGGCATCGTACTTCGCGTTTATTTTTTGCCGATCAAGAGCAAGCGGAAAAGCATCGCAAAATTCAAGGCTAAACATAACATACCGCTGGACCAACCCCACAAGGTAGACGAGATTCTGAAAGAAGGATTTTTCAAAGCTAACTAAATCGAAGCCTTTCGACAGCTCAGGGAAAACTGATGTTCACCTATCAGGAGGAGCGATATTCGCATGAGTAGTTTGATCTCTTGCACTGTCAGGAATGCGTGCGTCTCGGCTCTGCTGCTCGTATTGATGGCCGCTCCGGTCGAGGCAGAGGACGGGCTATGGAAGGACAACCAAGGCAATCACGTGCCGGACACCGCTTCACGCAAATAGGTCAAT
>Ga0302314_10020321_pt1 | contig 10984 bp, 6 predicted proteins | sample III_Palsa_N2_3_FD_200533 | JGI IMG/M metagenome (GOLD analysis project Ga0302314, IMG submission 200533) | Peat permafrost microbial communities from Stordalen Mire near Abisko, Sweden - III_Palsa_N2_3 | ecosystem: Environmental > Terrestrial > Soil > Palsa > Peat permafrost | place: Sweden... | reverse complement strand
GTAAGGCCGATCAGGTGGTACTGCAACGCGATCCAGAGCATGAAGCCCGAGGCGGCGAGCAGCAGCACGGCGAAGAGGCGCGCCGTGAGCGTCGCGGGCTTCGCGAACACCAGCCAGAGGTTGGCCAGCGCCAGCGCCGCGCCGCCGGCGAAAGCCAGGAACGAGACGGCCTGGGCCGCGCGCAGCCACCCCGCCACCGCCGCCCCGGTGGTCGCCGAGACCAGCTGGATCACCACCGCCCACAGCGCCACCGCGACCAGCGAGAGCACCGCGGCCAGCCGCACCAGGCGGTAGACCCAGGCCCGCGCGCCGCCGAGGCCGAACGGCTGGCGGTAGCGCCAGCGGGCGATCGCCGCGCCGGGCCAGGTCGCCGCCGTCAGCGCCAGGAACGCCATCGCCGCCAGCGTCAGCGGCATCGCCAGGCCGGAGCCCAAGAGGCCGCCGGCGCGAACGAAGACGAAGATCGGCGCCGCCGAGTCCGAGCTCCATCGCGTCACATGGCCATCCACGACCGTCGCCTGGATCCGGTCCTTGCCGTCGAACTGCCGCCAGAGAAACGGCGCGATCTCGACGAAGGTCTGCTTCTGCCCGAGCGGCGCGGCGCTGATGGAGCCGTCGGGATTGGCCGTGACCACGGTCGGGTCCAGCAGCTGCACCAGCGCCACGAACGTCGAGTCGGAGCGGCGCGTGGTGATGTAGTCGCCGGCGATCATCGCCGCGTGGACCTTGGCGGTCGCCGCGTCGACCGTGGACGCCGGCGGCGGCGCGGTCGCCGGGAAGTAGCGGTCGGCGAAGGCGGTGAACAGCCGGTCGCGCAGGAACTCGCCCATCCCGTCCTTGCCGCGCCCGTTCACCGAGATGAACAGGCCGACGTTGTCGTCGATGAAGAGATCGAGGTCGCTGTGGAAGAAGTTGGTGTCGCCGCCGTGGGCGATCACCCGGTGGCCGTTGACGTTCTGCTGGTAGAAGCCGAGCAGGTTGCCGTTGAGGTCCGGAAAAGCGCGCGTCACCGTCGTGTGCATCGCCTGCGCCGTCTGCGGCTGCAGGATCTGCGCGCCGCCATATCGGCCCAGCTGCAGGTGGGCGATCATGAAATGCGAGATGTCGTCGCCGGTGGTGGAGAGCGAGCCGGCCGGCGGCATGTCGATGATCTCGAAGCCCGGCCCCGGCTGGTCGGAGGTGATGTAGCCCTTGGCCATATAGGGCGCCATCGCGGCCGGCAGCGGCTGGACGAAGGTCGACGTGTTCATGCCAAGCGGGGTGAAGATGTGCTGGGCGACGTAGGTCTCGAACGGCTGGCCGGAGACGCGCTGCACGATGTAGCCGGCCACGCTGGCGCCGTAGTTCGAATACCCCGGGCCGTCATCGGGCGCGAAGATCCGCGGCGGCACATAGCGCTTCAGCACCACGTCCAGCGGCGGCGGCGCCTTGCCGTAGACCAGGAGGTCGCGGGCGGTCTCGGAGAAGCCGGCGCGGTGGGTCATCAGCTGGCGCAGCGTGACCGGGATGCCGTGGTAGGGCGGAATCTTGAAGTCGAGGTAGGTGTTGACGTCAGCGTCGAGGTTGAGCTTGCCCTCTTCGACCAGCTGCATCACCGCCGTCCAGGTGAACAGCTTCGAGATCGAGCCGGGGCGGAACAGGGTGCGGCGCGGATCCACCGGCACCTGCCTCGCGTAGTCGGAGAAGCCGTAGCCCTTCTCCAGCAGCACCTGGCCGTCCTTGACCACCACCACCACCGCCCCGGGCGCCTCGGCGCTGCGCAGCGCGGTCGGCATCAGGCCGTCGAGCCAGGCCTCCAGGTCGGTGGCTTCGAGCGCATGCGTCGGCGTCGGAACCGGCGCGGCCGCCGGGCTCGGCGCGGCGATCGTCGGCCCGGTCGGCGGAGCCGCCTGCAGGCTGGTCCACCCGAGCGCGCCGACCACCGCCATCGCGGCGGCCAAACCCTTAACTCGCCAGCTCATTGCAACCTCCCTCGATGACGCACGCGGCCGTTCAGGCCGCCGCGCCCCACAGTTCTTGCGGACACCAGATTTCACCGTTCTCGTAGACCGCGGGCGCGTCCCGATCCCTGTCCAGGAACATCGGCCCGTCGAGGTCCACCAGATCGCACAGCTGGCCCAGCACGAACGCCGGCGCCATCGCCAGCGAGGTGCCGGACATGCAGCCGACCATCACCTTCAGGCCGAGCCGCCGCGCCTCGCGCGCCATCGCCAGCCCCTCGGTGAGGCCGCCGCACTTGTCGAGCTTGATGTTGACCACGTCGTATCGACCCACCATCGTGGCGAGGTCGTCAAGGCTTTGCAGGCTCTCGTCCGCCGCCAGCTCGATCGGCGAGGCGAGGCCGTCCAGCGAGGCGTCGTCGCCCACCCGCAAGGGCTGCTCGATCAGCCCGACGCCCGCCTCGACCATCTGCGGCATCACCTGCTCCAGCGCCGCCCGCGTCAGCGCCTGGTTGGCGTCGACGCCGAGCCAGACGTCGGGACGCGCGGCGCGGACCGCGCGCACGCAGCCGCCCGGATCGTCCGCCGTCAGCTTCAGCTTGATCGCCCGCGCGGTCGCAAAGCCGCGCGCCGCGTCGGCCATCTCGCCCGGCGAGCCGGCGCCGATGGTGTAGGTGGTCCGCAGCGGCCGCGGCGCCGGCGCACCGGCGATCCGCCACACCGGTTCGCGCCGCCGCTTCGCCTCGAGGTCCCACAGCGCCGCGTCGACGGCGTTGCGCGCCCCGCCGGCCGGCAGCAAGGCGCGCAAGCTCTGGCGATCCACGCCGGCCTCGATCCGCGCCCGCACCGCCTCGAGCTGCCGCGCCATGCTGGCCGGCGTCTCGCCATGGTAGTAGACGCCGCCCGCTTCGCCGCGCCCCACGGCCTCGCCGTCGCTCAGCGAGACCACCAGCAATTCGGCGGCGGTGAAGACATAGTCGGTGATGCGAAACGGCGTGACGTAGTCCCAGGTCTCCGTCCGGATTTCGAGCCGCATGCCGATCAGAAGGATTTGTCGACGCTGACGCCGATCGTCAGCGGCTGCATCACTGGCGCCTTGATGTCGATCGGGCCGCCGAGGGCGTTGTAGAAGTAGTCCGCCGGCGGCAGGTAGGCGTGCTCGTTGAACAGATTCTTGGCGAACAGCGTCAGGGTGAGGTCCGGCGTGCGGGCGCCGAGGTGCAGGTCGACCACATTGTCCGCGCCGACCTCGAGGCCCTGCAGCTGGCCGCTCACGATCGAGCCTTCCACGTCGGAGTAGCGCGAGCCGATGTAGCGATAGCCGCCGCCGATGAAGCCGCGCCACGGCCCGGTGATCGGGACCGAATAATCGACAGTCAGCGAGCCGCTCCAGAGCGGCACGTAGGGGAGCCGGGCGCCGTAGGCCGCGCCGATCGACGGCACGGCGTTGGTGAGAAACGCATCGGTGTAGGAGAGCGTGGCGCCGAGCACGAGCCCCTGGATCGGCGAGTAGCGTCCGCTGAAGTCGAAGCCTTCGCTGCGCGCGCTGCCGGCGTTCTCGATGACGCTGGTGTTGCCGATCAGCACCGAGACCTGGATCTTGGTCCAGTCGATGTAGAAGGCCGAGAGGTCCAGGGTGGCGTGGCCGTCCAGCAGGGTCGCCTTCAGGCCCAGCTGGTAATCGGTCAGCCGCGACGAGCCGAACTGGGTCGGAACGCCCGTCACCCCCGGCAGCACGATGTTCGGGCCGCCCGGCTGGTAGCCGCTGGCGATGCGCGCATAGGCCATCACGTCCTTGGTGAGGTGCAGTTCGGGCGCGACGGAATAGGTGGTGACGCCTTCGCTGGACGAGCCCGGCACGGTCAGCACCGGGGCGGTCGGCGGCGACGAGCCGAGCAGCGATCCGGCTTCGGTTTCGACGAACGACTGGTTGTTGTGGGCGTAGCGGACGCCGCCGGTCAGGTCGAACCAGTCGCTGAAGTGGTAGGTGAGATCGCCGAAGAACGCGTACTCCTGGTAGAGGCTCGGCAGGCTCACGGCTTCGAGCGGGTTCAAGAACACGCCGCCGGTGTTGTAGCCGTTGAACACCTCGTAGTTGGTCGCGTCTTCGTGGGTGTAGTAGCCGCCGACCAGCCATTCGAGCTTCCGGCCGTCGGGCGAGGCCAGCCGCACTTCCTGGGTGAACTTCTTCAGCCCGTAGCGTTCGTCGAACTCCGATTGATTGTTCGCCGGCGCGCCATACAGGCCGAGCAGGCCGCCGAGATAGTCGGTGAGGTCCTCGACCGTGTTGTTGTCGAACTGCTGGTAGCTCGACACCGAGGTCAGCTGCGCCCAGTGCAGGTTCCAGTTCAGCGTCAGGTCGTAGAGCTGCAGTTCCTGGGTGTAGGGCTCCGGCCGGGTATTGATGTTGGACAGGCCGCCGGCGATCGGCTGCTGCGTCGTGAAGCCAAGCGCCACAAACGACTGATTATCGGCGTGGCTGTGCTGGTAAAGCGCCGAGACCTGCGCCGAGAAATCATTCGTCGCCTGCCAGAGCACCGCCGCGTGGCCGCCGTACTGCGTCAGCGCGTTGTCGCCCTTCTGACCCGTGGTGGCGTCGTCGATATAGCCCGGCGTGTTTTCGTCGTAGCCGGAAATCCGCAGCGCCAGCGAGTCGTTGACGAGCGGGATGTTGGCCTCGCCGCGCACGCCGCCGCCCGGGTCGCTCGCGTGATCCACGCCGAAGAGATCGCCGCCGATCTGGCCGGAGAAATGCGTCGGGTCCGGCGCCGCCAGCACGTACTTGATCAGTCCGCCCATGGTGCTCGCGCCGTAGAGCGTGCCCTGCGGGCCGCGCAGCACCTCGACCCGGTCGAGGTCGTAGGGCATCAGGTCCATGGAAAAGCCGTTGGCGCCTTCGAAGCTGCCGGACGAGCCCACCGGCGTGTCGCCGATGTAGACGCCCACTTCCGACGCGGAGCCGATCGGCCCGATGCCGTCCACCGCGAGGAAGGTCTCGCCGGGCGCGCCGGCATCGCCCAGCACCAGGCCCGGCACATAGCCGGCCCAGTCCGCCAGATCGACGGCGTGCTGCTGCTCCAGCACCTGGCCCGAAATGGCCGAGACGGAGAGCGGCGCCTGCTGCAGCGGCTCTTCGCGCTTCTCGGCCGTCACGACCACCTCGGCGACCGCGCTCTGTTGCGACGCCGGCGGCTCGGCCATGGCGATCCCCGGCGCCGCGACGCCCGCCAGCAACAGCCAGCGCAACGCTCTCCTCGCCCGAACCCCAACCATCGGCCACCCCGTTCCCCAGCTATGGTCGCGATGTTAGATGTCTCCCTTGCGTGCCGCAAGATGTTATGTCGATATCATGACAGGTCCGACGCAGCCGCCGCCTTTGACGACAGTGACACCCGCGATGCATTCGAAGCTGTACGGTGAAACGTCGAGCGGCCGAGGGACCCGGATGTCGAGCGTCGAAGAAACCATAAAGCGCGACTGGAAGACCTTCACGCCGTCCGAGCAGAAGCTCGGGACGTTCTTCCTCAGCCATCTCACGGAGCTGCCGTTCGAGACCGCCGCCTCGATCAGCCAGCGCGTCAACGTCAGCCCGATGACCGTGGGCCGCTATATCCGCAAGCTGGGCTACTCCGACCTGCGCGAGATCAAGGACGAGCTGCGCGCAAATCCTGCCGCCTGGGCCGAGCGGGAGCTTTCCAGCGAGCTCTTCGCCTCCGCGCCGCTGAAGGACAAGATCAAGGCGCTGACCGACGTCTACCAGCTGCCCAGTTCGCCGGAGTTTCCGCGCATCGTCTCGCTGCTGGCGCACGCGAGCAGCGTGCACGTCGCCAGCTTCCAGCTCGGCCGTTTCCTCGGCATGGGCTTCGCCGGGTTCCTGCAGACCCTGCGCCCCCGCGTCCACCTCTCCGACGGCGCCGACGGCTCCTACAGCGAGGTGCTGCTCGACTGCGAGCCGGACGGCTTGCTGGTGCTGATCGACGTGCGGCGCTACTCGCGCCACTTCCGGCTGCTGGCCGAGGAAGCGGCGGCGCGCGGCATCCGCACGGTGATCCTCACCGACGTTTACTGCCACTGGGCGCGGGCGATCACCGACAACGTGCTGATGATCGAGACCGAGATCGGCGTGCGCAGCCTCAGCATGGTGCAGCTGATGATGGAGCTGCTGCTGGCCGCGGTCGCCGCCGAGCTGGAGAGCGCCGACGCCCGCCGCCAGCAGGTCCACGAACTGCGGCGCAAGTTCATCGGCTTCGTCGAGTCCGGCGACGACGGGCGCGGGCGAGACGGCAAGGCGTGACGGCGCTCCCGGTCAGCGAGCGTGCGCGGGAATGGTTCGGCCAGCCGCGTGGGCTGACGATCCTGTTCCTCACCGAGATGTGGATGCAGTTCTCGTTCTTCGGGATGCGGACGATCCTGGTCTATTACATGATCAAGGAGCTGTTGATCCCGCAGGGACGCTCGTCGCTGATCTACGGCGGCTATGCGGCGGCGGTCTATTTCACCCCGATCTTCGGCGGCTACATCAGCGACCGCTGGCTGGGTCGGCGCAACGCGGTGATCATCGGTGGACTGATGATGGCCGCCGGCCATTTCATGATGATCTTCCCCAGCCTGTTCTTCCCGGCGCTGGCCGCCATCGCGCTCGGCAACGGCTTCTTCCTGCCGAGCCTCTCCAGCCAGATCAAAGCCCTCTACGACGAGGACGACCCGCGGCTGGGCTCGGCCTACAACATCTACTACGTCGGCATAAACCTGGGCGCGCTGCTGGCTCCGTTCGTGTGCGGAACGCTGGGCGAGACTTATGGCTGGCACTGGGGATTCGCGGCGGCGGGCGTCGGCATGGTGGTCGGCCTCGTCACCTATCTGGCCGGCGCGCGCTGGCTGCCGCCCGAGCGGCGCGGCGTGGCGGCGCGGCCCGCGACGCAGCTCACCCCCGCCCTGCGCCGGCGCATCTGGCTGCTGCTCGCGGTGATGGCGGTGGTGATCGTGTTCCGCGGCGCCTACGAGCAGAACGGCAACACCGTGGCGATCTGGAACGACGTCGGCGTCGACCGCCATCTGGCCGGCGGCTGGTCGATCCCGCTCACCTGGTTCCAGTCGGTGAACCCGCTGGTGATCTTCATCGGCACGCCGATCCTGGTCGGCTACTGGACGTGGCTCGGGCGGCGCCATCGCGAGCCCTCGTCGGTCGCCAAGATGGCCACCGGCGCGCTGATCGTGGCGATCTCCTACGCCCTGGTCGCGGTCGTCTGCGCCGCGGCGGACGCGCACCATGCCCGCGCCAGCTGGATCTGGCCGACCGCCTTCTTCGTGGTGATGACGATCGGCGAACTCTTCATCCTGCCGGTCGGCCTCGGCCTCTTCGGCCGCCTCGCGCCGAAGGGGCTGGAAGCCACCGCCATCGCCACCTGGTTCTTCGCCGGGTTCGCCGGCAACCTGCTCGCCGGCTGGCTCGGCCTGTTCTGGTCGCGGCTCAGCCAGCCGGCGTTCTTCGCCCTGATCACCCTGACCTCGGCTGCGGCGGCGCTGCTGCTGTGGCTGCTGCGGCCCGCGGGAGCGCGGGCGGAGCACGAGCATGCGAGCGGGGCGGGCGTGGGCCCGTCAGCGTGAGACGAGCACCGGCACCGGCATCTGCGTCAGCAAGGTGCGGGTGGCGTTGCCGAACAGGATTTCGCGCAGGTGGACGGGGTTGCGCGCGCCGACCACGATCAGATCGGAGCCGATCTGCTTGGCGTGGCCCAGGATAACCTTGGCGATCGGCCGGCCTTTCGACGCCACTTCCTCGACCGACACCCGGGCGCCGTGCCGGCCGAGGTGGTCGCTGAGATCGCAGCCGGCCTGCTGACCCAGCCATTTGCAGCCCGCGGGATCCACGACCAGAGCCGTCACCGAGGTCGCGCCGACCAGCAGGCACATGGCGTCGGACACGGCGCGCCGCGCCTCGGGGCTGGCGTTCCAGCCGATCAGGATCTTGTCGCCGATCGTATCGCCCTGCCATTCGTTCGGCACGATCAGCAGCGGCACGCCGCACGCCAGCAGGATGCGCTCGGCCGACATGTCGTCGGGCAGGCCGTTCGGCGTGCCGTGGCCGATCACCAGCAGATCGGAGTGCAGCGAATTGATGATCGCGGTCTCGGAAGTCTTCTCGCGGTGGATCGGGCGAAACTCGCCGCGCACATCCTGGTCGGCGCAGAGCGAATTGAAATGCGCGCCGACCTCCGCCGTCGCGCCCTCGCAGGCCGTCTCGACGCGCCGCTCGTGGGCGATCACCCCGGCGATCGCCTTTTCGCTGCGGGCGTAGGCCATCGAGGGATGCTGGGTCACGCCATTGTAGACCACGTAGACGCCGACGAGGTGGGCGTCCCAGCTGTGCGCCAGTTCGGCCGCCCGGGCGGCGCGTCGCCGTCCCGCCGGGCTCGGATCCAGGAAGACGGTAATCGTCTTCGGGTTTATTGGCATCGACGTTCAACCCTAACTGCGTCCGCCTGAACGCTCAGCGCCCAGTTCCGTGACTGCTTATTGGAGGAAGTGTGCGCCAAAAACGCAAATGCGTGTAGACAGTATTTGATCCAAATAGGGCGCGATGTCACTTGTCTCGCCAGACAGAGCCGCAGATGCGGCGCTCGCCGCTGTCAGCAAGGCGCCGCAACTGCCGCCCGCGAGGACTACCGCAGTGCACACAAACCTTCGCACTTGCACTTTCCCAAGCCTTCGTCTCGATCAATGTCGGCGCGGCCTTCACCTCGGTTCGACGCAATTTGGCCTTTCGCGGCAGGCGCTAGCGGAAAAAGTGTCGGCAGCGGGCGTTTATGGCCGCGCTGGGTGTTGAATGCCGCAGCGCAGCAAATACCTATGCAAGACCGGCGTAGAGGGGGCGGGCGCACGATGAAGCCTTTCAGTATCGTGGCTGTCTGCATCGGGCTCGCCGTGGCGATCGCCGGCTGCGGGCGGCCGCAGCCGCCGCCAATGCCGCCGCCGACAGTCGGCTTCGTGATCCTGAAGACCGAGCCCGTCACCCTTACCACCGAACTCCCGGGCCGGGTTTCGGCGCTCGAAAGCTCGGACGTGCGCCCGCAGATCAACGGCGTCATCCGCCGGCGCGACTTCGTCGAAGGCTCGGTGGTGAAGGCCGGCCAGGTGCTCTACGAGATCGAGGACGCGCCTTATCGCGCCGCCGTGCTGAACGCCCAGGGCCAACTGGCCCAGGCGCAAGCCAACATCCGCTCGACCCAGCTGCAGGCCGATCGCTATCGCCAGCTCGTCGCGCTGAACGGCGTCAGCAAGCAGGACGCCGACAACGCCGACGCCGCCGCCGCCCAGGCCAAGGCGACCGTCGTCGCGCAGCGCGGCGCGCTGCAGGCCGCCCAGGTCAATCTGGACTTCACCCGCATCCGCGCGCCGATTTCCGGCCGGATCGGCAAGTCGGCCTATACCGCCGGCGCCTTGGTGCAGAACGGCCAGACCAACGCCCTGGCGACCATCCAGCGGATGGACGAGGTCTATGTCGACGTCACCCAGTCGGCCGCCGACCTACTCAGCCTGCGCGCGGCGATGAACGGCGGCAACGTCACCCAGCCGGGGCCGCAAACCGCCCAGGTGCAGCTCGTGTTGCCCAATGGCGCGGTCTACCCGATCCAGGGTGTGATGAAGTTCGCCGACGTCACCGTTGACCCGACGACGGGCGACGTGGACGTACGGGCGACGTTCGCCAATCCCAATGGGGTGCTGCTGCCCGGTCTCTACGTCCGCGCCCGGCTGATCGAGGGCGTGCGGCCGCAGGGCTTGCTGGCGCCCCAGGCCGGCGTCTCCCACAACGAGCGCGGCCAGGCCGTCGCCATGGTGGTTGGGCCCGGCGCCGTCGCCGAGCCGCGGGTCGTCACGACGGAACAGGCGATCGGCGACAAGTGGGTGGTCACCTCGGGACTGAAGCCGGGCGACAAGCTGATCGTCGACGGCCTCGTCAACCTGCGTCCCGGCGCCAAGGTCAATCCGCGGCCGTTCGTGGCCGGAAACTAGCCCGCCATGTCGCGTTTCTTCATCGATCGCCCGATCTTCGCCTGGGTGATCGCCATGGTGCTGGCGCTCGCCGGCATCCTCGCCATCCGGGCGCTGTCGATCTCGCAGTTCCCGCCGCTCGCCCCGCCGCAGATCTCGGTGACCGCCGTCTATCCGGGCGCCGACGCCCAGACGCTGGAGAACACCACCACCCAGATCATCGAGCAGCAGATGAAGGGGCTGGATCACCTGATCTACTTCTCGTCGACCAGCGACTCGTCGGGCACGGCGACGGTGACGATGACCTTCGCCCAAGGCACCAACCCCGACACCGCCCAGGTGCAGGTGCAGAACAAGCTGCAGACCGCCACGGCGCTGCTGCCGATCGAGGTGCAGCAGCAGGGGCTGACGGTCACCAAGTCGGCGCGCAACTTCGCGCTGATCGTGGCGCTGGAGTCGGTCGACGACAGCCACGACCAGGACGACCTTGGCGACTACATCGCCTCCAAGATCCAGGAGCCGCTCGGCCGGATCAACGGCGTCGGCGACACCCAGTTCTTCGGCTCGCAATACGCCATGCGGATCTGGCTGGACCCGATCAAGATGGCCAATCTGCAGGTCACCGTCGCCGATGTCACTGCGGCGATCGTCGCGCAGAACGACCAGGTCTCCGCCGGCCAGATCGGCGGCCTGCCGACGGTCAAGGACCAGCGGCTGAACGTGATCGTCAACGTGCAGTCGCGGCTGCAGACCGCCGAGCAGTTCCGCGAAATCCTGCTGCGCACCAACCCCGACGGATCGCTGATCAAGCTGGGCGATGTCGCCCGGGTCGGAATCGGCGCGGAGAACGAGGCCTATATCTCGCGCTACAACGGCCACCCGGCGACCGGGCTGGCGATCAAGCTGGCGCCGGGCGCGAACGCGCTCTCCACCATCCAGGCGGTCAAGGCCAAGATGGCCGAGCTGTCGGCCAATTTCCCGCCCGACATCAAGGTGGTCTACCCGATCGACACCTCGCCGTTCATCAGCCTCTCGATCCAGGACGTGGTGAT
>Ga0302314_10020319_pt1 | contig 10985 bp, 12 predicted proteins | sample III_Palsa_N2_3_FD_200533 | JGI IMG/M metagenome (GOLD analysis project Ga0302314, IMG submission 200533) | Peat permafrost microbial communities from Stordalen Mire near Abisko, Sweden - III_Palsa_N2_3 | ecosystem: Environmental > Terrestrial > Soil > Palsa > Peat permafrost | place: Sweden... | reverse complement strand
GGTCCGCAGCCAGCTGGAGACCAACTTCTTCGGCGCGGTCTGGGTCACGCAAGCCGCACTTCCGTTCCTTCGCGAGCAGGGGCACGGCCACATCATTCAGGTGTCATCCATCGGCGGCATCACGGCCTTCCCGATGATCGGCGCGTACCACGCATCCAAGTGGGCGCTCGAGGGATTCAGCCAGGCGCTGGCCGCCGAGGTCAAGCCATTTGGAATCAACGTCACCCTGATCGAGCCGGCCGGCTTCACCACCGACTGGGCGGGCGACTCGGCGAAGCACTCGAAGTCCATCCCGGCTTACGACGATTTGAAGGTCCAAATCAACGAGAGGCGCGCCCAGCAGAGCTCGTCGCGGGGCAACCCTGCAGCAACAGGTGCAGCGGTGCTCAAGATCGTGGATGCGGACGAGCCGCCGCTGCGCATTTTCTTCGGCAAGACACCGCTCGGCATTGCGAAGGCGGACTACGCCAGCCGCATCGAGACGTGGGAAAAGTGGAACGACGTGTCGATCGAGGCGCAGGGCGAATAGCGCTGACACACTAACGACCATGAGCCTCGTACTTTTGGTGATCGCGATTGTCTTTGCCGCGCTCGCCGCGCTTTTGCATGTCTTCATCTTTGTGATGGAGAGCGTGCTGTGGATGCGACCGGCGACCTGGAAGCGATTCGGTCTGAGTTCGCAGGAAGAGGCGGCGACGATCCGTCCGATGGCGCTGAACCAGGGCTTCTACAACCTGTTTCTTGCGATCGGCATCTTCGTCGCGTTCTTCCTGCTGCCGCATCCCGGGCTGCACACGGCCGGGGTGATGCTCATTCTGTTCTGCTGCGCGAGCATGCTCGCCGCGGCTCTCGTGCTGATCATCTCGAACCCGAAGCTGGCGCGCGCCGCGATTACGCAGGGAGTCTTCCCGCTTCTCGCTGTCATATCGCTGGCCATTTTGGGAGTGACGATTGTGACCGGAACGGCGTAAAGTCTCTGTTCTCTGGGGGAAGGGGTTCCACATGCGCGCTCGCGCGGCCGTGCTGGCGCTCGCCCTTGTCGCGGCGCTGGTCGGCATTAGCCTTCCCGCAGCCGCTACCGCGTCCACTCCAACAGCGCCGACGCCGGTCGTCGTCGGTAACAGGATCGTCGACAGCCGCACCAACACCACCTGGGTTCCGCACGGCGCGAACTGGCCAAGCTTCGAGTACGCGTGCAGTGAGGGCTGGGGATACTCGCAGGACGACGACACCAACGCGGCAGCGGCCGCCATGGTCTCGTGGGGCATCAACGCAATACGCATTCCCCTTAATCAGAACTGCTGGCTGGGATCGGACTCCTCCGACTACGGGACCGCGGCGGGCTACCAGGCTGCGGCTGCAGCGTGGGTGGGCATCCTGAACGCGCACGGAATCGTCGTCATCCTGGACCTGCACTGGAGTGCTCCGACTGGTCAGCGTGCCTCTGGGCAGTGGCCAATGGCGGACGCCAACTCTGTCACCTTTTGGAAAAGCGTCGCCACCGCGTACGCGAGCGACCCATCCGTGATCTTCGATGCCTTCAACGAGCCGTATTCGACGGGTGCCTTCACCCTCAGTTGGAGTTGCTGGGAGAACGGCGGATGCCAGGCGCCGCTTGTCACCACTGACCAGGCGCCCGTCGGCTGCTACAACGCCACCACGGGTGCCTGCACGTACACGGTCGCCGGGATGTCACAGCTCGTGGCGGCCATCCGTGCCGGCGGCGCGAAGCAACCCATCATGCTGGGCGGCCTCAACTACAGCAACGATCTGTCCGGCTGGCTCGCGCACGAACCAACTGACTCTGACTCGACACCGCAGCTCATCGCCTCGTGGCACAACTATCCGGGTCAGGATTTGTGCGGCTACACGGTGGCGTGCTGGAACGCGGCGACGTCAACCGTTGCCGCATCAGTTCCGATCATCACCGGCGAGTTCGGCGAGACGGATGGCGGCAGCACCGACCTGACGGCCTACATGAACTGGGCGGATGCGCACGGCATCGGCTACCTGCCGTGGGCCTGGTGGGACGCGAGCGGGCTGACCGACCCGTCCGACCACGACGCCCTTCTCTACGCGCTCTACTCGGGGCCGAACTTCACACCCCAGGCGCCGGCGGGAACCGCCTACAAGGCACACCTCGCAGCACTTCCCGTGCCGCCGTCGAGTCGAGTTCTGCACACCCTTCCGCTCGTCGTCGCTGCACCATCCGTCGGGACGAGTTCGGTGCCACTGTCGACGACCGACAGTCGGGTTGATGTGTTGGCGCTCTCCGAACCGGAGCTCCAGCAGGTCGCTCTGAGCACGCAGCTCGAACCACGGATCTCGACCCACTAAGGCCGAACTGCTGAGGTTGAACTAGGCCGTAGCGCTGGCCGCGGCCTTCGCCGCCGCGGGCAGTGCGTTCAGGATTCGGTCGATCGCCGCCGAGTCGTGCGCGGCAGAGACGAACCAGGCCTCGTACACCGACGGCGGGAGTGAGACCCCCGCGTCGAGCATCGCGTGGAAGAACGGCGCATACCGGAATCCCTGCTGCGACTTCACCTCTGCGTAGTTGCGAGGTGGCGTCGCACCGAACGCGAACGAGAACAGGTTGCCGGCTCGCTGCACGACGTGCTCGACGCCCTCTGCCGCGAGCGCCTCGGAAACCGCGCGCGAAATCGTGTCGGCGGTCGAGTCGAGGCGAGCATAGACATCCTCGTTGGCGAGCCGCAGCGTCGCGATACCCGCGGCGACGGCGACCGGGTTGCCGCTCAGCGTTCCGGCCTGGTAGACGGGACCGAGCGGGGCGAGGTAGTCCATGACATCCGCGCGACCGCCGAGGGCGGCGAGCGGCATTCCACCGCCGATGACTTTTCCGAACGTCACGAGGTCGGGCTGCCAGCCGGCGCCATCCGGAACGACGCGTGACGCCTCGAGTCCCCACCAGCCTGCCGGCCCGACACGGAATCCGGTCAACACCTCGTCGAGGATCAGGAGCGCACCGGCGCGACGTGCGATTCCGGCCAGCTCGCGGTTGAAGCCGCGATCCGGCGCGACAACGCCCATATTCGCGGCGGCCGCCTCGACGATGACCGCGGCGATGCGGTCGGGGTGCTTCGCGAAGACATCGCGAACGGCGTCGAGGTCGTTGTAGGGCAGAACCAGCGTCTGTGCGGCGGTCGCCGCGGTGACACCCGCCGAGCCCGGCATCGCGAGCGTCGCCACGCCGGATCCCGCCTCCGCCAGCAGGCCGTCGGAGTGACCGTGATAGTGGCCGGCGAACTTCACCAGCAGGTCTCGCCCGGTAAAGCCCCGCGCCAGACGGATGGCGGTCATCGTCGCCTCGGTGCCGGTCGACACCAGCCGAATCTTCTCGATCGGCGCCTGCGCCGCGTCGTCGTCCCTGCGCGCCGCATTCGTGACCCGTTCGCGCACGAGCTCCGCGAGCTCGGTCTCACCAGGAGTGGATGCGCCGAACGAGAGCCCGCGCGCGGCGGCCGCCTGAACGGCAGCGACGACCTCGGGATGCGCGTGGCCGAGAATCGCGGGACCCCACGAGCACACCAGGTCCACGTATTCGCGACCCTCGACATCCGTCACGTACGGACCGCGCGCGGAGACCAGGAAGCGGGGAGTGCCGCCGACCGACTGGAAGGCTCGCACAGGCGAGTTCACGCCGCCGGGGATCGACTGCTTGGCGCGACCGAACGCCCGGTCGTTGCTGGTCATTCGGCCGGGCCGCCGGCAGCGAGGATGCTCGCGAGCTCGACCGCGAAGTAGGTGAGCACGGCATCTGCTCCGGCACGACGGATGCCGAGCACGGTCTCGTAGATCGTCCGTTCGCGGTCGATCCAGCCGTTCGCGGCCGCGGCAGCGATCATCGAGTACTCGCCGCTGACCTGGTACGCCCACACCGGGACGGGGGAAACTGCCGCCGTGTCCGCGAGCACGTCGAGGTAGCTCATGGCCGGCTTGACCATGACGATGTCCGCGCCCTCGGCGATGTCGAGCTCGACCTCGCGTAACCCCTCACGACGGTTAGCTGGATTTAGCTGGTAGGTACGGCGATTTCCGACCAGCGACGACTGCACCGCGTCGCGGAACGGCCCGTAGAACGCGGACGCGTACTTCGCCGAATACGCGAGGATCGCCAGATCGGTGAAGCCCTCGGCGTCGAGCGCGTCGCGCACCGCGGCGACCTGGCCGTCCATCATTCCCGACAGGCCGAGCAGCTGCGAGCCGGCTCGCGCCTGCGCGAGTGCCATCTCCCGGTAGACCTCGAGCGTGGCGTCGTTGTCGACGCGACCGTCCGCGTCGAGAACCCCACAGTGCCCGTGATCGGTGAACTCGTCGAGGCACAGGTCGGTCTGCACGACGAGCGAGTCGCCGGCGGCCTTGACCGCAACCTCGGTCGCAACGTTCAGGATGCCCTTCGGGTCTACGCCGCCGGAGCCACGCGCATCCTTCTTCTCCGGAACGCCGAACAGCATGACACCGCCGATGCCCGCGGCTGCTGCCTCTTCAATCGCGGCCGGAAGACTCTCGAGCGAGTGCTGAACGACGCCCGGCATCGAGACAATCGGCACCGGCACGGTCGCGCCCTCGCGCACGAACATCGGGAGCACGAGGTCGGCCGGATGCAGTCGCGTCTCCGCGACCATTCGTCGCAGGGCGGGCGTCGCCCGCAGACGGCGCGGACGAATTTCGGGATGCAGCGGGCCGTCGCTATACGGCTCAGGCACCGGTCGCACCCTCCGGGTTGGTCGCGTATTCGACGAGCGACTCGACGAGGGCGGTCGCTGATCGCGTCTCGGCGATGACGTTCACGGCGAGTCCTGCCGCGCGAGCGTCGTACGCCGTGCGCGGGCCGATGCACGCGACGATCGTGGTGGTGGGCAGAGGCGCCAGCTGCTGCGCGATCTGGCGGGCGACGCTGCCGGAGCTGACCAGGATGGCGGCGATGCGACCATCCTCGACGTCCGCCCGCACGTGATCCGTGACGGGAACCCCGACCGTGCGATAAGCGGACACGAACTGCGCATCCAGGCCCAGCGCCGAGAGGCCGGTGACGAGCGTGGGCTCCGCGATGTCGGATTGCGGAACGAGAACGCGCCCAGCGATTTCGCCGTGCGGCCATTCCTTCACGAGTCCGCGGGCGGAGTTGTCCGCCTCGGGTACGTAGTCGACCCGATAGCCGGCGAGCGCCAGCGCTGCGCCCGTCGTCTCGCCCACCGCCGCAATTTTCGTCTTTTCGGGAATGACCACGTCCTGGCTCATCAGCACGTCCACCGTTGTCGCGCTCGTAATCACGATCCAGTCGAACGCACCGGACTGCAGCTCCCGCAGGGCAACGGCCAGACCGGCCTCGTCATCGGATGCGGCGAAGTTGATCAGCGGCGCAATGACCGGAACAGCACCGTAGCTACGTAGGGTCGCAGCGACGCCATCGCCCCACTTCCCGCCGCGCGGAACGAGTACGCGCCAGCCCGCGAGCGGCTTGTCCGCACTCATCCGGTTGCCCCCAACGGAGCGATGTCGGCGGCGCCCGCATCCAACAGCTCACGAGCCACGCGCACCGCAAGCTCGGAACCGGGTTGCTTCACGTCAGCAAGATACAGGGCGTGGGCGCTCGTGAGTGTCGTCACGCCATCCGGGCTGTAGACACGGGCGCTCAGGAACAGCAGCCCGTCGTCGACGAAAGCGTTCGCTCCGACCGGAGCCGCGCATCCCGCCTCGAGCAGGGCCAGCACTTCGCGCTCCGCCTCGACCAGCGTTCGCGTGGGTTTGTGGTCGAGCGCTGCGACGAGTTTCTCCTCGCCGGCACGAACCTCGATTGCGACGGCGCCCTGACCCGGCGCGGTTGGCCATCCATCGATCCCGAAGAATTCGGTCACCGCATCCAGCCGACCGAGGCGACTGAGACCGGCCGCCGCGAGGATGACCGCGTCCAGTTCACCCGACGCAACCTTGCCAAGACGCGTGTCCACGTTTCCGCGAATGTCTGCGACCGCGAGATCGGGACGGCGCTTGAGTAGCTGCGCACGGCGACGCGGTGAGCCGGTTCCGACCGTTGCGCCCTCGGGCAGCGTGTCGAGCGTGAGACCGTCGCGAGCGCACAGAGCGTCGCGCGCATCCTCTCGCTTCGGGATCGCGGCGATGCTGAGGCCAGGGAAGGCTGCGGTCGGAAGATCCTTGAGCGAGTGGACGATCACGTCGACGCGACCTGCCAGGAGTGCGTCGCGAAGGGCGCTCGCGAAGACACCGGTACCGCCAAGACTGGATAGCGATGCCTTCGAGGTGTCGCCCTCGGTCGTGATGGTGACGAGCTCGACCTCGGCACCCGACTTCTCGAGGGCGCGCGCGACCGTGGAAGACTGCGCCATCGCGAGGGCGCTGCCTCTGGTGCCTAATCTGACTGTCACGGCGCGAGCCCCGCCAGCGCCGGCTTGAACCCGAGGCGCACGTTTTCGCAGCATCCGGAGCGGCAGACGTCGTACCACGGTCCCAGCTCAGTGAGCGCCGGACGATCCTCGGTGGGCGTTCCATTGACGCGCTCAAGCACAAGGTCGACGAGGCCGGACACATACGCGGGATGGATGCCCGGCGTCGGAACACGCGTCGCAAAAACGCCCAATTCTTCCGCGGTCTCCATGGCCTCGGTGTCGAGGTCCCACTTCACTTCCATGTGATCGCTGACGAAACCGAGCGGCACGATGACGAACGCCCTGGTGCCCGCCGCGGCGAGGTCGCGCATGGCGTCGTTAATGTCGGGATCCAGCCACGGCTGCGTAGGCGGCCCGCTGCGCGACTGGTAAACCAGCGACCAGTCGATGTCCGGCGAGGTCGCACGCACAACGACCTCGGCCACAGCACGATGTTGCGCCTCATACGCCCCACCGTCGCCGAAGCCACGCGCGGCCGGTCCGCTCTTCGCGGCATCCGTCGAGGGGATGCTGTGCGTCGAGAACAGGACGTGCGTCTCGGCGGGCGTGAAACCGGCGTCCGCCGCATCCCGAAGTCCTTGCTCAACGCCCTCGATGAAGGGCTGCACGAATCCCGGGTGGTCGAAGAACTGGCGCACCTTGTCGATCTGGATGTTGCCAGCGAGCTCGGTGGTCTCGAGCGCGAGCGCGTAGTCCTCGCGGTACTGACGGCAGCTCGAATACGAGCTGTACGCGCTGGTGCCGATGGCGAGCAGCTTGCTGAACCCCCGGGCGTGAGCGTCGGCGACCGCATCGGAGATGAACGGTGCCCAGTTGCGGTTGCCCCACAGCACGGGAAGGTCGATGCCGCGGCTGGCGAGTTCGTCCTCGAGCGCGGCCTTCAGCGCGCGATTCTGTTCATTGATCGGGCTGATGCCGCCGAATGCGCGGTAGTGGTGGGCGACTTCCTCGAGGCGCTCGTCCGGGATGCCGCGTCCGCGTGTGACGTTGCGCAGGAATGGAATGACGTCGTCCTGGCCCTCGGGGCCACCAAAGCTGGCTAGCAATATGGCGTCGTAGGCCACCGGAACCTCGACGTGCTCGGCGCCCGACGCCGCCGCGTCAGTCGCTCCGGGTACGACGCCGTTTGTTATCGTCACGACAGCACCTCCGCGATCTCGCCCAGCTCGATACGACGGCCCGTATAGAACGGAACCTCCTCACGAACGTGGCGACGCGCATCCGTCTGGCGCAGATGACGCATGAGGTCAACGAGGTCGACGAGCTCGGGGGCTTCAAGCGCCAGAATCCACTCGTAATCGCCGAGTGCGAAGGATGCGACGGTGTTGGGCAGCACCTGCGGATATTCAGCACCCTTGCGGCCGTGATTACCGAGCATCGCGCGACGCTCATCGTCCGGCAGCAGATACCACTCGTAGCTGCGCACGAACGGATAGACCGTCAGCCACTTCTCGGGAGGCTTGCCCCTCATGAAGGACGGCAGGTGATTGGCGGTGAATTCCGCGTCACGATGGACTCCGAGGGCGTTCCACGTGGGCAGGAGGGTGACGAGCGGCGAACTGCGTCGGAGCTCGCGCAGTGCCCACTGCAGTTTCTCCGGGGCCGCGCCGTGCAGCCACACCATGAGGTCGGCGTCCGCGCGGAGCGACGAGACGTCGTACCAGCCGCGAATCGTCACGCCGGCGCCCTCGACCGCTAGGACGGCGGCCGACAGTTCGCCTTCGGCGTTCGCCGTGTTTGCGGGGTTGGCGGGGTCACGACGCAGGACAGCCCATAGGGCGTATCCCAACTCTTCGTGCGCGGGCTCACCAGTGCCCGCTCCGGCGCTGGAGTTCATGGGTTATATCCTCCCCCGCCGGGGCGCAGTCGTCTAATTGGCGAGCATCCCTCGGGGGCTACTTTCAGGGTTCTGCCCCCGCACGAACCTTCCGCGCCCGGTCGATCGGGGGCTGACGGTCCGTGTGGGGGCAAACGCGAGCTAATTAGTCGTCGTCGCCCGAGAAGATTGCCCACGCGATGACGCCGAGGATGGCGATCGCAACGCCGGTCGCGCCCACGATCCACGGTGTCGGGTTGCTGTCGTACGAGGCCTTCGCGCGCTTCGACAGTTCGCTGGCGCGCTTCGGGACGTTGAACTTGTCCTCGATCGCGTCGAGGGTGTCCTCGAGGTTCGCACGCGTGCGCGCAACCTGAGACTGGATGTCGTCTTCGTTAGCCATGATTACTCTCGCTTTCCAACGCCCTTGATGACGTTCAGGTCTTTCTTCAATCCAGAAATTGTTTCGGTGGGCAGCGGCGGGATGCCTTTCTTCAGCACCCGGTAGCCGACCAGTCCGAGGATGACCGCGATGATCAGCAGCACTGCCGCGACCAGCAGAGCGGCAAGCCAGCCCGGCATGACCTGCGCCAGCGCCAGGATCGCTGAGGTGAGCAGCACGCCCAGCATCGCGAAAATGAAGATCAACGCACCGACCAGTAGCCCGGCACCGATTCCCAGCGCCTTGAGCTTGCGGATCATCTCCTGCTTGAGGAGTTCGATCTCGCCGACGACGAGCTCACGAACCAAGAGGGGAATCTCGGCGAGCAGCTCGAGCAGCGAACGTTTTCTAGGCGTGCCCGTGGGCGCGCCCGCAGTTGTCGACGCCATGACTAACTCTTCGGCGTCGTCGACCTCGTGGTCGGCGACTTACGCGCCGCAGGCTTCTTTGCTGTGGCTGCCGCGGCCGGCTTCCTGACGTTCTTCGACACGAATGCCGCGACATCCGGAGCCTTGTCCTTCACGAACTCCTGGGCGTTATTGACCTGGGTCTTCACGCGCGGGTCGTTCCAGAACTGCTGGGCCTTCGCGACGATCTCGTCGTAGCGTTCGCGTCCGGCGCGGGATCCGAGCACATAGCCGACACCCAGGCCCACTACCAAAAGGATCTTGCCTTTCATGGGGTTTCTCCTTCGTTATTAGTTGGCGAGTTTGTTCGTGTCCTTGAAGTCTTTAGACACTCTCAGCGTAGTCCCGGCTAACCTTCGGCGTCTGAGAGCAAACTCCCAGCCAACGCCTCAGATCGAGCGACAACGCTGGCCAATCCCGTACCAGCAATGCTCTCACCCACAAGGGGTATGTCGTCAGGGGTAGGCGTGTAGCGGTTTGGCCGGTACCATTCCACGCGTGCGAAATCGAGCACCGCGGATGCGGGGATCGGAACGCCCAGCAGCGCCGCCGCATCCGCTCTCGCGACGTCGGCCAGGGCGTCCGTCGATCCCGCGCCTCTACTGATCGCTTCCGGTTCGTCATAGGACAGGCGGACAACGTGTTTGTCGTCGGCTCGCTCGGCGAGCCAGTCCCACTTGGCCGTCGAATGGGTAAGAGCGCGGGCCCGGATTCCCGGCGCCCCCTCCGCCACCAGCACCCCAGTCCCACGGGGCGCCGCGTCGAGCAGGGGCTGGTCGACGACGAGCGTGGCAAGCGTCACGCGGTGACCGCGGTCGTGATCGCTTCCGAGAAGCCCCGGTGCCGCGATGACCACCCTGCCGGCTACCGTTGCGCCATCGACGCTCACCTGATGCGACTGCAGCTCCGTCGCAGGAGCACCGAGACGAACATCCACGCCGAAGCGTTCGAGGTCCGACTGCAGTGCATCGACGATCCGAACGATGCCGCCGCGGATGCCGGCCACCGCCGATCCCGCGCGCGCCGAGGTCTGGCGCAGGTCGAGCACGGCACGCCCCAGCGATCCCTCACGCGTCAGCGCCTTGCGCAGTCCGGGAACCGCCTGGTCGAGTGGAAGGTCATTGGCATCGGCGGACTGGACGCCGCGAGCGATGGGCCGCACCAGCTGGTCGAGCACGGCGCTGCCCATTCGCTTGCGCACCAGCTCGCCCAGTGTCACCGCCTTGGCACCGTAGAAGCTCGGGATGAGGGTTTCCAGGAACGCCCGTGTGCCCGCACGCTTGCCGATGATCGCCACCACGTCGGACGCGAGCGGCGAACCGGGAATGCCGAGCAGGCTGTTCGCCGGAAGTGGAAAAGCCGCTCCGCTCGCCGTCTGCAGCCAGGCACCCTCCGGGTTTGGCAGAACGATGTCGTCCCCGAGCCCGAGCGAGCGAGCGAGCTGTGCGACGGTCTCACCGCGCGTCGCGAAGCTCTCGGCCCCCGCATCCAGCTCGATTCCACCCACCGTCTGGCGAGCCACCGTGCCGCCCAGAGTCTGGGATGCCTCGAGCAGAATCACTCTCGCGCCACCAAGCACCAGTCGGCGCGCCAGCACCAGGCCGGCGACGCCCCCACCGACGACGATGAAGTCTGCGGAGTCAGCCAACGCTGTGTACGAGCTCGACGATTCGCGTGAGCACGTCCGGGTCGGTGTCAGGCGGAACGCCGTGTCCGAGATTCACGACGTGAGAAGGCGCGGCCTTGCCGCGCTCGATGACATCGAGCACATGCGCCTCGAGGATCGACCATGGCGCGGCGAGCAAAGCGGGGTCGATGTTGCCCTGCAGCGGAACCCCGCCGCCGAGGCGTCTCTCGGCCTCATCCAGCGGGATGCGCCAGTCGACGCCCATGAC
>Ga0302314_10020318_pt1 | contig 10985 bp, 7 predicted proteins | sample III_Palsa_N2_3_FD_200533 | JGI IMG/M metagenome (GOLD analysis project Ga0302314, IMG submission 200533) | Peat permafrost microbial communities from Stordalen Mire near Abisko, Sweden - III_Palsa_N2_3 | ecosystem: Environmental > Terrestrial > Soil > Palsa > Peat permafrost | place: Sweden... | reverse complement strand
TGGCGAAACGCGCGGGCGTGACCAATGGCCTCATTTCGCTCATCGAGCAAAACCGCGTGAGCCCTTCGGTGTCTTCGTTGAAAAAGGTGCTCGACGGCATCCCCATGGCGCTCGCCGAGTTCTTCACTTTGGATCTCGCCGGCCAGGTGGAGGTTTTCTTTCCGCGATCGGAGCTCGCCGACATCGGCGCCGGGGCGGTGGAGCTGCGGCTCGTCGGCGGCCGCCTGGCCAAGCGCAGCATGTCGATTCTGCACGAGCGTTATGCACCCGGGGCGGACACGGGCGAGGAGATGCTGACGCACGCGGGCGAGGAGGGCGGGGTGATCGTCAAGGGCCGCATCGAGCTGTCGGTGGGCGGTGAATCGCGCGTGCTGACGGCGGGCGACGCGTACTACTTCAAGAGCTCGATTCCGCATCGCTTCCACAATCCCGGGCGCGATGAATGCGAGATTGTGAGCGCGAGCTCGCCGCCTACGTTTTAGGGATTTCCAGGTAGCATATAGCAATGAGCAAAGTCACAGTGGCGGCGACGCAGATGGCGTGCAGTTGGGACCGCGAGGCCAATGTAGCGCGCGCCGAGAAGCTGATCCGCGAGGCGGCGGGGCGCGGCGCGAACGTCGTGCTGATTCAAGAGTTGTTCGAGACGCCCTATTTCTGCAAGGATCACGCCGCGCGCTATTTCGATCTTGCCAAGCCGCTTGAGGGCCATCCGGCCGTCGAGCACTTCCGTGCGCTCGCGCGCGAGCTCGACGTGGTGCTGCCGGTGAGCGTGTTCGAGCATGCGAACAATGCCTTCTACAACTCCGTGGTGATGGTGGATGCGGGCGGCGAAGTGCTCGGCAGCTACCGCAAATCGCACATCCCCGAGGGTCCCGGCTACCATGAGAAGTACTACTTCTCTCCGGGCGACACGGGCTTCAAGGTATTCAACACCAAGTTTGCGAAGCTCGGCGTCGCGATCTGCTGGGATCAGTGGTTTCCCGAGACCGCGCGCGCCATGGCGCTCATGGGCGCCGAGATCCTCATGTATCCGACGGCCATCGGCTCCGAGCCCCACGATCCGAGCCTCGATTCCTCCGCGCACTGGCAGCGGACCATGCAAGGTCACGCGGCGGCGAACGTGATGCCGCTGGTCGCGTCGAATCGCATCGGTGTCGAGGAAGGCGCGCACTATTCGATGACTTTCTACGGCTCCTCGTTCATCGCCTCGCATACCGGCGAGAAAATCGCCGAGGCGGACCGCATCAGAGAGACGGTGCTCACCGCCGAGTTCGACTTGGACGCGGTGCGACGCTACCGGGAAGCCTGGGGCATCTTCCGCGATCGCCGCCCCGATCTCTATTATCCATTGCTGTCCCTCGATGGACGCGCCTGAGGTTCGCGCGCTTCCCACGGACCTGGTGTTTGTCGACTTAGAGACGACCGGCGGCAACGCGGCTCATCACCGGATCATCGAGATCGGCATAGTCCGGTTGCGTGACGGCGTGGTGACCGAGGAATGGAGCACGCTCGTCAATCCCGAGTGCATCATTCCGCCTTACATCGAGAGCTTCACCGGCATTCGCAACGACATGGTTGCCTCCGCGCCGCGTTTCACCGATATCGGCCGGGTGGTGCTCGACAAGCTCAAATCGGCGACGGACGCGCCGGTGTTCGTGGCTCACAACGCACGTTTCGATTACGGCTTCCTGCGTGCGGAATTCCGCCGCGCCGACCTGGCCTTCAGCGCACCGGTCCTCTGCACCGTAAAGCTCTCGCGGCGCCTGTATCCAGAGGAGCTGCGGCACAATCTCGACGTCGTCATGGAGCGCCACGGGCTGCAATGCAGCGCGCGTCACCGCGCGCTCGGCGATGCGCAGGTGCTTCGGGATTTCTGGATCTCGCTCTGCCGGGAGCTGCCCGAGGACACTCTCGCCGCCGCGGCACATGCCGCCATGGGCGCGGTGAAGCTTCCGCCGCACCTTCCCGACGGGCTGGCCGACGAATTGCCGGAAGGCCCCGGGATGTACCGGTTCTTCGGCGTGCGCGCCGGGGACGAGGGCGAAGGGCTTCTCTATGTGGGCCGTGCTGGATCGTTACGGAGCGCCGTCCTCGCCCACTTCGCCGACGGCGGCCGCGGCCGTTCGGCAGGCGCCGCCGGCGGTCGCGGCGCCGCGCTCAAGGAGGCCGTGCGCCGTATCGAGTGGGAGGAGACTGCCGGCGAGCTCGGTGCGGCGCTTCTCGAGCTCGAAGCGCTGCGAGCTCAGACGCCGCTGTATAACCGGCACGTCAGGACCTTCGAGCGCAGCGTCACCCTCAAGCTTGCAGAGAACTCGACCCTGCTTGGCATCGTCCCCGTGGATGAGCTCGAGCCCGGCGAGCTCGATGAGTGTTTCGGCATGTTTCAGTCGCCGAAAGATGCGCGCAAGGCGCTTGGCGAGATCGCTCGCGCACGCGAGCTGTGTCTCAAAGTCCTGGGCCTGGAGGAGAGCGCCGGCTCCTGTCTCGCTCATCAGCTGGGCCGCTGCAAGGGCGCTTGCGTCGGCAAGGAGCCGCTCATCCTGCACGCCGTGCGTGTGCAGATGGCCCTCGCATCGTTGAAGCTCAAGACCTGGCCGTTCCCGGGCCGCATCGCGCTGCGCGAGCGCAGTGCATTCGGCGCCGAGGTGCTCCACGTTCTCGATCGCTGGAGCTATATCGGCACGGCGCATAGCGAGGAGGAGCTCGCCTCGCTCGCCGGGCGAGCCGGCCCACAGGAGTTCGATCCGCAGATCTACAAAGTGCTGGCGCGTTATTTCGCCGCGCATCCGAAGCTCGATTGGCACGACCTCGAGGCGCAACGGCGTGCCGATACTCGCGCTGCCGACACTGGCCGTGCCGATATCGGCCGTGCCGACCCGCTCGACCACCGCACGCTCGATGTTTCCTGAACGCCGCGCGTGAGCGAGGACGTCCGCTATTGGATTGCGACGGCGCCGATCGGCGCCGCCTCCGTCCTTGCGGAGGAGCTGCAGCAATTCGGCGCAAGCGACATTCGTGAGCGCAGCCATGATGTGAAGTTCCAAGGGCCGCTCGAGGTCGGCTACCGGGCGTGCCTGTGGTCGCGCACGGCGACCCGGGTGCTGCTCAGCGTGGGCTCGATCGAGGCCAAGACGTCGCGCGAGCTGTTCGAGGCTGCGAAGCGAATCGACTGGCGCCGGCATCTCGCCCCCGGCGCCACGCTTGCTTGCGAGTGCAGCGGCGCGAACGCCGCCATTCGCCACACCCTGTACGGCTCACAACTCTTGAAAGATGCCGTGTGCGACGGGTTGCGCGAATCGACCGGGCAACGTCCGAACATCGAGCCCGAGCGTCCCGACGTACGGTTGCATTTGCATGTGGAGCCCTCGACGGCTCTGGTGTCGGTGGATTTCTCGGGTGAGAGCCTGCACCGGCGCGGCTATCGGACGGAGACCGGCCCGGCGCCTCTCAAGGAGAACGTCGCGGCGGCGATTCTGCTGCGCGCCGGCTGGGTCGATCTCGAGCGCGCGGGCGGCGCGCTCCTCGATCCCATGTGCGGTTCTGGTACATTCCTTACCGAGGCGGCGCTCATCGCGGGCGACATTGCCCCCGCGCTCGGCCGGGAGTATTTCGGCTTTCTCGGCTGGCGCGGTCACGACCCGGAGCTCTGGGAGCGGCTGCGCGCGGAGGCGCTCGCGCGCCGCGCCGCACGCACGCCGCGCCGCTGCATTACGGGCTCGGACGCCGATGCCGCGGCGGTACGGATAGCGCTTGCGAACGGCGCCAGTGCCGGCGTCGCCGACTGGCTGCACGTCGAGCGGCGCTCGCTCGCCGCCGCCGCTCCGCCCGCCGGCGCTGTGAGCGGGTTGGTGGTGACCAATCCGCCTTACGGCGAGCGCATCGGCTCGGAGTCGGGGCTCGCCGAGCTTTATGGCGAGCTCGGCCGCGTACTGCGCGAGAGATTTCACGGCTGGCAGGCCGCGATTCTCTCGGGCAATCCCGACCTCGCGCGCCACCTCGGCATGTATGCGAAGCGCACGCATCGGGTGTTCAACGGCGACCTCGAATGCCGCCTGCTGCGATTCGACTTGGGCGAGACGCGCGAGCCGCGCACGCCCGAAGTCGCACGCGCCGAGCGATCGAAACGGCCGGGCGCGCAGATGTTCGCCAATCGGCTGCGCAAGAATCTCGCGCGCCTCGACCCGTGGGCCGAGCGCGAGCATATCGATTGTTACCGCCTCTACGATGCGGACATGCCGGAGTATGCGTTCGCCATCGATCTGTACGGTCGCGAGCCGCGGCATGTCTGCCTGCAGGAGTACGCCGCTCCGAAAACGGTAGACATCCAGGGCGCGCGCGAACGCCGCCGGGACGTGCTGGCGGCGCTGCCGCAAGTCGTGCCGGTCCCGCTCGAGCAGATTCATTCGCGTGTCCGCAAGCCGCAGAAGGGCGCCGAACAGTATGAGAGGCGCGCGCTCGATGCGAGCCGGATCGTGGTGCGCGAAGCGGGACTCGAGTTCTGGGTCAATTTTGGCGACTATCTGGACACGGGACTGTTCCTCGATCACCGTATCGTGCGCGGCATGCTGCGCGACTGGGCCAGGGATGCGGATTTCTTGAATCTGTTCTGCTACACAGGAAGCGCGACGGTGTATGCCGCCGCCGGCGGCGCGCGCTCGAGCGTGAGCGTGGATCTGTCGAACACCTATCTCGAGTGGGCCCACGAAAATCTCGTGCTCAACGGCCTCGCCGGTCCTCGGCACGAGCTGCTTCGAGCCGATTGCCGCAAGTGGCTCGAGGAGGAAGCGCCGCGCGGCCCGCGGTTCGATCTGATCTTCCTCGACCCTCCGACTTTCTCGAACTCGAAGCGTATGCAGGGCGTACTCGACGTGCAGCGCGACCATGCGGGGATGATCCGTCACGCACTTGCGCTCCTGCGGCCGGCCGGTCGGCTGCTGTTCTCGACCAACTACACCCGCTTCAAGCTCGACTCGGCCGCGCTCGCGGAGTTCGAAATCGAGGACATCAGCGCGCGCACCATCCCGAAGGATTTCGAGCGGCACGCGCGCATTCATCGCTGCTACGTCCTGCACCGAGGAGCCGCGCTCTGATGCTCACTTTCTTGACGAGACGGTTGTTGCTGTCGCTCATCACGCTGGCCATCCTGTCGGTGGTGGTGTTCCTCGGCGGACAACTCCTGCCGGGAGACGTGGGACGTGCGGTTCTCGGTCCCCTCGCCGATGCGCGCGCGGTGGCCGTGTTCGATCACCAAGTGGGCGTCGACCGGCCCCTGTGGATTCAGTACTGGGACTGGATCAGGCACTTCATCGCGGGCGACATGGGCCGATCCTTCACTTTTCGCGCGCCGGTGGCGCCCTTCGTCGGCGAGGCGCTTGCGAACTCCTTGAAGCTCGGCGCGCTCGCCTTCGTGCTGGTGGTGCCTTTGGGCATCGCCGGCGGTGTATGGGCGGCGATGCGGGCCGGACGCTTGAGCGACCGGACGCTGGTGCTGCTCGGTCAGTCGCTCGGCGTCGTGCCTGAATTCATCTCCTCCATCGTGCTCATCCTCGTACTTGGCGTCTGGCTGCGCTGGCTGCCCATGTCGGCGGACTGGCCCGAAGGCACGCCGCCGCTGGCGCAGATCCGCTATCTCATCCTGCCCGCGCTGCCTCTGGTGTTGGTCTTTTTCGGCTATGTCGCGCGCGTGGCGCGGGTAGGCACCATCGAGGCGCTCGATGCGGATTACACCCGTACCGCCATCTTGAAAGGCTTGTCTATGTCGACCGTGATGCGCCGGCACGTGCTGCGCAATGCGCTGCTCCCCACCATCACGGTCGCCGCCAGTCTGATCGGATACCTCGCCGGGGGTCTCGTGGTCATCGAGACCATGTTTCACTACCGCGGCATCGGCGCGCTCATCTATACGGCCGCGCGCGCCAAGGACTTCCCGATGCTGGAGGCTGGCGTGCTAACGGTGGGCGCCGTGTACGCCGCGGCTTCCGTGGCCGCCGACCTTTTGAGCGCCGCGCTCAATCCGCGGCTGCGCACCCCAGCATGAGCGCTTCGGCCCCAGCGCTACGGCAAGCTTCAAGGGCCGCGGCTCGCGGCCGGGTGCGCGAGCGCTGGCTGACGGCGCTGCGCTCGAAAACGTTGATCGCCGGCGTGCTGATTCTCGGCTTCTGGATCGTGTGCGCGCTGGCCGGTGCGCGGCTCGCGCCGCTCGATCCTTTCGCCGACGATCTGCTCGCGACCCTCGCGCCGCCCTCCGCCGCCCACTGGTTCGGCACCGATCAGCTCGGACGCGACATCTTCTCGCGGGTCATCGTGGGTGCGCGCGACATCTTGATCGTGGCGCCGCTCGCGACGCTCCTCGGTACGGTGCTCGGGACCGCGCTCGGCCTCGCGCTCGGCTACCTCCGCGGTGCGGTCGACGATGTCGCAAGCCGCGTGATCGAGGCGGTGCAGGCGCTGCCGCTGGTGATCGTCGCCCTCATGGCGCTCGCGGCGGTCGGCACCTCGGATCTCACGGTGGTGCTGGTGATCGGCTTCGTGTTCACGCCGCTCATCGCGCGCACGGTGCGCTCGGCCGTGCTGATCGAGAGCGAGCTCGATTACGTGGCGGCCGCGCGGCTGCGCGGTGACGGCACCCTCGCCATCATGTTCATCGAGATCTTGCCGAACGTGCTGCCCATCGCGGTGGTGGAGATGACGGTGCGCCTGGGCTATGCGATCTTCTTCGTGGCCTCGTTGAGCTTTCTCGGCTTCGGCATCCAGCCGCCCTCTGCCGACTGGGGCATTGCGATCGCGGAGAACTACAGCCTGGTCGGCAGCTACTGGTGGACGGTGCTGTTCGATGCGGCGGCCACGGCTTCACTCGTCGTCGGAGTCAATCTCGTGGCGGACGGACTCGCCGGAGTATTCGAGACATGAGCGGGGCGATCCGCCTCAAGACCCCTGCCACTGCCGCGCCGGCTGTCGATGCGTCCGGAGAGGACGCGCTGCGCATCGAGCATCTCGAGGTCTCATTCCGAGTCGGCCGGCGCGAGCGGAAAGTGGTCTCCGACGTGAGCTTCGCGATCCGCCGCGGCGAGTCTTATGGACTGGTGGGCGAATCCGGCTGCGGCAAGTCGACCGTGGCGTTCGCCGCCATCCGCTATCTCGCGCGCAACGGCCGCGTCAGCGGTGGGCGCATCTGGATCGACGGACGGGATCTATGGTCGTTGCCGCCGCGGGAGCTGCGCCGCCTGCGCACGCACAGCGTCGCCATGGTGTATCAAGATCCGGGGCGCGCGCTCAATCCCTCGATGCGCATCGGTACGCAGATGGCGGAGGTGTTCGAGGTCGCAGAGGGCCTTAAAGGACGCGCAGCGGCGGATCGCGCTGCGGAGATGCTTGCGCGCGTGCAGATCGCGAGCCCCGAGCGCGTGCTGCGGAACTACCCCCACGAGCTCTCGGGCGGCATGCAGCAGCGGGTTGTCATCGCGATGGCCCTGTCGATGAACCCCGGGCTCTTGATCCTCGACGAGCCGACCACGGGACTCGATGCCACGGTCGAGGCCGAAGTCCTGGATCTCGTCGAGCACCTGCGCGCCGAGCTCGGCAACGCCGTGCTCTTCATCAGCCATAACCTGCCGGTGGTCGCGCGCCTGTGCGACCGCGTGGGAGTGTTGTACGCCGGTGAGCTCGTGGAGGAGGGACCGGCCGCGAGCGTGTTCGGCGACCCGCGCCATCCGTATACCGTGGGCCTGTTGCGCTGCATGCCCGCCTATGGCGCACGCAAGAATCAAGGGCGGCTCGAGACCATTCCCGGCTTTTTGCCGGCGCCCGGCGCGATCACCGGCCGCTGCGTCTATGCCGATCGCTGCGCGAACGCGACCGAGCGCTGTCGCGTCGAAGTCCCGCCCGCCGCCGATCTCGGCGGCCGCATGTCGCGCTGCTTTTATCCCGAGCGCGCCCCCGACTTACCACGTCAGGCCGCCTCGCCGCCCCGCGGTGCGGAGCACGCTCCGGCCTCTCGAGCGGCGGCCGGGCCGCGAGAGGTGCCGCTATTGCGCACGCACAACCTGTCGAAAACGTACCGGATCGGCGGAAGGCCGCTGAAGGCGGTGCACGAAGTGACGCTCGATCTTTGGCCGGGCGAGACACTGGGACTCGTCGGTGAATCCGGCAGCGGCAAGAGCTCGCTCGCCAAGCTCTTGCTCGGCCTGTCTTCGCCCGATGCGGGGAGCCAGGTGCAGTTGCGCGGCGAGGCGCTGCCGGCGAGCGCCGACGATCGCACGCGCGAGCAGCTAAAAGCGTTGCAGATGGTGTTTCAGAATCCAGGCTCGGCGCTCAATCGGTCGCAAACCGTGCGCCGCCTGCTCGGGCGCTCGCTGCGCCTCACCCGGCTCGCGGGACGGGCTCGCGAGGCGCGGCTCGAGGAGCTCGCGGAATCGGTGCGGCTCACCCCCGAGCATCTCGACGAAAAGCCCCGCCGGCTCTCGGGCGGTCTCAAACAGCGTGTCGGCATCGCGCGCGCCTTTGCCGGCGGCCCGCGGGTGGTGGTATGCGACGAGCCCACTTCGGCGCTCGACGTGTCGGTGCAGGCGGCGATCCTCAATCTGTTGGTCGATCTGCAGGCGCAGGAGCAGGTGGGCTACATCTTCATCTCGCACGACCTCAACGTCGTGCACTATTTATCGGATCGCATCGCGGTCCTGTATCTGGGACGGCTGATGGAGATCGGTCCGGCGGAGCGGGTGTTCTCGGGTCCGCATCATCCCTACACCGAAGCGCTGCTCTCGGCGAATCCGAGTCTGGAGACTGAGGACACGCGGCGCATCCGTTTGCGCGGGGAACTGCCGAATGTCTTGAGCCTACCGTCGGGCTGCGTGTTCCACACCCGCTGTCCGCGCAAGCTGGGCGGTATTTGCGAGCGCGAGGAGCCGCCGCTCCACGACGCGGGTCCCGGACACGGGATTCGGTGCCACATTCCGGCTGCGGAGCTCGGCCGGGCCGCGCCAGGCCGGGCCGGCTAAACGCGCGTGGCGCGCGCCTCCGCCAGGTTCAGCTGACCGCTGGCGCCCGGCCGCACGCCGCTCACGTTCTTCGCTGTCACCGACAGCCAGTCGTAGAAGTAGGCGATGATCACCGGGGTCTCCTCGAGCAGCAGCCGCTGAATGCGGCCGGCATAGGCGCGTTGGGTGCTCAAGTCGAGGGCCGCGATGTAGCTCGCGGCCAGCTCGTCGTATTCGCGGTTCTTGAAATGCGCCGCGTTGAAGGGCCCCTTGCTGCCGAGGCTTGCGCTCAAGAAGGTATTTGGCACGCCGCGATGCCCGTAATCCTCGATGCCCATCTGCGAGTCGAGCCAGTCGGAGGATCCGAACACCGCACGCCCGTAGTATGCGGACTGATCCTCGACGTTCAGCGTGAGGTCGATGCCGATCTTGCGCACTGCGTTTTGAATCACCACCGCGTAGTCCGGCAGCTCCTGGTAACGCTCGGTGGTGAGCATCGCCTGAAAACCGTTGGGCACGCCGGCCGCCGCCATGAGCTCCTTCGCCTCCGATAGATCGAAGCGCCGCTGCGGCACGTCGGGGTCGGTCGCGGGATAAAGGCGGGCGAACGGCGAATCGTTGCCGAGCGCCGCCCGGCCGCGAAACATGCCGCGCACCAGGTTCTCGCGATTCAGCGCCAAGGCAACCGCGCGGCGCACGCGCTTGTCCGCAAAGCGACCCTGGTCGGTGCGCATGTGCACTTGCTCATGCGCGCTCGACGGCAGCGCGACGATATTCAGTCTCGGATCGGCGAGCAATCCCTGTCCACCCTGCACCGGAACGTGCAGCAGCACATCGAGCTGTCCGCCCTGCATGGCGAGCACCTGTGCTTGAATGCTGTCGTAGAAGCTGAACAGCACGCGCGCAGGGCTGGCCTGCGGGCCCCAATACTCGGTATTGCGCACGAAGGAGGCGCGCGCTTTGGGCACATAGCGCTCGAGGCGGAACGGGCCGGTGCCGTTGAAGTTGCGCTCATAACCGCCGTCATAATCGGCGGGCAAGATGATGGCGTTGAAGTTATCGGACGACACGAGATAGGGGAAAGTGCCGTTCGGCGCATCGAGCCGGAACTCGACCGTGCCTAAGTCAAGCGCGCGCGCGCCGCCTTTCGAGAGCGCCCCGGCAAATGCCGACAGGGCGGTCGATCCGTTCGCGGGATCGGCGAGGCGGTTCATGGTCGCCGCCACATCATTTGCGGTGAGCGTGCGGCCGTCGTGAAATTTGACGCCGGGACGGATCTTGAATGTCCAGACGCTCCCATCCTCGTTCGGACTCCACCCGAGCGCGAGCTGCGGCCTGAGACGAAGATCGGGGTCCGAGACGGCCAGATACTCGCCGCACTGGCTCAGCAGACAGGCGCCGCCGGTATCGCCAACGGTCAGCGGATCGATCAAGCCGGCGGGCACGGGCATTCCTACGGTGATCAGGCCGGAGCCACCCGCCGCCGGCGGCGCGCGGCTGCATCCGGCGAAGGGGGCGGCCATGCCGAGCAGCGCTGCGTGGCGTAGAAAGTCGCGCCGGCCGATACGGGCCGAACGCCAGGCCTCCAGGAGAGCGCTCTCCGCCGCCGAGCGCGGCTCGCGCCTCGTCGGGTCGTGAGTCACACGGGCATTGCGAGTCACGCGGGCGTTGCGAATCACGCGGCCGTCGAAATGGGCGCGTCGGACGCGAAAACTCTCGCCGTGATGGCCTCGGTCAGCTGGGCAAGCTCGGGGCCCAGGATGCGATCCTCCTCCACCGGCGCGACGTGGCAGCGCACGAGATGCAGAAATTTATCGAGGGGCGGCGGCGGCGCGCGGCGCGTGACGTGCAGCGCCTGCGCGGCCATGACCGCGAGCACGGCAAGCGAGGCGTCGAGGCAGCGGCCGGCCCGGGCCTCCTTGCTCCAGGCGAGAAACGCGGGTGCCGCCACGTCGTCCTGCCCGTTGCCGCCGTCGCTCCCCGGGATGAACGTGCGCTGCGCGGCGTTTT
>Ga0302314_10020317_pt1 | contig 10985 bp, 8 predicted proteins | sample III_Palsa_N2_3_FD_200533 | JGI IMG/M metagenome (GOLD analysis project Ga0302314, IMG submission 200533) | Peat permafrost microbial communities from Stordalen Mire near Abisko, Sweden - III_Palsa_N2_3 | ecosystem: Environmental > Terrestrial > Soil > Palsa > Peat permafrost | place: Sweden... | reverse complement strand
GGAGTTCCTCGACGCCGGTGGAAACGAGTTCCACGTCACATGCTGACCCCACCAGGCCTGGATTCACCAAAACGCGGCCGGGCCGCGAAAATCCCCGGCTCACTGGTCATTTCCCACGTGGCTGATCCGTCATCGGGCCTCGGGCGCCCGGCGGTTCGCCGGCTGTCTGACCCCATGCCGGACGGGCCGGTCCGGGCCGGGAGGCGGGCAACCGCGATCCTCGCCCACAGCGCCGACGTCCGCCGTGGGCAGGACCACAAAGAGATCTGATGAACGCCCAGGCCAACCGGCACATGGCTACCCACCGCGACAATGCGCTCACCCTGTTCGGACCCGGCTGACCGGAACGCACGAGCTCTGATTTGTGTAGGTTCTAACCCGTCGACCGGCGCTACGTCGGTGCATTCGCTGGGCTGGTGAGGAGAAAACACATGGGTTCGCAGGCTACGGGGGCTCGGGTCGAAGTCGTGTCCCGTGCTGTACAGTCCGAACACACCCCCGCCCCGTGCAGCGCCCGTCGTCCTCAACCGCTTTTGGTTGCCGCGCTGTTCGCCGCAGCGTGGGTGATACCGATCCTCACTCAACTCACACACACCGACCTGCTGCTCGTGGTGCTGGCCATTTTCGGCACCGGCGGACTTCTACGGGTCGGTGCCACGATTGTGGACCGGCTCTTCATAACGCTCGCGCTGCTGATCGGGATAGCCCTGGCAGGCGGGCTGCTCTTCTCACTGTGGCCCTGGGGCCTGCAGCCGATCGCGGTCGGCGGGTTCGGCCTCACGCTCCTGGTCGGCGCCTACCTCTGGCTCGGTGCGCTGCCGCCCTGGCGCACCTGGCCGCGCCGGATGCTGGGCAGTGACGTGATACTGCTGATCGGCCTGGTCGCCGGAACTCTGGTCGCCTACTGGCCGAGTTTCGGCAGCGGCGTCGGCGCCCGGCTCGGCTTCGCCGGAATGACCGGCGACCGGCTGCGCCACTTCAGCCTCTTCGACACCATCCACCGCCACGGCGGCTACACCTTCCTGATGCAGGGCAAGGTGAAGGGGGCGGTGGACCCGCGCATGCTGGCGGTCTACCCGCCCGGCCAGCACTACATCTACGCGCTCGGTGACATCTTCCTGCGCTCGAGCGTCAACCCCGGCAACGCCGTGGACGAGTTGAACCGGTACAACGTCTGGGTCAGCCTCGGCTACGGCTTCTTCGTGGTCTGTGTCGCCTGGGCCGCACGCTGGGCGGCCGGCCCGTTCCTGGCCGGCTGGCAGCGGGTCTTCCTGATCACCGCGATCACCGCCTACCTCACCGTGGGCTCGTTCACCAGCGCGATCTGGTGCACCTGGGACCCGCAGGTGTTCGGCATGGCGCTGCTCGCCCTGCTGGCCGCAGTCTGCTTCCGCCCGCCGACCGGCTGGCGCACCCACGCCGCCCTCATGGCGCTGCTGTTCCTCGCGAACTGCCTTGCCTACGAAGGGTTCGCGCCGTTCGCCGCGATACTGATCGGCGTGTCCCTCGTGATCTACCGCAGGCGGCTGCTGCCCCACTGGAAGCCGCTGCTCGCAGTCACGATCGTCTCGGTTCCGATGGCGCTGAGCGAGTACATCGCGGCTCAGGAGGCCGGCCTGAGCGGCACCTCCGCCGCACAGGCCACCGGGTTCACCATCCTGCTCAGCTGGATACCGCTGACCGTGATAGGAGCCGCGAGCCTGCTCGGCTTCGCCACCCCGGCCGCCCGGCGCCGCCCTTCCGCCGTCGCGGGTCTGAGCGTGACGCTGCTGAGCGCGTCGGCTGTGCTGGCGTACCTGCTTGACGCCAAGCAACCGCTCGCTGACGACTACTACTTCCAGAAGTTCGTGCAGGCATGGGTCGTGATCATGATGGTCACCGCGGGCTCCTTCGGACACCTGCTGCGCCGACCGGTGCTTCCGAACCGCGGCTTGGCCGGCTTCGGTGTTGGTCTCGCCGCGTTCGCGCTGGCCATAGTCGCCACTCACAGCTTCTGGTGGTCCGCACGACTGAACACGCCCCCCACCCCGGCCAACGACCCGAACGTGGGGGCGAGCTGGTCAGTGGGTGAGTCCAGCACCTGGGCCTCGATGTGGATGAGCAAATGCTGCAAGGTGCCCGACAACATCACCGCACTGGGCAACCTCGCCACAGAACACCAACTGGCGAACGGGATCCCGACCATCGCTGTCGTCTACGGCGGCAATGGCGCTTCCAGCAACGTGAACCTCAGCCTGCAGCTGGCCGTGCTGAACGGGGACGCCGGAAACATGTCCGCCGTCATCTACGGCTCGGCCACCGACCAGTACCGCGGCCTGAACGCGACTGCGGACCTGGCGGACGTCGGACGGAACGGCGCGGCGTGGACCGTGCAGAAGCGGCATGAACTGGCAGAGCTCGAAGCCGGGATCAAGGCCGTAGGCACGCCTGTACGCGTGATCGTGGTCTCACGGCCGCTACAGGCGGCGCTGACCGCCTGGGGTCGTGGCACGCCCAGCGCCATCCACGACGTCCTCTATGAGCCGGGCATCCTGCGCTGACGGGGGCAGCAGCCCTTCCCGCGCCGCCGGGCCGTCGGTCGCGGACGCGCGGTGGTGCAGCGGGCGCCAGGCGGTCCGGGCGTGGGTCTGCCGGAATCCCGCACGCTCCAGGCTGCTCTGGCTTGCTGAGACGCCCACCTGGCAGTTGGTGACCTTGCCCGCGGTGCCGGTGTACTGCCGCGACACGCACGCCGAGGAGACCCTGGAGGGCTGCAAAACCCACTCGCGCCCACGCGGAGCCAGGCGGCAGGATCACACAATGCCAAGCAACGACGTACAGCCCGACATCATCGACTTCTACTCCCGGACCTACGACGAGGACGCGCGGCTGCGCCATCAGTCCGACGGTCGGCTCGAGTTCCTGCGCACCCAGGAACTGCTGCGCCGCCACCTGCCCGCGGCTCCGGCCCGCGTGCTCGACGTCGGCGGGGGAACCGGCGTCCACGCCGAATGGCTGGCCGCCGACGGGTACCAGGTCCACCTGATCGACCCGGTGGCCCGTCATCGCGAACAGGCCGCCGCCCGGGGAACCTTCACCGTGGCGGACGGTGACGCCCGCGCCCTCGGTACGCCCGACCACTCCTACGACGCGGTCCTGCTCCTGGGGCCGCTCTACCATCTCCAGCGGCGCGCCGACCGGATCCGCGCCCTTGGCCAGGCTCACCGGACGGTGCGACCGGGCGGCCTGGTGGTGGCGGCGGCGATCAGCCGCCACGCACCGCTGCTCGACGCGGCAGCCAAGGGACAGGTGGACGCCCGCAACCAGGCACAACTCGCCCGGGACCTCGGCGCCGGCGAGTACGACGGAAGCGGCGGTTTCACCACCGCCTACTTCCACACCGTGGCCGAACTCCGCAGCGAATGGGCCGACTCCGGCCTGGGCGAGGCCGAGGTGTTCGGCATCGAAGGCCCGCTGTGGCCCACCGTCAAGCACCTCGAACGGGCCGGACTGCCCGTCCCGCCGGACCTGTTCGACTCGGCCCTGTGCGCCGCGCGCATCGTGGAGCGCGACAACTCCCTCCTCGCCGCCAGCGCGCACCTCCTGGCGGTCGGCTCCCCGGACACCGGGACGGGCCCCCACGCCTCCAGGTAGCCGGTCGGGGACCTGCCGCCCAGCGCTACGCAGCCCTGTCCCGCATCGCACAGGATGAAGCCGGCCAGGGCGTGTAACTCGCTTGCCGAGTCCGCCGCGAACCGGACAGGATGTCCCACGTGATCTCTCAATTCTGCAGCCGCCGCCGTCAGAACACCACCACCACGCCTGCAGAGGATCACGACCTTGAGCTACACCATCCGCGAGTACACCACCGCTGACGAGACCGCCTGGCTGCGCTGCCGGGTGCTGTCCTTCCTGCACACCGCCTACTTCGACGCCGTCCTGCGCGCCAAGCCGGACGACCAGGCTCCCGGCCTGGAGCTGGTCGCGGTCGACGGGGACGGCTCGGTCGTCGGGATCATGGACACGAGCGTCGACGGCACGCTGGCCACCATCGACACGGTCGCGGTGCACCCCGATCACCAGCATCGCGGCCTGGGCCGACGGCTGCTGGAGCGGACCCGTTCCGGCGCGCGCGGTCTGGGGGCGACCACGCTGGACGCCTGGACGCGCGACGATGCGGACACCCTCGCCTGGTACCGGGCGATGGGCTTCGCCGAGAGCGACCACTACCTGCACGTCTACGCCAACTACTACACCGACCGGGACGAGCCGGGCCGCGCGATCGGCGACCCCCGTCCCGGCCTGCGGCCCATGATGGCCTTCCTGCACGCCAAGCTCGCCGACGAGGAGCACATGCGGGGCGAGTTCGCCCGCGTCCACGTCTGCCGCCGCTTCGCGATGCCGATCTGACCGGTGATCGACGCCCTTCCCGTGGCAGCCTCGGGCCAGCCACGGGAACGGCTGTCGGTGCACACCTTGATGGTGAGAGCCGGGGTGCCCTGAGGGCCACCGGCAGCGGTCGCGGCTGTGACATGTGCGAAGGGACAGCAGCTTCCCCCCGGGCCCGGACACCGGGAGGCTGGGGCGTGAGGTTGCAGAGGATGGGTCCGCCACACCGAGGGCGCCGTGCCGCCGCCAGGTCGCCCGCACGCGGGAGTGACGGTCGCCCTTCCCGTCGTGTGAGTTCCAGCCGACAGCAAAAGACAAAGGCAAGGAGATCCCTCTCCTTGCCACTCCTAACTTATACCGTACAGGGGGGCTTGCGGCAAGACCCTGGTCGTGCCGCAGAATCGTCGGCCGAGGCCACTACCTGCGGAAATGGGGATACGACGTGGCGTGTGTACGGACAGGGACGTGGTGAGGTCGAACCAGTGGCGGGACCGGCAGTGCGGTTGCGGGCGATCGGGGCGAAGGTGCGGGGATGGGTGCCGCCCGACTGGGCGGAGTGGTCGGCCGACTCGTCGAAGGGAAGGCGGACAGGGATGAGGACGTGCCCGGCAAGAGGTTCGGCAGAGCCGGCGGCGCCGGTGATTCGATCGGCCAGTGCAGTGCAACGGAGCACGGCTGCCCCGGAGGTATCGCAATGACCGAGCAGTATGTGTTGGCTCTTCAGGACGTTGACGAGAGTCAGGTCGCGGTCGTCGGCGGCAAGGGCGCGCACCTGGGCGGGCTGTCGCGGATCGAAGGCATCCGCGTGCCGCCCGGCTTTTGCGTGACGACGGACGCCTTCCGGCGGGTCATGGCGCATGCGCCGTCGATCGACGACCGGCTCGATCAGCTGTCGCGGCTGGACCCGGACGACCGGGAGGCGATCCGCGCGCTCTGCGCGGAGGTCCGCCGGGCCGTCGAAGGGGTCGCCATCCCGGACGATCTCGCGGAGGCGATCACCCGCGCGCTCGCCCGGTTCGGCGAGCAAGCCGCCTACGCCGTCCGATCGAGCGCGACGGCAGAGGACCTGCCGACGGCTTCCTTCGCCGGCCAGCAGGACACGTACTTGAACGTCGTGGGGACGACGGCGGTCCTCCAGCACGTCAGCCGGTGCTGGGCCTCGCTTTTCACCGAGCGGGCCGTGACCTACCGCCAGCGGAACGGCATCGACCACCGTACGGTCCACATGGCCGTGGTCGTGCAGCGGATGGTCTTCCCGCATGCGGCCGGCATCCTGTTCACGGCCGACCCCGTCACGGGCAACCGGAAGGTCGCCACCGTGGACGCCGGCTTCGGCCTCGGCGAGGCCCTGGTCTCCGGCCTGGTGAACCCGGACGTCTTCAAGGTGCGGCACGGCGAAATCGTCGCCAAGGCGATCGCCGTCAAACAGCGGGCCATTCACGCCCTGCCGGCCGGCGGTACGCAGGAAGTGGCGATCGACTCGCAACGGCAGGAGCAGCCGGCGCTGACGGATGCGCAGGTCGTGCGGCTCGTGCAGCTCGGGCGGCGGATCGAAGCGCACTTCGGCCGCCCGCAGGACATCGAGTGGTGCCTGGTCGACGATGGCTTCCAGATCGTCCAGAGCCGACCGATCACCACGCTGTTCCCCGTCCCCGAGACCGGCGACCAGGAGAACCACGTCTACGTCTCCGTCGGCCATCAGCAGATGATGACCGACCCCATGAAGCCCCTGGGGCTCTCCATGTGGCAGCTGACGGCCATGGTGCCGATGCATGAGGCCGGAGGGCGGCTGTTCGTCGACGCCACCCGGCGCCTGGCCTCGCCCGCGAGCCGCGCCGGCCTCCTGGACGTCATCGGCAGAGGCGATCCGCTGACCAGGGACGCGCTGGAGACCGTCCTCGACCGCGAGGATTTCGTCCCGTCGTTGCCGGACGCGACTCCCGGCGGACCGCCGGCCGGCGGTGCGTCCGCCCCGGTCGAGACCGATCCGGGCATCGTCACCGGGCTGATCGAGCGCAGCCAGGCGTCCGTCGTCGCCCTGGAGCGTGACATCCGGACGAAGAGCGGCCCGGCGTTGTTCGACTTCCTGCTGGACGCCTTCGGGGAGCACAAGCGGGTCCTCGGTGATCCGCTGAACTTCCAGGCGATCATGGCGGGGATGGAGGCCACGTGGTGGCTCAACGACAAGCTGCGGGAGTGGCTGGGCGAGAAGAACGTGGCTGACACGCTCACGCTGTCCGCCCCCGACAACATCACCTCGGAGATGGGACTGGCGCTGCTCGACGTCGCGGACGTGATCCGCCCCCAACCGGAGGTGGTGGCGTTCCTCCAGGGCGTCGAGAGCGAAGGCTTCCTGGACGAGTTGCCGAAGCTCGCGGGCGGTATTGAAGCGCGCGACGCCATCGAGACCTACCTCGACCGGTACGGCATGCGCTGCGTCGGCGAGATCGACATCACGAGGCCGCGTTGGCGCGAGCGCCCCACCACGCTCGTGCCCGTGATCCTCGACAACGTCAGGAACTTCGAGCCGGGTGCCGCCGAGCGACGCTTCGAGCAGGGGCGGCAGAAGGCCCAGAAGAAGGAGCAGGACGTGCTGTCACGTCTGCGGGCCCTGCCGGACGGGGACCGGAAGGCCGACGAGACCAAGCGGATGATCGACCGGGTCCGAACCTTCATCGGCTACCGGGAGTACCCGAAGTACAACATCGTCAGCCGCTACTTCGTCTACAAGCAGGCCCTGCTGGCAGAGGCCGAGCGCCTCGTGCGGGCCGACGTGCTTCCCGAGAAGGAGGACATCTTCTACCTCACGTTCCAGGAACTCCACGACGTCGTGCGTTCGAACCAGGTGGATGGCCGGCTCATCCAGCAACGCAAGGACGCGTTCCGGTCGTACCGCTCGCTCACACCGCCCCGGGTCCTCACCTCCGATGGCGAGGCCGTCACCGGGTCGTACCGGCGCGACGACGCGCCAGCCGGCGCCCTGATCGGCCTGCCGGTCTCCGCCGGGACCATCGAGGGAAGGGCTCGCGTCATCCTCGACATGGCGGAGGCCGATCTCGAAGCGGGCGACATCCTGGTCACGACCTTCACGGACCCCAGCTGGTCGCCGCTGTTCGTCGCAGTCGCGGGCCTGGTGACGGAGGTGGGCGGCCTGATGACCCATGGCGCGGTGATCGCCCGGGAGTACGGCCTGCCGGCCGTCGTGGGCGTGGAGCAGGCCACCCGGCTGATCAGGGACGGGCAGCGGATCCGCGTGCACGGAACCGACGGGTACGTCGAGATCCTGCCCTGACCGACCGCACCGAGTAGCCCCGTCCGTCGCCTCCGCCGAACAACGCCGAGCGGCACGGGCGGGGAGCAGGCCCGGGTCACGACGTGGTGAGGCGAGGTGGAGGCAATCCCTGGCCTGCGGGGGAGCGGACCGTATGACCCGGCGGCCGGCCCTCCTCATCCACCTCCGGGCGGCAGCAGACCTCCGAGCGGCGGAGCAGGAATATTTCGCGATTCGCGCGTCCGCTCTGCTGCGATGATGATCAGGTGAAAGAGGACCCAGCTGCGCCGAGGCCCGTCATCCTTGGCATTGACGACCTCCGGCCGCTGCCCGGAGCCACGCGGATCGCCCGCACCAGCCGCGAAGGCATTCAGCTCCTGCAAGAGCACCGAGACAGCTTCGTCGACGAACTCTGGCTCGACCACGATCTCGGCGGCGACGACAGCATCCTGCCGGTGGTGACCCTCATGGAAGAAGCCGCCTTCGGGGGACGGCCCTTCCACATCGGAACGGTCTTCGTTCACAGCGCCAACCCCATCGGTGCCGAGACCGTCGTCCGGGCGCTCACGCGCTGGAACTACCGAGTCCGGCGGGCAACGGCTTAGCCCGACGCGAGGCTGCGCCCTCACCGTCGGGATACTGGCCCGGTGAGCGACGCCATGGCTGAGCACGAAGCGAAGACAGAACAGCTGGAGCGAAGGGTCTACCTCGGCCTGCGCGAGGACAACCTCGACCCGCTGGAAGTCGTCGCCCTTGCCTGCGAACTGCTCGACTGGTTCCACTGCACCGACGCCGTTCTGGAGGTCGTTGAGCGGAACCCGGCCGAGGTGCCGCTGGCGGAGATGGCCGCCCTGGCTCGGCGCATCCTGGACGACGCGGGTTTCGAACCCGGCTTCGACCTCGCCCCCGAACGTTTGGAGAGGCTGCGCGCAGCGCTGCGGATCGTAGCCCGCGATCTGCCCACGCGGGGGATCGAGGGCGAGCCGGAGATCGAGGTGCTGGACGACTGGTACCCGGTGGGAGCCGGTGTCCGCCTTGCCGAAGGCGAACGGCTCAACTGGGGCGGCCACATTCTGCCGGGCATGTGCGACGACCCGACCATGGCACTGACCAGCCTGGCGATCATGGTCCAGGAGAGCCTGCTCGAATGGACCTGGCAGGTCTGGCCGGTGTGTCCCCGGCACGACCTCGGTGTCCACGGCTCGGAACGGGACGGCACAGCGGTGTGGTGGTGCGCGGGTGACGGCGGGCACGTCCTGGCGCCGGTCGGCGAACTCTCGCGCGCGCTCGGCCGCCGCTGGCGAGCGTAGGTTCGGCGGTGGGCTCGGTGGCCCGCACATCGCCCGGCCCCCGTGCTCGCCCGGCTCGCCCAATACGTGGCGTAACCCCTTCCAGCCACCCGGGGCCTTGGCTGGTTGCCGCGCGGGTCGGTGCGTCATAGCTTGGATGGTGCGACGGGAAATCACCGCCACCTGGCGGCAGACCCCGGCGTACGCCCCCTCTGCGCGGGGCGGCAAGAGAAAGTAGGACCAGCGTCGGCTGCCCGCCCAGGCCGCCACCGTGACGCGAGGGCATCCCCATATTCCGTGGGCTCCCGGTTGCTTTCTCTGTACGAGTATCACCCGGGGGTCCGGACCCGAGAGGTGAGCTCATGGCTGACCTTGAGCGCAACAAACAGGTCGTCGTCGACTACTACCGGACGGCGTTCGGCGGTAACCCGGAGAAGGCCATCGCGGACCACTTCGGCCCCCGCTACGTGCAGCACAACTCCGACGCCCAGGACGGGCCGGAGGCATTCATCGGATTCGTGCGCTGGCTGCGCGGCGAGTACCCGGACCTCAAGCTGCACATCAAGCGCGTCGTCGCCGAGGGCGACCTCGTCGCCACCCACTCCCACCTGGACCTGGAGCCCGGAAACCCGGACAACCCCGGCCGCGCGCTGGCGGACTTCTTCCGCTTGGAGAACGGCAAGGTCGTCGAGCACTGGGACGTCATCCAGGACGTCCCGAAGGAGTCCGCCAACGACAACGGCATGTTCTGATGACCGACGCAGCGCAAGTCGGACCCGCGCGGAGACGGTGCGCCCGCAGTACCCCGCCTCCGCGCCGTGGTCCTGTCAGGCATTCAGCAGTCGTACCGGTGGACAGTGGGCCAACCAGGACAGGTGCGGCAGACGAAGACATAGACGCCGCCCGAGTCGCCCATCTCCATGCCGTGGCTGTTGTCCGGCCGACTGTCGGAGACCTCCCAGCCGGAGCCGGGACGGGTGCGTTCCTCAACTGGTAGCCACCGGCCGCAGGACTCACTCGCCGAGACCGTCAACAGGTGCTCCATCCGCTCGCCGCAGGCACAGCTCGGCCACTGCGGTGGCTGTCTCCATCCCGGGTAGCCGCCGATCTTGCTCTGTCTGGTTGTGAAGGCGTCGTAGTAGGAGATGCCGGTGGACTCCTCCACGTCGTCGTTCCACGCGCCGACGCGCTCCGACAACTCCTCGGGCATGTCCCAGTTCGGGTACTCCACGGCCTCGGTGGGGTGCACCGCACAGGGGCGGGGCACGTACTCGTCGTCGAACTCGTACGGCTGCGGCGCCTCCTCCAGCAGCTGCCGGGACGCCATCTCCACGGTGGAGCGCCAGCTGAGCAGGGGCACCGGCGACCACTGGTCGTGTTCGGAATGGGTCAGCGGGCACCAGAGCACCTGCAGCACGTCGGTGCCGACCGGAAAGACAAGTGCCGGAACATCGCGGGCGAACAGCTGAAGCACGGGCACCATGGCGACCGGGGCTGGGCCCACCACCTCACTGCCACGCGCAGGGTTGGAGTGGTCGGGCGCGGCGCAGGTCGGCCAGGGCTCGTCAACCGGCCACAGGAGCGGTCCGCCGAGCGAGCTCTCGTCCCGGACGGGTGCGCCGACACGCGGGTACAGCAGGGTGGTGGCCCGCGCGTGCGGCAGCAACTCCGGGAAGTGCTCCGCGATGTCCAGCGGGGCGGGGGGAACGGTAAGACTCATGATTGCCTCCAGACCGGCGCATCGTAACGCAGGCGACTGACAGCCACTGGCTCCCCGAGCATCCGTCGCCGCCGCAGGGCTCGCCGATCCGCTGCCATGACCGAGGAGGCTCCGGTGTGCTTAGCTGACCGCCGCACGTAAGTGCAGGTCAACTACCTGGTGGGGGTTTGCGGATGGTGAGGGGTCGCAGAGGGCAGACCATGGTCGCCCGTGCCTTGTTCATCGCGTTCGCGCTGGCGACTCTTGCGGCCTGGGCTGCCGCCTGGCACCGGAGCGACGTACTGCAGACACTGCTACCGGTTGACCGGACCGACGTACTGGAGACGCTCCTCCCGGC
>Ga0302314_10020316_pt1 | contig 10986 bp, 16 predicted proteins | sample III_Palsa_N2_3_FD_200533 | JGI IMG/M metagenome (GOLD analysis project Ga0302314, IMG submission 200533) | Peat permafrost microbial communities from Stordalen Mire near Abisko, Sweden - III_Palsa_N2_3 | ecosystem: Environmental > Terrestrial > Soil > Palsa > Peat permafrost | place: Sweden... | reverse complement strand
ACAGAAGGTGATCCTTCATGTTCGGAGCCGAACCCGAGCCCGCTCAACCTATCATCAGCTCACTGCTGGTCGTGGAGTATCTCACGCCGCCACAGACACCCTCCCGCGCAGCGGGTTCGTGCATGGGCGCATTGCGGACAGTGCTTCCGGGCGCGAAATGCATGCGCCATCCACATTAAGCCGACGGCTGAACAGGGGTAAAGTTGATCCGCAGACCAAGCGCTTTCGCGACCTTCGCTATCGTTGCAAAACTGGGGATTCCGTCTCCGGAAAGAGCTTTGTACAAGCCTTCTCGGCTAATTCCGGTGTCGCGGGCCAGCTTGCTGATGTTGCGAGCGCGAGCGACGACGCCGAGGGCATGGGCGATCAGCGCCGGATCGTCGCTACCTTCGGCCATCACGGCATCCTAGGACAGCCCCGGCAGCTGTCCACGCCCAAAGTATTATGACCCTCCGGACAAGCCTCTGTTAGGCTCCCCACAGACCGCAAAGACGGTCGCGAGGAACGGAGGACGTCATGAAAATCGCACGCGTTCTAATCGCGGCAGTCGCCGCGTCATCATTGGCCGGCACCGCTTTCGCCGCCGAAGTCTCCAAACAGCTCGACGTTTCCGCATCGCCGGACCAGGCCTGGGCCGCGGTCGGTGAGTTCTGCGGCATCGGCGACTGGCATCCCGCCATCGAGAAATGCGAGCTGTCTTCCCAAGGAAAAGACAAGATCCGCACCTTGTCCCTGAAGGGCGGCGGCACCATTGTCGAGAAGCTGGTGAAGTGGGAGCCGAAGAAACACAGCTACACTTACGCCATCGTCAGCTCGCCGCTGCCGGTCTCGGACTATATCTCGACCATCTCGGTCAAGGCCGAGGGACAGGGCAGCAGGCTGGTCTGGAAGGGTAAGTTCACGCCGGTCGGCGACGAGGCGAAAGCCAAGGATACGGTGGCCGGCATCTATACGGATGGTTTGGCCGGCATCGCGAAGAAGGCCGGTTCCTGAGGAAGGGTGATGAGTTCGAAGGCCGACGTCACGCTGCATCAATTGCATATTTTCTGCGCCGTGGCCCAGGCGGACAGCCTGACCCGCGCGGCCAAGCAGCTGGGGCTGGCGCAGCCGACCCTGTCGCAGCAATTGTCGAAGCTGGAGGAGGGGATCGGGGTGCGGCTGTTCGACCGCACCCTCAACGGCATGACGATGACCGATGCCGGGAGATCCCTTCTGCGGCGGGCCCAGTTCATCCTCAATGACGTCGACGAGGCGATGGCCACCTTGCGGGAATTCTCGGAAGGGACACGCGGCATCATCCGCGTCGCCGGGCTCAATTCGATCCTGCGCGCGCTGTTGCCCTGCGCCATGTCGCGGCTGGCGAAAACCCATCCCGAGATGGAATTCGATATCCATGAAGTGGCACCGGCCGAGACGCTGGAGTTGCTCTATAACCGCACCGTCCAGATCGGCTTGATCGCCGCGCAATCGGTGGCCCAAAGCGGCGTTTCCTTCGCCCAGCTGCCGGTGGTTGTGGATGATTACGTGCTGGCGGTGCCGTCGGGGCTGGCGCTGGCGGATCTGTCCGACCCGGGGCGCGGCCTGCCGGGCGATCAGGCCCGGATTCTGCACAATTGCATCCAGTTCAATTTCGGCACCCAGCATACCCAGCGGGTGGCGCATTGGTACCAGTCGGTGCTGCCGGGCCATCGTCTGATCGCCCAATGCCGCTCCTACGAGATGGCGCTAAGTTTGGTGAAGGCCGGAAAAGGCGTCTGCCTGGTGCCGGCGCTGGCGGTCAAGGACAACGAGCTCGGCATCGATCTCTATCATGCCGGCCTGCCGCCGCGGCGCATCGTCGCTGTGCTGCCGTCGCAATATCAGCGGGTCGAACCCTACCGCACCTTCCTCGATTGCCTGGCGGCGGCGGGGAAGGCGGCGGCGATGCCGTCCATCTATCCGGCGCCGCCCTTCATCGGTCGTAGCGATGTATTAAAGCAGGCATAGGAAAATCCGATGGCGTCGATAGGTTTCATCCCGCCGCCGCCCGGCTTACGCTTTTCCTTGGGTCGCATTCGGCCCGGTTTGCAAAAGGAGGAAGATATGGCCTGGAATAAACCGAAAATCGCCGTCGTCTGCGTCGGCATGGAAATCAATTCCTACGTTTCCGCTCGCCGCTAAGGTCTGCGAAATCCGACCGCCGCGACTTCCGGGATTCTTTAAACCATGATGCGTATATTGGTCCTAGGCGCCGCGGCGGGAGGCGGCGTTCCCCAATGGAACTGCAATTGCGGCATCTGCCGCAGCGCCCGCCAGGGCGACAATGGGATCGGGAAATCCGCCCAGGCCTCGGTCGCTGTCAGCGCCGACGGCGACACCTGGTTCCTGATCAATGCCTCGCCGGATCTGCGCCAGCAGGTCATCGACAATCCCCAGCTCCATCCCCGTCGCGGATTGCGGCACAGCCCGATCGCCGGGGTGATCCTGACCAATGGCGACGTCGATGCCATCGCCGGGTTGCTGACCATGCGCGAAGGCTCGCCCTTCACGCTCTATGCCCACGACAATGTGCTGGGAATCCTGCGCGCCAATTCGATCTTCAATGTGCTGTCGCCCATCCATGTCAAACGCCAGCCGATCCAGCTGGAAACGCGGTTCGCGTTGACGCTGCCGGACGGACGCGCGTCGGGGCTCACGGTCACCGCCTTCGCCGTGCCGGGCAAGGTGCCGCTCTATCTCGAAGGCGGCCAGCCCAATCCGAGCGCGGTCGATACGGTCGGCCTGCTGGTCGAGAACGGTGACAGCCGCTTCTATTACGTCGCCGCCTGCGCCGAGGTGACGCCGGAGCTCGCCGACCGATTGTCCGGCGCGCCGATGGTGTTTTTCGACGGCACGCTGTGGCAGGACGACGAGATGATCCGGGGCGGTCTTTCCGCCAAGACCGGCAAGCGCATGGCGCATCTGTCGATGGCTGGCGCCCAGGGCTCGATCGAGAGCTTCAAGCCGATTCCGGTCGGTCGGAAGATCTACCTGCACATCAATAATTCCAATCCTGCCTGGCGTCCGGACTCGCCCGAACGCGAGCAATTGGCGCGGGCGGGCTGGGAGATCCTGCCGGACGGCACGGAGATTTCGCTATGAATGTGATCCTGCCTCAACCGCTGGACTCCGCCGACGCCATGGAAGAGCGGCTGCGCGAGATCGGCGCGACCCGCTATCACAGCCTGCATCCGTTCCATCATCTGCTGCATTCGGGGCAATTGACGCACGGTCAGGTTCAGGCCTGGGCGCTGAACCGCTATTACTATCAATCCTCGATCCCCCTGAAGGACGCCGCCGTCATTTCGCGCTTCCGCGACAGGGCGGTGCGTCTCGAATGGCGCCATCGCCTGGACGATCATGATGGCGCTGAAGGAGCGGAGGGCGGCATCGACCGCTGGCTGATCCTGACCGACGGGCTGGGGCTCGATCGCGATTATGTCGAGTCCGCCGTCGGGATCCTGCCGGCGACCCGTTTCGCCGTGGATGCTTACGTCACCTTCGTGCGCGAGAAGTCGCCGCTGGAAGCCGTCGCGTCGTCGCTGACCGAGTTGTTCGCGCCGAAGATCCATGAGGAGCGCATTTCGGGAATGTTGGCCAATTACGATTTCGTCGATGACGGCATCATGGCCTATTTCAAGCGCCGCCTGACGCAGGCGCCGGGCGACGCCGAATTCGCCCTGAAATATGTCCGCGAGAATGCCCGAACCTCGGAACAGCGTCAGTCTGTGTGCGACGCTTTATTATTCAAAACCAATGTTTTATGGGTTCAACTTGATTCTTTACATCATGCTTACGTGACTGGATTCATCCCCCCAGGCGCCTTCGTGCCGGAGGATATGCGGAAATGAGTCTCTCTGAGCTTAGCCGTCCCAAGCTCGCGCCGCATATCGTGTTGAAGCGCGATGAGGCGCGCTCGCGCTGGGTCATTCTGGCGCCGGAACGAGTCCTGGTGCCGGATGAGACCGCCGCCGAAATCGTCGCCATGACCGACGGCGTGGCGACCGTGGCGGAGATCGTCGATCGCTTGGCCGAGAAGTACAAAGCGCCGCGCGACGAGATCGCAGGCGACGTGATCGAGATGCTGCAAGACCTCGCTGACCAAGGATATCTGGCATGAACCATGTCGCCGCTAAGCTGGAGATCCCGCTCGCGGCGATGGGCGAGATGACGCATCGCTGTCCGCTGCAATGTCCCTATTGCTCCAATCCCGTGAATTTGGCGAAAGCGTCCGACGAACTTTCCACCGAGGAGTGGAAGCGGGTGCTGGACGAATTGGCCGGATTGGGCGTGCTGCAATTCCATTTCTCCGGCGGCGAGCCGTTGGCCCGCCGGGACATCGTCGAGCTGGTGGGGCACGCGACGAAGGTGGGGCTCTATAGCAATCTGATCACCTCGGCGGTGCTGCTCGACGAGGTGAAGATGACCGCCCTGGCCGAGGCGGGGCTCAATCATGTGCAGATCAGCATCCAGGGCGCCGAAGCCGCGTCCGCCGACCGCATCGCCGGCTACAAGGGCGGCCATGAGAAGAAGCTGGCCGCGGCGAAGCTGGTGCGTGACTCCGGCATTCCGCTGACCGTCAACGCCGTGATGCACCGGCAGAATCTCGACCAGCTGAGCGATATCGTCGAGCTGGCGGTGGCGATGGACGCCTCGCGCCTCGAAGTCGCCCATGTGCAATATTACGGCTGGGCGCTCAAGAACCGCGCCGCTTTGATTCCGACGCCGGAGCAGCTCGACGCGGCGACCCGCATCGTCGACACCGCGCGGATTCGCCTCAAGGGCAAGCTGCTGATCGATTACGTGATTCCCGATTACTATGCCGAGACGCCGAAGAAATGCATGGGCGGCTGGGCGCAGAGCTTCCTGATCCTGTCGCCGGCCGGCAAGGTGCTGCCCTGCCATGCCGCCGAAAGCCTGACCGGCCTGTCATTCGACTCGGTGCGCGATCGATCCATCGCGGACATCTGGCGCGACTCGCCGGCCCTCAACCTCTATCGCGGCACCAGCTGGATGGCCGAGCCCTGCCGGTCCTGCGAATTCCGCGAGATCGACCTCGGCGGCTGCCGCTGCCAGGCTTTCGCCCTGGCCGGCGACGCGGCCGCCACCGATCCCGCCTGCGGCAGATCCCCCTTACACCGTGAGATCTTTTCCCTCGCGGTGGCGGAGGCGAGCGAAGACCGGCGGACGCTCGTCTATCGGAAATACGCCGGACAGTCCTGATCCCGGGAGGATGATATGTCCGTTACCAAAAAAGTGACTGTTGCCGTCGCGGTCGCGGCGGCGGTGATCGCCGTCGCCGTCGTCGCCGACGACATGAAGAATGGCACCGCGATGATGGTCGAGCCGACCGGCAAGATGAGCAGCATGCCCATGCCCGACCAGGCCAAGATGGACGACATGATGAAACACGCCGAACAGATGCCGGACGGCATGCTGATCGTGGTCTGGGGGCAGAGGCTCTATATCGTCAAGAACGAGAAGATGCCCGACGGCAAGATGACCTTCGACTATTGGGGCCTGCATGGCGTGAAGTGAGCGCAATCCTGACTCGCCGGCGGCTGCTGGGTGCGGCTGCCGGCGCCTGGGCCGCCGCCGTCTTGCGGCCGGCCAGGGCGCAATCCTCTCCCGTCGAAGTGGCGCCCGGCCTGTTCGTGCGTCGCGGCCTGGACCAGGACGCGACGAAAACCAATCGGGACGCCATCGCCAATCTGGCCTTCATCGTCGGCAAGGACTCCGTCGCGGTAATCGATCCGGGCGGCAGTCGCGCCGACGGCGAGGCGCTGCGCCGCGCCATCGCGGGTAAAACCGACTTGCCGGTGCGCTGGGTGGTGATGACCCATGGCCATCCCGACCATGTGTTCGGGGCCGAGGCTTTTCTGCCGGACAAACCGACTTTCGTCGGACATGCCCGTTTGCCGGAGGTTTTCGCCTCGAGCGGAGAGTATTATCGGCGGGCCTTGGAAAAGATACTCGGCACGACCGGCGAAACCCTCCAGCCGCCCGGCAAGCTGATCGACGGCCAGGCCGAGATCGATCTCGGCGGCCGCACGCTGGAACTGACGGCGCATCCGCAGGCCCACAGCGACGCCGATCTGTCGGTGATCGATCGCGGCGCTCAGGTGCTGCTGGCCGGAGACCTGCTGTTCGTCGAACGGGTGCCGTCGCTGGACGGCAGTCTGACCGGATGGATCGAGGTGCTCGACGATCTGGCGAAGCTGCCGCTGCCCCATGCGGTGCCGGGGCATGGCCCGGTCCTGGTGGATTGGCCGGCGGCGGCCAAGCCGCTGCAGCGCTATCTGACGACCTTGCGCGACGAGGTGCGCAAAGCCATCGCCAAGGGCGTGCCGCTGGAGAAAGCGGTGAAAACGATCGGCCGCGGCGAACGCGGTAAATGGAAACTGTTCGACGATTATCAGGGCCATAATGTCACCGAGGCCTATCGCGAACTGGAGTGGGAATAGAGGGCCAGCCCCGTCATACCCGCGCCTGCGGCGACATGAGTCTATATCCGCGCTGATGCGCGTAACGCTGGACTCCCTGCGCGGGAGTGACGGCTCAAATAGGGAGGAGGCACCGATGAAAGCCGCCGCTGTTCTGATCGCCGCGACCTTGACGCTGGGAACCGCCGTTCACGCCGCCGATCCGCCCGAGGATCAGGCGGATCGCCTGAAAAGATGGCATGATCTTTCCCAGCAGGTGTTCGGCGACAAGAAGCTGGAAAATGGCGCGAAATTCATCGCCATCGACGCGCCGGATCGCGCCATGGACGCCGCCCTGGTGCCGGTCGGGGTCAAGATCTCCGGCAAGAAGGGGATCAAGGCGCTCTATCTGCTGGTCGACGACAATCCGGTGCCGCTGGCGGCGCATTTCACCTTTGGTCCGGCCGCCGATCCGCGCGAGATGAAGATCCGCATCCGGCTTGAGCAATATACCTACATCCACGCCGTCATCGAGGGCCAGGACGGCAAACTCTACCAGGCGGCGCGCTTCGTCAAAGCCGCTGGCGGCTGCTCGGCGCCGGCCGGCCCCCAGGATCAGGCTCTGCGGGATCTCGGTCAGATGAAGCTGCAGACGCTGGCCACCTACACGCCCGGCAAGACCATGGAGGTGCAGCTGCATATCCGCCATCCGAACTTCAACGGCATGCAGATGGATCAGGTCACCCGCTATTACACGCCGGCCCGCTACATCAACGAGGCGGATGTTTCCTATGACGGCCAGGAAGTATTCCATTTCGAGGGCGGCATCTCGATGAGCAGCGATCCCGCCATCTCCTTCGGCTTCACGCCCAAGGAGAAGGGCGAGCTGACGGTGGTGGCCCAGGACAGCAAGGAGACCAGGTTCGAGCATGTCTTCCCGATCCCGTCGGCGACCGTCTCGCAATGAAGGCTCTGCTGGTCGCCGCCCTGATGGCGGCGGGCGTGCCCGAGCCGTCCGGCTATTGGACCGGCCCCAATCAGGGAGACACTCCCGATAGCGTCGCGGGTGCCACGGTGATTCACACGGCGCAACTGGCCAAGCTGATCAAGAAGGAAAAGCCGGTGCTGATCGACGTCTCGCCCTCGCCGCCGCCACCGCCCGATCTGCCGGCCGGCACCGTTTGGATGGCGCCGGTTCATCGCGACATTCCGGGTAGTGTCTGGCTGCAGGAGGCGGGGAAGGGCGAGATTTCAGGCGAGGCCGAGGATTTCTACCGCGCCGCGCTGCAGGCCCTGACCCATGGCAGCCGGAAACGTCCCGTCGTGCTTTATTGCCATCCCAGATGCTGGTTGAGCTGGAACGCCACTAAGCGCGCCGTCTCGTTCGGCTATAGCAGGGTGTATTGGTATCCCGACGGCGTCGAGGGCTGGCAGGAAGCCGGCAAGGCAGTCTCGGCCACCGAGCCGCGACGTCCCTGAACGGGGGCCAGGCAGACCAGCTTGCAGTCCGGGTGCGAGGTCGGCGCCAGCGTGGTCTGGCGATAACGGTGACGCCCAAGCTTCGGATGATCGAAGTCGCGGTCTCCGCCTTCCCGGTGTAGCACATCCTGATCGCGCCACAGCCGCTCGAAATCCGGACTGTCGGCGCACAGCCTCTCGACCAGATCCTGCAAGGCGGGATCGCGATGGCGGCGGCTGTAATCGGCGCGGAATTCGGCGGCGAGGCGCGCGGAACGCTGGCGCCAATCGACGATCAGGCGGCGCGCCGCCGGCGACAGAAACACGAACCGCAGCAGATTGGTGTCGGCGTCCTCCTCCAGCCAGCCGGGAAACAGCGCCGCCGCGCCCTCGTTCCAGGCCCGCGCCGTCCACAGATGGTCGAGCAGATAGGCGGGGACGCTCATTAGCGACGGCAGGGCCAGGATGGAGGGCGGCAGATCGGGCGGCGGGTTTTTCGGCGCCGCCGGATCGCGGCGGTCGGCCAGTTCGAACAGGCTGGCGCGTTCGGCTGGGGAAAGGCCCAGGGCCGAGGCCAGGCGAGCCAGCGTGGCGGGCGAGGCGGAAACCTCGCGGCCCTGTTCCAGCCAAGTGATCCAGGTAGCGCTGACGCCGGCCGCGTCGGCGAGTTCCTCGCGGCGCCAGCCGGGTGTCCGGCGACGGCTCGACGCCTTGGCCGGAGGCGGCAGCCGTTCGCGGTGGGCGCGCAGGAAATCACCCAGAAGCTGACGCGGATCCGATATCGTCATGGCAGAAAATATACCAGGATAAATGCTTATCTGTACCAGTTTAATTTATCGGTCATCCTGTCGCTCATATCGGCTTTTACAGGAGGCGGGAATGACCGCAGAGCATGACGATCTGGTGCGGTCCCAGTTCGATCCGCAGGCGGCGGCTTATGTATCCAGCGCGGTCCATGCGGGTGGCGAGGATCTCGGCTCGATGGCGGCGGCACTGGCCGGACGGCAACCGGGAATTGTCCTCGATGCAGGCTGCGGCGGCGGTCATGTCAGCTTCCGGCTGGCGCCCTTGGCGGAGCGGGTGGTGGCGTGCGACCTGTCACCTGGCATGCTCGAAGCCGTCGCCGGCGAGGCGGGAAGGCGAGGGCTGGCCAACATCGAGATCCGGCAGGCCTCGGTCGAGGCTCTGCCCTTCGCCGATGCTTCCTTCGACGTGGTCGCCACCCGGTTCTCCGCCCATCATTGGCGGGATCTGCGCGGCGGGCTGGCCGAGATGCGGCGAGTGCTGAAACCTGGCGGCATCGGGCTGTTCGCCGACGTGGTGGCGCCCGATGAGCCGCTGTTCGATACCTGGCTGCAGTCATTGGAGCTGCTGCGCGATCCGTCGCATGTGCGCAACCGCTCGGTGGTGGAATGGAATGCTCTGCTCGACGAGACAGGTTTCGGTCCGGGCGGGACAACGAGTTGGAGGCTGCGCCTGGCCTTTACCCCCTGGATCGAGCGGATGCGGACGCCGGATCTCCATGTGCGGGCGATCCGCGCGCTGCAGGGACGGGCGGACGCCGAGGTCAGTCGGTATTTCGCCATCGAGGCGGATGGCAGCTTTACGCTGGATACCGCGTTGATCGTCAGAGGCTGACGGCAGGGCGGGAGACCAGCGACAGTGTGGCTATTCGCGCTTATAGTGAGAGCCGGAGATATCTTATGACGCTGGTCGTAAATGAAAGCCCCGAAATCGATCAATTGGTGGAACGGGGGGGCGAGTTTTGTCGGGGACTGCAGCGTAAGGGCAATCCCAAAGCTGGGCTGCCGGCGGATACCTCTTTCATTGACGGATTGTACGAACGCGATGGTGCCTCACAGGCGGAGAACAGCTAGTCCCTCCGTTTTATCAGGGGTGGGACGTTCATAACGCCTAGCTTCGGGATTTCGCCGAAGCGCCGAGTCGGATAGCTTAAGTCCGGCGGGAGGGCAGGCACATGGACATCTTTGGATTCACGCGACGCGATCTGATGCGGGCCGCCTTGGCGGCGCCGCTACCTTTGCTGCTGCCGGGCGCCGGCAAATCGGAAGAGGCGAAAAAAACCATCTCCTATGTCCGTGCCGCCTCGGCGTCCGACATCGACGCGCATGCCGTTTTCGGCTGGGAAGTGCTGGCGGCGGTTCTGGAAAAGACCCGGCCCACTTACGGCGATTACAGCCTGACGGTGTCGCCCGATCCTGCCCAGGCTCTGCGCTTTCGCCATGTGACGAAGAGCTCGGACATCCAGGTCAATGTGGTGATCCTGACGATCTCGCCGGAATGGAACGACAGTCTCCTGCCGGTGCGGATTCCGTTCCAGCGCGGATTGCTCGGCTATCGCCTGCTGATCGTGCATCGCCAGGGGCTCGACCAGTTTCGTGGCATCAAAAATCTGGCCGATCTGCGTCAGATCACCTTCGGCTCGGTGAAGCATTGGATCGACACCGCCATCCTGCAAAAGGCCGGGCTTCCGGTGGTCACCGGCACCAATTATGACGGGCTGGTCAAGATGATGCGGGCCGGCCGCTTCCAGACCCTGACCACCGGCGCGCATGAGGTCGAGGCGCAAATGGCGGTGATCGAGGCCGACCCTGACAATGATCTCGTCGTCGAGCCGCACCTCCTGCTGCATTACGACCTGCCGGTCTATTTCTGGTTCTCGCGCGACGAGGAAGGCCAGCGCCGCGCCGAACGGGTGCGGGCCGGGCTCAAGGCAATGGTCGCGGACGGTAGTCTGGAGAAGATGTTCCAGGCTCGGTTCGGCCCGGTGATGGAAAAATACGACCTGGCCCATCGCACCCTGATCGAACTGCCCGACCCGCTGCTTCGACCGGAGGATCCGGTCACCGACACCCGGCCTTGGCTTAAGCCTAGATCGTGATGACGCTTGTCGTCATCACGATCTAGCTGTTTATGGGCAGGGGCCTGCCCCTGCAACCCCGAGGTCGTTCGCTTCGCTCCTCCGAGCGGGATGAAGACTTATTAGTCTTCAATGCCATCCCGCTCTAGAACTTGATCTTCACCCCGCCGAATGCCGAGATCGGCGCCGCCGGGCTCTGGAAGCGGG
>Ga0302314_10020315_pt1 | contig 10986 bp, 6 predicted proteins | sample III_Palsa_N2_3_FD_200533 | JGI IMG/M metagenome (GOLD analysis project Ga0302314, IMG submission 200533) | Peat permafrost microbial communities from Stordalen Mire near Abisko, Sweden - III_Palsa_N2_3 | ecosystem: Environmental > Terrestrial > Soil > Palsa > Peat permafrost | place: Sweden... | reverse complement strand
GCCGGGCGTGGACCCCGACAAGATGATCAGGCCTTCCGCGTGCCTGCGCATGCGGGTGGTGAGGTGGTCCAGACGGAAGAGGTCGGCCAGCGCGGCCGGCTCACTGGTCCGGCGCTCCATCCCGTCCAGCATGCCCAGCTGCCGGTGGAGCAGGGACTGGTTGCGCATGGAGATGTTCAGGAAGACCCGGTTGATCCCCTTGCGCAGCCGCGCCTGCTCGACCGCGGCGGCGACCGCCGACCCTTGCACGGCGGCGAACGACTTCGCGATGTGGGAGATCTCCTCGATGATGCTTTCGCCAGGCGGCGGGGACTCCGCGAGCACGTCCACGTCCTCGCCGCGGCTCAGCCGTTCGACCACGCGCGGTAGCCGTTCCTCGGCCATGGCGCGGACACTGCCGTGCAGCCGGGTCAGGTCGCCGGTGACCTTGCGGCCGAACCACACGAGCAGGAAGATCGATACGACGACGGCGAGCAGGCCAAGGCCGCCGACGAGGACGGCCTCGGTGACCAGTCCGCTGCTCTGCGACCCCGCCATCGCCGCCAACTGCACGGCCTCATGGTCCGAGGCGAGCCCGAGGGCGGCGAGGTAGGCCCCCGAGGCCGACTCCCAGGCAGCGGGATTCACCGGGATCGGCCCGCTGCCCGTGCTGGCCGAGATCTGATCTTCCATCGCCTGGAATCGCTGGTAATCCGGTGCGCTGTCGACGGCCAGGTACCCGGCGCGAAACTCGGGTGCGAGCAAGGCGAGCGCCTGGCCCATGAGCACCCGCCGGCTGCCGGCGGCGCTGATGAACTGCTGTCGGGCGGCGGCGCTCAGCTGGCCGCGATCGACCAGTGCGCCTGCCACGAGCGTGGCTTCCCTGCTGGTCATCTCGAGCGCGTAGGCCGCGTCGGACACACCGACCGCGTCTCCGGTGAGGGCGGCGCCCTTGTCCTGGATGCCGGCGTTGTAGAACTGATACTCAGCATCGAGTATGCCGTCGTACGCCTGGAACGCAGCCAGCGGGCTCAGGGCGCCGGAGTCGGCGGCGGCCCTGATGCTGCCGATCTTTCCCAGGCTCGCGAAAAAGTCGTTCAGCTCCGACCTGGTACTCGCGGAGAGCAGGCCCTCAAAGGAGCGCAGCGCGCTCTCGTCGGCCGGGATGGCCTTGTCCACGAGCGCCCTGGTCGCCAGCAGGCCCGCCTTGGAAGACTTCCGGCCGCTCATCAGCCACAGGTAGGTCTCTTCCCGCTCCGTGGGCAGCCCGGTCGAGAGTCCGCCGGCGCTCTTATCGAGGGCCGCCACGCTGACGTTGAAGTCGTGGTCGTTGATGGCGCTGCGGATCGTGATGCTCGCCGCGAATGCCCACAGCACCGTCAAGGACACCAGCGGGATGGCGAACATGCTGATCAGGAACACTCGGATGGGCCGGGAGCGGACAGGCCGCCGCAGGACTGCCATAGCGCCTCACACGTGAAGAGCACGGAGGGGGCGCCCGCCCGTCCACCCGCAGAAACGCACAGAACTAAACATCAGATTTAGTTCAACGCACTGCCGTCTTGCGGCTGCCGAAACCCCCTGGCGTGACCAGCCATTGATTCATAACGCCTTAAGGCTTGTCACCGTAACACGGACATGTAGTGATATTCCTGAAACTTCAGGAAATCCCAGCCAGGCAATGGCTTTCCAGTCTCAGCGGCCACAGCGAGTGCGCCCGCCACTCGCGCTTAGCGGAGCGGCCGAGAAAGAGACCGATCACGGTTTTTCGTGAATATCTATTTAAACAAAATCCCGCCTAGACGCGCGCTTGGTTCACACAGAGACAGCCGGAAGCGCACACGACCTGACCGGGGACGGCTGCGGGCCGCCCGCGGCGGCCGGCTCCAGGCGGCCGGCCGACGTCGGCTGGTGGTAGCGCCCGACGTGCGCTACGTACGCGGCGATGCCGTCCGCGACCGAGTACGGACCGCGGACCCGCCGAAGCTCCAGCGCGACCTCGGAGTAATCCAGGTCAGGATGGTCACCGCAGTCGCAGCAGACGATCTCAAACGCGTCGGTATAGCCGCCTTCCGGGCGGCCGTCCACGATGCGGACCGGCTGACGGCGGAGCACCACCGTCCAGCCATGCCCGGGCTGATCACGGGTCACCAATGTTCTTATCGCCATGCCGTTGATCCCACCGCGCGCGGCCCGCCGGGGCATCATCCTCACAGGGTGAGAAACGAGAACGGCTCGTTAATCTTTTGTTCACCTCAACGGGGTGATTTAGTTACTGTCCGTTAATGTCTGCCTGTGACGAGCACCAGGGAGCGTCTGACGAGGGAGAGGGCAGGGGCTTCGAGCGCCCGGTGGCGAGCAGGGGAAGCATCCCTGCGAGCCAAAGGGCTTCGAGCGCCCGGCGGCGAGCAGGGGGAGCACAGAACCTAAGCTGGGGGTGTGCCTACGCTGCGGATTGCCCTTGCGCAAGTGAACACGACGGTCGGGGATCTGGCGGGGAACGCCGAGATCATCGTGGAGTGGACGCGGCGCGCAGCCGGGAGAGGCGCGCGCGTCGTGGTGTTCCCGGAGATGGCGTTGACCGGGTACCCGGTGGAGGACCTGGCGCTGCGGACGTCGTTCGTGGAGGCGTCGATCGCCACCCTGCGGGACGTGGCCGAGCGGCTGGGCGTCGAGGGGCTGGGCGGGGTCGCCGTGGTCGTCGGGTACCTGGACCGGCGGGCCGGGCTCGCGGCCCGGACCGGGGTCCCGGCCGGGGCGCCGCTCGATGCGGCGGCGGTGCTGCACGGCGGGCGGGTCGTGATCACCAGCGCCAAGCACCACCTGCCCAACTACGGCGTCTTCGACGAGTACCGGTACTTCGTGCCAGGCGACACGCTGCCGGTTTTCCGGGTTCCGGTCGCGGGTGGCGAGGCGGTTGACATCGCGGTCGCGATCTGCGAGGACCTGTGGCAGGACGGCGGCCCGGTGGCGGTGTGCCGCCAGGCGGGGGCGCCGCTGCTGGTGGTGCCGAACGCGTCACCCTACGAGCGGGGCAAGGACGACGTCCGGCTCGAGCTGTGCCAGCGGCGGGCGCGGGAGGCCGGGGCGGCGCTCGCCTACTGCAACCTGGTCGGCGGGCAGGACGAGCTTGTCTTCGACGGGGACTCGATCCTCGTCTCGGCGGGCGGCGATCTGCTGGCGCGCGGGCCGCAGTTCGAGGAGGCGCTGATCGTCGCGGACCTGTACCTGCCCGCGGCGGCGGGCAGCAGGGGGTACGGGGGGTCCTCCCCCCGGGAAGGAACCGCCTCGGAAACGTCGGGCGAGGTCGCCGACGCCGGGGACGGGACCGTGATCACGATCGAGCGGGTGTCGCTGCCGGATATCCCGGAAGCGCTCGACGCCGCGGCCGCGTCCGGGGCGGGCACTGTTTCCGGCACGGGCTCGGAGTTGGGCGCGAGCGCCTCGGGGCCGGGCTCGTCGGGGCCGGGCGTTGCGGGCCTCGGCCCGGAGAAGGTGATCATCACCGACGCGGCGGGCGAGCAGACCGGCCAGGGGGGATACGGGGGGGCGGGCAGCCCCCCCGTGCAAGGAGGACCGTTCTGGCCGCGGCTGGATGACCTGGCCGAGGTCTACGCGGCGCTGGTGCTGGGGACGGCGGACTACGTGCGCAAGAACGGGTTCCGTTCGGTCATCCTGGCGCTGTCGGGCGGGATCGACTCGGCCCTGACCGCGACGATCGCAGCCGACGCGATCGGGCCAGAGAACGTGCACGTGGTCCTGATGCCGAGCCGCTGGTCCTCCGGTCATTCGGTGACCGACGCCGAGGACTTGGTCAAGCGGCAGGGCGTGAACGCGCGGACGATCGCGATCCAGGACATCGTCGACGCCTTCAGGGCCGGGCTTGGCGAGGGCTTCCCGGCCGCCGGGCTGCCGGCCGAGAACCTCCAGTCCCGGGTGCGCGGCGTGATCGACATGGCGCTCTCCAACGCCGAGGGGCACCTGGTGCTCACGACCGGCAACAAGAGCGAGATCGCGACCGGCTACTCCACCCTCTACGGCGACTCGGCGGGCGGCTTCGGCCCGATTAAGGACGTGCTCAAGACCCTCGTGTGGGACCTGTCGAGGTGGCGCAACGAGCAGGCAGAACGGACCGGTGCGACCCCGCCCATCCCGCCCAACTCGATCACCAAGCCGCCGTCGGCCGAGCTCGCCCCTGGACAACTCGACACCGACTCGCTGCCGGAGTACGAGGTGCTCGACGCGCTGCTCGATGACTACGTCGAGAAGGACCTGGGGTCGGCCGCGCTGATCGCCGCCGGGCACGACCCGGCGCTTGTCGCCCGCGTGATCCGGCTGGTCGACCTGGCCGAGTACAAGCGCCGCCAGTACCCGCCGGGTCCGAAGATCACCGTCAAGAACTTCGGCCGCGACCGCCGGCTGCCGATCACCAGCCGCTGGCGCGAGACGCTTCCCTAGCCGGGGGCGGAAAACTAGTCGGGCGAGGTCGCCCCGGTTACGCTGAGCGGATGGACTCGTGTGACGGGAAGCTCGCGATTGTCACCGGCGGCGGCTCCGGCATGGGGCGGGAACTGGTCCGCCAGCTCGCGGCCGAGGGCTGCTCGGTCGCGACCTGCGACCTCAACGCCGAATCGCTGGCCGAGACCAGCGAGCTGGCGGCGGCCGGCGCGGCCGGGGACGCCGCCATCAGCGTGCACCAGTGCGACGTGTCCGACGAGGCGGCGGTGCTGCGGTTCCGGGACGAGGCGCTGGCGGCCCATGCGGCCTCTCATGTGGACCTGGTCTTCGCCAACGCGGCGATCGGGGGCGGCGGCAGCTTCATCAACGACCCGCGCGAGCAGTGGGAGCGGGTCTTCGCGGTCAACTGGTGGGGCGTGTACTACACCGCGCGGGCGTTCCTGCCGCTGCTCATCGCGAGCCCCAAGGGGGTGCTGGTGAACACGAGCAGCGTCAACGGCTTCTGGGCGTCGCTCGGGCCGGCCTGGCCACACACCGCCTACAGCACGGCGAAGTTCGCGGTCAAGGGGTTCACCGAGTCGCTGATCGAGGACCTGCGGTCGAACGCGTCGCACGTCCGCGCCGTGCTGGTGATGCCGGGGTACATTGCCACGAACATCGTCGGCAACTCGATGCGCGCCTTCGGCGTCACCGACAGCGCCGAGATCGAGCAGGCGAACGCCGACTGGCGCGACGGCGCCCCGACGACGGCGGCCGAGGCGGCCACGATCATCCTCGACGGGGTGCGGTCCGGCGCCTGGCGCATCCTGGTGGGCGAGGACGCGGAGAAGCTGGACGAGTTCGTGCGCGGCAACCCGGAGTCCACCTACGACCATGCGGAACGCATCAAGTACCTCGGTTAAGCTCGCGCCGCGGCGATCGGGGGCTCGACCGCAGGCGCGGCCGGGCCAGCTCGGCGATCTCACTCTCTGTGGGCGATGTCCGAGCCGTCGCGGCATGGGACGCTGCCGCCATGGTGACTAATCCAAGGACCGTCCACGTGAATCCCGGCGTCGCCCCGCCGTCAAAGATCCAGGTCAACATGGGACAGATCCGAGCCGGGGGCATCTTGCTTGGCGTCGGCGGCGCCCTCGCGCTGGCGGGCGCCGTGGTGGCGGGGACGGCGCTGATGGCGGCCCTGCGGCAGCGGGTGCAGCAGATGGACGTACCGCCAAGCGACCTCGCGCGGCAGCACTGGTCCGCGGTCAAGCACGCGACCAGCGCCGGCCTGGACGTCTGGCTCAAGGAGCAGCCATCGGGGCAGCGCCAGGCGGCCGGGCACCGCTAGCCGGCCGACGTTACATCCGGCTCGTGGGGCGGCCAGTCACCGCGTTCTGGCAGCAGGATGACGTCGACTGCAGGGACGAACGCCGTGGGCGGCCTGCTATTTACCGCGAAGTAATGCGCTGATGCGAGCGGGCGAACCGATCGGCCGGCCACGCCGGTACGGCCTGCTGCTGATCGCCTTGATCGCGTTTTACCTGCTGTCGGCGCTCGCCAGCGACCAGCCGGGCCAGGCCGGCCAACTCGGTCTCGTTGTCGCGGTGACGCTCCTCGCGCTGCGGAACACCGACTTCCCCCACCGCACGCTGGCGCGGCGCCGACTTTTTCGTCAACAGCGAGCCGGCCAACATCCGCACCTACCAGTACTTCAGCTTCACCACTCTGACCACGCTGGGCTACGGCGACTTCACCGCCGCAGGCAGCTTCGGCCGCGCGGTCGCGGTGCTGGAGGCGCTGACCGGCCAGATCTTCCTCGTCACGTTGGTCGCCCGCCTGGTCAGCGCCTACCGGGGCCCGGCCAGGCAAGACCCGCCGACCGGTGACTCGGCCGACGGAAACGAAGCGCGCTCGGAGTGAGGCCGGACCGCTTACGCTGCGGGAGAGGCTGCTGAGCAGCGAGATGTCGGCGCCAGATTCGGATAAATCACCCTATTGTCACGATTGTGTGCTGTTCGAGTCATATAGAGCACCAAAGGGCACACGATAACGGTAACGGGACCCTGCGCAGGGCCGAGCGGGACCAGAGACGCGAGCGCAGCTCGGCAAGAACCCTGAGGATGCTTGGGTGGATTGAGACGCGTGGGGTCGCGGGCCTTGCAGGCAGAGCCCGAACCCCGCCCAGCCGGGTGGGCGGCGCTGCCGACCACTGCGCTGCCGGCGGCGCGCACGGCCGGATCACGCTGGGTCAGCGCACCGCTAGGAGGTAGAACTGGCCGGGCTGGAGGTCGACGTAGAGGCCGGGGTTGGCGAGGCCGGCGCCGTCTCGGGTGAAGGTCTCGCCGCTGAACAGATCGTCGAGCTGCCAGTCGCGGCCGGGCAGGTCCGGCCACGGGAGCGGGATCTGGGCCTGAGCGGGCGCGGCGGACAGGTTGACCACGACCAGGTGCCCGCGGACTCTGTCCGCGTCGGCCTGCTCGTGCGTCCATACCCAGGTGATCAGGTCGCGGCTTGACTGGTTGTCCGGCCAGCCGTCGGCCAGGAGCAGCTGCCAGGACCCAGTTCGCACGGCGTGCTCGGCGACCTTGTGCAGCAGGTCGCGGTACCAGGCCGCCAGTTCCTGGTCGGGCCGCTCGTCGGGCCGGCGGGCGAGGAAGACGGGCAGGCGGACGTGGCGCCCCTCGAACTGTCCCTCGTGCCACAGGGTCGCGCCCGGCAGCGTCGCGATCGTGACCGCGGCCGCGCGCGCGAGGACGGCGGGCAGCGTGTCGGCTATCCGCGGCTCGTCGTGGTTCTCCAGGAAGCGCAGCAGGCGCGACTGGTAGCTCAGGTTGGCGAGCAGGTGCCCGCGCACCGCGGGCGGGTCCTGCTCGATGATCCGGTCGTAGAGCCGCTTGTCGTAGCAGAAGCTGAAGCCCTGCTGCTGCAGCGTCCACTCGGTGTCCCAGTACGCCTCGGCGATCAGCACGGTCTCCGGGTGCCGGGCGCGCAGCTCGGCGATGACGGCGGGCCAGAATTCATCCTCCGGCCGCTGCCCGGCCCGGCTCCCCCAGGTTCGCGCGACGATGTCGTTGAACATCAGCATGGCCATGTCACAGCGGATGCCGTCGCACTGGCGGGCGATGTCCGCCAGCGTCTGCGCGGTCGCCGCGCGGGCGGCCGGGGCGAACGCGTTGAGCTGCACGACGTCCGGCCAGGGCGGGAAGTAGGGATCACGGCCGTGCGCGAGCACGTGCCCGCCGACCGACAGCCAGCCGCCCGGATCGGACGCAAGGTCGTCCTCGCCGCCCTGGACGAAGAACTCCGGGTGCTCGGTGACCCAGGGGTGATCGGGCGCGACGTGGTTGGGCACGTAGTCCAGGATCAGCCGCACCCCGCGGGCGGCCAGCGCCGCGCGCGCCGCCGCCAGCCCCGACGGGCCGCCGAAGCGCTGGTCGGCCGCGTAGCGGCGGACGCAGTAGGGCGATCCGATGATGTCCTGCCGCTCCAGGTCGGGCAGGGCGTCACGAAACGACTGCAGCAGCGCCGCATTGGCCAGGGCCAGCTGGAGGCCGGCCGGGCTGCGCTCCCAGACGCCCATCAGCCAGACCGCGTCGACGCCGGCCGGGGTGATCGCGTCCCAGCCCGAGTCGGGCACGCTGCCCAGGGTCACCGGCACCCCCGCCGCCCGCGTCAGCTCGGCCAGCCAGACGGCGGTGTTCACCTCGTAGATGACGGGGATGTCGGGCCAGCCGGTCATCGCGTCACCGCCGCCTGCTGGGCCGGCGTGGTTTCCCCGGCCCGCGGTGCGGGGACCCACCCGCTCTGGTCCAGCTTGCGGCGGCCGCGGAAGAGCAGCGGCAGCACCCCGACCGTGCCCGACCAGCCGGTCTGGTGGCTGGCGCCGATCCCGGCGCCGTTGTCGCCGTGGTAGTACTCGTAGAACAGCACCAGGTCGCGCCAGTGCGGGTCGGTCTGCAGCAGCGGCTCGCCGCCGTGGACCGGGCGGCGCCCGTCGGTGTCCCGGCGGAAGGCCCCGATCAGCCGTTCGCTGATCTCATTGGCGATCTGGTACAGGTTCCGCTGCTGACCAGCGCCGGTCGGGCATTCGACCGTGAACCCGTCGCCGTAGTACCCGTAGAGCTGCAGCAGGCCGCGAATGAGCATGATGTTGATCGGCATCCAGACCGGTCCGCGCCAGTTGGAGTTGCCGCCGAACATGCCGGTGTCGGACTCGGCCGGGAGGTAGCCGACGCCGTACTCCTGGCCTTCCAGGTCCAGGACGTACGGGTGCTCGGCGTGCCAGCGGGAGATCGCGCGGATGCCGTGCGGGCCGAGGAACTCCTCCTCGTCAAGCATCCGCGCCAGGATCCGGCGCAGCCGCTCCTCGTTGAACATGGCCAGCAGCAGCGGGCCGGTCTCGTGCGCCTGCCGGCCCCGTTCCGGCAGCGCCGCGCCCAGCGCCGGGTGCTGCTCAAGGAACCCGACGGCGCTCTCGGTCAGCTGCGGGAACTCCTGCCGCGAGGCGGCGGTGATGACGGTCGCGGCGACCAGCGGCATCAGCCCGACGACCGAGCGCACCTTCAGCGGGACCGAACTGCCGTCGGGGCGCCTGAGCACGTCGTAGAAGAAGCCGTCCTCCTCGTCCCACAGGCCCACCTGGTCGGGTCCGACATGATTGGTCGCGGCGGCGATCCAGGCCCAGTTCTGCAGCAGCGCCAGCGCCTGCTCTTGGTAGACCGGGTTCTCGCGGCCGAGCTCCACCGCCATCTGGAGCAGGTTCTGGCTGAACAGCGACATCCACGCGGTGCCGTCGGCCTGGTCGATGCGACCGCCGCCGGGCAGCGGGGCGCTGCGGTCGAAGACGCCGATGTTGTCAAGGCCGAGGAACCCGCCCTGGAAGATGTTGCGGTCGTCGGCGTCCTTCCGGTTCAGCCACCAGCCGAAGTTCCGCATGAGCCTCTGGAACGTGCTTTCCAGGAAGACGCGGTCGCCGCGCCCGGTCCTGGCCTTGTCCATCGAGTAGACGAACCATGAGGCCCAGGCGTGCACCGGCGGGTTGACGTCGCTGAAGTTCCACTCGTAGGCGGGCAGCTGCCCGTTCGGGTGCAGGTAGCGGGTATCAAGCAGCAGCTTGAGCTGCTGCTTGGCGAAGGGCATGTCGACCGCCGAGAGTGCGATCGCGTGGAAGGCGAGGTCCCACGCCGCGAACCAGGGGTACTCCCACTTGTCCGGCATGGAGATGATGTCGGAGGAGATCAGGTGCTGCCACTCGTGATTGCGCAGTCCCGGGTCGGGCAGCACCGGGTCGGAGCCGTGGTCGGTCAGCCACCGCTCCATGTCGAGCCTGTAGTACTGCTTGGACCAGAGCATGCCGGCCAGCGCCTGGCGGCTGATCATCCGCTCGTCGTCGGACAGGTCCCCGGCCAGCACGCCGGCGTAGAACTCGTCCGCCTCGCCGCGGCGGGCGCTCATCAGCTGGTCGAAGTCGCCGAAGGCGTACTCCGGCTGCGTGTCGGTCAGTCGCAGGCGGATCGTCGCGCTGCCCTCGGCCGGGACGGTCAGGACGTAGTGGAGCGCCGCCTTGGTCCCGCTGCCGCCGGTGTTGACCTTTCCGTTCTCGCCGTGCACGACGGCCCGTTCGATGCCGTCCTTGACGTACGGCGAGTCGTTGGGCGAGCCGAACACACGCTCGTTGTCGGTCTCGTTCCCGGTCACCAGCACCGGCACCGGCTGGTCGGCGTAGAGCCAGCGGGTGCCGAGCTGGTCGTGGTCGGCGACGACGGCGCCCACCTCCGGATGGCCGCCCTCAGCGCGCAGCCGGGGCTGCTCGCCGCCGCCCGCCCAGGACCAGGTGTGCCGGAACCAGAGCGTGGGCAGCACGTGCAGGCGCGCCTCGTCGGGGCCCCGATTATGCACCGTGACCTGCATGAGCAGGTCTTCCGGTGCTCCCTTGGCGTATTCGACGAAGACGTCGAAGTAGCGGTTGTCGTCGAAGACCCCGGTGTTGATCAGCTCATATTCGGGTTCGGTCTTCCCGCGCGCTCCGTTGGTCGCGACCAGGTCCTGGTAGGGGAACTCGCGCTGCGGGTACTTGTAGAGCATCTTCAGGTAGGACGAGGTCGGCGTCGCGTCAAGGTAGTAGTAGCACTCCTTGACGTCCTCGCCGTGGTTGCCCTGGGAGTTGGTGAGGCCGAAAAGCCGCTCCTTGAGGATGGGGTCGCGCTCGTTCCACAGCGCTACGGACAGGCACAGCAGCTGCTTGTCATCGCTGATGCCCGCGAGCCCGTCCTCGCCCCAGCGGTAGGCCCGGTAGTGCGCCTGTTCGTGCGAGAACGCCCCCCAGGTGTCGCCGCCCTGGCCCGGGTCCTCGCGGACGGTCCCCCACTGACGCTCGCTGAGGTACGGCCCCCACCGCCGCCAGCGAACCCCCGCCTCCGCCGCCTGAAGCCGACGCTCTTCCTCATTAATCGAACCAACCATGCCCGCCCGCCCGTTCGCTCGGTACGCTCCGCCGACCCGGCGCCGACCCCAGCCGACGCGTCGGTCCAAGCATCGCCGCGGCCCGCGGCAGCGCACATCACCCGGCCG
>Ga0302314_10020313_pt1 | contig 10987 bp, 16 predicted proteins | sample III_Palsa_N2_3_FD_200533 | JGI IMG/M metagenome (GOLD analysis project Ga0302314, IMG submission 200533) | Peat permafrost microbial communities from Stordalen Mire near Abisko, Sweden - III_Palsa_N2_3 | ecosystem: Environmental > Terrestrial > Soil > Palsa > Peat permafrost | place: Sweden... | reverse complement strand
AATACGGCCCGACGTCACATCTTAGGGGCCTTAAGGAGGATTTTATATGGAACTCGCACTCGGGCAGTCGGCGGCCGGTCACGGCGCCGCGCCAATCAAGGATGTTACGACCGCAAGCTTCGAGGTCGACGTCATCGCCGCCTCGATGGAGGCGCCGGTCATTGTCGATTTCTGGGCACCCTGGTGCGGCCCGTGCAAGCAGCTGGCGCCGGCGCTGGAAAAGGCCGTGGCCGCCACGCGCGGCAAGGTGCGGCTGACCAAGGTCGATATCGACAAGAACCCCGACCTGGCCCAGGCGCTGCGCATCCAGTCGATCCCGACAGTTTATGCCTTCTTCCAGGGCCGGCCGGTCGATGCCTTCCAGGGCGCGCTGCCGGACAGCCAGGTGAAGCAGTTCGTCGACCGGCTGGCGGCCCAAGGCGGCGGTGACGACGGCGTCGCCGCTGTGCTGGAACAGGCGGCTCAGTCGCTCGAAGCCGGCGACACCGAAAACGCCATCGCCCTTTACCGCGCCATATTGAACGAAGTGCCGGAAACCCCGGCCGCGTTCCTGGGCTTGGTGCGCGCGCTGTTGGCCGAGGACAATCTGGACGAGGCCAAGAACGTGCTGGGCCAGGTGCCGAAGGAAATCGCCAATCATGCCGATATCGCCGCCGCCAAGGCTGCGATCGACCTGGCCGAGCAATCCGCCAATGCCGGCCCAACCGGCCCCCTGAAGGACGCCGTCGCCCGCGACCCGGCCGACCACCGCGCCCGGATCGACCTGGCAACCGCGCTCTATGCCGGCGGCGAGCACGAGGCGGCGATCGACCATCTGTTGGACAGCATCAAGCGCGACCGCGCCTGGAACGAGGACGAGGCGCGCAAGCAGCTGGTCAAATATTTCGAGGCCAGGGGGCCCAAGGACCCGATCACCGTCGCCGGACGGCGCCGCCTGTCCTCGATCCTGTTCTCGTAAAGGGCGCGGTGCCGAGCCGCTATCTGGCGACCGGGGAGCTGCCCGGCGAATTGCCGGTCTTTCCGCTGACCGGCGCCCTGCTGCTGCCGCGCGGGCGGCTGCCGCTCAATATCTTCGAAAAGCGCTATCTGGCGATGTTCGACGACGCGCTGGGCGGCGACAGGCTGATCGGCATGATCCAGCCATCGGCGCAGACGAACGCGCCGTCGCCGGCCTTGTTCTCGGTCGGCTGCGCCGGACGCATCACCGCGTTCAGCGAAACCGGCGACGGGCGCTATACGGTGGCGCTGGACGGCGTCGCCCGATTCGGGGTCACCGAGGAGCTGCCGCTCCAGCGCGGTTATCGCCGGGTTATCCCCGACTGGACCCGGTTCCCCACGGATGTGACCGAGGACACCGGCGCGATCGACCGGCACAGGCTGATCGAGTTGCTGCAGGCCTATTTCCGCCAGCAGTCCCTATCGGCCAACTGGGATGCGATCGGCCAGGCGCCGGACGAGCGGCTGGTGACCTCGCTGGCGATGATCTGCCCGTTCCAGCCGCCGGAGAAGCAGGCGCTGCTCGAAGCCGGTTGCCTTTCCGAGCGCGCACGGCTCATGATAAGCCTGCTTGAGATCGCGATCGCCGGCCATAGTGAGGACGACCGCCCGCGCCACTGACCCGCTCGCCTGAAGAGACCGCAATGTCCGATACCGACCGCAAGGCAGACCCAAAACTGCTGGAAATCCTGGTCTGCCCGCTGACCAAGGGCCCCTTGCGCTATGACGCCGCGGCGCAGGAGCTGATCAGCGACCGCGCCGGCCTGGCCTACCCGATCCGCGACGGCATCCCGATCATGCTGGTCGACGAGGCGCGGCCTCTCGAAGACGACACAACCGGCCGCTGAAAGTTTCCCGTTCATGGATGACGCCGCCAATAAAGTCTGGCCGACCGAGCTGGTCGTCAACCGCGCCGAGCGCGTGCTGAGAGTCGCCTTCGACGACGGCAAGAGCTTCTCTCTGCCGGCCGAATATCTGCGCACCCAATCGCCCTCGGCCGAGGTGCAGGGCCATAGCGAGTCGCAGCGCCAGACGGTGGGCGGCAAGCAGATGGTCGCCATCACGGGCATCGAGCAGGTCGGCAATTATGCCGTAAAGCTGCTGTTCGACGACGGCCACGACACCGGCCTGTTCAGCTGGTCCTATCTGCACGAGCTGGGCCGGGACCAGGATCTGCGCTGGAAAAAATATCTCCAGGAGCTGGCGGACAAGGGCCTGAGGCGAGCTCCGTGAGGCCACGCCGTATTTCCGCCATCTGCCCGGTCTAGACTCGCTCGATGCAGAGCAAACTGGGATTGTTCGTCGGTATCGCGCTGGCGGTTGCCGCCCTGAGCGGATGCGACGATCGCGATAGCGGCAAAGACAGCACGAACGGCGACAAGCAGAAGGCCACTGCGGCCTCGACGCCGGTCCGTTTCGGCGCCGGCTGGCACGCGGTCGCAGAAACGCGCCTGTCCAATTGGTCGTTCGCCGCCGGGCCGACGCCCGGCCGCATGCTCGCCAGCCAGACCAACGCGCCCGAGGCTTTACCCGGGGACGCGCTGGCCGGCATCCGCGCGGCGCTGATGGCCAATATGCTGCCCGCCCATAACAGTGTGCGGATCGAGGCGCTGGTCGGCAGGGCGCTGTCCTCGATCGGCCCGTCCGCCGCCGAAGCCGCGCCGGCCAAGCCGATGGTCGTCCTGGCGACGACGCCCTGGAACGACGACAGCCTGCTGCTGTGGGTCGAGGTATCCGGCCTGACCGCGCCCGACAATGCCGCCCCGCGCAATACGACGATCGGCGTCGAGTTCGACCCCAGCGCGGTCGCCGCCTTCCGCGCCTTGGGCGACCCGGCCGCCCTGCCCGGGCCAGCCGCGGGCCGCGTGGCGATGCTGTATGAACTCCTGCCTCAGCGAACCGATTCCACCGAAAAAGGCGGGGCGGCGAAGCTGATCGTGAGATATGGCGTGCTGCATGTCAGCGGCGCGTCCACCAACCATGGCGCCAAACTAGACCAGCCGATCACGACCGCGGATGCGGTGGGCGCGATCGACAATGCGCCCGACATCGTCCGCTTCGCCGCCGCCACCGCAGGGTTCGGCGGGCTGCTACGCGGCGACCCCGCCATGCGCGACCTGTCCTGCAACGACGTCATCGCCTTGGCGCAAAGCATCCGGCAGCCCGACGCCGATGGCTGGCGCGCCCAGCTGATCGCGCTGATGTATCGCGCGGAGCCGCTGATCGACCTGCCGCCGGCACGGTGACGCCGAATCGGCACTATGCCGCGTTGACACGTAATCGGGCCGCCGGTACATCCGACATTCCCCTGGGACGCTGCCAAATTACGGTGATTTCGCTTGAAAAAGGTCTATCCGGACGCCGCCTCCGCGCTTGACGGCCTGGTCCATGACGGCATGACGCTGATGGCCGGCGGCTTCGGCCTGTGCGGCATTCCCGAGAACCTGATCGACGCGCTGGTGGCGACCAAGGTCAAGGATCTGACCGTCATCTCCAACAATTGCGGCGTCGACGGCTTCGGCCTGGGCAAGATGCTCGATGCGCGGCAGATCCGGAAGATGGTCTCGTCCTATGTGGGCGAGAATAAATTGTTCGCGCAGCTCTATCTGGGCGGCGAGCTGGAGATCGAGTTCAACCCGCAGGGCACGCTGGCCGAGCGCATCCGCGCCGGAGGTGCCGGCATTCCCGCCTTCTTCACGAAGACCGGCGTCGGCACAATCGTCGCGGAGGGCAAGGAAGTGCGCGAATTCGACGGCCAGAACTATGTGATGGAGCGCGGGCTGACCGCCGACCTGTCGATCGTGAAAGCCTGGAAGGGCGACACCGACGGCAACCTGGTGTTCCGCATGACGGCGCGCAACTTCAACCCGATGATGGCGACCGCCGGCAAAGTGACGGTGGCCGAGGTCGAGGAGCTGGTCAAACCCGGCGAACTCGACCCCGACAGCATCCATACGCCCGGCATCTATGTGAAACGCATCATCCAGGGCAAAAACTACGAGAAGCGCATCGAACAGCGCACCATTCGTCAGAAGGACGCCGCCTGATGCCGTGGACCCGCGACCAGATGGCGGCGCGCGCGGCCCGTGAGCTGCAGGACGGCTTTTACGTCAATCTGGGCATCGGCATCCCGACGCTGGTGGCCAACAACATCCCGCCCGGCATCTCGGTGACCCTGCAGAGCGAGAACGGCATGCTGGGCATGGGGCCGTTCCCGACCGAGGACGAGATCGACGCCGACCTGATCAATGCCGGCAAGCAGACGGTGACCAAGCTGCCCGAGACCAGCTTTTTCAGTTCGGCCGACAGCTTCGCGATGATCCGCGGCGGCCATATCGACCTGTCGGTGCTGGGCGCGATGGAAGTGTCCCAGAACGGCGACCTGGCCAACTGGATGGTGCCGGGCAAGATGGTCAAGGGCATGGGCGGGGCGATGGACCTTGTCGCCGGCGTCAAGCGCGTGGTCGTGACCATGGAGCATGCCGCCAAGGACGGCTCGTCCAAGCTGCTCAAGCACTGCACCCTACCGCTGACCGGCTCGGGCGTGGTCGACATGGTGATCACCGAACTGGCCGTCTTCACGCTGCGCCGGGGCGACCCGGCCGGCCTCACCCTGATCGAGCTGGCCGATGGCGTCACTCTCGACGAGGTCAAGGCCAAGACCGACGCGGATTACACGGTGGCTTTGGCCTGACCTCATCGTAGGATGGGTAGAGCGCAGCGAAACCCATCATCCCGTGCGCATAACGATGGGTTTCGCTGCGCTCTACCCATCCTACAGGCTGCTCCCCAAAATATGGTGGGCACCGGGGAGGGAAGGGCGATGCGCCAGATTGCGGCGATCCTGATCGTGCTCGCGGGCTTGTCCGGCTGCGCTCTGCCGCCCCGCCCAGGAAGCGGCGCGGAATCGCCGATCGACACCACGATCGAAGCCGTGCGCGCTGAAGGGCCGAAATATGACGGCGAATATATCCGCGTCCGTGGCTTGTTGGGCCAATGCAAAGGGTTTCCCTGCGAGCTGACGCCGATCTCGTCGGATGGAAAGCCCGATTGGGGAGCGCGTAGCCTGCGGCTGACCTTCTCGCATGATGCGCCTACGCTCAACGCTCTCGATTCGGTTATGCCCGAGCGCGTCACCATCGTTCTGGGCTACCTGTATCGATTTTCCGAAATTACCGTCGTCGGCCAGTACGACTACACCTGCGATTCCGCCGAGGACGTGATCGCCAGGCAGACGAAGCTGGGCTCGCCGGACGATATCACTGTCTGCGCCGACGGCGGCGCCGTCCTGCATCATGCGATGGTCGTCACGGTGCACCACCGATGGCCTTCGACCGCCTTTTCGCGCGCGGACGACGCTCGCAAGCTCATCCCACTATCACCCGGCACGACGAAGACGATGGCGGCTGTCTATCGGGCGAGCGACGGAGTCCCCGTGGGAGATCAGGAGCGGGAATATAGAGCCTTCGTAGATTCCTTCGACGATAGCTCCGCCTATTTCTGCGCCTGCCTGAAGAAAGATTGTACCGCACAGTGGCCGACCGAGCCGCAGCACGTGCCTGGAAACCCGATGAACCCCTATACATGCAGCTACGCCAAACGCACGGATGGCGTCTGGCGCTTTCAGCCTTCATTCGATCGGTAGTTCACAATGCGCGGCTATTTTGGAATTGGCGTCGAGGATATCAGCAAGCCGCATAATGCCGGCAACCTGATGCGCTCGGCCCATGCCTTCGGGGCGAGCTTCTTTTTCGCGGTCAAGCCGGATATCGATTTCCAGGGCCTGCGCCAGTCCGACACGTCGGAGGCGGCGTTTCATATGCCGTTCTATGAATATGACAGCCCGGCGGCGCTGACCCTGCCGCGCGGCTGCCGGCTGGTCGGGATCGAGTTCCTGCCCGATGCCGACGATCTGCCCAGTTTCAGGCACCCGATCCAGGCCGCCTATATCTTCGGGCCGGAGAAGGGCAACCTGTCGCCCGGCATCCTGGAGCGCTGCGACGAGATCGTGAAAATTCCGACCAAGTTCTGCGTCAATGTCGGGGTTGCCGGCGCGCTGGTGATGTATGACCGGATGATCGCGCTGGGCAGCTTCGCCGAACGCCCGGTCGGCACGCGCGCCGCCATGACGCGCAAACCGCACCCGCGCGATCGGTAATTATAGCCTGAGCAGCGGCGCCAGCAGCCTGCCGGCCAGCGTCAGATAGCGCGGCTGTTCGCGCACCAGGAGCACGCAGACGCAGCCTTCGCCCGGCTCGGCCACCATGGTGTGCTCGTCACCGCTGCCCATATAGGCGAAATCGCCGGCGGCATAGGTGCCGGTCTCGTCGGTGAACCCGCCCTGAAGCACAACCGTCCATTCGTCGGCGACGTGGCTGTGACGCAGCGGCCCGCGGCCGCCCGGGGCGTCCATGACCCAGACGCGGCTCGACTGATCCCTGAACGGGATGCGCAGCGCCCGGAAACCGGCCGGCAGCTTGCGCCACTTGGAGACCGGCGACGACGCCAGCTGGTTGCGCAGGGGCACCGGCCATTTGACGGCAAAGGTGGGTGCCGAGCGGATCAACGCCTCGACCGACCCCGGCTGAGCGTCGATCGCCTGCAGCGTGCGCTGGAAGGCGGTCGGCGGCAGGGCCAAGGGAACGATCGTGTCGAGCAGCGTCCCGCCAACGGCCACGGCCGTTTCCGCCAGCCGGCGGCAATCGAGGCAGAAATCGAGATGCACGGCGATCAACAGCGACTCCGCCGGCGACAAAGTCCCTGCGGCATAGTCGATCAGGAACTCACCGGACGGATGGTGGGTCGGTGCAACCAGTGTTGTGTGAGACGTATTTTCCATCGAAACCAAACCTACCGCCGAAATCGATCCTGAATAAGCCGGCTCGCCAATCTCGAACCGCACTACCTAGTATTGAGTACGCGAGCGCGCCGGTTCCGGATCAAGCGCGGCGTTATCGCCGCGTTATCTCTAGAGCCTGATAAACGGCGCGGCCAATCTGCCGAACGCGGTGGTGTATCGCGGCACATCGCGCACCATGATCAGGCTGACGCAGCGACCCTGAACGCCGATCGTCGGCTGATGTTCCTCGCCGTCATCGCGATGGCCGAAATCGCCGACCCGGTAGCTGTGGTCGCCATCGAGGAAGACGCCGGACAGGATCACGGTCCACTCGTCGCCCACATGTCGGTGCGGCAGAAGCTTTATGCCGGGCGGCGCGTCGAACAGCCAAGCCCGCCCGGAACCTTCGGCGGTTGGCACGCGGCGCATGCGGAAGCCGTTGGGCAGGGATTTCCATTGCCCGGCCGCCATCTGGGCGGTCAGGAAGGCCGCAAGCGAAGGCGGAGGCGGCGCAGCCGGCTTATCGTCCGCGTCGATCGCGGCCAATGTCCGGTTCAACATGTTCGGCGGCATGCGCGCCGGCTCAAGCGTGTCGAACAGCGCTCCGCCAACCGCGCGAGCGGCGGCGACCGCCTGCCGGCAGCTGTTGCAATAGGTCATATGGGTCGCAAGCAGCAGCGTCTCGGCCGGGGAAGTCGCCCCGGCGGCATAATCCAGCAGGTATTCTTCCGCCGGGTGATAGGCAGGCGCGGGCACCGCCGGATCGGGGAAGCGCGGCATGATATCGGTCATATTTCGTCCCCCAGATAGCTGCGTAGGCGCGCAAGCGCCAAACGCAATCTGGACTTCACTGTTCCGAGCGGCAGCCCGACCTCGGTCGCGATGATGCTGTGCGACTTGCCCTCATAGAAGGCGAGCTTCAGCAGGGAGGCCTGTTCCTCGGGCAAGGTGGTGATCGCCTCGGTGAGCTTGCGCGCGTCCTGTGCACTCTCCAGCCGATGGTCGGGCAAACGTTCCGGTTCCGGCGCCAGGGTGGGATCGTCCGGATCGAAATCGAGATGGCGTTCGCGGCGGAACTTGTCGATCCGCTTGTTGCGCGCAATGGTGAAAATCCATGTCGCCGCGTTGGCCTGCGCCGGGTCGTAGCGCACAGCCTTGCGCCAGACCAGCAGCATCACCTCCTGCGTTAGCTCGTCCGCGCCGGATGAATCCGATCCGGTGCGCACCAGATAGGCCTTCACTCTTGGCGCGAAATGCGCGAACAGCGCGGCAAAAGCCGAGCGGTCCTGGCGCGCGCCGACAGCGACGATCAGCTCTTCGAACGAGGGGCTGGGGCGAAAGAGTGGTTCTGGCATTGCTCCGTCATGAAAGGCTATAGTTTCCGTCTGCACAAGATGCGTTGTAGCAGCGGAAGCGCGCGGAGCGAACAGGCGGCGTTGTCGGGTGGCTTTCGGTTTCATGAAGCGCTTTACGTCGCAAGAGCGCTAAAAGATCACTCAAATTGTCGGGAGTTGCGTTTTTGTCTCCCGGCACAACCGGGCCGCCGCCGGCGTCGCTCTTTTTGCTGCAAAATTCATGGCTGCTAACATGCCGCCGCTTGGTAAGTTTGGAACAATGATTCGCCTGTTTGCCCCCATGATCGCCACCGCCCCGCGCGCCCTGCTGTTTGGCGCAATTTCGATTGCGCTTGCTCTCGCAACCCTCCATGCCGTTTCGGCGGCCGATACGGACGAGGTCGATTCGCGCGGCGAGCCGTCGCTGGAGGGGGCGTATAATGACTGGTCGCTTTACGGGCTGCAGGAAAACGGCAACCCGACCTGCTACCTGTCGTCGGGCCTGGAACGATCCAGCGATAACGTCGCGCGGCCCCGGCCGGCGGTGGTGCTGATCACCAATCGGCCGGCCGAGGGACGCAAGGGCGTTGTCAGCGTCGATCCGGGCTATATCTATGAGGACGGCAGTACCGTCCTGATGACGATCGGGCGCCGGCAGTTCCATCTGTTCGCCCAGGGCGGTCAGGCCTGGGCGGAAGATGGCGACGACCAGCAGATCACGGCGGCGATCCGCGGGGGCTCGACGCTGGTGGTTACCGGCCGTATGAAAAGCGGGCCGACGACGACCGACACGTTCAGCCTGCGCGGCTTCGGCACGGCCCTGGTGGCGCTGGACCGCGCCTGCCCTGTCGCTGGCGCGCCGCCCGCCACCGCGGGACACAAGACACGGAAGAAGAAGCGATGAGCGCCTCGTCACACGCAACGACCTTTGCCCCGCCGATCTCGGCGGACGGCAAGATGGGCCTGATCGGCCTGGACCGCCCTCAGTTGGAGGCGGTGCTGGGCGAACTCGGCCTGCCGGCGTTCCGCGCCCGTCAGGTCTGGCACTGGCTGTATCATCGCGGCGTCACCTCGTTCGAGGCGATGACGACCTTGGCCAAGCCGGTGCGCGAACAGCTGGCCGAACGCTTCTCGATCGCCCGCCCGGCGGTGACACGCGAGCAGGCCTCGGTCGACGGCACGCGCAAGTGGCTGATCAAGATGAATGACGGGCAGGAGGTCGAGGCCGTCCATATCCCGGAGACCGACCGCGGCGCGCTCTGCGTCTCCAGCCAGGTCGGCTGCACGCTCACCTGCCGCTTCTGCCATACCGGCACCCAGCCGCTGGTGCGCAACCTGGGCCCCGACGAAATCCTGTCGCAGATCCTGACCGCCCGCGATGCGCTGAACGAATGGCCGCCAGTCGGCACCAACCCGAATAACGAGACCAGCACGCTGACCAATATCGTCATGATGGGGATGGGCGAGCCGCTCTATAACTACGACAATGTGTCGGCCGCCTTGCGGATCGCCATGGACGGGGAGGGCATCGCCATCTCCAAGCGCCGGATCACGCTGTCGACATCGGGCGTCGTGCCCATGATGCGGCGCTGCGGGGCTGAGCTTGGGGTCAATCTCGCCGTCTCGCTGCATGCCGTCACCGACGACATCCGTGACGAGCTGATGCCGATCAACAAGGCCTATCCGATCAAGGAATTGATGGCGGCCTGTCGCGACTATCCTGGCGCCACCAATGCGCGGCGCATCACCTTCGAATATGTGATGCTGAAAGGCGTCAATGACAGTCTGGCCGACGCGCATGCGCTAGTCCGGCTGCTGTCGGGCATCCCGGCCAAGGTCAACCTGATCCCGTTCAATCCCTGGCCGGGGTCGAGCTTCGAATGCTCGTCGCGCGCCCAGATCGAGCGTTTCGCCCAGGTGCTGCTGAATGCCGGCTATGCCAGCCCGGTGCGCGAACCGCGCGGCCGGGACATTCTCGCGGCTTGCGGGCAGCTCCGTTCCGACAGCCTGCGGCAGAAGAAAAATCGCGCCGTCGAAGCGGAGCAGGCGGCATGAACGGCGACGTTTTCGTCATTTCGATCACGCAGCAATGGGCGATCCATTTCGGACTGGCCGCACTCGCGGCCTGGCCGCTGATCCGCATCTTCCGCCGCGCCGGCTTGCCGCCCTGGCCGGTCGCGTTCCTGGTCGTGCCGGTCTTCGGCTTCGCCATCACCGGCAGCTATCTCGCCTTTCAGCGCTGGCCCGGCATCGCGCCGCGTGTGGCGCCCAAGCCGGCACGCAAGCGCGCCACCCGGACGGCCTGAGATGGAAAGTTTCGACTATCAGTATGTCTGGCGCCTGTTCGGCGTCGACCCGTACTGGCTGACCCAGATGGTCGTCTTCGTTACCGTGGCCTATACCTGCTGCATCTTCGGCGTCGTGTTCGGCAAGATGGGCCGCTCCCCCTTTCTGGGCTTCATCTTCCTGCCGCCCTTTTTCGGCACGATCGCACTGTGGCTCACCGGCCTGACCCCGTGGCCGCAGGAAAAAGTGGGTCGCCCCGAATAAGCCGTAATTCGCTCCTGATTGCGCCGTAATCTTCCCTGAGACTATCGGCCGGTTCATCTGAGGAGGACTGGTCATGCGCGTTGAGGGATTGTTTCGGAAAGCGGTCGACGGTTCGCGTCATCCGGGACTTCGTGTCCCCGGCTTTCAAAGCTTCACGTCGCTCGACTTCCGTACAAAGCCGCTCGTCGCGCTGTGTTCAGCCTTGCGCGCGCATTTCTCGTGTCAGGGCCGGACCACCCGGCGACGCTACGACTGGATGCGCTCGCCG
>Ga0302314_10020312_pt1 | contig 10987 bp, 9 predicted proteins | sample III_Palsa_N2_3_FD_200533 | JGI IMG/M metagenome (GOLD analysis project Ga0302314, IMG submission 200533) | Peat permafrost microbial communities from Stordalen Mire near Abisko, Sweden - III_Palsa_N2_3 | ecosystem: Environmental > Terrestrial > Soil > Palsa > Peat permafrost | place: Sweden... | reverse complement strand
AACGTATCTGCTCTGGGCACGGATCGCCGCGGGCGGCGGCGTGCTCTTCAACCTGATTCTTGGCTTGCCCGCGGCCCTGGTCGCCATGAATCACGCCCGGAAGGTTCGCCCGCTGTGGGAGTCGGGCAACCAGCCCGCCGCCGTCATAGAGTCGCGGAAAGCGCGGACCTGGGCGATCGTCTCGACCGTGCTGGACGCACTCGGCGTGATCCTGGTGATCGCCGTCATCGCCGCGGGCGCTTCCGCGTCCAATTTCAATACTCCCAGCGTGGTCGCGGCCTCCATCAAGACCGAGCTGCAGAAGCGCATCAGCGACCCGGGCAGCCAGTACTACCAGCCGGGCCTGAAAGTCACCTCGGTCGCCTGCAAGGCATCGGGCACCAGCACCGACCTCTGTCTCGACACGTTCTCCGACGGACAGACCCTGACGGAGACAGTGGTGATCTCGTCGAACGGCCAGAGCTACGTGACTCGCTGAGCCTGCCGGTCGTCTGCGCCAAGTGCGACCTCACGCAGGATTGCCTCGCGGTGCTCGTCCGGTCCGGGCGCATCGCCTGGCGGCGCGGTGCTAAGGCCAGGCATCTCCAGCCAGCGACCCGACCCGACGCGCGCGACACCGGACTCATCGGAGTCCGTAACCGCAAGCAGACCGTGCCGGATGAGCTGCTCATCGGACGTCAGCTCCTGCATCTTGCGAGCGCGCACGGACGGGATGCCCGCGGCAGTTGCGCGGCGAACGACTTCCGCGGCAGGCAGGCTCGCCACCGCCGCGGCGATCATGGCTGAGAGGTCAGCGGTGTTCGCCGGGCCGCCGGGTACCGCCAGCCCGGCGGCCCGAAGCTCGCCAAGCCCGGTGCCCGGCCCGGCGCTCAGCCGCACCCAGCCGTCGGCCGCCTCGTACAGCCGGTCCAGCGGGCCGGGACCAGGGAAATCCCGGCCGCCGGCCGGGAACGGCGGCGCGCCGGGGAATCTGACCAGATGCTCAGACTGCACCAGGCACGATGCGGCGCAGAGCGTGATGGTGACGTGCTGACCGTGCCCGAGCCGGTCGCGGGCCAGCAGGGAAGCGCACGCGCCCAGCGCGCCGAGGCCGGCCGCCAGCACATCGTTGACCGGGACCGTGAGGAACGCAGGGCTGTCGGCCTGATCCGCGCCGCCCTGCGCGCGCATGATGCCGCTCATCGCCTGGATGACCGGGTCGAAGCCAGGGCGGTGACCGAGCGGGCCAGTCTCCCCGAAAGCACTGATCGACACGCTCGTGACCATCGGATTGTCAGCCGACAGCTGCCCGTGACTGATGCCCAGGCGGGTCATCACTCCGGACCGGTAGTTGTCGACCACCACATCCGCGGACCGGGCCAGCTGAAGAAAGACCTCCCGCTCCGGGCCTGATGAAAGGTCAAGCAGGATGCTCCGCTGATCGCGGTTGTAGACCGAGAAGCCCGCGCCGCCGCGGCCGCCATGGGCTACCCGGAATTCATCTCCCCCGGGCGGCCGCTCCACCTTGATGACGCCGGCGCCGAGTTCGCCGAGCAGCGTGGCGACATACGGCCCGGCGATGATCGTCCCGAGGTCGAGAACGCGAAGGCCGGACAGCGGCAGCTGCGGCTGCGGCTGCGCCGGCACAAGGACCGGAACGGCGTCGGGCGAAGCGGCGGCCTGGCGCGGGGACCAGGCCGCTCCGAGAGCGGACAGGCGCGGCGGTGCGGTGGCCGCGGCGGACCGGACGGCGGCCGGCGTGTGTGACAGACCGATGAAGGGACCTGGCATGACCACGTCCTGGCCTGCGTCGTTCCGCAGCTGCAGCCGGAGGCCGATCGCGCGCACCTGATGGTGGTCGAGCCAGTCACCCGGGTCGGCCGCGGGAGCCGCTGGCACGTCCGCTGCCTCCAGCAGCTCCAGCCAGTCGCGACGGCGCCGGGTGGCGAAGACCTGCTCGAGCTCGCGGGTGATCCAGACCAGGTTCCCCGGCTGGCGCACGTTCGCCGCGTCACCCCCGACGCGCGGGTCCTCCAGCAGCCAGGCCGCGCCAGCCGCCCGGAGTCCGCGCTCGATGAACGCGGTCGTGAAGGCCCCGAAGAACAGCCACTGACCGTCGCTGCAGCGATAGCACCGGTAGTTCGGCAGCGCTCCGCCCGGGCCGCCCGGCCGGTGCACGTGCGGGTCATCGCGTCCGGTGACAAAGCCGCCAGGCGATACGAGCTGGCCGCCGTGCGCGCCGCCGGCGACCGCCAGCGGCGCCACCGGCAGGCCGCGCTGCTTCCCGGCCAGCAGCGCGACCCCGACGGTGGCCGCCCAGATCCCCTGCATGTGCAGGGCCAGCGGATACAGGGAGTCCACCGGCACGTCGTCATAGGAGGACTGGCTCCAGGCATGCCCGAGCCAGGCGAACAGCAGTCCGCCCGATTCCCGTTCCCCGGCCCAGGGTGTCTCCTGAAGCAGGTAAGGCGGCATGACGATCCACAGGCACGGCCGGCCGGGAACGTGCCCGCGGTCCAGAAGCTCGCCGTAGGTGACCGCCGGGCCGCCGGCACCCGCCGGGCCCGTGCCCACCAGGAGCACATCGGCTCCCGCCAGCAGCTGGTCCAGTACCTCAAGGTCCGCCGGGGAAGCCGGGTTAAGTACGGCCTGGCGCTTGCCCCGGTCCCACACGTGCAGGCCAGGCCGCGCCGCGGACGGCCCCCCGCCCGGCGGGTAGATCCTGACGACGTCGGCACCGAGGTCGGCCAGCAGCATCCCGGCGACCGGGCCGGCCAGGCCCGCGGTGAGGTCGAGCACCCGAACGCCGGCCAGCGCGCCCGGCGCCCGCCGATCTGGCTGATCAGCCAACTATCACCCCAGCTAGTCCGTCGGTCGGCTACCTGCTGCCATTCAATATCGATATCTTCCGGCTTGTCACGCGTGCGGCAGGTGCATCAGGCCGGGGATGAGCAGGCGCGTTCCGAGTACCAGCGCGGCCAGGCACACGAGCGCGAAAACTGCTACCCAGAGGCCGCCGGGCACTCCGGTCAGCCGGCCAAGCTGGTCGGCGTCGGACGTGCTCACCTCTCCGTGGCGGTGGCTGCGACGACGGTGCCGCTGCAGCTCGACGACCGCGCGAACCCCGCCGAGGAGCAGGAACCACGCGGTGGCGTAGCCGAACGCCGCCTGAGTCGCGACGGTACCGAACCGGCTTACCGCCAGGACGGCGCCGACGGTGACAAGCACGGCCAGCACTCCGTACGCGTTGCGGATCGCCAGGAACGTCGCGGCGAGCAGCGCCAGCAGGAGCCATAGCATCGCGGTCACGTGGTGCGCGGCCAGCAGCCAGGCCGCCCCGGCGCCGAGCAGCGACGGCGTGAGATAGCCAGCCGCCGAGGTGAGCACCACTGCCGTCCCGGTCCGCTTGCCGCGCGAGTACGTCACGCCTGAGGTGTCCGAGTGCAGCCGGATGCCGTCCAGGCGCCGGCCACTGAGCACGGAGACCAGCGCGTGGCCGCCCTCGTGGGCGATCGTGATCGAGTTCCGCGCCAGGCGCCACGCGCGGGCGTCCAGGACGATCAGCAGGGCGGCGACGCCGCTCACCGCGATCACCCAGGCGGGCGGAACGGGCTGTGTCCCGGCTACCCGGTTCCACAGTTCGTGCACCAGCCCGACACCCGGCATGCCGGCAAGCGTAAGCGACTGCGCGAGCCGGGCGGCCATGGCCGTCTGCTGCGCTACAGGACGCGGTTGTTGCCGCCGTCGATGACGAACTCCGACCCGGTGAGGTAGGACGCGGCATCGGAGACCAGGAAGGCCACCAGCTGCGCGACCTCGGCCGGCCTGCCGGGACGCCCGAGAGGCACGCCGCCGATGGCGGCCAGCAGCTCAGCCTCCGCCTCGGGCCGGCTGATCCCGGCCTGCTCCATGATCTGCCCGATCCTGGCATCCGCGAGCGGCGTAGCGATAAACCCGGGCGTCACCGTGCTGACGCGGATGCCCAGCGGGCCGAATTCGGTCGCCAGGCCCTTGCTGTAACTCCTGAGGGCCGCCTTGGCCGGACCGTAAGCGGGCGAGGACTCGTGCGGTCTCTTCCACTGCAGCGAGGCGATGTGCACGATGGCGCCGGAGCGCTGCGCGACCAGGCCGGGCAGCACAGCCCGGTCCAGCCGGACGGCGGACAGAAGGTTAGTGCTCAGCGCCTGCAGCCAGTCATCGTCGCTCAGCGCGAGCGTCCCGCCCGGCTTGCCGAATGAGGCGCCCACGCAGTGCACGACGATGTCCAGGCCGCCCAGCAGCTCGGCTGCCTGCCCGGCCGCCGATGCCGCTCCGGCAGCCGTGGCCAGGTCCGCCGTGATGAGCCCGGCCGCACCACTGCCATCATCATGCCGGGCGACCACCGCGACTGCGGCTCCTCCGGCCGCCAGTTCCGCCGCGATAGCGGCTCCCATGCCCTTGGTGCCACCGGTTACCAGCGCCCGCTTGCCGGTCAGGCTCATCGCGCTTCCTCGCTTCCTCGGTCTCAGCAGCCGCGCCCTTTCTCCCGCAGCCTGGCTCCTCCCCCTAGGGGAGAAGCAAGCAGGAATGGAGAAGCACGCCTTGGTGGCCGGCTGTCATGCTGGCCGGACGGCAGTGATCATTTACGAGAGGAACCAGGCCCGTGAAGACGATGACGTGTCAGCAGCTCGGCGGGCCATGTGACTTCGCCATCCACGGCACTACCGCCGACGAGGTCATCAAGGCACAGGACCGGCATCTCAGGGACACGGTCGCAGGGGGCGACGTCGCGCACGAGCCCGCCCTCAAGGACATGAAGGGCCGCTGGAAGAACCCCGTCGCCGGAATGGGCTGGTACCGGAAGGCCAAGCGGGATTACGCAGCGCTCCCCGAAGACTGACCGGCAGGCCGCGCTGCTGTCGCGGGCTCAGAGGACGGGGCTGCTTCCGCCGTCGAGGTTGATGGCCGAGCCGGTCACATAGGACGAGCGATCCGACAGGAGGTAGGCCGCCAGGTCGGCGAATTCGGCCGACCGGCCCACCCTCCGGAGCGGAATGCCGGCCCGCTGGGCTTCCTCGCGGTACTGCTCGTCTTCCGGCAGGCCGGCTGCCTGCGCGCGCCGCCGCCCCTGACCGCTTTCGACCAGGCCGATGAGCACGGCATTGACCCGGATGCCGTGCTCTCCCAGGTCTCTGGATGCCGCCTTCGTGATGGCCAGGCCCGCCGCGCGGGAGGCGGCCGTCGGCAGCGACGCACCTCCGGGGGCCTTGCCTGCCACGGCGAGCACGTTGACGATGGCCCCGCCGCCGGCCGCGACCAGATACGGCACTACGAGGCGGGTGCAGCGGACCGCACCGAGAACCTTCAGATTGAGATCATCCAGCCAGACCTCGTCCGGGACCTGATCGATCCGTCCGGCGGCGCTCTTGCCCGCGTTGTTCACCAGGCCGTCGATACGGCCCCACCGGCCTGCCGCAGCGTCGACGAACCGCTCGAGGTCAGGCAGCTGGGTGACGTCGGCCTGCACCGCGAGCGCGTCGCCGCCAGCCTGCCTCAGCCGCAGTTCGGTGGCGGCCAGCCGGTCGGGGTCCCGCCCGCAGACAGCGACCCTGGCACCCTCCTGCACGAGCAGGCCAGCGAGTGCTGCTCCGAGACCGTCGGTCCCGCCGGTAATGAGGACGACCTTGCTGTCGAGGTGCAGATCCATAGGGTCATTCTGGCCCTCGCGGGCTTCCGTCCTGAGAAGGTCCCGCGAGACAGCGGTCAGAGCCGCCGTAGCCCCGGGAATCGCCTGCTCAGGTCGTTGTGGACACCCCGGGCTCGCCACCGGGCCCGTAGCCACGGCCGCCGCATCAGGCCGGCGAAGGCGAAGTCCGGGTAAGCCCGGTTGAAGGGCTGGCGCTTCCAGTCGTCGCGCTGGCCCGGCGGTGCGAGCATGGTGAACGCGGCGGTCCGGTCATCCAGAATCGTGTCGAGCCGCCAGTTCGGCTCGAGCTGCATGTGACGGACCGCCTGCCCCACTGATGGGACATAGATGCAGTCCATGACCAGCGTCGCGCCGGTTTTCAGCGCTCTGGTGACGTAGAACCAGTCGGTAACCGGTGACGGGTAGGAGTGCGCGCCGTCTATCCACGCCAGGTCAAGCGTCCGGTCGTGTCCGAAGATGCCGGGCAGGACGTCTTCTGAGCCGCCTGCGATGAACCGGACGCCGCTGTGATCGATGCCCGCGCGATCGCAGTATGCCCGGATCAGCCGGTGCTCCGCGGCGTCCGGGCTGATCACCGTGTGCCGGGAGCCAGCTGCCGCGAACACCACCGTGGACAAGCCTGCCCCGACCTCCAGCGTCACGTCCCGGTCGCGGACCGATGCGGCGAGGAAGGCGAGCGCTCCAGGGAGCGCCCCGCGGCACGCCGCGCCGTTCCGGTGGAACGCCGGCTTCTCCGCCATCAGCCGGTGAACAACGTCCAGCGTCCCGGCAACGACCGTCATAGCCGGCATCCAGTCCGTGACGGCGTCTGCTGCACCGGCCACCCCCCTTTGATCGGATGGTCGGGAGCGTAGTTTGCAGTCCTGAGGGGAGCTGCCGCCTAATCCTCTGCGTTCCTTCTCAGAGGTCCTGCCAGGCAACCTCATTCGCGCTGCTGTCGTCTTAGCGGTGATCGCGGAGACGGTGTTGCGAGGACCGGGAGGTTGCATGGATAAGCGGCAGACGCGGGCTTTCGAGGAGTTCGCCGCCGAGTCCGGGGCCGAGCTGCTGCGGATCGCGACACTGCTCACGCCCGACCCGCATGCCGCCGAGGACGTCTACCAGGAAACGCTTCAACGGCTCGCGGCGCGCTGGTCCCGGGTGGATAACCCCAAGGCGTTCTGCCGCCGGGTTATGCACAACATCGTCATCGACCAGATGCGCGCCCGGGCGCGGCGTCCGCGCGAGCTGCGTCTTTTCGACACCGGCGAGCGGATCGACCCGCGGTCCGCGGATCCGCATCGCTCCGTCGAGCTGTGGCCATCGCTGCGCGCGGCTCTGGACAGCCTCACTGTCCAGCAGCGGACGGTGCTCGTGCTGCGCTACTTCGATGATCGCAGTGAGGCTGAGGTAGCCGAACTGCTCGGCATCTCCGCCGGCGCCGTCAAGAGCACGGCCTCGCGCGCCATCGCGCACCTGCGTGAGCACCCCGGCCTGGCCGCCCTCTTCACCCCCACCGACAGCCTGCTGTGAAAGGACTGACAATGCCTGCCACCGATGAAGACATCGTCCGCGACCTGCTCCACCGCTACACCGACCACGTGCGCTCGCCCGCGTCCATCGCCACGGAGGTGGCACTGCGCCAGCGTAGCCACGACCGCCGCCGCCGGGTCGTTTCGGTCGCGGCAGCGGGCGCGGCGATCGGCACCGCGGCCGGCCTGGTCGCCGTCGCCCCAGGGCATTCGTCCCCGCCGCCCGGCGGGACGCGACCCGCGATCAGGCTGACAGCAGACCAGCGGGTTCTCTACCACCTCAGTTCCGCCGCGGCCGGGCAGCCGCAGGGCCAGGGCCGCTACGCGGTGATGAGCACGGAAGGCGATGACGTGAAGGACACCTCCGTCATCAACAGCCGCACCGGGAGCATGTGGTCCTACCAGCAGGGCAGCGACGGGTCACCGTCCGGCAAGAGCTTCTCCCCGCACTACTCACCGACGTCCGCCCAGTTCGCGGCCATGCCAACGAGCCCTGGGGCCCTGCGCGCCGTTCTCATCGCCCGGTGGAACCAGCAGACCAGGCCGGCCCGCAGGCCGTTGCGGCCGAGCGGGCCGACCCCGGTCCCGCGCCCGCTGACGGTCAGCGACAACGACAAGGTCTTCCAGCAGGCGAGCGATCTGCTCTGGAATCCGCTGGTCAGCCCGGCCCTGCGCGCAGCGCTGTACAAGGTGCTCGCCGCCGTGCCCGGAGTGACCGTTACTACCTCGGCGCACGACAGCATCGGCCGGCCGGCCGTCGAGATCAGCCGCGCCGACAGCAGCGGGCTCCCCGGCGGCAAGCCGGACGGCGTCAGCTACGCCACCTACGAGAGCCCTGCCACCGGTGCCGTCCTCGAGTCCTCGGTCACCTACCCGCCGGGCTCCGACATCGTCACCCCGCAGGACCCGCATGGCACCCGCACCGTAGTCGACATGACGGTGTATCTGACCGTCACCTGGGCCAGCGCCATCCCCGCCGACCCCTACGGCAGCTGACCAGTCCCGCGGCCGCCGCCACCCGTGGGCGTGATGGCAGGGACCCACTGGGACAGATGGATCCGAATGCCTTCATCAAGGTAGCGTGGAGCTCGATATCCAGTGATGCCCGCAGCGCTGGCTGGCGCTGTTCTCGACGTCACGCGCGACGAGCCGGCCCTCGCCGGGAGGAGACGTCATGGGCGAGCCGGGCGCGCTGCGGGGGGCGGTCGACAGGCCGGTTCAGGTTTACCGGGATGAGTGGGGCATCCCCCACGTGTGGGCGGAATCGCTGCACGACGCGTTCGCCGGACAGGGGTACGTGCATGCCGCTGACCGGTTCTGGCAGATGGACGCCAGCCGGAGGCAGATGCAGGGCCGGTGGGCCGAGTGGGCAGGCCCGGCCGGGCTGGAGGCTGACAAGCTAGCCCGGCGGCTGCGGGTCAGTGCCGCCTGCATCCGGGACTACGCGGCGCTAGGGCCGGCCGCTCGGGCCATGGTCGACGCGTACGCGGCGGGGGTCAACGCGTGGCTGGCAACGCATCCGGCGCCGGCGGAGTACCGGCTGCTCGACGCGGCGCCCGAGCCGTGGGAGGGCTGGCACTGCATCGCGGCGATGCGGCAGCGCGGCTACCTGATGGGCTCGGTGTGGTTCAAGCTGTGGCGCGCCGCGGCTGTCGGCGTCGTCGGCGACCGGGACATCGCAAAGCTGCGGTACGACGATGGCGGCGCCGACCGGCTGTGCATTCCGCCGGGCGCGGACGCCAGCCGCTGGATCGCGAGCCTGGCCGACCTGCGCGAGCCGATCACCGCGCTGGGCCTGATTCCCGCAGCCGCCGAGACCCAGGGCGGCAGCAACAACTGGGCGGTTGCTCCCGGCCGGACAACCACGGGCAGGCCGCTGCTGGCCGGCGACCCGCACCGGGCATTCGAGCTTCCCGGCATGTACGCCCAGCTGCACCTGCGGTGCGACGAGTTCGACGCCATCGGCCTGACCGTGCCCGGCGTGCCGGCCTTCCCGCATTTCGGTCACAACGGCTCCGTGGCCTGGTGCGTCACCCACGCCTTCGCCGATATTCACGACCTGTACGTCGAGCATTTCGATCCCGCCGATCCGGCCCGGTACCGTCACCGCGGCGACTGGCTCACCGCGACGACCGCCACCGAGCAGATCAGCGTCCGCGGTGCCGGCCCCGAGACGATCGGGATTACCGAGACGATCCACGGCCCGGTCGTGGCCGGCGATCCGGCGCGCGGCGCCGCGCTGACGCTGAAATCAGTTCAGTTCTTCGACACCGACCGGTCGTTCGACTGCCTCCTCCCGATGCTGACCGCCGCCAGCGTCGACGACCTGTTCCTTGCCGTGCGCGGCTGGGGCCTCATCGATCACAACCTGGTCGCTGCCGACACGGCCGGGCACATCGGACACCTGGTCCGCGCCGTGATCCCCCGGCGGCCGGCCATCAACGGCTGGCTGCCGGTACCGGGCTGGACCGGCGAGCACGAGTGGGACGGCGTGATCCCGCCTGAGCAGATGCCCCGCGTTGACGACCCGGCGCGCGGCTTCATCGTCACCGCGAACAACCGGATCGCCGCCGACGGTCCCGGCACCGGCGACTACCTCAGCACCGATACCCACCCGCCCTACCGCGCCCGGCGGATCGAGGAACTGCTCACCGCGCTCGTCCCGGCGTCCCCGGCGGATATGGCCGCCATTCACCGCGACGACCTGAGCGTCCCGGCCCTGCAGTTCCGGGCAGCGCTGGCCGACGTCACGCCGCCCAGCCAGCAGGCCGCGGCCATCCGTGATCTCCTGCTGGCCTGGGACGGCCGGATGGCACCCGGCTCCGTGGCCGCCGCCTGGTACACGCGCCTGCGCTGGGCCATCGCGGCCATCGTCGGCGAGCGCTCCGGCCTCGCCGCCGCCTCCGCCATCACCCCGCTCCAGCTGCCGGGGCGCACCTCGGCCGTCAGCCAGCTCTGGTGGGTGCTCCCGGCCCTGCTGCGGGCTGGTGACGTCACGCTCACCGGAGGCCGCGCCTGGCCCGAACTGCTCGCGGATGCACTCGCGGTCGTCGCGGCAGAGCCGCCTGCGCCATGGCAGCAGCTCCACCGGGCCGCGCTGACTCATCCGCTCTCGCCGCTGCACGCAGCGGCCGCGCCGGAACTCAGCCCGCCAGGCGCCGGCATCGGCGGCGACAACGAGACAGTGTGGGCTACCGGGTGCCGTGCCGAGTCAGGTACCGCAGCCGTCTACGGCGCCATCGCCCGCTACGTCTTCGACGTCGGCAACTGGGACAACAGCCAGTGGATCGTGCTGGCAGGCGCGTCCGGTGATCCGGCCAGCCGGCACTACACCGACCAGCATGACGCCTGGTCGCGCTGCGAGCTCATCCCGATGCGCTACGACTGGGACACCATCACCACGACCGGCTCCCCGCCGGTCACACTTCACCCGGACGCTGGGCCGGAACACGAAAGGCCATGATCATGACTCGGGCCGACCGACCTCTACGCTCACTACCGTCTCGACGGGCCGGGCATTGCCGCCGTCGTCACAGAGACCTGCGAGCTTACCTGACCTCGTCCGGATCCGGCGGCGTGCCGGGCGGCGTCAGACAGCAGGCTGCCGGGGGTCAGGACCCGCCAGTTCCGCGTTCAGCTGGCGCAGCATCTGCCCGGCGCCGTCGCGGTGCAGCGCCGCGAGCGCGCTGAGGTACGCCTCAGCGAAACGCGGCTGCTCAGCGAGATCTCCGAAAAGCCGCTCGTTGCGGACGAAGCTCAGCGGCTCCTCGTGCTGCCGCCGGGCCATGGCCATCACCTCGCCACGGGCGGC
>Ga0302314_10020308_pt1 | contig 10990 bp, 8 predicted proteins | sample III_Palsa_N2_3_FD_200533 | JGI IMG/M metagenome (GOLD analysis project Ga0302314, IMG submission 200533) | Peat permafrost microbial communities from Stordalen Mire near Abisko, Sweden - III_Palsa_N2_3 | ecosystem: Environmental > Terrestrial > Soil > Palsa > Peat permafrost | place: Sweden... | reverse complement strand
GAACGCGGTGCAGCCGCGTTCCCGCGCGTGGCGCATCAGCGCGAAATACATCAGCTCGTTCGCCCGCAACGTCCGTGCCTCCCGCGTGCCGCCGCCCCAATAGGGCATCACCGTGCCGTTGTGGTACAGGCTGAGCACCGAGGCAACGGGCTTGCCGCCGGAACGCACGGTCAGGATGTCGGCATCCTCGCCGAACCGATCGAGCACGGCCGCGAAGAGTTTGCTGGGAAACACCGGCGTGCCGAGATTGCGGACGCTTTCGGCATAGATCGCGTAATGCGCGGCGCGATCGCCGGCGGCGCGACCGATCCCGACGGTCAATTCGCCACCGAGCGCCTTGCGCACCTCGGCGCGCTGCTTGCGCGGGATCGCCTTGAGCTCGGCCTCGTCGTCGCGGCCAAGCGGACGGACGAAGCCGGCATGGCTCTCGGTCTTGTGCTGCCAGCCGTTGCCGGCCGGCATCACTCCGCCGCGCAGCTCGAGGCTGGGGCAGCCGAGTTTTTCGGCGAGCGCCCAGCCCGCCTCGACCAGTGCATCGGCGACGCCCGGATCGTCGGCGAGCACGCCGCCGCCGACAGCGAAGCCCGACGAGACGAGCGCCTTGCCGAACAGCATCGACCTGATCGCGGTGAGCGGCAGCACGCCTTCGATCCGCCCGGCACGTTCGGCGACCAGCAGATGCGCGCGCTGGCCGGTGCCGGACTCGATCGCATCAAGCCAGGCGGGAAGATGGAAGGGCGTGCCTTCTGGATGCGCCCGCACGAAGGCGAGTACCGCAGTCTTGTCGGCATCGTGACGGATGTGGAGCGGCAACACCGCCTCGGCCGGGTTCACGCCGCCGCCTGCCCGGCGGCGACATGATCGACCCGGTCCCACGCGAAATCCGCGAGCAACCGTTCGAGCTTGCCCTCCATCGCCGAGAGCCGGCTGTAATGGCGCAGCTTCGATCGGAAAGACGCCTCGGCGACGCGCGGCTGCGCGGGATCGATCTCCCACGGGTGAAAATAGAACACTGCAGGCTTGCCCGCCTCGCCATTCACCTGCCGGATCGCCCAGCGGCTGAAGCGATAGGGCAGCAGACGGAAGAAGCCGCCGCCACCCGCGGCCAATGTCCGCGAGCCGAGCCTGGCGGTGGTGACGGGGAGCTCGATCATCGCGCTGCCTGCAACCGGCTTCCACACGAAGCGCGGACTCTCCGGCCAGCCATAATGATCATGCTTCACCGGCGCCACCGAGGAGGAATAGACGTACCCCTCCTCCGCCAGGATGGGGTGCGCCCACGGCGTGCGCGTATCGATCGAGAAGCTCGGCGCGCGATAGCCGGTCACCAGCGCGCCCGCCGCATTTTCGATCGCCGCCTTGGCGCGGCGCAGATCGGCGCGGAACTGCTCGGGGGTGAGCGTGAAGACCCGGTCGTGATCCCAGCCATGGCTGGCGATCTCGTGACCCTCGGCGACGATGCGGCGCATCTGCTCGGGCGCGCGCTCGGCGACCCAGCCCAGCGTGAAGAAGGTCGCCTTGACCTTAGCCCGATCGAACAGATCGAGCACCGCATCGGTGTTGCGCGCGACGCGGCTTTGCAGCTGCGGCCAATCGGACTTGTCGATCACCTTCTCAAAAGCGCCGACCTGGAACCAGTCCTCGACATCGACCGAGAGCGCGTTACGCATCACCGCCAGGCTCAGTGCGCGCCGTAGCGGGCTTCGACGCCGACCGGCTCCTCGCGCTCGACCCAGTCGATCAGCAGCGACAGCACGCGGCGGATCGCGGCCTCCTGCTCGTCGAGCCGTTCTTCCAGCACCGCGATGCGATCGAGCAGCTCGGGATCCTGCCGCGTGACGATGCGAACCGCCGGTGCGGCTTCGGTCGGCGGTGCGGCATCGACGACGCGGCGGCGTTGCTCGGCATCGGCGAGGGGCTCGACCACCGAACGCTCGTCCGCCATGTCGGCGGCGACCAGATCGACGGTCGCGGCATCGATCCGATTGAGCCCCTCGATCGCGCCGTGCATCAACACGCGACCGGCCAGCATGTTGAGCCGGCGCGGCACGCCCGCCGAATGGCGATAGAGCGCGGCGAGGCTGTCCTCGACGAAATCGGGATTGCCCTGCCAGCCGACCAGCGACAGCCGGTGCGCGACGTAGGGGCCGACCTCGGATTCCTCCATCGGCGTCAGGTGATGCGTCGCGATCACGCGCTGGCGAAGCTGCTCGAGATGCTCGGAACGCTGCAACCGGTCGCGGAACTCTGGCTGGCCGAGCAGGACTATCTGAAGCAGCGACTTGCCGCCGTTCTGGAAATTGGAGAGCATGCGCAGCTCTTCCAGCGCGGACAAGGGCAGGTTCTGCGCCTCGTCGACGATCAACAGCGTCTGCCGGCCCTCATTGGCATGGAGCCGCAACGTGCGCTCGATCCGCTCGAGCAACTGTGCCTTGGCGAGATTCTCCGTGGCGAGGCCGAGTTGCTGCGCGGTGAGCCGCAGCATGTCCTCGTCCTCGACCTGCGTCGAGACGAGGCGGATCGCGTTGAGGCGCTGCGGATCGACCGAGGCCATCAGATGGCCGACGAGCGTGGTCTTGCCCGCGCCGACGTCGCCGGTGACGACGATAAAGCCCTCGCCCTGCGCAAGGCCATAGCCGAGATAGGCCATCGCGGTGCGGTGGGTCTTGCTCTCGAACCAGAAACGCGCGTCGGGCGTCAACTGGAAGGGGCGATCGCTGAATCCGTAATGGCTATCGTACATCGCGCCTGTCCCGTTACAGTTGGTAGCGCAGCGAGACCAGCCCGGTGCCGATCACGTCGTCGCTCGAATTGCCGCCCGTTCCCGAATAGACCCCCAGCGAGGCGTTGCCCGAGAGGTGACTGGAGAAATAGCGGTTGTAGCTCGCCGCACCGCCATAGCTGTAATAGCTGTGCGAGTTGAACGCGCTGCTGTCGTACCAGGCGGCCAAAGCGTTGAGCGTCACGCTCGACACCGGCGAGAGTTTGCGGACGACGACACCATCGACGGTCACGCTCTGGTCGTTCTGCTGGGCGAAGTTGAAGATCAGCGGGCCATCGTCCGGCGCCAGATAATGACGATTCTCGTAATTGATGCCGAGCCCGTAGACCCACCGACCATAGGTGGCCGAATAATTCGCATAGACGCCGCGCGAACGGTAGAAGTTCGAATTGACCGACTGCAACGCCGGGATGCAGGCCCCCTGCCCGCCATTGCTGCCGAACACGCAGCCCGATAGCGTCGTCGGGATCGACGGCGTGAAGCTACTGAACGATGTCGGCAATGCGCCGACCTCGCTGGTCAGCTGGCGGCCGAAGCTTTCGATATCGTCATAAGCGACGACCTGGACGCTGGCCTCGGGGCTGATCTGGTGCGTGAAGCTTCCCGTCACGACGGTCTCGCCATAGCGCCGCCCGCCACGCACCTCGAGCCGGGTGCGCGCGCTCGGGCGCCACAGCACGCCGACGTCCCAGATCAATCCGTCCTGGTCGTAGGCGAGTTCGCGCGGCTTGCTCTTGTCGGCCTGGAGATGCCGGTTGCCGGTCAGGATCGCATTGCCGTCGGCATCGGTGAGGATCGCCGCCTGGCTGGCGCGGTTGTTCTCATAGCCAGCGCCGCCTTCGAGCGCGAGCGCATCGGAGACCGGCAGCGTGAGGTCGAGCCGGCCAAAATAGCCGCGCAGGCGGGCGTCGAGGAAATGGACGTCGTCCTGGTTCCAACCGCCGGAAAGCTGCCAACCGAACGGCAGCTTGTCGGTGCCGGGCGCCATGCCGATGCCGGCATCGACGACCTGATCGGTGGTGGTGAAATTGTCCTGCAACACTGGCTGGCCGGGGCCGAGATCGTAGGCGCCCTGGCCGTCGGTCGATTTGGTCCAGCCGAAGCGATAATCCGCGTTCAGCGACAGATCGCCGAGATGCCCGGCATAGCTCGGCCCCGCCTCGGCCGCATAGACCTGCGCCGTGTTGCTGAGGTCGCCGAGCAGGAAGCCGGGCGTGGTCTGGCCGAGCGTGCCCCGCGCGCGCGTCGCGATCCCGCCGGCGTTGAGCGAGATTTCCGGGGTCGGCTGATAGACGATGGTCGCGAGGCCGTTTTGAACGTCGGTATCGCGATATTTCTTCGACCAGGAGAAATAATGGTCGTAGCGATAATCGATCTGGCCATGGACATGCTCGCCGTCGAGCGTGACATCGACGCCGGCGGCGGCACCGGTATAGGTCACCGCATCCTGCTGATGCCCGCTGAGATCGGCGGTGAAGACCTGCTGCACCTCGATATAGGGCGTGATCGTGGTGCGCGCGGCAGCCGGCGTCGCGACGACCGCGGCAAGCGGCGCGAGAGGCAGCAGGAGCAGCGCGTGGCGCATGGACGCGGTCATCCGTCGATCCCGTAGTAGCGGCCGAAGCGCCGGCTGGCGCTGCCGAATTCGACGCCGTTGAGCAACAATTGGGGGCGCGGACAGGCGGACAACAGATCGAGCGCCTCGCGCAGATCGCTCTCGCCGGTCTTCTCGGCACGTACGACGAACAACAATTGGCCGCAGTGCATCGCCAGCACCGAAGCCGGCGAAGCGGCGAGCGCGGGCGGCGAATCGAAGATGATGACGCGGCGCGGATCGCGGAACCGCAGCCGATCGAGCACCGCCTTGGTGCGCGCCGAGGCAAGCAACTCGGTCGCCTCGTTGGTCTGGCGCCCGGCGGGCAGCACGGTGAGACCGGGAATGTCGGTACGGATCAGGCAGGCCTCGACATCGACATGCGCGTCGGCGATCGCGTCGATCAGGCCGGGGCCACCTTCGAGACCGAGCGTCGAGAGGATCTCGGGCTTCGCGACATCGGCGTCGATCAGGATCACCTCGACGTCCTTCTCAGCCGCCAGGCTGATCGCGAGATTGACCGCGCAGAAAGTCTTGCCCTCGTCGGGACGCGCCGAGCAGATGAGGATGGTGCGGCCGTTGGCCTCGTCGTCGGCGCCGCGCAGCAGCTGGCGCTTGACGATGCGGAACTCCTCGGCGAGCGCGCTCGGGCCACTGTCGGGCAGCACGAAGCCGCCGTCGCGCAGATCATCGATCGCGACGCGCCCGAAGCGCGGCTCCGGTGCGGGTCCGTCGAAATGCGGCGCGACGGGCGCGACCGCCGACGCGTCGGCTGCAGGCGCCGCCGTGGCCGCGACAGGCTGAGGCTCGGCGGGCATGCCCGATCCGCGCAACATCGTGCCGAAATCATAGACGTTGGCCGCACGCTCGACGAGCGACGGGCCACGCGGTCCCTTGGGGCGCCCGTGATCTTCGGGGCCGGGCGTGATCGCGCTGTGCTTGCTCATGCCAGATCCCTCACGCCATCAACCCACGCTGGACGAACTCGACCGCGAGCAGGAGCACATAAGCCCCGACCAGCGCGCCGCCCGCCCCTGCGAACCATTTGATCTGCTGCGCCTCGACCGCCTTCTGCCGGGGGCCGCGTACATAGCTGACCGCGCCCAGCACGGGCAGGCCGCTCGCCGCCGCCAGCGCCGCCGGCGTCGCATAACTGGTCTGCAGCCTGGCGCGCAGGAAGGCCGCGCCGGCGCCGCCGATCAGCGCGAGCAGCAGCACGCCCGAGAGCAGCAGCGGTCGCTTAGGCTTGGACGGCACTTTGGACAGGCTCGGCCCGTCGATGACGCGGATCTGCGTGCTGCCCGGCGAATTCTGCGCGTCGGCGCGCAGCTTGATCGCCTCGCGATCGGTCAGCAGCTTGTCATAGGCGGCCTGCAGCACGTCATGGTCGCGTGCGAGCTTGGCCTGCTGCGCGGTGATGTCGGGATCGGCGGCCTGCTTGGCGGCAAACTGGGCCAGGTCGGACTGGATTTCGGCATGGCGCGTAGCCAGGGCCGCATAGGTCGCCTGCTTCTCCGCGACCATCGCACGCATCGACATATAGGCCGGATTGGGCTGATTGGTGCTGGTGCTGCCACCCGCCGGTTCTGCGGCAGCGGCGCCGGCGAGGCGCGCAATCTGGCTCTTCACCGCGATGACGTCGGGGTGCTTGTCGGTCCACCCCTGCGCCTGGTCCTGAGCGAGCTGCCCCTGCAAGGCAGCGATCTGCTGGCGGGCGCCACCGGTCGTGCCTGGAATCGGCGGGCCGGGGATCGTCGCGGGCGTGCCGGCCATCTGGCCGTTGACCGCGGAAAGCGCGCTCTGTGCGGCGGCGAGATTCGACTCGACGTCCTGCAGCTGCGAGCGCGAGGCGTCCATGCGCTGCTCGATAGAGCCGGTGCCGGGCAGATTGCCCATGAATTTCTGCTCGAACGCCTGCTGCTTCTGCTCGGCATCCTGGAGCTGCGCGCCGCGTTGGGCGAGCTGCTGGTCCAGGAAGGCGAGCGAGCGCTGCGCCTCGTCGGCACTACCCGATCCGCTGCTCGACACGAACAGGTCGGCAAGCTTGCCCGTGATCGCTTGCGCAAGATGCGCGTTCTGCGAGTCGGAGAAGCCGCCCCCCGACAGCGCGACACCGATCTCGTAGAGATTGTCCGTCGTGCTCTTGAGGGTCACGGCATTCTGCACCCGCGCCACCATCAGCGCCATATCCTTGGGCGTCGCGGTCTGACGGGCGAGCGGCGTGCTCTTGATGATCGCTGCGATATTGTCGTCGGACAGCAAGGTCTGGCGGACCGTGTCGATGTCCTGCGCCTGGTCGTTGGGGTTGATCCCCACCGCCTGCGGCAGGATCGACTGCGGCTCGACATAGACATGCGCTACGCTTTGGTAGGTATTCGGGATCAGCGAGATCGCCAGCCAGCCGACGAGCGCGATCGCCCACGCCACGGCAAGCGCGAGCCAGCGGCGCCGCCAGACGTCATGGATACCGACGCGTATCTGGTCGAGGATGGCGTTCATCGCGTGATGCCCCGGATCCGGCTAATCAGAACAGGCTCTCGGGGATGATGATGACGTCGCCGGGCTCCAGCTTCACGTTCGCCTTCACGTCCCCATGCTTCAGCAGCTTCGCGATCTGGAGCGGGAATTCCTGCTGCTTACCCGTCGCCTTGTCGTAACGCACCAGCTTTGCGCGATCACCTGCCGCATATTGGGACAGTCCGCCCACCGCGATCATCGCGTCGAGCAGCGTCATGTTGGCGCGGAACGGCAGGCTGGCGGGCTTCTCGGTGGCGCCGACGATACGGACCTGCTGCGAGAAGGTGCCCGAGAAATTCTCGACCATCACCGAGACCAGCGGATCGCTGACATAGGTGGAAAGCTTGGCCTTGATGTCCTCGGCGAGCTGCGCGGGAGTCTTGCCGGTCGCCGGCAGATCGGCGATCAGCGGCGTGGTGATGCGACCGTCCGGGCGGACCTGTACCTTCGCGCCGAGCTCGGGGTTGCGCCATACGAAGATGGTGAGCTGATCGAGCGGGCCGATGACATATTGCTCGCCCGGTTGCTCCTGCTGCGAGACGAAGGTCGCCGGCGGCAGCGCGGGGCCATCGGCACCGCCCGCACAACCCGACACCGCGACGCCGGCAAGTGCCACACCGAGCACCGTCCTGGAAGCACCGTCGAACCGCATCTTCTATCCCCTTACGTCGGCACACATGCGCGCGCGCTGCCGGGACAGCTACGCCATGCATCGTCTTTCGGCTTCCGACGTAGGCCCCCACAGGTGAATTTTAGGTTAGGATGGCATCAACCTCACGCGAAACCACGATTTCCCGCGCCGGCTCATGCCCCAGAAAGGCCGCCGGCGAAGCGCTCGCGCCGTAAGCGCCGGCCATGAAGATGGCGATGACGTCACCCACGTCGGCGGTCGGCAGCATTGCGTCGTCGGCCAACCGGTCGAGCGGCGTGCACAGGCAGCCGACGACGCTGACCTCCTCTTCCGCAGGCGCGGCAAAGCGGGTGGCGACCGCGACGGGATAGTTGCGCCGCACGACCGTCCCGAAATTGCCAGAGGCGGCGAGCTGGTGGTGGAGGCCGCCGTCGGTGACGAGGAAGGTCTTGCCGTGACTGACCTTGCGATCGACGATCCGCGTCAGATAGACGCCGGCCTCGGCGACCATCCAGCGGCCGAGCTCGATCGCGTAGCGCGAGGCGTCGTCGCCGATCTGTTCGCTCAGCGCCGCGCCGATCGCCTCCACATCAAGGGATGCGTCTCCGGAGAAATAGGGTACGCCGAAGCCGCCGCCGAGATTGACCAACGGCGCCGCCGTGCCGCTCTCCTCGTCGATACGGCGCGCCAGCGCGACCGTGTTGGCCTGCGTCTCGATGATCGCCGATAGGTCGAGCGACTGCGAGCCCGCGAAGATGTGCAGCCCGCGATAGTCGGCGCCGGACGCGACGAGCCGGCGGAGCAGCGGCACGACGCGCGCCTCGTCGATCCCGAAGGGCTTGGCGCCGCCGCCCATGCGCATCCCCGAGCCCTTGAGGTCGAAGTCCGGATTGACCCGTATTGCGAGCCGCGGCGTCAGCCCCAGAGCCTCGGCGGCGGAGAGCGCGCGCTCGGCCTCGCGCTCCGATTCGAGATTGATCGTGGCGCCCGCGCGGATCGCCGACTCGAGTTCTCGCGCGCGCTTCCCGGGGCCGGCAAAGCTGATGTTCCGCGCGGCCATCCCGGCATCCATCGCTATGGCGAGTTCGCCACCGGAGGCGACGTCCAACCCATCGACGATCCCCACCATCGCGGCGAGCAACGGCCCGAACGGATTGGCCTTGATCGCATAATGGATCGCGAGCCCGGCCGGCATCGCCGCGCGTAGCCGCGCGATCCGCGCGCGGATCATCGCGACGTCGTAGACGAACAGCGGCGTGTCGCCCGCGATGCGGATCAGCGACTCGACGTCATGGCCGCCGATCGTCAGCCGCCCCTCGGCGTCGGCCGCATAGCCCGGCGGGATCGGTCCGGTCGGCTTCATGCCCCATATCCCAGCGCGATGGCGACGCGATCGAGCTTGCCATTGGGGTTGTGCGGCAGCGCATCGACCCAGACGATGTCGCGCGGCTGCTGGAAATTGGGCAGCTCGGCCTTGAAATAGGCGCGCAGCTTGGCCTCGTCGCGCGTGCCGCGCGCGATCAGGCGGATCGCCTGCCCCATCCGCTCATCGGGAACGCCCAGGGCAATGGCTTCGCTTACCGCTCCGCTGGCGATCGCCGCTTCCTCGATCTCGGTCGGGCTGATGCGGTTGCCGGAAACCTTGATCATTTCGTCGTCGCGTCCGACGAAGCGCAGCAGGCCGTCGCCCCCGCGCACCACATTGTCGCCCGACCAGACCGCGATACCGCCGAGCGACGACCCCGCTGGTGCAGGCTTGAAGCGCAGCGCCGTCCGATCGGGATCACGCCAATAACCCTGCGCCACCAGCGGTCCGGCATGGACGAGTTCGCCCGGTTCATCGGCACCCGCGAGGCTGCCATCCGGCCGCGCAACGAGGATCTCGGCGAAGGGGATCGCGCGGCCGATCGACTCGGGATGCGTATCGGCGAGCGCCGGATCGAGGCTGGTCGAACGAAAGGCTTCGGTGAGGCCATACATCAGATGCAGGCTGGCCTGCGGGAAAGCCGCGCGCAAGCGCCGAACCAGCGGTACCGGCATCCGGCCGCCCGTCGCCGACAGGGTGCGCAGTTTGGCTGCCGTCTCCGCCGGCCAGTGCGCTTCGGCAAGCTGGATCCACAGCGGCGGCACGCCCGCCAATGTCGTGACGCCATAGCGCCCGACCGCCTTCACGACGTCGCCCGCCACGAGATAATGGAGCGGTACCGCCGACGCGCCGGCCGCCCATGTCGAGAGCAGTTGGTTGAGCCCCGCGTCGAAACTCAGCGGCAGCACCGCGAGCGTGCGATCCTGCGGGGAAAGGTTCAGATAATGCGCCACCGCGATCGCGCCGAGCCAGAGATTGGCGTGGCTGAGCATCACGCCCTTGGGACGGCCGGTCGATCCCGAGGTGTAGAGCAGCGCCGCGAGATCGTCGGTGTCGCCGGCGGAGGGTGGCAAAGCTGTCGCGTGCGGCGCAGCAAGCGCCTCTTCGGTGACCAGTTCGCAGCCGTCGGGTCGGTCGCCCGGCGCCAGCAGCCCGGCCCGCGCGGGCTGGGTGACGAGCAGCCGTGCGCCGCTGTCGGCGAGGATATGCGCCACCTGCGCCCGTTTGAGCAGTGCATTGACGGGAACGTGGACCAGCCCCGCCCGCGCGCATGCCAGCGCCAGCAGGCAGGCGGTGCGCGTCTTGGGAAGCCAGCTGGCGATCCGATCGCCCGGCGCCGCCCGCGCGGCGAGGTGCGCGGCCAGCGACCCCACCGCCGCATTCAGCCCGGCGAAATCGAGCGTCCCGGCCCGATCGACCAGCGCGACGTCGCCCGCACGCCCGCGCAGCACGAGGCGATCGAGCCGCTGCGCTGTCGGTTCGAGCCCGTCCCAATCGGTCAATGCTTGCAAATCCTGCCCTTCGCACGCCACAGCTTCGCGCCGGGGGATAGCGCGATGCCGGTCTCGGTGGAATGGTTCAACGATCTCGACGCAGTCGCCGCCGATGCCGCCGGCGCGCTCGATCGGGCGCGCCAGCCGTCGGTCTATGACCGGCTCGACTGGTTCCGGCTGACGCGCGCGCATGTGCTGCCCGATGCGAAGCCCACGATCCTGCGCGTCCGGAAGGACGATGCCGCCGCCTGGCTGTTCCTGATCGAGACCGGACGCCGTACCGCTGCGCCGCTTGCAAGCTGGTACACGCTGCGCTTCGCCCCCATCCTCGCCGGGCCGAACGCCGAGGCGTTGCTGCCCGCGCTGTTCGCGGCGCTGGCGAAGCGATACGACAGGGTCGCGCTGCACCCGCTCGCCGCGCCGGTCGCCGCGACGGGCTGGCGGACCTATCCGTCGCGCGCCTCGATCAATTGGACGATCGACCTGCCGGCGCCCGATTTCGACGCCTATTGGGCCGCCCGCCCCAAGCCGCTGCGCAACACCGTCGCGCGCAAGGGCCGGAGCCATCCGCTCGACATCCAGCTCCTCGACCATTTCGATCCGGCGG
>Ga0302314_10020307_pt1 | contig 10990 bp, 6 predicted proteins | sample III_Palsa_N2_3_FD_200533 | JGI IMG/M metagenome (GOLD analysis project Ga0302314, IMG submission 200533) | Peat permafrost microbial communities from Stordalen Mire near Abisko, Sweden - III_Palsa_N2_3 | ecosystem: Environmental > Terrestrial > Soil > Palsa > Peat permafrost | place: Sweden... | reverse complement strand
CGGTTTTACGCAATGTCGGCTTCGATGTCGTCGAAGGCACCAACCTCACCCGCGACAAGATGACGGAGCGGTTGCTCGAATTCGGAAAGAAGGCCGAGGGCGCCGATGTCGCGCTGTTCTTCTATGCCGGCCACGGCATCGCCATCAACGGCACCAATTATCTGCTGCCGGTCGACGCCGACATCAAATCCGAAATGGACGTCAAGCTCGGAGCCGCCATCAACATCGACCTCACGCTCGACCAGACCATGGGCGACGCCAAGGTCAAGCTGGTGTTCCTCGACGCCTGCCGCGACAATCCCTTTGCCTCCAAAATCAAGTCGAACAACGCCACCCGCAGTCTTTCAGTGCAATCGGGCCTGGCCGAGATGAAGTCGGGCGAGGGCACCCTGATCGCGTTCGCGACCGGCCCGGGACAAACCGCGCTCGATGGCCAGGAAGGCACCAACAGCCCGTTCACCCGCGCGCTGATGGCCAACATCACCGCCCCCGGCGTCGAGATCCAGCAGGCGATGACCAAGGTCCGTGCGCAGGTCAACGAAGAGACCAACAAGAACCAATTGCCCTGGGGCCACACCAATCTGATCGGCTCGGTCTACCTCAATCCGGCGCCGGCAGTGGCGGGCGCCAGCGCTGATACGCCTAACAGCCCAGCCGTCACCGCGACCGCGGCTTCCGAAGTCGAACTCGAGTTCTGGCGTTCGATCAAGGACTCCAACAAGCCGGAAGAACTCAATGCCTACCTCACCAACTATCCGAACGGCACTTTCAAGCCGCTGGCGCTGGCCCGCATCGCCGAACTGCAGAACGGTCCGTCGACCACGACCCGCAACCTGACCACCGGCATTGATCCGGCGACCTTCACCGATGAAGCCGATCAGACCAGCGAAGATCAGATCGGCCTCGACAAGGGCCAGCGCCGCGACGTGCAGCGCCGCCTCAACGGCCTCGGCTTCGACACCAAGGTCAACGGCAAGTTCGACGAAGCCACCCGCGCCGTGATCATGCGCTGGCAGGCCGCGCGCGGCTATCCGAAGACCGGCTTCCTCAACACGCTGGAGCACAAGGCGCTGGTGTCCGAGATCGTCTCGACCCGGGTCGCTTCGGTCGATGATTCCTCCGACGACGAGCCGGTGCACCATTCCCGCCACTCCGGTGGGGGCGGCGGTGGCCGTCGTTACTCCCGCGGCGGTGGTGGCGGTGGACCGGGTGCCTTTTTCGGTCACGTGATGGGCGGATTGTTCCGCTGAACCCGGTGACGAGCGGAAGCGAATATCGCGACAAGAGGCGGCCTTCGGGCCGCCTCTTCGTTTGAGCGGTGGCAAGGCCAGGGCCGCGGTCGCAAAGCGGTCGCGGGAAGGCCGATGTGCTGACAATAAATCGGCCAGATGGGCTCATAAGACAATCGCCAACGGCAAACAAGAAAGTGGTGCGTTGGCAGCGTTTCAGTACCCGAAGAAGCAGGATGAATATCAGGGATATCGTTCGGGCACGCCGGATCGGACGGGCCTATCGATGCCGGTGTTGATCGGTGCCGCGCTGATCGCGATTGCTATTTTATTGTCGGCGCTGATCACCATTGTCGGTTCCCGATTTGTCGGCATGGATAGTCCGACCGAAGACAGCGTCTGGCTGATCGATCGGCTCACGGGCAGCGTCTACCGGTGTCAGGCCGCCGAACATGGCAAGGCATCGTGCGATCCGGACACCGCCACAGGCAGCATCGGCGAGCGAACCAAACGCTGAGCAGTTCAACCGGGGACAGGAATAATCCGTTCCGCCTGGTCTGCGACGAATTGCCATAAACGATGGGCGATCGGACCGTGCGGCGTGTTTCGCCGCCGCGCCGCGACCAGTTCGGTCCTGCCACCCTTGAAATATCGGCCGTTGATCGGCAGCAGGGTTGCGTCACGCAGGTTTTGCGCGACCAGATAACGCGGCATGTGACCCCAGCCCATGCCCTGAACGATCAGCTCCCTTTTCATCAGTTGATCGCTGACGGTCCAGCTGCGCGCGCCCTCGACCAGAAAATAATCCCGCGCCGGCGAACGGCGTGCGCTGTCGCGGATCACGCATTGCGCGTAGTCGCGCATCTGTTCCGGTGTGATCGAATCGGAAATCGGAAAACGCAGAAAGCCCGGAGCCACCACCGGGACCAGTTCGACCGCGAAGAGGTCGATGAATTCGAGCCGGGGGTCGGATTTATCGATGTGATGGAAGATGAGATCCGCCTCGCCGTCGAACAGGCGCTCCCATGGTCCGGAGAGGGCCTCGAAATGCAGATGCAACCTTGTGCCGGGACAGCCATCGAAGAAACGGCGAAGCAGCCCGAGAATTTCCGGAAGCGGGCAGAGATCGCCGATGACCACCCTGAGTTCGCTCTCTTCGCCCATCGCCAGTTGCGCAGCGTGATCCCGCAGCCGGTGCATTTCGTGCAGCAACACCTGCGTGCGCTCGAAAAAGGAGCGCCCCGCTTCGGTCAGCGTGACGCGATAGCCGCTGCGATCAAGCAGGTTGAGCTGCAGCTGGTGTTCAAGGTTTTTGACGGAGGAGGAAACGGTGGGCTGCGATCTCCGGAGCTTTTCCGCGGCGGCCTGGAACGTTCCCTCGGTGACGACAGCCTCGAAGCAGAGCAGCTGATGTAGCGTCAGGCCGTCGAGCATAATCGAAAATACCTATTAAGATTATCAAAACTATATTCTTTTATTGGATATAGCAATCCATCACGCTTGGGCGCGTTCGATCAATCAAGGGAGCTCGACCATGCGCGCCATTGTCATCAAGCAATACGGGGGTCCGGAGGTGCTGGCGCTGGAGGAGCGTCCCGACCCCGCGCTGAAACCCGGTCATGTCGTCATCGCGGTGAAGGCGTTCGGCCTCAATCACGCGGAGGTCTATTTCCGCAAAGGCGCCTGGGGTGAGGTCGCCGAGATCACCGGCATCGAATGTGTAGGCTTGGTGAAGGCCGATCCGGATGGTCGTTTCGTGCCGGGCCAGAAAGTGATGGCGGTCGTCGGCGGCATGGGACGAAGCCTTAACGGCAGCTACGCCGAGTTGGTCAGCGTGCCCGCGAGCAATGTGGTCGCGGTCAAAACCGATCTGTCCTGGGAAGACCTCGCCGCGATTCCGGAATCCTACGCCACCGCCTGGACCTCGCTTTGCGGCATCCTGGCGGTGACCGCGGGCCAGAGCGTCGTGATTCGCGGCGCGACCTCGGCGCTGGGTCAGGCGGCGGTGAATATTGCCTCGCATGCCGGCGCGCGCGTCATCGCAACCACGCGCAATGCCGCGCGCGCGCCGATGCTGCAAGGGTTGGGAGCGAAAGAAGTGCTGCTGGAGTCTGCGGAACTCTCGAAAGCTGTTCGCGAGCAATTTCCAAAGGGGATTGATGCCGTGCTCGACATCGTCGGCAATACCACGGTGCTCGATTCATTGACCATGCTGCGGCGGGGCGGGCAGGTCTGTCTGGTCGGGTTCCTCGGCGGCGGCGGGCCATTGACGCTGGAACCGATCTTTCAGATGCCGAGCGGCACGCGGCTCAGCGTCTTTGCCAGCGCGGTTGCGACCGGCACGCCGGAATTCCCGCTCTCGGAAATTCCGTTTCAGGATATCGTCGATCGGGTTACGTCCGGGACCTACCGCGCGAGGCCGGCGAAGGTGTTTGGTTTCGAAGAGATCGAGGCGGCGCACCGGCTGATGGAGGCGAACCAGGCCAACGGCAAGATCGTCGTGCGGCTCGCGACGTGAGAGCGCCATTTTCGCCTCGCGACGTGCCGCGAATCCCGCCAGAGCTTTGGTCCTGATCGAATCAGAACCAAAGCTTTGGATTTCTGTTTGGACGCAGTTTTCCTGGAGCGAAGCGGTAGCTACTTCGCGCCAAAACGCGATAGATTGTCGGGCGATGTCACGCACGGCCACCCCACCTCATCCCTTGACCAAAATCGAGGCCAGGCGCGTCTGGCTGCGCGCCCAGCGACTTGATACCCCCGTGCCGTTCGGCGAGGGGCCGCAGGCGACGGCGGCCGCGGTGGAGCAACTGGGCTATGTCCAGATCGACACCATCAATGTGATCGAGCGCTCCCACCACCATATTCTCTGGAGCCGCATTCCGGCCTATCGCCGCGCGGATTTGCGGCAGGCCCAGAGCGTCGACAAGAGCGTGTTCGAATACTGGACCCATGCGTTGTCCTACGTGCCGTCCAAGGATCTGCGCTTCTTCATTCCGGCGATGAAGCTGCACAAGCGCGAAGGACATCGATGGTTCGGCGCGGTGACGCCGGCCGACACGCGCAAGGTGCTGCGGCTGCTCCGGCGCGACGGCGCGCTGACCATCCGCGACATCGACGACGATGTGCTGACGGAAAAGGAGCACCTGTGGGCCAGCCGCAAGCCGTCGAAGCGGGCGCTGCAACTGGCGTTCTATACCGGCGTGGTGACGATCAGCGAGCGCAACGGCATGCTCAAGACCTACGAGCTGACGGCGCGGCATTTCGGCTGGGACGATGCATCAAACAGGCCGCCGAAGTCCGCTTCCTCACGCGAAGCCACCGCCTATCTGCTCGACCGTGCGTTGCGCGCGCAGGGCCTCGTGAGCCTCGATTCGATCTGCCATCTCGATGCGCCAAGCAAGGCCGCGATCCGCCGCCTGATCGGGGCGCGGGTGCGGACCGGGGAACTCAAGCCGGTCGCGCTCGAAGGCGCCGGCAAGCAGGAGCACTGGGCACGTCCCGAGACGCTGGAGAACATCGGCGACGCCGCATCCGGGCTGGTGCACATTCTCTCGCCGTTCGATCCGCTGGTGATCCAGCGCAAGCGCACCGAATTGTTCTTTGGCTACGGCCACCGCTTCGAGGCCTATGTGCCGAAGGAGAAACGGCTGTTCGGCTATTTCGCGCTGCCGGTGCTGGTTGGCGACGAGATCGTCGCTGCGATCGATCTGAAGACCGATCGAAAGGCGCGCAAGCTCCTGATGCAGAAATGGAGCTGGGTCGGCAGCGGCGCGCCAAAGGGCGCGCGCAAGGATCTCAAGCGCCGCATCGAGGAGGAATTGCACCGCTTCGAGGGTTTTCAGCTCGCGGAGTGAATTTCCCGACCGGAACGGGCGCGCTTCGGGACGATTCTATGAATGCCGCCGCTGCGAAACGGCGTTCAGGGTTTGCGGATTTTTGTGCAGATTTTCAACAACCCACCGCGCGAAACCGGGCCGGGCGGCTTCAATCGCCCTTTCTTGAGTCCGGCCGGCGATGCTAAGAGACCGGCAGCTTCGGCCGTCACCTGCCTTCGGGAAACCGGCCTAACAACAAGAAACCGGGGAGAAACGTCATGAGCCAGTCTGCCACCATCGCGGCATCGGCGAACACCAAAAGCGAACTCGAGACCTCGACCATCCGCGCGATTTCATGGCGGCTGATTCCGTTTCTGGTGCTGGCCTATTTCCTGTCCTATCTCGATCGCGTCAATCTCGGCTTCGCCGCGCTGACCATGAACAAGGAGCTGAATTTCTCGCCGACGATCTTTTCGTGGGGCGCCGGAATTTTCTTCATCGGCTATTTCCTGTTCGAGGTGCCGAGCAATCTGGCGCTGGAAAAATTCGGCGCCAGCCGCTGGATCGCCCGCATCATGGTGACCTGGGGCATCATCTCGGCGCTGATGGCGGTGGTCAGCGGGGTCTGGAGCTTTTATGGCGTGCGCTTTCTGCTCGGCGTCGCCGAGGCCGGGTTTTTCCCCGGCATCATCCTGTATCTGAGCTATTGGTACCCGGCGGAATATCGCGCGCGCTTTCTCGCCGCCTTTGCCGTCGCCGTGCCGGTCTCCACCGTGATCGGCGCGCCGATCTCCGGCCTGCTGCTGGGTCTCGATGGCGCGATGGGGCTGCAGGGATGGCAATGGCTGTTCATCATCGAGGGCATTCCCTCGATGCTGCTCGGTGTCGTGACCTGGTTCTATCTCACTGATCGTCCGGCGAAGGCCGACTGGCTGACCGCCGAGCAGAAGGCGTGGCTGGCCGCCAAACTCGACAGCGAAACCGCCGCCAAAGAGGCGGCCAGCCATCTCACGCTGGGGCAGGCGTTGACGTCACCCAAGGTGATCGCGCTGAGCCTGATCTATTTCGGCTTCGTCGCCGCCCTTTACGGCATGCAGTTCTGGCTGCCGACGATCGTCAAGGCGTTCGGCTTCTCCAACGCGCAGACCGGCTTTGTCATCGCGGTGCCGTACCTGTTCGGCACGGTCGCCATGATCCTGTGGGCGCGGCACTCCGATGCCACCCGCGAACGCGTGATGCATGTCGGTGCGCCGCTGCTGCTGACCGCAATGGCGCTCGGGGTCTGCGGTTACGTCACCGATCCCATGACGACGATGGTGGTGCTGACCGTGGCCGCGATCGGCGTGTTCTGCACGTTCGGCGTGTTCTGGACCTTGCCGACCGCGTGGCTGTCCGGCGCCGCCGCGGCCGGCGCGATCGCACTGATCAATTCGATCGGCAACCTCGCCGGCTTCGCCGGGCCCTATCTGATCGGCTGGGTCAAGGAAACCACCGGCAGCACCTCGACCGGCCTGTTCGTGCTCGCGGCGCTGCCGTTGATCGGCGGTCTCCTGGTGTTTTTGGGCGGTCACGAAGCCCCGACGGAATTCGCGGGCGGGCGCGCGAAGTAGCCACTGCGTCTCCGCGAGCCGTCCCTGCTTTCGCAGAGACGACGCTGGCTGGGGCGACAAATTTGACAATGTGCACTGACGAATATTGACATTCGTCAGTGAGTAATCGATACTCTTCATCAGGCTAGGCCGAAGGAGAGTCCGATGTTGGTGCGTTCCATTTTTTCGAGCTATTCCAGGCTATTAGCCGGAGTATCGCTGGCATTTTTGGCGATCGCCTTGGCTGGCTGCAACGACAAGGTTGCTGAAAAGGCCACGCCCGGACGACCGGTGCTGGTCGCGTCAGTGCATTATGAGCCGGAGTCGCCGGAGCGCAGTTTCGTCGGCACCATCAAGCCGCGGATCGAGGCCGACATGGGCTTTCGGGTCCCCGGCAAGGTCGCAAAACGCCTGGTGGAAGTCGGCCAGACCGTCGATGTCGGACAGCCGCTCGCCACCCTCGATGAAGTCGACCTGAAGCTGCAGGCCGAACAGGCCGAAGCCGAATTCCGCGCCGCCACCGGCGTGCTGGCGCAGGCCGCTGCGGCCGAGCAGCGCGCCAAGGATTTGCGCGCCAAGGGCTGGGCCACCGATGCGACGCTTGATTCCGCCAAAGCCGCCGGCGACGAGGCCCGCGCGCGCCTCAATCGCGCTGAGCGTTCGGTCGATCTCACCAAAAACTCTCTCTCTTATGCAACGCTGGAAGCCGACACCCGCGGCGTCGTGACCGCGACCCTGGTCGAGCCCGGCCAGGTGGTGGCGTCCGGCCAGACCGCGATCCGCGTCGCGCGCTTTGCCGAAAAGGAAGCCGTGGTGGCGATCCCCGAAACCTTGCTCGGTCGCGCCAAGGACGGCGTGGCGACTGTGAGCCTGTGGTCCGAGCCCGACAAGAAATATGCCGCCAAGCTGCGTGAAGTCGCGCCCTCGGCTGACCCCGCGACGCGGACCTATCTGGCAAAATTTTCGCTACCCGGCGCTGACGACCGTGTCTCGCTCGGTATGACCGCGACGCTGACCCTGGCCGACCCCACCACCGAGCGCGTGGCGCGGCTGCCGCTGTCGGCGCTGTTCAGCGAAGGCGGCGATCCCTCGTTCTATGTGGTCGATTCCGCGGGCGAAGTCGCGCTGAAGCCCGTGATCGTCAAGTCCTACGAGAGCGGCGACGTCGTCATCTCGGGCGGTGTCGACGAAGGTGCGAAGGTCGTCACGCTCGGCGTGCAGAAGCTCGATCCGGCCCAGAAGGTCCGAATCGTCTCGTCGCTGTCGTTCTGACGGGCGTCATTGGAGGGTGCGATGAAACACTTCAATCTTTCGGGTTGGGCGGTCGGTCATCCGGCGCTGATTTTGTTCCTGATCTTCGCGCTCGGCGCCGCGGGGCTGTTTTCCTATGAGCGGCTCGGCCGCGCCGAGGATCCTTTCTTCACCGTGAAGGTGGTGAACGTCTCGGCGATGTGGCCTGGCGCGACTGCCGAAGAAATGCAGATGCAGGTCGCCGACCCGATCGAGAAGAAGCTGCAGGAGTTGCCCAGTTTCGACAAGGTGCAGACCTATTCGAAGCCGGGGTTCACGGCGATGCAGGTCACGTTCAAGGATTCGACATCGCCAAAGGACGTGCCCTATCTGTTTTATCTGTTGCGCAAGAAGCTGGTCGACGTGCAGGGCGAGTTGCCGTCCGGCCTGCTCGGCCCGGTCGTCAATGACGAATTCAGCGACGTCGATTCCATCCTCTATATGATGACCGGCGACGGCGCCGACTACGCGCAGTTGAAGAAGGCCGCCGAAGGCATGCGCCAGCGGCTCCTGAAGGTGCCGGGTGTCACCAAGATCGATATCTACGGCACCCAGGACGAAAAAATCTTTGTCGAGTTTTCGCACGCCAAGCTGGCGACGCTCGGGATCACGCCGCAGGCGCTGTTCGATTCGCTGGCCAAGCAGAACAACGTGACGCCGGCCGGCACGGTCGAGACCTCCTCGCAGCGGGTGCCGCTGCGCGTCACCGGCGCGCTCGATGGCGCCAAGGCGGTGGCGGAAACGCCGGTCGAAAGCAATGGCCGGGTGTTCCGGCTCGGCGATATCGCCACCGTCAGCCATGGTTACGTCGATCCGCCGAGCTTCGTGGTGCGCCAGGAAGGCAAGCCCGCGATCGGGATCGGCGTGGTCACCGCCAAGGGCGCCAACATTCTGGAGCTCGGCAAGGACGTCGCCGCCGCGACCGCGGAATTCATGAAGGCGGTGCCGCAGGGCATCAATGTCGATCAGATCGCCGATCAGCCGCAGGTGGTCGAACACGCCGTCAGCGAGTTCGTGCATTCCTTTGTCGAGGCGCTGGCGATCGTGCTGTTCGTTTCCTTCGTGGCGCTCGGCTGGCGAACCGGCATCGTGGTGGCGCTGTCGGTGCCGCTGGTACTGGCGATCGTCTTCATCGTCATGAACGGCATGTCGATGGACCTGCACCGGATCACGCTGGGCGCGCTGATCATCGCGCTCGGCCTTATGGTCGACGACGCCATCATCGCGGTCGAGATGATGGTGGTGAAGATGGAGCAGGGTTGGGACCGCATCCACGCGGCGTCCTTTGCCTGGGAATCCACCGCGTTTCCGATGCTCACGGGAACGCTGGTCACGGCCGCTGGCTTCCTCCCCATCGGCTTTGCCAATTCGGCGGTCGGCGAATATGCCGGCGGCATTTTCTGGGTCGTCGCGATCGCGCTGATCGCCTCCTGGTTCGTGGCGGTGATCTTCACGCCCTATATCGGCGTCAAGCTATTGCCCAACATCAAGGTCCACCTCAACCACGATCCGCATGCGGTGTATGAGACGCGGGTCTATCGCATCCTGCGCGGCATGATCCAGTGGTGCGTCGAGCACCGCATCAAGGTGGTGCTGGCGACGGTCGGCATTTTCGCAGTTTCGATCGTGGCCTTTGGCCATGTCCAGCAGCAGTTCTTCCCGCTGTCGGAGCGTCCCGAACTGTTCCTGCAATTGCGCCTGCCCGAAGGCACGGCGTTCGGCGTGACCCAGCAATCCGTGAAGAAGGCGGAAGCGCTGTTGAAGGACGACAAGGACATCGCGACCTACACGGCCTATGTCGGCCAGGGCTCGCCGCGGTTCTGGCTCGGGCTGAACCCGCAATTGCCCAACGAGGCCTTTGCCGAGATCGTGATCGTCGCCAAGGACGTCGAGGCGCGTGAGCGGATCAAGGCGCGGCTGGAAAAGTCGGTCGATGATGGCGTCCTGACCGAGGCGCGGGTGCGCGTCGATCGCTTCAATTTCGGCCCGCCGGTCGGCTTTCCCGTGCAATTCCGCGTGATCGGGCCGGACACCAACACCGTGCGCGACATCGCCTACAAGGTCCGCGACGTGGTCCGGCAGAACCCCAATGTCAGGGATCCGCAGCTCGACTGGAACGAGCAGTCGCCTTATCTGAAGCTCGTGGTCGATCAGGACCGCGCCCGCGCGCTCGGCCTCACCCCGCAGGACGTGTCGCAGGCGCTCGCCATGCTGATTTCCGGCGCGCCGGTGACCACGGTCCGCGACGGCGTCGAGAAGGTCCAGGTGGTGGCCCGCGCGGTGCCGTCCGAACGGCTCGATCTCGCCCATGTCGGCGATCTCACCGTCACGTCGCGCAACGGCGTCGCGGTGCCGCTGTTGCAGATCGCCAAGATCGAATATTCCCACGAGGAGCCGATCCTGTGGCGGCGCAACCGCGACATGGCGATCACGGTGCGCGCCGACGTCGCCGACGGCGTGCAGGCGCCCGACGTGACCAACCAGATCTGGCCGAAATTGCAGGAGATCCGCGACAGCCTGCAGCCGGCCTACCGGATCGAGATCGGCGGCGCGATCGAGGAATCGGCCAAGGGCAACGCCTCGATCTTCGTGCTGTTTCCGCTGATGGTGATCGTCATGCTGACCCTGCTGATGATCCAGTTGCAGAGCTTTTCGCGGCTGTTGCTGGTGTTCCTCACCGCCCCCCTTGGTATCATCGGGGCGTCGCTGGGCCTGAATGTCGCCAACCAGCCGTTCGGCTTCGTGGCGCTATTGGGGCTGATCGCGCTGGCCGGCATGATCATGCGCAACGCGGTGATTCTCGTCGACCAGATCGAGACCGACGTGGCTCACGGCCTGACCCGCAAGGAGGCGATCGTCGAGGCCACCGTCCGGCGCGCCCGTCCGGTGGTGCTGACCGCGCTCGCCGCCATCCTGGCGATGATCCCGCTGTCGCGCTCGGCGTTCTGGGGGCCGATGGCGATCACCATCATGGGCGGTTTGTTTGTTGCAACCTTCCTGACCTTGCTGTACCTGCCGGGCCTCTACGCGCTCTGGTTCCGCAAGAGCCTTGAGGAAAGCGGCCCGG
>Ga0302314_10020304_pt1 | contig 10990 bp, 6 predicted proteins | sample III_Palsa_N2_3_FD_200533 | JGI IMG/M metagenome (GOLD analysis project Ga0302314, IMG submission 200533) | Peat permafrost microbial communities from Stordalen Mire near Abisko, Sweden - III_Palsa_N2_3 | ecosystem: Environmental > Terrestrial > Soil > Palsa > Peat permafrost | place: Sweden... | reverse complement strand
TCTACCACGGCAACTACGAGAAGTACCTCGTCCTCAAGGACGAGCGCCGCACGCAGATCATGTCCGCCTACAAGAACCAGCGCGACCGCATCGAAGCCCTCGAAGCCTTCATCAACCGCTTCCGCGCGCAGGCCACCAAGGCCAAACAAGTCCAGTCCCGCATCAAGGAACTAGAAAAGATCGAGCGCATCGAAGTCCCCGAAGAAGAAGCCACCATCCACTTCAAGTTCCCGCAGCCACCCGCCTCCGGTCGCACCGTCATTGAGGTCTCGCATCTCAACAAGCAATACCCCATGCCCGACGGCTCTCCTAAGCAGATCCTCGACGACGTCAGCTTCACCATCGAACGCGGCGACCGCATCGCGCTAGTCGGCGCCAACGGCGCCGGCAAATCCACCATGATCCGCATGTTGAGCGGCCTCGAAGGTCTCACCAGCGGCTCCATTAAGCTCGGCCACAACGTCCTCGCCGACTACTTCGCCCAGGACCAATACAAAGTCCTCGACCCCAACGCCGAAATGCTCGACGACATCACCGGCTCCAACCCCAAGGTAGACGTCGTCACCCTCCGCTCCCTTCTAGGCTGCTTCATGTTCTCCGGCGACGACGTCTTCAAAAAACTAGGCGTCCTCTCCGGCGGCGAACGCAACCGCTACGCCATGGCTAAGATGCTCGTCTCGCCCGCAAACTTCATCCTCCTTGACGAGCCCACCAACCATCTCGACCTCCGCGCCAAAGACGTCCTCCTCGAAGCCATCAACGACTTCTCCGGCACCGTCCTCTTCGTCTCGCACGATCGCTACTTCATCGACCGCCTCGCAACCCGCGTCTTCGAAGTAGAAGACCGCCGCGTCCACATCTACCCCGGCAACTACGAGGACTACCTCTTCCGCAAACAAGGCGGCCTGGCCAAGATCGCCGAAGCCGCAGCCTCCAACCCCCACATAGACTCCGCCACCGGCATGCTAAAACCCGTCAAACAAGTCGGCAGCGCTGCCCCCACCATCACTGCAGCCACAAACGCGGGTGCCCCCGATCTCTCGCACTTGGAGATCGGGGTTTCCACGTCCGCCACCGGCAGCACCCACGAAATCGAAGGCTCCCTAACCCCGATCACTCCAACCCCGAAAAAAGACATCAAACGCCTGAACCCCATCAAGCTAAAACAGCTCGAAGACCGCGTCTCCGCCCTCGAAGAAGAGCTCCCAAACCTCGAAGCCCGCATCCTCGCCGCCGAGCAGCAACAAGCCATCTTCACCACCGCCGAAGCCGCCCAGTCCCTGGCCGCCGAACTAGACGCCCTCCGCGAACAACACGCCACCCGCACCGCCGAATGGGAAGACCTCGCCACGCAGCTAGAAGAACAACAAGCCACCGCGTAGCTTTTGCCACAGCCGTGAGAACATTCCAACCATGTCCTTGCTGCAAAAGTCTGCCGCTTGTCTTGGCGCATCCATCTTTTTTTGCTACGCCGCTGCACTCATGCTGGCGATGGCGCGTGCCCAGGGTACGTAACCACGGGTTTCATCTGCGGGTTCTTTCTGTTCCTCTTGGCTGCTCTGGTCCTGCTCATCCTGGGCCTCCTAAAACGCAAACGCTAAAACCGCTTCACCGGCCGCGCACTAAAATACCCACATGCGCCTCCCCGCGATCTTGCTCTGCCTCCTCACCACCTCCCTCACCGCGCAAACGACCCTCGCCTTCACCCGCGCCCAACACCTCCGCCGCGGCATCAATCTGAGCATGTGGTACGCCCAGTCGAGCGACTACTCCCCCGAGCGCCTTGAAAACTACACCACTACTGCCGACTTCGAACTCATCCACAACGTCGGCTTTGACCACGTCCGCCTCAGCATCAATCCCGAACCCCTCATCGCCGAGACCACCGCCGCCACGCTTCGCCCCGAAGCTCTCGCACGCCTCGACCACAGCGTGCAGCAGATCACCTCGCTCGGCCTTGTCGTCATCCTCGACATCCACCCCGAAGAGCCCTGGAAGCGCGATGCCGACGCCAGCGCGGACGGCGCCCTGAAGCTCCTCACCTTCTGGCGCCGCTTCGCCCAACACTTCGCCTCTACCGATCCCGGCCTGGTCTACTTCGAAATCCTCAACGAGCCATCCACCGACGTCTATCGCTGGGCCGGCCTGCAGGCACGTCTCGTCGCCGAAATCCGCGCCGTCGCGCCCCAGCACACCATCATCGCCACAGGCGGCAGTTGGGGAGGCCTCGACGACCTCCTACTCACCGAGCCCGTCCGCGACGACAACGTCATCTACTCCTTCCACGACTACGAGCCCTTCACCTTCACCCACCAAGGCGCCAGTTGGATGGGCCCCGTGCAGGCCCTCACCACCGGCGTCCCGTATCCATCCTCACCGGAGATCATCGATCCACTTCTGGCCGCGCTACCCGATGAAGCTGCGCGCATTGCCCTCAAACGTTACGGTGAAGATCGTTGGAACAAGCGACGCATTCAGGAAGAAATCGGCCTTGTCGCCGATTGGGCCCAGCGCAAACATGTCCCCATCTACTGCGGCGAGTTCGGCGCATACAAGACCTTCACCAATCCCGCCGACCGCGCTCGCTGGCTCCGCGACATGAGAGAAGTGCTCGAGCAATACAAAATCGGTTGGGATATGTGGGATTACCAAGCCAACTTCGGAATCGTCACCAAAACCGCCAATACACCAACCGCCGATCCCGCTATCGTGGATGCCCTCGGGCTACACTCCCCTAACTAGCTCCCTCCCACATCGGCGGATAGCCGCATACCAAATTCCTGTCAATCCCCCAAACCCGTGCAAAATCTCGAAAACCCTTATAAACACTGGCGATTTATATTTCCAAAACCTGGCACATTTATCCCCTCCAACTTTCTATAATTGAAATAGAGGCTAAAAAAACAGACCCTCAGCTATTCATTACTTGCTACTCACCATCCCATAACCCTTTTGTTTTCAAACTCTTGTAAATAACTGCTTTGTTTTCCGACAGATACGAGACATCCCTGCCCCGGAGCCCAACAAAACAAAGCCACTTACGTCCAAGACATGTCGAGGGGGAGGGGGGTACCCCACCGGAGAAACCACTATGCGCATTCTCATCATCGGAGCCGGAGCCGTCGGCGGTTACTACGGCGGCCGCCTCACCGCTGCCGGTCGCGACGTCACATTCCTCGTCCGCGAACGCCGCGCCGCCCAACTCCGCAGCGTTGGCCTGCAGATCATCAGCCCCCACGGCGACCTCAGCCTCACACCGAAGCTGCTCCTCGCCTCCGAGCTGAAGGCATCCCAAGAGCACTTCGATCTCATTCTCCTCAGCACCAAGGCCTACTCGCTGGCTTCCGCCATCGAGGACTTCGCCCCCGCCGTCGGCCCGCAAACCATGATCCTGCCGCTACTTAACGGCATGGCCCACCTCGACAAACTCGTCGCCCGCTTCGGCGAAAGCCCCGTCCTCGGCGGCTCCACCACCATCGTCGCCGACGTCGACCCCGAAGGCCGCATTCGCCAGATGGAGCTCCTCCAGAACGTCAACTTCGGCGAACGCAACCGCGAAGTAACACCCCGCATCCAGGCAGTCGCCGCCACACTCTCCAACGCCGGCTTCGACGACAAGCTCTGCGAAGACATCCTCGCCGTCATGTGGCAGAAGTGGGTGATGCTCGCCTCGATGGCTTCCATCACCTGCCTCATGCGCGGCAGCATCGGCGCCGTCGCCGCCGCCCCCGGAGGCAGCGAAACCGCGCACCGCATCATCGCCGAGTGCGCCGCTATCTCCGCCGCCAATGGCTATCCGCAACCGCAAGCCTATCTCACAGTCGTCAACGAGCGCCTCACCAAACCCGGCTCGCCGCTCACCGCCTCCATGTATCGCGACCTCAGCAAAGGCGCCCCGGTCGAAGCCGACCACATCCTCGGCGACCTGATCGCCCGCGGCGCAGCCCACGACATCGTTGCACCGCTATTGCAAGCCGCTTACGCCCAACTCAGCGTCTACTCCAACTCACTGACCGAAAAATAACTGCCATGCCCGCCAAGCCACAGAAGCACACCGACTACTCCGGCACACCGCTTCCAAAGAAGCTAGGCATCGTCTCAGCCTCCACGCCCGCACCCGCAGAGATCGCCCTCCTGGCAGCACCCGAAGGCTTCCAACAAACCCTCGGCGATCTCCCCAGCAACATCACCTTCACCACCCGTCTAACGCCCCGCACCACGCTGGCCCTCTGCTTCGTTCGCTCCGTGCGGGACCTCGCCGCCACCATCGAAATCTTCACCACGCAACTCCCCAAAACCGCCTCCGCCTGGGTCATCCACCCCAAAGCCGCTCACAAACCCGGCTTCAACCAGAACGACGTCCGTGACGCCGCGCTCCCACACGGCCTCGTCGACTACAAAGTCTGCTCAGTCAACGACGACTGGTCCGGCCTGAAGTTCGCCTGGCGCAAGACATAGTACGGTTCCGGCATAATCAAAGTATGCCTTCGTTGTGGACACCGTCAGACTGGCCTGCGCGCCTCGCCGAACTCGAAGCCCGAACGGGCGAAGAAAAACAAGCCCCGCTCCGCCGCGACATTCGCTCGCTCGGCATCCTCCTCGGCCAGGTCCTCCGCGAACAAGCCGGCGACGACCTCTTCGACACCGTCGAAGCCCTCCGCCGCAACGCCATCTCCCTCCGCGAAGCCGAGGCCGAAGACAACAACGCCGCCGCCGTCCAGCACCTCGACGAAGCCCAGGCCCTTACCCACAAAGCCGCCGCCGACCCAACCTTCGCCTACCGCCTCGCCCGCGCCTTCGCCTCATACTTCGAACTCATCAACCTCGCCGAAACCAACCACCGCAAGCGTCGCCGCCGCTCGTCCCTGCTCGACGCCAACGCCACACCACAGCGCGGCTCGCTCCGCGGCACCCTCCGCCGCCTCAACGCCGCCGGCTTCGACCGCCCCGCCGCGCTCCGCCTGCTCGCGCAGGTCTGCATCACCCCAGTCTTCACCGCGCATCCCACTGAAGTCGCCCGCCGCAGCGTAATGTTCAAGCGCCGCCGCATCTCCGACCTCCTCGAAAAGCTCGACGCCATCCCACTCCCACCCACTGAACTCGAAGCCCTCGAAAGCGCCCTGCTAGCCGAAATCACCGCCCTCTGGCAGACCGATGACGTCCGCCACGCGCGCCCCACCGTCCGCGACGAAGTCCGCATGGCCCTCGACTACTACGACGCCTCCATCTTCGAGACCATCCCCGTCCTCTACAACGAGATCGCCGCCGCCTTCGACGCCGAATACCCCTCGACCACCCCCACCACCAATCTCCCGCTCGTCGTCAACTTCGGCTCCTGGATCGGCGGCGACCGCGACGGCAACCCCTTCGTGACCGCCGAAACCACCGCCGACTCGCTCGCCATGTCGCGCCAGCTCCTGCTCGACCGCTACCTCGCGCAACTCGCCATCATCTTCGACCAGCTCGCCTCCTCCACCAACCAGGCTCCAATCTCCGAGGCTCTCCACTTCCGCCTCGAAGACTACCTCGAGGAGCTCCGCACCTCCGGTCACACGCTGCTTGATAACCACTTCCCCCGCGAAGCCTCGCGCCTCATGATCGCCTGCATCACGCTGCGTCTCGGCGGCGCACCCGCTCCCACAGTCCTGCGCAACCTCGCTCTCAGCCCGCAGTCCAGGCTCTCCAACTACAACACCGCCGCCGAACTCCTAGACGACCTAACCCTCCTCCGCGACTCCCTCGCCGCCAACCGCGGCATCCGCCTCGCGCAGGTCTTCGTCGATCCCCTACTCCTCGAAGTCCGCACCTTCGGCCTGCATCTCCAAACCCTCGACATTCGCCAGCACGCCCTAGTCCACGAGGCCGCCGTCGAAGAGCTAACCGCCTGGCACGCCTCCGGCGCCATGAATCTCCCCGCGCCACTCACCACGCAGACCGCCGAGGTCCTCGCCACCTTCCGCGGCATCGCCGAGATCAAGAAGCGCACCCCCGAAGCCATCACCACCTACGTCATCTCCGGTGCCAGCTCCGCGCAGGACGCCCTCCGCGTCCTCTGGCTCGCCCGCCTCGGCAACGTCCACGTCGAAGGCGACCCCACTCGCAACGACCCTGGCCTCCAACCCGTCCCGCTCTTCGAGTCCATCGAAGACCTCCGCAACGCCCCCGCCATCTGCCGCGAGCTCTGGTCCTCCGAAGCCTACAAGCCACTTCTCGCCGCCTGGAACGGCCGCCAGGAAGTCATGCTCGGCTACTCCGACTCCAACAAGGACGGCGGCATGATCGCCAGCACCTGGGAGATATGGAAGGCCCATCGCGCCCTCCACGAGGTCGCCCGCGAGTGCGGCGTCACCCTCCGCCTCTTCCACGGCCGCGGAGGCACCGTCGGCCGCGGCGGCGGCCCCACCCACCGCGCCATCTACGCCCAACCACTCGACAGCTTCACCGGCGAGCTACGCATCACCGAGCAGGGCGAGGTCCTCAACTGGAAGTACTCCGACGTCGTTCTGGCCGAGCGCAACCTCGAGCTCATGATCGCCGCCTCACTCGACGCCATCTCCCGCCCCGACCTCATCTCCAACGGCAGCGGCAACCCACATCTCACCGGCGCAATCCTCCCCGCGTGGGAGTCCGCCCTCGACGAGCTCTGCGCCTCATCCTTCGCCTTCTACACGCAACACATCGTCGAAAACCCCGAGATCTTCACCTACTTCGAACAGGCCACCCCCGTAGCCGAACTCGAACACGCCCGCATCGGCAGCCGTCCAGCCAAGCGCGCCGACGCCAGCGCCACAAAAAAGCGCAGCATGGCCGACCTCCGCGCCATCCCCTGGGTCTTCGGCTGGATGCAGTCCCGCCACGTCGTCCCCGCCTACTTCGGCGTAGGCCACGCGCTGGAGTCCTTCATCGCCACACACCCCGACGGACTTCCACTTCTACAGGAGATGGTCCGCAGCTTCCCACTCTTTCTCGACATGATCCGCAACGTCGAGATCGCGCTCGCCAAGGCCGACTTCGGCATCGCCCGACTCTACGCCTCGCTCGTCAAAGATCCCGCCCTCCGCGACCGCGTCTTCACCATCCTCGAATCCGAGTTTGACCGCACCCGCCGGATGGTCCTCGCCATCACCGAGCAGTCCGACATCCTCGAGCGCAACCCCGTCCTCGCCAACTCCATCCGCCTGCGCAACCCCTACGTCGACCCCATGAGCCTGCTCCAGGTCGAACTCCTCCGCCGCAAGCGCAGCGGCGAAAACTCCGAAGAGCTAGACCGCGCCATCACCGCCACCATCAATGGCATCAGCGCCGGCCTAAGAAACACAGGCTGAGCTCCGCAACACCGGCGAATCTCAGAGCAAAAGAAAAGGTGCCGATTGCAATCGATGAGCGCCGTTGCTTTTATTCACTATTCACCGCACTCCTACTTCAGCACGCTGTCATAAGCGCTCATCGTCCCCACCCCGATAAAATACGTCCCGCTCAAATGGCCGACGGCGCTCCGCGCGAACGGAAGAGCTTCCTTGGCTTCTTCCGGCGTCATGTCCTTGGTATGGTTCGCGAGTATCGGCAAAAGCTCCAGATAGTCGTTCGCCGTTTGCTCTTCCATCGCCTGCAGCAGGTCCTGCTCCTTGTACGCCTGCGAAAACTCCTCCACCTCGCTGTAGTCCATGTAGCTCAACACCCCGGTCGAGTTCGCCGTTCGCCATGCCGAGTCCTGCATCGACCCCTCGCTAAATTGCAGTTCTTTTTCCTTCAAGGAAACGTCCGGCAGCTTCTGCCCCGCGCTCAAACGCTCCAGCACAGTCAGCGCCTTCGTCATACCGGCGATCTCCGCCTTCAACACCGGCGCATTGTTTTGTATCGTCGTACGGTTTTCCCGGATCTCCTGCCGGATCTGCGCCTCGGCTTCTTTCCGTTGGTTATGATGATTGATCGCCTCAACTGTCTGCTCCAGCCCCAACGCGATCAGCAACCCCACGGTTATCGTCAGCAGATGAAGGAAAAAATCTCTTACTCCATGAATCCCATGTTCCGGCGGATGAACATCCAGCATCGCAGACCTCTCCATAGCTTTACTTTGGCATAGACTACCAAGTTCCCCCACACGGACAACAGGCACATACAACAGATAACGCCACGCGGTACACTTTCCGGCATGTTCCGCAAGCTGCTTCCACTCGCTATCCTCGCCGCCGTCATCGCCGCGCCTTTCACTTTCGCGACGCTCGCGATCAAAGCCCAGCAGCCTCCCATCCCCCTCCAATCCCACCAGGTCAACCCCGATGGCTCCGTCACCTTCCGTTATATGGCGCCCGCCGCTACCAAGGTCCTCGTCAACTCCGACGCCTTCCTCACCTCGCAACCCATGACCAAAGGCGACGACGGAACCTGGACCCTCACCACCACCCCGCTAACGCCTCAGTACTACTCCTACTCCTTCACCGAAGACGGCATCACCAAACTCGATCCCTTCAACCCCATCACCGTCCAGAACTCCGACTCCCTCCCCGCCGTCTACTACCTCGGTTCCAAAGTCCTCGTCCCCTCTACTCCACCCGCACCCTGGGAACCCACCGACGTCCCCCACGGCAACGTCGATCACCACTTCTACACCACCAAAATCGTCAAAGGCCTCACGCGCAACCAAAGCTCCTACGTCGTCTACACGCCGCCCGGCTACGACGCTCACCGCAAAGGCGGCTATCCCGTCCTCTATCTCCTCCACGGCTGGTCCGACGTAGAGACCGGCTGGACCAACGACGGCCACGCCAACTTCATCCTCGACTCCCTCATCGCCGCCGGCAAAGCCGTCCCCATGATCGTCGTCATGCCCCTCGGCTACGGCGACGAAGACTTCGCCCGCCATCCCATCTCCATCTGGGGCAACAAGGCCCTCGTCGCCTCCAACCTCGACCTCTTCACCCAGACCTTCGAGACCGAAGTCTTCCCCACCGTCGAGCACGAGTACAACATCGCCAAAGGTCGTGAAAACCACGCCATCGCCGGTCTCTCCATGGGCGGCCTCGAAGCCCTCACCATCGGCCTCAATCACACCGACCAGTTCTCCTGGGTCGCCGGCATGAGCGCGGCACTCGTCGGCGGCACAACCGACGAGCGCATCCCCAACATGACCCCCGAAGCCGTCAAAAAGGCCGACCTCCGCCTCCTCTGGGTAGCCTGCGGCGTCTCAGACGGCCTCATCACCCCAAACCGCAACTTCGTAGCCTGGGCCAAAGCCAAAGGCCTACCCGTAACCGCCGTAGAAACCCCCGGCCGCCACACCTTCGTAGTCTGGCGCGACAACCTCGTCCACCTCGTCCCCCTACTCTTCCAACCCAAGTAACCCCTCACAGTAAAAGGCACCCGCAACAACATGGGTGCCTTTCACTGTCTACCCTCTACTGTCTGCCCCTAAGATCCCGGCTGCACATAAGGCACCTGCCCCAGATACTTACGCTCCCGCCCCCGCGGATCATCCTCCACCCTCGTCGTCTCATCAAAGATCATCGTAGGCCGCGACTTCAAATCAAACGCCGGCCACTTCGGCACCATCGCATTGTTCGGATTCCCCGTCCGCGCAAACGCAATATAAGTCTCACTCACAACATCCGCCATCTTCTGCGCCCGCACCTGGTCCTCCGCGCTCGCACCCACCATCCCCGACGATAATGCCACATTATCAAATGCCAGCGGAATATCCAGCGTATGCGGCGCACCCCACTTCCCCGCATCCACACCCGACTTCCAGTTCAGTTGATACACCCATGTATGCGGCTGCGCCTTCGCATCGGCGGCCCTTCGCTCAGCCTCAATCACCTCGCCTCGCCACGACCGCGAATCCGTAGTCACCGCAAAGAAAACATCACTAGCCGAGTAAGTAGGATTCCACTCCCGAAAGTTCTTAATCACCTCATCCACCGGAAGTGAAACCGTATCCGACTTCAAGAACGGCGCACCCTTCTCCAACGCCTCCGGCAGCGTCTCCCACGTCAGATCGAACAGCTTCGGCTGCCCGCCACCAATCAACACCCGCGTCTCATCATGCGTGTTTCCCAGCACCATCGGCACATCCGCCGAAAGCCTCGGATCGGTAGGCGTAAACGGATCAACTGGCAACGACCGTCCATCCGTCACCGGCCCAAAGTACCCACCCGCCCGCGTAGCCGCCTGAATCTCCTCCATCGTCTTCGCCCGCAGCTCAGCCGCAGCATCCACCGCACTCATCCCATCCAAACCAAGCGACTTTAAAACTTTGTTGGCTCGCTCCGTTGCATGGGCCTTCTGCACTCCCACCACCTGCTGCCCACTCATCGAAAGCACCCGATGAAACAATCCCTTCGCCGGCGGTTGCGCCATCAATGTCGCGCACTTCGCCCCACCACCACTCTGCCCAAAGATCATCACCCGCGACGCATCGCCGCCAAACTCCGCAATATTCTCCCGCACCCACTCCAGCGCTAGCACCAAATCCAACTGCCCCGCATTCCCCGAATCCTCAAATCTTTGCCCCGGCAGAGCCTCCGCCAGATACATATACCCAAACGAATTCAGCCGGTGATTCACCGTCACCACAACCACATCGCCCCGCTTCGCCAGTCGAGTCCCGTCATACAACGCCGCATTCGCCGTCCCATTCGCAAACGCCCCACCGTGTATGTAAAACATCACCGGTCGCTTCTTCCCATCCCGCAGCCCTGGCGTCCACAAATTCAAATGCAGGCAATCTTCACTCTGTACACCCTCATCCGGCGGCAGATGATACCCCGGCCGCATCGCCGCATCCTCCCGCGCCTTCGCACTCTCATACTCTGGCCTGGCACCCACCGTCTGCGGAGCCCGCGGCCCCCACTCCGTACACACCCGAACTTCCGTCCAACCCACCGGCCTCTTCGGTGCCGCAAAACGAGTCTTCGCCGTATCCATCCCATACGGAATCCCCTTGAAGCTATAGATCGACGCCGTACCACCCACATGCGTCTTGATACCCGCAACC
>Ga0302314_10020302_pt1 | contig 10991 bp, 9 predicted proteins | sample III_Palsa_N2_3_FD_200533 | JGI IMG/M metagenome (GOLD analysis project Ga0302314, IMG submission 200533) | Peat permafrost microbial communities from Stordalen Mire near Abisko, Sweden - III_Palsa_N2_3 | ecosystem: Environmental > Terrestrial > Soil > Palsa > Peat permafrost | place: Sweden... | reverse complement strand
CGCAGCAGCGCCTCGAACGTCGCGATGATCGCGGAGCATTCGCGCTCGGCGGCAAGGCGCATGACCGCGAAGCCCGCCGGATCGGGGGCGTCGCGCGCCAGCAGCGCGCGCAGCCGGGTCAGCGGCGTGCGGAGGTCGTGCGCGAGATGACTGGCGAAGTGGCGCTGGCCCTCGACCATCTCCTCCATCCGCGCAATCATGCGATTGAAGCTTTCGGCCTGCGCGGAGAAGATTTCCTCCATGCCGGCGATCGGGATGCGTCGCGACAGATCCCCGGCGGCGATCGCATCGGCGGTCGCTCGGGTCACCGCCAGCCGCACCGCGATCATCCGCGCCATAGCCCGGCTCGCCAATATGCCCATCACCGCCCCGGACAGGGCCAGGCACAGCACCAGCGCGGGCAGCATGTCGCGGACGACTTCCCCCATCTCGTCATGATGGAGGACGCTGAGATGCGATCCGTCCGGCAGGCGGATCGTGTAGATGCGGCCATCCTTGGGTTTGGAATCGCCGTCGCGATAGCGCAGCGAGACGATGCCGTCGGGCTGCAACGGCAGGGAAACCCGGCCTACGATACGGTTGCCGGCGGCATCGTACAGCAAGGCGATCTTCATCGAGGTCGAGCGGGTGGCGGCGCGTCGGATCATCCGGTCGGCGACCGAGGCATGATCCTGCGGCGCCCCGGCGGGCATCAGCCTGCCCATCTCCTTGTGCAGCGAGGCGTTGAGCTCGCGCGAGAACTGGAGACTGGTCAACCCCAGCACGATCGCGGCCGCGATGCCCATGCCCAGCGCCACCGCGCAGGCGCCGCGTCACAGGCACTGGTCACCGAGCAGCACATAGCCTTCGCCGCGCCGGGTGACGATCGGGTCGCAGCCCAGATCGAGCAACCGCCGCCGCAATCGCGAGATGTTGCTATCGACCAGATTGGTCACCGGCTGGAAGGAATAGCTCCACACGCCTTCGAGCAGCATCGCCCGGGTCACCAGCCGATCGGCATGGCGCATCAGGAACAGCAGCAGCGAGAATTCGATGCGGTTGAGATGCCCGGAGCGCGCACCGAAACGGACCTTGTGATTGGCGCCGTCGAGACGGAGCTGGCCGATCGACAGGCTGATCACGTCGCTGTGCGCCTGCGCCCCGCGCCGGACGAGCGCGGTCAGTCGCGCATTGAGCTCGCCGATGTCGTAGGGCTTGGCGAGATAATCGTCGGCGCCGGCGTTGAGGCCTTCGACCTTGTCCCTGGAACTGCCCAAGGCCGACAGCATCAGCACCGGCGGCACGGGGCCCTGCGCGCGCAGATGTTCGAGCAGACCGGTGCCGGTGAGATCGGGCAGCATCCGGTCGAGGATGATCGCATCGAAGTCACCTTGCGCGAAGGCGCCGATCGCCCCGGCCGCGGTGGGGCAGTGCACGCAATGATGCCCCAGCGCGCCGAGACTTCTGGTTAGTTCCTGCGCGATCAGCGGGTCATCTTCTACGAGCAGCAATTGCACTAACAGCGATCCTCGGGCGATCCATCGCAAAAGATCGCCAGTAGCGCCGGGATGTGACGCTTTTGTAGAAGCCGCCTGCCGTCAGCATATCGCCGATATGGCTATCCGCGACGGTATCCGGGCGAACTCAGCTGATCGACCGTAAATTGACGTCCTCACGGCGACGCTCCAAACAGCAAAAGGCCCACCGGAGAATCCGATATGCTTGCGCTTCTATGGTCTCTCCTGCTCGCGCCTGTGCCGGCGGTCACGCCGTTCGACCCCGCAGCCCACGCACCGGTCCTGACCGCCCACGCCGAAGGCGCGCAGATTTACGAGTGCAAGGCCGGTGCGGATGGCTCTACCAAATGGGTCTTCCGCGAGCCGATCGCCTCGCTGTTCGTCGATGGCCGGACGGTAGGCCGCCATTATGCCGGGCCGCATTGGGCGCTGGACGATGGCAGTATCGTCCAGGGCAAGGTCGTGGCAACAGCGCCCGGTGCTACGGCGATGGACATCGCCCAACTCAAGCTCGTGCTAATCGCCAATCAGCGGATCGGTGCGCTCAACCAGGCAACGCTTGTGTACCGGGTGCATACGCATGGCGGCGCGCTGGAGGGGGCGTGCACGGTCGTAGGCGGCCTCCGGTCGATCGCCTATTCGGCAGATTATATCTTCGAGAAATAGGAGCAGGACGACAATGCCCGGCAATCTTAAATCGGCCCGGCGCGATCGGGCAAGGGCATAGCCGGCCCCTCCAGATAGCTCCCCACGATGAGGCCGATCAAACCCGACGCCAACACCGGTGTCAGCCATCGATCGCATCGACGGCCACCGCGAAGCCTAGGGAGTCGAGCCGAACTGCCGCGTTCTGCCGATAAGTGACAAGGCCGCGTCGTGCCTGCTGGATCTCGCCGCCAACTTGAGCATGATCCATATCGCCAGCGGCCGACACTGGCACGCATTCGTCGACGCGGCTAGCGATCGCGCCGCAGTTCCCGGAAGCGCCAGCGTCCGTTGTACGAGAGTTCGAGCGTGCTCAGAGGCGCGATATCGATGGCCAAGGTCGCGGCGACGGGGAGGGCCAGTGCGTGCGCGATCGCGGCGCGCATCACCGCCACATGGCTGATGACGAGCCAATGTCGGCTCCCTGCCGCGCGCAAATCCAGCCAGGCTCCCACGCGGTCCGCGAGTTCGGCCATGCGTTCGCCGCCCGGAGACGCGCTTGCCGGATCGGCCAGCCATGCCCGAAGTCGAGCCTCGCCCGAGGCTTCGATCTCGCCGAATGTCCGTCCTGCCCAGTCGCCGAACGCCCTGTCGCTCAAGGCCGGTTCGATGCGGGCGTCGAGTCCGATCGTCGCGGCCGTCTCGATCGCAGCCCGGCTCGGACTGCTGACGACGCAATCCGGGCGCGGCCCTTGCAGGCGGTACGCCGCCGCCTTGCGGGCGCCGCCATCGTCGAGCGGTTCGCCGGGCGTCGGGAACGCCGCGGTCCGGCTCGATGCGGTCGCGGCCGCGCACAGGAACGATATGCCGGTCACCATCGGCTGGCCCCCAAGATTGACCTGCTATGCGGTTCGATCGTAAGCACGGGCAAGCGAACCCTCGTGGAGAAGCCGGCGCAAATCCGGCGCGGTCGCGCCACTGTTATCGGCGGGTTGAACAGCCGTCGAGAGTCAGACCTCCGCAAGGGCATGACCACTCATCCGGGACGCGCTATCCCGCACGGAGGCTATGACATGGCAACGACTGCCCCGATTTTCGACGATCGCCTCAACCCCGCCGTCGGCATGCCCGCAATCCCCGTGCGTGACATCGCGCCATGGGCAATCCTCGGCTTGTTGCTCGCGATGATCTTCCTGTATTTCGTCAGCACCGAGCAGGGCGCTGTGTCGTTGTTCAAGGGCACGTCGGTCCACGAATTCGTGCATGACGGACGCCATCTGCTCGGCTTTCCCTGCCACTGAGACGGCGGCATGACCGGGAAACTGCTCTGGCGGGGAATGCTGGCGGGCATTCTCGCCGCGCTGCTCGCCACTCTTTTCGCTCGCGTCTATGCCGAGCCGCAGGTCGATCGCGCCATCGCGTTCGAGGCTTCGCATGAGGCCCATATGGCCGGTCACCACCATGAGGCCGACAACCATGGTGACGACGAGGCGGAGGCACCGGTCAGCAGGGCCACGCAGAAGAGCATCGGCCTGGCGACCGCGGTGGTGCTCTACGGCGCTGCCGTCGGGGGGATCTTCTCGCTGATCTTCGCCTATTGCTACGGCCGTATCGGCCGGATCGGGCCCCGCACGCTGGCCGTGCTGATCGCCGCGCTCGGTTTCCTCGTCATCGTGATCGTACCGGGCCTGAAATATCCGCCCAACCCGCCCGCGGTCGGGCAGCCCGACACGATCCAGATGCGGACCGCCGCCTATTTCGCGATGATCCTGGCGTCGATCGTCGCGCTGTTCCTCGCGTCGCGGATACGCGCGATGACGATCCAAACGCTCGGCGCGTTCGACGCGCTGCTGGCGGGGCTGGCCGCCTATGTCGTGGTGATCGCGATCGCGCAGTTCGGCCTGCCCGCGATCGACGAAGTGCCGTCCGACTTTCCGGCGACGATCCTGTGGCATTTCCGCGTCGCGTCGATCGGGATGCAGCTGATCTTGTGGACGACGCTTGGCCTGGCGTTCGGCTGGATGGCCGAGCGCTGCCTGTCGAGCGCCGGCCCCCGACGCTGATTGCCGACGGGGGAGGGACGCCGGCCACGGTCGACGCGCTCGATATCGGCCTTGCGGCGCGGCGGATGGCCCGGGGGTCAGTACGGTCTCGCGCAAGACGCCATTTGCGTTCGGTTTGCCGGCGTGGGATTTCGGGGACGAGAATAGCACGCGCGCCCCAACGGAGCGTCGTCTGCAGCGGGGAGGGGGCCACATGCCGATCATCGACGCGGATCGAACCGAGATGCTCGCGATGCGGGTTCATGCGTTCGGCGGCCCCGAGGCGATCGTCGCCGAACATGTCGCCATCCCCGTCCCGGGCGAAGGCGAGGTACTCGTCGCGGTCGCGGCGGCCGGCGTCGGGCCGTGGGACGGCTGGATCCGCGCCGGCCGAAGCGTGCTTCCCCAGCCGCTGCCGCTGACGCTTGGATCCGATGTCGCCGGCAAGGTCGCCGCTATCGGTCCGGGTGTGCAGGGCTTCGCTATCGGCGCGGCCGTCTACGGCACGACGAACCCGCGCTTCACTGATGGCTATGCCGAGTTTGCGATCTGCAAGGCGGCGATGATCGCACCCAAGCCGGTGGCCTTGAGCTTTATCGAGGCCGCGTCGGTGCCGGTGATCGCGGTCACCGCCTGGCAGATGCTCTTCGAGCATGCCGGATTGAAGGCCGGGCAAAGCGTTCTCGTTCACGGCGCGGCCGGCAATGTCGGGCGCTACGCCGTGCAGCTCGCGCGTGCGGCCGGGCTGCGCGTGCTCGGATCGGCCGGCCCGCGCGATGCGGATGCCGTGCGGTCGCTGGGGGCGCACGGCATCGTCGGTCGCGATCTCGCGAGCGATGAACGGGTCGACACGGCGCTCGATCTGGTCGGCGGCGATACGCAACCGCGTCTGTTCGATTTGCTACGCCCCGGCGGTTCTTTGATCTCCGCCGTTTCCGAACCGGATGCGACCCTGGCGGCGAGCCGTTCGATACGCTCGAAATTCATGCTGGTGGACGTCAAGATGGAAGTGTTGAAACAGCTCGCCGATCGCTTCGACGCGGGCGAATTGCGCACGTTCGTCGGTTCGGTCATGCCGTTGCCGGACGCAATCGTGGCGCACCGGATGCTCGACGGGCTCGTGCCGCTGACACAGGGCAAGATCGTACTGGCAGTTGGTGAACCGACGTGAGCGGTCCGCTCGTCGGCATTGCGGCACTCGCCTTCTGGCAAGCCGAAAACGCACGCCGGGAATAGCGGACCGTGATGATGTCCTAGATGGTCGGGGAGACAGGATTCGAACCTGCGACCCTCTGGTCCCAAACCAGATGCGCTACCAGGCTGCGCCACTCCCCGACGGGGTCGCCTTATCGCGCTTCGACTACCGATGGCAACGGCCTAGCCCAAGAAAGCCTACGCAAAAACGACAGACGGCAAAACGGGCGCCCCCTGCGAAGGGGACGCCCGTCCTGATCGGTCCGCCGGTCGCGCAAGGCGATCGGCGAAGCGCGATTACTTGGCTGCGTTATCGATCGCATCGGCCTTGTTCGACGCGTCAGCCTTGACGGCATCGGCCGAGTTGTGCGCGGCGTCCGACGCGTTGTCGAGCGAGTTGGCGGTCGCCGAGTTCGACGCGTTGTCGGCAGCGGCCGAGAGCTGGTCGCCCTGGTTGTCGAGAGCGGCAGCGGCGTTGTCACCGGCGTTGTCGACGGCGGCAGCCTGGTCCGTCTTGTGGCAGGCAGCGACGGACATGAGACCGGCGGCGGCGAGGACGAAAGCAAGCTTCTTCATTCGGGCGCTCCTAGATGTCTTATAGACAAACAATTTCGCGGGCCCGGCATCGCCGTCCCCGGACTGACGGCATAGCGCGCTCGGGGCACGGGTCAACGGCAAAATTGGCTGGACTTGTCGAGGACGGAGCATATCTTCGCGTCTGCGAAAGGCGGCGGCAACTTTTGCGCTGGCCCGAGCATTGGATCCTTGACGGTTTTTAGCGTCCGCCGAGGCTGCCGATTGGCTCCGCCGCACGCTTGTTTGGACGACAGAATATGGCAATTGGAAGCGTCGTCAAACTGGATCGGGTCGCGCTCATCGGCAACAGCCCGCCACGGCTATGCGGCATCGCAACATTCACGCAGGACGTTCGCAAGGGCCTCGTCGCGGCCTTTCCCGATCTCGCGGTCGATATGTATGCGATGAACGACCGCGGCGCGCGGTACGACTATCCGAGCGAGGTGGTCTGCTCGATCGACCAGGACAATCTCGCGGACTACACGCGCGCCGCGCAGCAGATCAACGCGAGCGGTGCCGACGTCGTCTGCGTCCAGCACGAATATGGCATTTTTGGCGGCGCAGCGGGCGTGCATCTGCTCAAGCTGCTCGACCGCGTGACCGCCCCCGTCGTCGTGTCGCTCCACACCGTGCTCGAACAGCCCAACCCCGAGCAGCGGACCGTGATCGAGGCGCTCGTCCGGCGCGCGTCGAAGCTGATCGTGATGGCGGAGAAGGGACGTCGCATCCTGCGCGAGGTCCATGGCGTCGCCGACGATCGGATCGCCGTGGTGCCGCACGGCGCGCCCGACCGACCGCCGGCACCCGCGGACGATTTCAAGCACCGCTTTGGCTTCGCGGGGCGTCGCGTGCTGCTGACGTTCGGGCTGCTCTCCCCCAACAAGGGGATCGACACGATGATCCGCGCGATGCCCGCGATCGTCGCGCGGCATCCCGATGCGCTGTACGTCGTGCTCGGCGCGACGCACCCGCATCTCGTCGCGCACGAGGGCGAGGCCTATCGCGAGGGGCTCATAAGGCTCGCTGACGAGCTCGGCCTCGGCGATCACGTCCGCTTCATCGATAGCTATGTCGAGAAGGAAGAGCTGATCGACCATATCGCTGCGACCGACATCTATGTGACGCCCTATCTCAACGAGGCGCAGATCACGAGCGGCACGCTCAGCTACGCGGTCGCGATGGGCAAGCCTGTGGTGTCGACGCCTTATTGGCACGCGGTCGAGTTGCTCGCCGACGGCGTCGGGATCATCGTTCCTTTTGGCGACAGCGCCGCGTTCGCGGACCGGATCTGCGCGCTGCTCGACGACCCCGTCGCGCTCGCCGAGATGGGTCGCAAGGCGTGGGCGATCGGCCGCACGATGACGTGGCCGGCGCTCGCACGCTCCTATGTCTCGATCTTCGAGGAGGCGATCCGGACGAAGCCGGCGCGCTTGTTTCGCGGCGGCGGGCGCAAGCCCGAACCCGTCCGTCCCCGGCTCGACGCCGTTGAGCGGCTGAGCGACGGGTGCGGGATCATCCAGCATTCGATCTTCTCGGTGCCCGATCGTTCGCACGGCTATTGCGTCGACGACAATTGCCGCGCGCTGATGCTAATGCACCGCATCGGCCAGCCCGACGCCACCCGCGCCGACGAACTGGCGACGATCTATGCTGCCTTCGTCCAGCACGCCTGGAACGGCGCGCAGGGGCGGTTCCGCAACTTCATGGCGTTCGATCGCGGCTGGCTCGAGGAACGAGGGTCCGAAGACAGTTTCGGGCGTACGCTGTGGTCGCTGGGCGACACCGCGGCGCATGCGCGATCGCACGACCTTCGCATCTGGGCTTCCCACCTGTTTGATCAGGTCGCGCCGCATGCACGCACGTTAGCGAGCCCGCGGACCTGGGCGTTTTCAATCCTCGCCGCCGACGCGATGCTCGACGCGCATCCCGGGCACGAACTGGCGACGACGTTGCTGCGCGATTGCGGCGAGCGGCTCCAGGCGGAACTCGTCAAGACGCGTCGTCCGGGATGGGACTGGTACGAGGAGGTTCTGGCCTACGACAATGCGCGGCTGCCCGAGGCGTTGATGCGCGCCGGCCGCAGGCTGGGCAGCGAGACGATGCGCGCAGACGGGCTCGCGACGATGGCGTGGCTCGATACGCTCCAGACCAACGAGGACGGCCAGTTCCGCGCGATCGGCACCGACAGCTTCTGGCGCGTGCGCGAGCAGCCGCTCCCGTTCGACCAGCAGCCCGTCGAGGGCTGGGCGACGATCGACGCGGCGCGCGTCGCCTATGATCTCACCAGTGACGAGCGCTGGATCGCGAGCGCGGAACGCGCCTTCGCCTGGTATGTCGGGAGCAACGATCTGGGCCTGCCGCTCGGCTCGGTGGCGGACGGCGGCTGCTTCGACGGGCTGATGAGCGACCGCGTCAATCTCAACCAGGGCGCGGAATCGGTGCTGGCATTCCAATTTGCCTGTTGCGCTCTGATCGAAATGTCTGAAAAGGCCGATCGGAACGGGTCTTTAAGGAAAGCTGGCTCCGTCGCCTCCTGAGCGGAGACGACATGCCGGGTGGGAGGCAGCTTGCTCGATCTCGTGATACATTGGCCTTTGCGGTTGCAGGCGGACGCCTCGCGCGTCGTCGTGCGGCCGTTTCATATCCCCATCGAATCGAAGAACGGACAGAAGAGCCGGCCGCGGCGCATCGTCGAGGGCGTGCTGGAAATGGACGAGGCGGCGGCACAGCGCGAGCTGACCGCGGTGCTCAAGGATTTCGAGGCGCGCCACTGGCAGACGCGCAGCGTGTTCCGCACGCGCTACCGCGAGATTTCGCGCGGGCTGTCGCTCGATGACGGCGCGATCTCGGAGGTCAAGCAGCAGCTGATCGGCGCGTTCTTCTGCCACGAATATAGCTACGCGGCCGCCGCGATCATGAATCCGTCGATCGTCCGCCACCCCGATCAGTCAGGCCTGTCGGAAGGCTCGTCGCGGATCGTGATGTCGCTGCGCACGGTGGGCGAGGGGCATATCAGCTCGATCGCGTTCCGCGAGGGCATCCTGTCGCCCGGCGCGCGGTTCGAGCTCGCGCCCGAGCCGCCCTTTGCCACAGCCGCCGACAGCGCGCGCGAATTGCCCAGCGGCGCGATCGAGGTGCATCGCAACCGCGATTCGACGCTGAGCGGCACCGTCATCTTCCCGATGACCGCGGCGCAGTCCAAAGGGCTCGAGGATCTCCGCCTCGTCGAATTCGTCCATGACGACGGCAAGGTCGAATGGCTCGGCACCTACACCGCCTATAACGGCGAATCGATCCGCTCCGAGCTGATCCGGACGGACGACTTCCGCACCTTCGAGCTTGCGCCGATGAGCGGACCCGCCGCGCGCAACAAAGGTATGGCGCTGTTCCCGCGCAAGGTCGGCGGCTATTACACGATGGTCGGCCGACAGGACGGCGAAAATCTCTACCTGATCCGCTCGAAGTCGCTCACGCAATGGGCCGAGGGCGAGCTGCTGATGACGCCGAAATTCGCATGGGAGATGGTGCAGATCGGCAATTGCGGTTCGCCGATCGAGCTCGACGAGGGCTGGCTGCTGCTCACCCACGGCGTCGGCGCGATGCGCAAATATTCGGTGGGCGCGGTGCTGCTCGACAAGGACAATCCCGAGAAGGTGCTCAAGCGCACGCCGGTGCCGCTGATCTCCGCCGCTGCGGAGGATCGGGAGGGCTATGTGCCCAACGTCGTCTACACCTGCGGCGCGATCCGCCATGGCGAGTTGCTGTTCATGCCTTACGGCGTGGCGGACAGCGCGGTGGGCTTCGCCTTCGTGCCGATCAAGGAACTCGTCGCCTCGATGGTGTGAGGGGCAGCCAACCATATCCGTTCGGCCTAAGCGCAGTCGAAGGCTTTCCCGAGCGAAGTCGAGGGGCCCCCACCCGCGGCCGGTGGCTGCACTTCGACTTCGCTCAGTGCGAACGGGGAGGGGGCGGTCCATGACGCCGTCCCGCTTTGCAAACCCGCGCCCCATCGCTAGATAGGCGCCGACCTCCACCGACCTCAGACAAGCGAGCGACCCCATGGCCGTCCAGTATAGTTACGTCATGAAGGGGCTGACCAAGACCTTCCCCGGCGCCCCCAAGCCCGTGCTCAACAACATCAGCCTGCAGTTCCTGCCCGGCACCAAGATCGCGATCATCGGCGTCAACGGCACCGGCAAGTCGACTCTGATGAAGATCATGGGCGGGATGGACAGCGAATATTCGGGCGAGGCGTGGGCCGCCGAGGGCATCACCGTCGGCTATCTCGCGCAGGAGCCGCATCTCGATCCCGACAAGACCGTGATGGAGAACGTCAAGGACGGCGTGCGCCCGATCGCCGATCTCGTCGACCGGTTCAATGCGATCTCCGCCGAGATGGGCGAGCCCACCGACGACACCGATTTCGACAAGCTGCTCGAAGAAATGGGCGTGCTCCAGGAGAAGATCGACGCCGTCGACGGCTGGACGCTCGACAACCAGCTCGAGATCGCGATGGAGGCACTGCGCTGCCCGCCGGGCGACAGTTCGATCGACACGCTGTCGGGCGGCGAGCGCCGCCGCGTCGCGCTGACCAAGCTGCTGCTCGAAAAGCCCGACATCCTGCTGCTCGACGAGCCGACCAACCATCTCGACGCCGAAAGCGTCGCCTGGCTCGAACGCCATCTGATCGATTATGCGGGCAACGTCATCCTCGTCACCCACGATCGCTACTTCCTCGATAACGTCGTGACCTGGGTACTCGAGCTCGATCGCGGCAAATATTACACCTACAACACCAATTATTCCGGTTTCCTCGAGGCCAAGTCCAAGCGACTCGGCCAGGAGGAGCGCGAGGAGGACGGTCGCCAGAAGGCGATCAAGGACGAACTCGACTGGATCCGCCAGACCCCCAAGGCGCGCCAGACCAAGAGCAAGGCGCGTATCCGCGCGTTCGATGAACTGGTCGAGCGCCAGAACGAGCGCGGCCCCGGCAAGTCGCAGATCCTCATCCAGGTGCCCGAGCGGCTCGGCGGCAACG
>Ga0302314_10020299_pt1 | contig 10993 bp, 6 predicted proteins | sample III_Palsa_N2_3_FD_200533 | JGI IMG/M metagenome (GOLD analysis project Ga0302314, IMG submission 200533) | Peat permafrost microbial communities from Stordalen Mire near Abisko, Sweden - III_Palsa_N2_3 | ecosystem: Environmental > Terrestrial > Soil > Palsa > Peat permafrost | place: Sweden... | reverse complement strand
GGGGATCGATATCCAGCGCCAGAGCGTGACCGTGGTCGGCGTCGGCGACATGTCCGGCGACGTGTTCGGCAACGGCATGCTGCTCTCGAAATGCCTCAAGCTGCGTGCGGCGTTCGACCATCGCCACATCTTTCTCGACCCTGATCCCGACCCGCAGACCGCGTGGACGGAGCGCCGGCGACTATTCGGTCTGCCGAGCTCCTCCTGGGACAACTACGACCGCACGGTGATCTCGACAGGCGGTGGGGTCTGGTCGCGCACGCTCAAGTCGATCCCACTCTCCGAGGCGATCAAGGCGGTGCTCGATGTGAGGGTCGACGCCCTCTCGCCCAGCGAGCTGATCACCGCGATCCTCAAGAGTCGGACCGACCTTCTCTATCTGGGTGGCATCGGCACCTATGTGAAAGGCGGTCTCGAAGCCAACCTCGACGTGGGCGACAAAGCCAACGATGCCGTGCGCGTCAACGGCCGCGAACTGCGCTGCAAGGTGGTTGGCGAGGGGGCCAATCTGGGCTTCACCCAGGCCGGCCGCATCGAGTTCGCCCTGGGCGGCGGCCGCATCAACACCGACGCCATAGATAATTCCGCGGGCGTGGACACCTCCGACCACGAGGTGAACATCAAGATCCTCACCGGCATGGCCGAGCGCTCGGGCGCGCTGGCGCGCGCCGATCGCGACGCGCTGCTGGCCTCGATGACCAACGAGGTCGCTGACCATGTGCTCAAGCACAATTATGACCAGACCCTGGCGCTGTCGCTGCTGGAGGCCGACGGCGCGGCCGATCTCGAGCCGCAGGGTCGGTTCATGAACCGCCTCGAGAGCCTGGGGCGGCTCGACCGCGCGCTCGAGGGCCTCCCCGCAGCCCCCGCCATGACCGAGCGAGCGAAGACCGGCAAAGGGCTCACGCGGCCGGAGCTGTCGGTGCTGCTGGCCTACGGCAAGCTCGACCTGTTCGACGACATCATCGTCTCCATGGCCCCCGACGATCCCTGGTTCATGGGCCTGCTGGAGAGCTATTTCCCCGCGCCGCTGCGCCGGTTCGAAGACGAGATGAAGCGTCACCGCCTGCGCCGAGAGATCATCGCCACGGTGATCGATAACGATCTCGTTAATCTCTGCGGCCCGACGTTCCCCGGCCGGCTTCGGGTCGCGGCCGGCTGCGACACCGCCACTCTGGTGACCGCCTTCGAGGCGGCGCGCGAGATGCTGCGCTTTTCCGAAGCCTGGGCGCGCGTCGAGGGGTTGGACGGAGCGGCGCCGGCGGCGGGCCAGACGTCCCTCTACCGTGAACTGATCAACGTGCTGCGCGGAACGATCTACTGGCTCGCCCGCCGCGCGCCCAGGGAGGCGCGCGCCGGCGTCGGCGATCTGATCGTCACCTACCGTCCGGCCGTGGACGAGCTCAAGCGTCTGGTTCCTGCGGTGCTGTCGCCGTTTGAGCAGAAGGCAGCGGTGCGACGCGCGGCGGGGTGGATCAAGGCTGGCGCGCCCAAGGACGTGGCGCATTCGGTCGCTCTGATGCGGCCGTTGACCCTGGCGCCCGCGCTTGCCGAGCTGGCCGGCGGCGGGGACTGGGCGCTCGCGCCGACGGCGTTCGTCTACCACAAGGTGGGCGGCGCTTTCGGCTTCGACCGATTGAGAGCCGCCGCCGCCGGCGCCGGCAGCGTTGACGCCTACGAGCGCCTCGCAGTACGCCGCCTGATCGAGGACATGGTGGGCGAGCAATGCGCGCTCGCGGCCGCGATCATGGCGTCCGCCGGACAGCCCGCGGACCCGGAGCGTCCGGAACGCGCCGCCCACGCCGTCGCTGCCTGGAGCAACGGCCACGCCGAAGCTGTTCGGTCGGCCAAACGCACCGTGGAGGAGGTGGAGAAGGCCCCTGGAGCTCTCACCTTCGCCAAACTCACCATCGCCAACGCCGCCCTCAGGGAACTGGCGGGGGCGTGACGTTGCGTCGGTCCGGCGGTTCAATCCTCGCGCGTGGTCTGAACGGCATTGTGCGTGGCTAACTTAATGGCGGAACACCCGCACGCCGGTGAAGGCCATGGCCATCCCGGCCTCGTCGGCCGCGGCGATGACCTCGGCGTCGCGAATCGACCCTCCGGGTTGAATCACGCTTGTGGCCCCGGCCTCGATGGCCTGGATAAGGCCGTCGGCGAATGGAAAGAACGCGTCGGAGGCGCAGGCCGAGCCCTGGGCGAGGGACTTTGGCAGTCCGGCCGCCTGCGCCGCCTCGGCTGCGCGCAACGCGGCGATCCGCGCCGAGTCGCGCCGGTTCATCTGTCCGGCCCCGATGCCGGCGGTCTGGCCGTCCTTGGCGAACACGATAGCGTTGGACTTGACGTGTCGGGCCACGGTGAAGGCGAACAGCATGTCGCGCACCTCGGCGCCCGTCGGCGCGCGTCGGGTGACCACCTTCAGGTCAGCCGCCGTGATCCGCGCGGCGTCACGGCTCTGCACCAGGAAGCCGCCTGCCACCGACCGGAAGGTCTCTCCCGGCGCGGTGGGATCGGGCAGGGCGCCGGTGAGGAGCAGGCGCAGATTCCTCCGCGCCAAGAAAACCGAGATGGCTTCTTCGTCGGCTTCCGGTGCGATGACCACCTCGGTGAAGATATCCACCATGCGCCGGGCGGCCGCCGCGTCGAGGCGCCGGTTCACGGCCACGATGCCGCCAAAGGCCGACACGGGATCGCATTGGAGCGCGCGCAGATAGGCGTCCTCCAGCGTCTCGCCCAGGGCCACGCCGCAGGGATTGGCGTGCTTGATGATCGCCACCGCCGGTCCGTCGGCGGGATCGAACTCGGCGACCAGCTCGACCGCCGCGTCAGTGTCGCCGATGTTGTTGTAGCCCAGAGCCCTTCCCTGAAGCTGCCTCGCTGTGGCCACGCCTGGCCGGGGGTTGGGGAACACGTACAGGGCCGCGCTCTGGTGAGGATTTTCGCCGTAGCGCATCGCTGAAGCCAGGGCGCCGGTGATGGTCTTGCGCGCCGGCCAAGCTTCCGGCGCGCGGCTGGCGAACCAGGCGGCGATGGCGCTATCGTAGGCGGCGACCCGGGCGAAGGCGCGGGCGGCGAGCGCGCGGCGCAGCTCCAGCGACGTGGCCCCTGCGGCCTTCAGCGCCTCCAGCACCTCCACCACGTCCCCCGGCTCGGTGCAAACGGCCACATAGTCGTGGTTCTTGGCCGCCGAGCGGATCATCGCCGGGCCGCCGATGTCGATGTTCTCGACGCAGGCCGCGAAATCCGCGCCGGCGGCCACTGTGGCCTCGAACGGGTACAGGTTGACGTAAACCAGATCGATGCCGGCGATGCCGTGGCGCTCCATGGCGGCGGCGTGGTCTGGCGCGGCCCGCACGCCCAGTAAGGCGCCATGCACCGCAGGGTGCAGGGTCTTGACCCGGCCGTCCATCATCTCGGGAAAGCCGGTGATGTCGCCGACATCCTTCACCGGCAGGCCCGCCGCGGCGATCGCCGCGCGCGTGCCCCCGGTGGAGATGAGTTCGACCCTGAGATCGGCGAGCCCCGAGGCCAGGTCGGCGAGGCCGGTCTTGTCCGAGACCGAGATGAGCGCCCGGCGCACGGGCGCGAGGTCGGGGGCGGGTGGAAATGCCGGCGCGCTCATGGGCGGTCTCCTACGGCGAGTCGCGTCTGCCGTGTCAACGGGCCGGTTCAGGCGCCGCGCAGCGCCTGGATGTTGGCGGCGTAGCGATCTGGCCCGGCGTCGAACACCGCCGACCCCGCCACCAGAGCGGTGGCGCCGGCGTCCAGGCACAGGCGCGCGGTTTGCGGGTTCACGCCGCCGTCCACTTCGAGTTCGATGTCGCGCCCGCAAGCCTCGATCATCGCGCGCAGCCGCCGGATCTTGCCCAGCTGAGATGGAATGAAGCTCTGGCCGCCGAAACCGGGATTCACCGTCATCACCAGGATCACGTCGATCTCGTCCATCATCCACTCGATCACGTCGGGGGGTGTGGAGGGGTCGAAGACGACGCCCGCCTTGGCCCCCAGTTCGTGGATGCGTTTGACCGTGCGGTCTAGATGGGGTCCGGCCTCGGGGTGGACCAGGATGTGGTCGGCCCCGGCGTCGCGAAAGGCTTCCAAGTAGGGATCCACCGGCGCGATCATCAGATGCACGTCGAGCGGAATGGTCACGTGCGGACGCAGCGCCTTCACCACGCCCGGGCCAATGGTGATGTTGGGGACGAAGTGACCGTCCATCACGTCGACGTGCAGCCAGTCCGCTCCCGCCGCTTCCACGGCGCGCGCCTCCTCGCCCAGGCGCGCGAAATCGGCGGACAGGATCGAGGGCGAGATGATGGGCGCGCGATCGGTCATTCGACGAACCTAGGGACCGGGCCTGGGAAGGGGAAGCCCTTCGCGCTCGCGGCGCCTATCCGCGCTGGAATCGGGCAATGAAGAAACCGTCGAGGCCACCGGGTGCATGGTGCGGCAGAACCCGCAGCCAGCCCTCAGTGGCGAGACTGGCGGTCGGCGATCCGGAATCGCCGGCCGCCATGGGCGCAAGGCTGAAGTCGTTGTGATCCGAGAGGAAGGCGCGCGCCTGGCCCTCGCCTTCTTCCGGTTCCAGTGAGCAGACGCTGTAGACCAGCCGTCCGCCTGGGCGGACGCGCGCGGCCGCTGCGGCCAGGAGCGCGCGCTGAACCGCCGCCATGGCGGCGATGTCGCCGGGCCGAACATTCCAAAGAACATCGGGATGGCGGCGGAACGTGCCCGTGGCCGAGCAGGGCGCGTCGAGCAGGACGGCGTCGAACGCGCGCGGATCGGCCCAGGTGACCGCGTCGGCGGCGATCACTTCGGCGGCAAGACCCATCCGCGAGAGGCCGGTCGCAACCCGTCGAAGGCGGGAGGCGGAGCGATCGACCGCGGTTACGTTCGCGCCGTCGGCGGCGAGCTGGAAGGTCTTGCCGCCGGGCGCGGCGCAGAGATCGAGCACGATCTCGCCGGCCGCCGCGCCCAGCAGGCGCCCCGGCAGCGCGGCCGCTGCATCCTGCACCCACCAGCGTCCGGTGTCGTATCCCGGCCAGGCGGCGACATCGCCGCGCCGGCGGGTGCGCAGGGAACCGCCGGGCAACACCTCCGCCTCGAGCGCCGCCGCCAGAGCCTCATCGGGGTCGCCGCGCATCGTGAGGTCGGTGGCCGGCTCCTCGACGATCAGCGACGCGATGGCCCGCGCCTGCGCCTCGCCGTACGCGACCCGCCAGCGCGCAAACAGCCAATCGGGCGCGAAGGCGTCGGCGTCGGTCGAAGGCGGCCCCTCTCGCAGTTGTCCGCGCAGGACGGCGTTGACGAGGCCGCGCAGGCGCTCGGGCGCGAGCGCGACGGTGGTGTCGACGGCGGCAAACGCGGGCGTGTCCATGAAGAACGCCTGGCACAGGCCCAGGCGCAGGAGATCGCGGACTGGCGGCGGCGGCTCGCGCGCCAGGCGAGGGGCGAGGGCTCGGTCGATCGGGCCCAGATGGCGCAAGGTCGCCATCACCAGCGCCCGTGCGAACGCCCGATCCTGCAGCGGCAGCGCGCCCTGATTGCCAGCGCTCAGCGCCTCGTCCAGCCCTCCCCGCCCGCCGAGCGCCGCGCGCAGCATCCTCAGCGCGGCGGCTCTGGCCAGCAGGGCGGGGTCGGTTGCGGCGGTCACCGGCCAGCCGTGCGCGCTCGGCGCGGGAGCGGCAAGGGGTTCAGGCGCCGCGGGTTGCGCTTCAACCTCCTGCCCACGTGACCAGAAGTCTGCGATCAGAACTCTGTGCGCGAGCGCGCACGCGCCTATATCGGGACAATGTCGAAAATCTCCGTCCTTGATCTCGCGCCCATCGTCGAAGGGGGCGATGCATCGCTTTCGCTCCGCAACAGCCTGGATCTGGCCCGGCGCGCCGAGGATCTCGGCTACCACCGGTTCTGGATGGCCGAGCACCATAACATGCCCGGCATAGCCAGCGCGGCGACCGCCGTCGTGCTGGCCCACATCGGTGCGGGAACGCGAACCATCCGGATCGGCGCCGGCGGCGTGATGTTGCCCAACCACGCCCCGCTGATGGTGGCCGAGCAATTCGGCACGCTGGCCGCGCTGCACCCCGGCCGCGTCGATCTGGGCCTGGGGCGCGCGCCGGGAACCGATCAGCTGACCGCCCGGGCGCTGCGGCGCCATCTTTCGGGCGGGGCGGACAGCTTCCCGCAGGATGTGGTCGAGCTGATGCACTATTTCGAGCCGGCGAAGCCGGGCCAGGCGGTGCGCGCGGTGCCGGGGGCGGGCCTCGACGTCGAGGTGTGGATCCTTGGCTCCAGCACCTTCGGCGCTGAACTGGCGGCGATGCTGGGCCTACCGTACGCCTTCGCCTCGCATTTCGCGCCGGGGGACATGATGCGCGCCGCGGCCATCTATCGTGAGCGGTTCCAACCCTCCGAGCGTCTGGCGCGCCCGTATCTGATGCTGGGCCTCAACATCGTCGCGGCAGACACCGACGCCGAGGCGCGCCGCCTCTTCTCCTCCCTGCAGCAGGCGTTCGTCGCCCTGCGGTCGGGCCGGCCGGGGCCGCTGCCGCCGCCGGTGGATGAAATGGACAGCCGGCTCGATCCCATGGCGCGTGAAATGCTCGACCATGCCCTCTCCCAGGCCATCATCGGATCGCCTGAGAGGGTGAGGGCGGGGCTCGCCGAATTCATCGGCCGCACAGGCGCCGACGAGCTGATGATCACCGGCTCGGTGTTCGATCACGACGCCAGGGTCAGGTCGTTCGAGATCGCGGCCGAGGCGCACGCCGCTTTCAGCGGCGGTGCTGTCAGCGTTTGACCTTCGGCGCGGCTTGCGTCATGGGGCGGTCGCCAAGCCGGCGCCGGAACCCGATCCGGCCATCCGGGCTTCCTAGAAGCCCGTCAGGAAAGCCCGACACCCCTGATGATCTCGAGCAAGACAGCCCTCGCAGGGGTAGCCGTGGCCATTCTGGCGCACGGGGCCGTGCGGGCGCAACCCTGCGAAGGCGCGCCCACGGACACCAAGCTCCAGATTGTCGTGGAGGCCGTGCGCTCCAACCAGGGGCTGATGACGGCCACGCTCTACCCCGACGACATCAGCAAGTTCATCCCCAACAACGGCCCGCTCAAGGTCTGGCGCGTCGCGGCCGTCGCGCCCGTCACCCACATGTGCATCTGGCTGCAGAGCCCTGGAACCTACGCCCTTGCGGTCTATCACGACGAGAATTCCAACCATAAATGGGACCATCCGCTGCTCGGGCGCATCGAGGGGTTCGGCTTCTCCAACAATCCGCGCACGACCCTCGCCCCGCCGCCGCTCGACGCCGTGACCTTTGAGGCGTCCGCGGGCGAGACCACCGTGCACGTGAGGCTGCGCTATCCCTGATGACTTCGTCGCTTAGGCGGCGATGGCCCCGAACTGCAGCTTGGCCAGGCGGGCGTAAAGGCCCCCTCTGGCCATGAGTTCGCTGTGACAGCCCATCTCGACGACCCGTCCGGCATCCATCACGATGATGCGGTCGGCCTCCAGCACGGTGGCCAGGCGATGGGCGATGACCAGGGTGGTGCGGCCCTCCATCGCCTCGCTGAGCGCTTTCTGGACCAGCCGCTCGTTCTCGGCGTCGAGCGCGCTGGTGGCTTCGTCCAGCAACAGGATGGGCGAACGGCGCACCAGGGCGCGGGCGATGGCGATGCGCTGCCGCTGGCCGCCCGAGAGGGTCTTGGCCCGCTCGCCCATCAAGGTGTCGAACCCTTGCGGCAGGGCGTTGAGAAAGCCTTCTGCCTGGGCGGCCCTGGCGGCGGCGCGGATGTCGGTCTCGTCGGCCCCCGCGCGACCAAAGGCGATGTTCTCAGCGGCCGAGAACGAGAACAGCGGCGCGTCCTGCGCGACAAGCGCCACACGCTCCCGGGTCGCGCGCGGGTCGGCCGCCCTGAGGTCGACGCCGTCGATGCGCACGGCCCCGCTGTCTGGATCATAGAAGCGCAGTAAGAGCCGGAAGACTGTGCTCTTGCCCGCCCCGGATGGCCCGACCAGGGCGACACGCTCGCCCGGCCGCACGTGGAGCGAAAACCCGCTGAGCGCCGGACGGTCCGCGCGGCCCGGGTAAGCGAAATCGACCGCTTCGAACCTCACCTCGCCGCGCGGGGGATAGGGGAGCCGAATCGGTCGCGCCGGAGCGGCGACCCGAGGCGTCGCATCCAGCATGCCGGCGACGCGCTCGGCGGCCCCGGACGCCCTCTGGATCTGGCTCCATACCTCGGAGAGGTCACGAAGCGCCGTGGCGGCGACCATGGCCAGAATCAGCAGCTGGAGCAGGTTGCCGGGCGTCATAGACTTCTCGACGATGACGGCCAGGGCGCACTGGTAGAGGAGGATCAGCATGCCGGCGAAAATCAGCGTGATCATCAGGCCGCTCATCAGCCCGCTGGCCCTGATCTGGGCGCGCGACGCCTGGAAGGCCGCTTCGATGGCGCGGTTGAAGCGCGCCGAGACCGCGTCTTCCTGACCGAACGCCTGGACCGTATCGACGGCCTCGAGGCCCTCGCCGGCGTGGCCGATGGCCTCGGCGAACCGATCCTGGGCGCGGACCGACAGCCGCTGCATCCGCCGACTCATCAGCGACAGGGGCGTGAGCAGCACCGGGATGACCACCAGGATCAGGCCGGTGATGTTGGGACTGACCACCACCATGAGCACCAGGGCGCCGCTCAGCGTGAGCAGGTTGCGCAACGCTCCCGGCATGATGATGCCAACAGTGTTCTCGATGATGGTCATGTCGGTGGTCAGGCGCGAGAGCACCTCGCCCGTCTTCAAGGCGACGAAATGGGCGAGGTCGAGGCCGAGCACATGGCGGAAAACCTGCTGGCGCAGATCGGCGACCACCCGCTCGCCGAGGGTGTAGGTGAAATAGAGACGAAGGCCCGTGGTGACCGCGAGCAACCCGGCCGCCGCGCCCAGCCACAGGAAGACCCCTTCGAGCGCCGCGCGGCTCTGCAGCCCGAAACCCTGATCCAGCACCATGCGCGCGCCGCCGGTGAGGGCCAGCAGGGCCCCGGTCGACATCACCAGGAACGTCAGCCCGAGCGTGACGTGCAGCCAACGGGCGGCGAGCAGCGGCAAAAGCCGCGTCAGCGGCCTGATGTCCCGGCCCACCCCCCCATGGCCGGCGGCGTCGTTGGAGGCATCCTTCGGCAGAGCGCCCCGTTGGGGCGCGTTGACGGCGCTAGCCTTGCTTGCCCCCGCTGTCTTCACTGGCGCCTCGCTTCCGCGCCGCTCGACGCGCGGCGCATTTCTCGACTATCAGGTCGTAAGGCATTGTCGATAATGACGCGATGGCGCCGAGCGTGCCATGTTGGCGCCGCCATGATCACGCGCGGATGGATTCTATTGGATCGCGACCTTTGACTGCGACGCTCTATGCACCCGACCCGGCCCCGCGCCTCGGCGATTTCGACACGATCGTCGAGGCGCTCGACTTCGCCGCCCGGTGTCCCACCGGGATCAACATTCATTCGGCCCGAGGCGAACTGGTCGAGACCCTCGCCTACGCCGACCTGCGCGATCAGGCCGAGGCGCTGGCGCGCCGGCTTGTCGCCGCGGGCCTTGCGCCCGGAGACCGGGTGGCGCTGGCGGCCGACAGCGACGGCGACTTCCTGCGCGCCTTCTTCGCCTGCCAGTACGCCGGGCTCGCGCCCGCGCCGACCCCGCTGCCGGCGCCCTTCGGCGGCAAGGACGCCTATGTGGCGCACATCAGGCGCATGCTGATCTCAGCCGACGTTCGCGCGGCGTTCGCTCCGCCGGCCCTCGCCGGCTGGTTCGTCGAGGCGGCGAGCGGCCTGGATCTGCTCGCGGTGGGCGTGATCGCCGATCTGCCGGCGGCCACCCCAGGTCCCCTCCCGCCGGTGGATCCCGCCGGGCTCTGCTATCTGCAGTTTTCGTCGGGTAGCACGCGATTCCCGATCGGCGTCGCGGTGACCCAGAACGCCCTGATGGCCAATGTGTCGGCTATCGGCGGCCCGGACGGACTGGGCGTGGGGCCAGCCGACCGCACGGTTACCTGGCTCCCCCTCTATCATGACATGGGTCTGGTCGGGATGCTGCTCACCAGCCTCGCCTTCCAGGTCTCCATCGACCTGTTGCCCACCAGCGCCTTCGTCCGCAGGCCGGGACTGTGGCTCGACCTGATCTCCAAAGGGCGCGGCTCGATCTCCTATGCTCCAACCTTCGGCTATGACCTCGCCGCCCGCCGCGCCGCCGCGCCGGAGAGGCTGGATCTTTCGAGCTGGCGCATCGCCGGTCTTGGCGGAGACATGATTCGACCAGGCCCGCTGCGCGCGTTTGCCGACGCCTACGCGCCGGCCGGGTTTGATGAGCGCGCGTTCGTAGCCAGTTACGGCATGGCCGAAGCCACCCTGGCGCTAACCCTCAGTCCCGTCGGGCAGGGCCTGCGTGTGGACACGACCGACACCGACCGTCTCGAACGGACCGGCCAGGCCGCGTCTCCCGGACCTGGCGGTCGCAGCCGCGAGTTCGCGCTGTGCGGCAAGGTCCTGGCCGGCCACCGGCTCGAAGTGCGTGGACCAGGCGGCCAGACTCTTGCCGACCGGCGCGTCGGCCGGGTCTTCGCCGCCGGCCCCAGTCTGATGCGGACCTACTTCGGCGAACCGGAAGAGACCGAGCGCGTGCTCTCGCCCGACGGCTGGCTCGACACCGGCGACCTCGGCTACCTGCTCGACGGCCAGATCGTCATCACCGGGCGGGCCAAGGACCTGATCATCGTCCACGGCCGCAACGTCTGGCCACAGGATCTCGAATGGACGGCCGAACATGAGGTCGACTCGCTGCGCAGCGGCGATGTCGCGGTGTTCTCCGTCGTGGCCACGGAAGAAGAGCGCATAATCGCCCTGGTGCATTGTCGCAGCCGCGACCCGGCCGCGCGTGCGGCCTTGCGCGCGGCGACCGCCACCGCCATCAGGGCGCGCCATGGCCTGGACGTGGAGGTGGTGCTTG
>Ga0302314_10020295_pt1 | contig 10996 bp, 9 predicted proteins | sample III_Palsa_N2_3_FD_200533 | JGI IMG/M metagenome (GOLD analysis project Ga0302314, IMG submission 200533) | Peat permafrost microbial communities from Stordalen Mire near Abisko, Sweden - III_Palsa_N2_3 | ecosystem: Environmental > Terrestrial > Soil > Palsa > Peat permafrost | place: Sweden... | reverse complement strand
GCCTGCATGCGCGCAAGCAGGTGGTCGCGGCCAAGGTCGTTCGCCGGCGAGCCGAGCACATGCGGCACGGAGGCGATGGCGCGGATGTCGGCCATCGCGCGCGCCGCCGAGAACTCCGACGCCGGCGCGTCGACCGGCAACGCGGTCGGCGTGACGGTGTCGACGAGGAAGATGACGAAGGCGATCAACAAGGCTGCTGCCAACGCAGCCCACTTCAGCGGCCCACGCCGCGACGTATCGTGCGTGCCGGCGTTCATACCGCCTCCTTCATGGCGGGCTGCCGTTCGCCCAACAGCCGCTCGGACATGCGCTCGGCGATCATCACGGTCGTCAGGTGCGTGTTGGCGCGGACGACGCTCGGCATCACGGAGGCGTCGACGACGAGCAGGCCCTCGAGCCCTCGAACCCGGCATTCGCTGTCGACGACGGCGGCGGGATCGTCGTCGGCGCCCATGCGGCAGGTGCTGGTGGGATGCTGCGTGTCGCCGGCTTCCCTCATCAAGAGGGCGTCGATGGCATCGTCCGAACGCGGTTCGAGGAAGCACGCGTCGACCGTGCCGATATCGCGGATGCTGGGGCTCGCGCCCAGCGCCTGCAGCCGCCGGAAGCCGTCACGCATGCGCGCGAGATCCGACGGGTGGTCGAGCAGGTTGAGGTCGATCTCGGGCGCATCGAACGGGTTGGTCGACACCAGGCGCAGCGTTCCGCGCGAGAAGCACTGGTTGACCCAGACGCCCACCAGCCCCGGCCGCTGCGCGCTGCCCTCCCCCTTCGTGTGGATGGCCAGGCTGTCGCCGAAGCCGTTCAACGCCACCATCATCATGTCGTTGGGCCCTGCGCCGCCGAGGTCCGAGTCGTAGCGAAGGCACGCGTTGGTATGGCGCTCGCCGTCGAGCGACACGCAGTCGTCGCGTAGCGCGATCGGCATGAACATCGCAGGATGATCCTGCAGTGACTTACCGACGGGAAGGTCAGCCCGGGTCTCGATGCCCAGGGCGTGCAGGTCAGCACGTGGGCCCACGCCGGAGCGCAGCAGGATGGCGGGCGAGTGCAGGCTGCCGGCGCACAGAATGACGACGCGCGAATGAAGCTCGCCCCAGATCTGGCCGATGCGCACTCGCACGCCGATCGCGCGGTCTCCTTCGAACAATACCTTGTCCACGTGCGCGTCGCCATGGATGGTCAGGTTCTCGCGGTCGCGAGCGCCTTCCAGATAGGCCTCGTTCGTGCTGACGCGCACGCCGTCGCGGCTGTTGATCGCATAGGGCGACAAGCCGGTGGCGCCGGGCGCGTTGTGATCCTCCGCCCAGGAATGGCCTTTCTCCAGCGCGGCCTGCGCGAAGGCGCCATCGACGGCGCCCCACCGATGCACAGGCGCGCGATAGATCGGAATGGGGCCCCCATCGCCGTGATATTCGCGTGCGCCGAATTTCAGGTCATGCTCGAGACGGCGGAAGGCCGGGAGTACATCGGCGAACGACCAACCTCTGCAGCCCGCGGCTGCCCAGCCGTCGAAGTCTTCGGGCACCCCGCGTATCGCAATCTGCCCGTTGATCGACGAACTCCCGCCCACACCTTTGCCCGCCCAGTAACGGCGCGGCGACTGGGCCTTCGTGCGCCGCGCTTGCAACGCGTCCCAGCGGTAAGGCGAGTACGCCACCTCCGTCACGACACGATGCGGATTGGGTCCGCGCATCGCCTCGGGCACCTCACTGGATCGGTAGTCAGGGCCGGCCTCGACCAGTGCCACTCGCGCCGACCCGTCGGCGGAGAGCCGGTCGGCGAGCACGGCGCCAGCGGAGCCCGCGCCGACGATCAGGTAGTCGTACGTCATGTGGAGGAATCAGGAAGTGGATCGGGAAGTCGCCGGGGGCGCCAGCGGGTCGCGAACAGCGCGGCCATGAACACGCAAGCAGCGGTGCCGAAGCTGGCATCGGCGAGGAAGGTGCCCCCCACGCCATTCCAGCCATAGGCATAACCGTCGATGAACTGCATGTAGGTCAGGGGCACGCTCACGCTGGCGACCAGCAGCGCGAACTGCGTGGCCGCGAACGGGTTCGCCTTGCCGAGGGACAGCAGCGCCAGCGCGTTGACCACGGCGAAGGCGGCGGACTGGAAGATGTTCTCGCCCACCATGGCGAGCGCGAAGAGCGCCGGCGTCCGCGACGACAACGACAGGCAGAAGGTGAAGCCCGCGCCCGCCGCCCCGATCGCGATGTACAGGGCCAGCAACGAGAACCGGCGTCCGAGGACGGGCGCGAACAACGCCCCGAAGACGCCGCCCGCCGTCGCGCCCAGTCCGCCGATCAGCCCGACGAAGCGCTCCGACGCCCCGAAGTCCCGGCCGAGCCCACCCAGCGTGTTCGTCAGCGCGAAGGTAGCTGTCGGCAGGGCGAACAGCAGCATGAGTCGCGTCACGTGCCGATTCGCGACGACGTCCCGCAGCCCTTGCACCAGCGCGCCGAAGCGTTCGCCGACGGGTAGAGTGCCGGGCCGCGGCGAGGGAACGAACGGGAACACTAGGGTCGGCAGGAGCGCGATCGCGATGACCGCCGCGATCCCCGCGCGGTATGGCAGCCCGCGCAACAGGGAGATCGCGATGGCCGACATCAGACCGAAGCCGGTGACGCTGCCGGCCGCCAGCCACGATCCTAGGCGCGGCTCGTCGCTGCGCCCCACCACGCCGCCGAACCAGCCGGCGACCGCCGGCGTGAACAGGTTGAAGGCGATGTTGGAGACCAGCAGGCAGCCCGTCATCAACGCCAGGTCGCCGAGCGAATCCAGGGCCACCGCAATGAGGGTCGCCTGCAGCAGCGCGAGGGCCACCGCGTAGCTGCGGCGGCTGAAGCGCAGGTCGAGGATCGGTGCGAGCAGGAAGGCGAAGACGCCGGGAATCAGGGCGATGCTGGTGACCTGCGCGATCCGCGCCTCAGGGACTCCGCGCGCCGCGAGAAGCTGCGGGACGGTGACGAAGAAGATGCCCGCGAACGAGCCGTTGGTGAAGGTCGACAGGCCGAGGAGCCAGACGGGCGGCAGGCGGCGGTCGTTCGAGTTGATCGTCATGGGCCAGGGCTTGCGGGGCCGACCTTAGAAGTCCGCGCGTAAGGTGACGCCGGCGGTGATGGGTCGAACGCGATAGGCCAGTTGGGGGTCGGCGACGACAGGGCCGACGGTGGTCTGATCGCTGGCGCCACGGGCTCCGTGGCTGTTGGTCAGGTTGTTGATGAAGAAGACCAGCTCGACCGCATCGAGGAATACCCCGGCGCGAAGATCGACCGTGTCGAAGTCGCCGAATCGCGTGCCGAGATGTCCGAAGTCGGTGTATTCGCTGCTGATGTAGTTGTCCGCGATGCGCAGGTAAGCCGTGCGGTCGAACAGGTTGAAATTGAATTGGGAGAACGCGCTGACTTTCGTTGTGGGCGATGCAGGCAGCTGTTCGCCTGACCTCACGCCCACCGCGCCAGTCACTCGCGTCACGTTGGCGTCGTCCTGTGTGAGCTTGCCGTGGCTCAGGGAGATCGACCCGCCCAGATCCAGCCATGGCGATGGTTTGGCCAGGGCTTCGAGTTCGAAGCCATAGATCGCCGCGGAGCCGGCGTTTCCGGTGTAGTTGATGGCGTTCTCGACGAGCGCCGCCTGGATGTGCGACCAGTCGATGTAGTAGAGGTCGCCGCTGAGCTGCAGATGCCCGTCGAACAGGCGACTCTTGGCCCCGGCCTCGTAGTTCCACAGGCTGTCGCCGTCATACGACTTCGGAATGCCGTCGCCGCCCAACGAGGCCGTCAGGTTGGGGCCGCCGACGCGATGCCCGCGTGCCGCGGTGACGTAGAGCGTGAGATCGGGGTTCGAACGGTAGGCCAGCGAGAAGCGCGGGTCGACGTCGGTGTCGCGCTGGTGAGTGAGGCCTGGCACGACGTCGCTCGGATCCGGATTGCCGGTCAGCAGGACACCCGCGGCAGTCGAGTCCGACTTCAGCACCGTCCGCGACGTGCGCACGCCGGCCGTGAGGTCCCATTTGTCGGCAAGGGTATAGGTCGCCTCGCCGAACGCGGAGGTCTCGATCTGGTCACCGGTGCTCTGGAGATTCCCGAGCGTGCTCGTCCCGGTCACGGCCTGGAAGGCCGGTGAGCTGATCAACTGGCCACCCTTGATGGATGCATCCAGGTAGAACGCGCCGATCGTCCATTTGAGCGGCCCGGCGTCGCGTGAACTGGCGCGGATCTCCTGTGTGAAGATGTCCTGGTCGTTGGCGGTCACCGCCGGCGCCGACTGCCCGGCCAAACTTGGCGCGCCCAGCACAAGCGCCAGGTAATCGTTGTAGAAACCCCCGTCTTGGAGGTCCACCGCCTCGCGCCGGATGTAGGTCGACGACGAGAACAGGGAGACGGCCGGGAGGTCGTAATGCGCCCCCACGTTCAGGATCTTGCTGACGACATCGAGGTTGGGGGACAGCCGCAGGTTCGTCACCTCGCGGTCCGCACCGTAGCCCGCGGGCTGCGTGTAGAGACTCTCGCCCCCGCCAAGGTCGTGGCTGTCCTCGTAGGCTCCGGTGGCGGTCAAGGTGAGTTGTGCCGACGGGCGCCCCTCGATTTCAAGTCGCCCACCCTTCGTCCGGTTGCCGTTGACGTTGCTGCTGCCCGTGCGAATGTTGTCCACCCACCCGCCTTCGTCGAAGTCGTAGCCGACGGCGCGCACCGCCAGCTTGCCTGGAACGATGGGCGCATTCACGACGACGTTGCCCGAGGTCGTCGCCGCGCCGCCGGCCGTCGTGGCTTCGGTGACCTCGCCCGACGCGCTGAAATAGCGCATGTCGGGCTTGTTGGTGATGAACCGCACGGCGCCGCTCAGCGAACCTGACCCGAACAATGTCCCCTGCGGTCCGCGCAGCACCTCCACACGCTCGATGTCCACCGTCCGCAGGTTGGTCGCGGACTGGCTGAAGAATGACGGATCGACCGGGATGTCGTCGAACAGCAGCGCCACCGTCGATTGCTTGAGCCCCAGGCCCCCGGTGGTGACGCCGCGGATCGTCAGGTCCGTCGAGTTGCCGCCTCCGGCGCCCGCATTGGTCAGTCCGGCCGTGGTCTGGATGATGTCCGCGAGTTGCGTGGCGCCCCGGTGCTCAAGGGTCGCGCCCGTCTCGGCCGTGATGCTCGCCGGGACGTCCTGCAGGCGCTGGTTGCGCTTGTTGGCAGTCACGACGACTTGCTGTACCTGGTCATCGGCAGGCGCCGGGGTGGCAGACGACTGCCCGCCCGCGCTGGCCGGTCTCGCCTCCCGCTGCAGCACGAGGACCCCCGCGGGCGTGGTCTGGACGCTCAGCCCGCTGCCGCTCAGCAAGGCAGCAATGGCGTCGCCGGCTCCGAAGCGGCCCTTCAACGCCGGAGCCATGTGCCCCTGCGTCATCTCCTCGGTGTACAGGATCTGGCGCTGCGTGATCCGACAGTATTCGCGCAGCGCCTGCGAGAGCGGCTCGGGGGGAATCGCGAACTCATACAGCGTAACGTTCGCATCCGCAGCCGCGGCATTCGATTCGACGCCGGCTGCGACGCACGCAGCCAGCACCAGGACTCTCAAGCGAGTGGTGATCATCTTCCGTCCTCCTCAGCCGTGGATGGCCTATAGAAGAGTAAGACGCCAGTCGCGCGAGAATCCTCCACGCATTTTTCAAAAAACTTTCACGACACCGAAATATTCGGCGCGCGTGGGCCAGCGGCTCACGACTCAGGGCCGTCCTTGTGCTGGAGATGGATCACGCCGTCTGCAGTCGTACTGGCCGCGATCGGTAGCAGCCGCTGCACCGCGTCGACGAAGCTGCCCGCATCGCCCACATCGAACACTCCGGACAGTTTCAGCGAGCGCGCCGTGCCATCGACGGCGATCTGGCGCACGCTGTAGCGACTGACCCGTGCGGCGACGAGGCTCAGCGGCTCGTCGGAGAAGATCAGCTTGCCGCCCTGCCACGCCGTCATCTGGTCGACAGACACCCCACGTGCGACGGCCACTGGGAGCATCGTACCGTCCGCGGGAGCCGGCACGCTCGTGAGCCGGTCGCCCGGTTCGAGCTTGGCCACCAGGCGCGTCATCGCCTGAGGCAGTGCCAGCAGGCCGCGGTGCTCATCGAACACCGAGACGTGTCCCTGGATCAGCGTCACGAAAACCGTCTTGTCCAACAAATCCACATCGAAGCTCGTGCCCGTGGCAACTACCGTCTGGTCACGGACGTGCACCGAGAACGGACGTGAGGCGTCGTGAGCGACGTCGAACCGGGCCTGCCCTCTGACCAGTTCGAGATCGCGTGCATCGCTGCGCAGCGAGACCTTGAGCACGCTGTTGCTGTCCATCGTGACGGTGGACCCATCCTCCAGCTTGAGGACGCGTCGCTCGCCGAGCGCCGTCGTGTAGTCCTGCGGGCGGGTCCAGCCCCAGGCTCCGATTGCCAGCGCGATGGCGGCGGCCGCCGCGCCCAAGCCCATCGCCCAGCGCCGGTCGACCCGCGAGCGCAGCGCGGATACCCGCGTTCTGTTCGCATGCGCCTGGCTGGCGCGGTCGAGTGCCTGGCGCCTGACATTCATGATTTCGGGCGCAATGGCATGCTCGGAAAAGAGATCCCAGGGTTCGCCAACCTGTCGCCACGCCTGTTCATGCAGGTGCGAGGCGACCATCCATGCCTCGAACTCCTCGCTCGTGTCGCAGCCCGCCTCCGTCAGGCGCACCCGCCAGGCGGCCGCCTCGACGACGGCGCGCGACAGGCCGTCAGGCGCCTCGACATCGTCCACGCCGCGCGTCATCGGCTGTCTCCTCGCCGAAGCGCCAGGTGCGCAGTCGCGCGCATGACCTGCTTTTCGACGGTGCTCTGGCTGATCCCGAAGAGCGAGGCGATCTGCGCCTGCTTCATGTTCTCGAGGCGAAACAGGATGAAGATGTCGCGCGTGCGTTCGCCCAATTCGTCGAGCGCCTTCAGGACATCGGCCAGGGCTTGCTTGCCCAGCAGTACCCGTTCCGGGGAGCGCTCCTCGACCAACGTCGCCAGCAGCTCATCGACCAGCTGATCCTCCGGCGGAGGAACCGCTTCGCCGCCGCGTCGCAGAGTCGCGCGGCCACGGTCCTTCAGCAGATTGGAGGCCACCGTGAAGATGTAGGCCTGCGGATTCTCGAGTTCCGCCATGTCGCCCGCAAGGACGCGCACGAACACTTGCTGCGTCAGATCCTCGGCCTCGCTCCGGTTGCCCAGCCGACGCAGGAAATAGCTCATGAGCGGACGGCGGAATCTCGCGTCCAGCTGCAGTCGCGTCTCTGAGAGAAGTTGCTTCAAGATGGATCCGTCCGCCAAGCGTTTCGCGCGGCGATGCGCGAAAGGCTGCAGTTTCCCAGATTTTTCAGGACGACGCGCGGGCTTGGTCACCACGAGATGGACCTCCGGCTTTGCGTTTGGCGTGGAACCAACCTCCGATTGTCGAGCCTGAAATTCCGCGCGCGAGCCTGGTCAACCGAGGATGGCGGACTTGATCTTCAAATGGATGCCTGGGGTCTGCAATCGCCCTGCAAAACAGCCTGCGTGGCGCCGGAGTGAGCATTTCGCCGTGCGATGGCAGCGGCTATGCAGGGTGTCCGGCGGCCTGCGGGGATGCCGCAGCATCAATTTTGTCAGCGAACTCCAGCATCACCTTTGCCAAGGCCTCCGGCGCCTCCATCGCGACGTAGTGGCCGACGCCTTCGGGCAGCACCGACGTGATGTCGGTCGTCGTTGCATGCGTCATGGTGTCGGCCGTGAACGATCCGCCACCGCCTCCCACCGTGAGTACCGGCACGGCCAGACCGGGTATCCGCGCCAGCGCCTGGATCTCGGCGCCCTCCCGCAACATCGATCGATAGAGGCCACTCGCGCCGCGCCACCCGCCGACGCGGCCATAGGCCCGGCAGAACTCGGTGATGTCCGCGTCAGATACGGCATCCGGCTTGGCGCAAAGCGCGGGAAACAGGTGCTGCTGCAGGAGTTCCCGCTCGCGACCGGAGAAGAGCATCTCCGGAACACTGGTCCCGCCCCGTCAATCGAGGCGATGGATAAGACCGCAGCTTTGTGGGCCGAGGCGAACGCGCTGCGTGACGAAATGGACGAGTTCATTCGCTCCCGGTTCGGATGAATATAGGCCTCGTCCTGGAATAGGATGTCTCGCACGCCTGTTTCCGGCGGCTGGGAGCGCTCATGAAGTTCAGTGACGACGCGGTTCTGCAGGCGGCGGCTACGCTTGCGGCTGCACAAGTTCAGGCACACGCCACGCTTATGTCGGCAGGGCTTGCCACTGAGGATCAACGGCCGATTCCGCATCTCGCAGTCGTCAGTTCGGTGCGATCTGTGCTGTCCGGGCTGCTGCTCCTCGAGCAGCAAGCGAAGGAAGGCGACCTCGACATGTGGCCGCGATTTCGTGGCGCTTGAGCCACTTGGTGGATCTGGCACAGAGAGGCCATTGCGCAGCGTGCGATTCTCAGCGACCCGAAACCTGTCGTTCACGAGCGTCAGCGCTTGGCCGACAAGCGTCCCCGGGCGGCGGCGACCGGCATTCGAGCACTCGGCGCAACATAGCTGACCTCGGCAGGCGTTCCGGACGATCGCGGCCATCCCGGAACGAGGATCGCGCTTGGTCGGTTGTCTGGCTGACTGACGAACGTCCTCCACATCGGCAAGCAGCATGAACCTGAAACGGCGCATCGCCATCGTTCGCTGGCTCCTCATCCTCGCGCTGCTGGGTAGCGGCTTCTGCGTCGCACGAGGCGCAATGCTGATCTATTTCATGCGCCCGACGGCCGACGTCTCCTTGTTTCGACCGGCCTCTGCCGAGGAGGTCGGTCGAAAGGCTGAGCCGTTCCAAAGAGATACCCGCGAAACCAACGGATTGTTCCGGATCGTCCAGGAGCAACACGTCGAGCTTGCGATGATGTTCTCACGGCTCGAAACCGCTGCAGAACTGAATTGGTCTCTCGCTGTCGTTGGCACAACCGTTCTAGCGCTGCTGTCGTGCGTCTTCGCTGCATGCCTCGCCCTTGTGCTGAGCATCGAGCGACGCGTGTCGAGAAATTTCGGTGAGTCGCTGCCCCCTGTTTCAAAGGCCAGCTGATCGTGCATCCGCAAAGCTGTCGTTGGTGACCGGCAGGTTGTGGCCGGGATGCGACCTCCAGCCACAGCGCTCGAGGCACCTGTAGGGGGGGTCGACATCCGTCGACAGGCTGCATATGCTTCAGGGATGATATCGAAATCACGCGCCGCAGAACTGGCGGACGAAGTCGCTGCAACTGAACGAAGCCAAGACACAGGATGGCTGACCTCCTATCGGAAATCAGTCCCCTATTGGTTCAACGGCCCGCAACTTGACGGACTATCGCTGAGGCAAAGGCGTCAGCGCTACGAACACATGTCCAAGGCAGTGTTTCGTCGCCCAGGCATGATGGTCGCCGTCGCGGTTCTCGTCGCGGTCATTGCCGGCGGTTCGTTTTTGTCCAAGCCGCCGTACTTCGTGCTCGGGCTTTGGGCCGCGGCGTTCATCAATGCGACCCGAGTCATCCTCATTCGCCGTCAAGTGAGGAAAGACGCGAAGGCGTTCCGAGGCGAAACAGGTTTTCCTCCGAACCCGAACGGCTCGTCAAGCAGGCTCCCCTAGCTCTGCGTCTCGGCAAATGCCGATTGCGCCCGACTGTCGTCCATCGGCTGGCCACGCAGTCTTCCCGATAGCAGCCTCCGACGAACGACCGCACCTGGCCGGGCACGGCCTCTGGAGGTTCACAGCCTCATCCCCAGCCAGATTACGGATTCAGTTGCCGCTGCCACGACTGGCGAGAGCAGTCGAGGCCAGAGCTCTCCCGCCCCAAGATGCGACGCCGATTGATTGAAATGCTGCTGCTCCTCGTCCACAATCTTTGAAATCGCCGCGGCGGCCTGGTCGTCATTGCCGGCCAGGGTCAGAAGCTGCTGCCCCAGGTGTCTTAGAACGACGCGCTCAACTGCAAGGGTCGTCGCGGCGATGGCTCGACGGCCGAACAGTCCGGTGAAGAGCCCGAGGGCAAGTCCGCCAGCGCCGCAAAGCCAGTAGCTACGACAGCGTCGCACGCCACGGCGCTGCAGCTCGGTCGCGAAAATCGCCCGATGTCGTTCTTCATGGGTCTTGAATTCGCGGAGCTCCGCTACAAGGGGGCGCGCCCTGATGCGCGCCATGAGAATCTGGCCGGTGTAGATGTGGATCGCACCGTTCTCGCCAGCGTGATTTACCTTCATCACTCTGTCGCCGAACGTCGTCCTGGGGCTTATGTTGTCGACGAGATCCATTCGTAGCTCAGTGCTCGACGAGCTGCGAGCGAAAACGATAGTACCGCCGAGCGGACCTCGGTGGGCGGGTGCAACATCCTGGAAGCTGCCGGTCGCGACCGGCTGGTCATGGCCGGGTGCGGCGCGAAAGCGAACAAGTCAATCGTGATGCCTGCCCTTCGGGCGTTCAGGGGGGGCGGAGTGCAGGTACCTGGATGATGGGGTTCACGAAATCAGCCCGATTTTCGGGCCGGATCGGCGTTTATCGGAGCCGCGCGCCAGAATGTCTCGCGTGTCAAACCAGATTCACAGTTCAAGATGAAGCTGAGCCTCTTACTGATCATTGTCGCCTTCATGGCTTTGGCAGCGGCTGCTGCAGTTGCGCTCAAGCGCGCCGGCGGGGCAGGTCAGGTACCGACGAAAGCCAAGCCGCTGATGACGAAGCGCGAGCAGGCAATGTTCTGGCGACTGAAGGAGACATTCCCCGACGCGGTCGTGCTGGCGCAGGTGGCGTTCGCGGCGCTGATTACTAGCCCGTTCAAGCACCGAAACCGCTATGACCGCAAGATCGCGGACTTCGTGCTCTGTGACCCGTCAATGCGGGTTCAAGTGGTCTTCGAACTCGATGATGCGTCGCACGAGGGCCGCGGAGCGAGCGACGCGGCACGCCAGGCGCTCCTGACGACGGCGGGCTACAAG
>Ga0302314_10020292_pt1 | contig 10997 bp, 9 predicted proteins | sample III_Palsa_N2_3_FD_200533 | JGI IMG/M metagenome (GOLD analysis project Ga0302314, IMG submission 200533) | Peat permafrost microbial communities from Stordalen Mire near Abisko, Sweden - III_Palsa_N2_3 | ecosystem: Environmental > Terrestrial > Soil > Palsa > Peat permafrost | place: Sweden... | reverse complement strand
CCGCCGCCCCGGCGCCGAATATCCGTACCAGCAGCTCCAGCGTGCCGCGGATGTCGCGATCGATGATGAAGCGGTACAGGCCGCCGAGGTCGCCCAGATCGCCCAGATCGCTGGTCTGCTTGTAGCGCACCAGCAGCTTGCCGGGCTCCAGCTCGCCGATCAGCTCGGAGGCGAACCAAGGGCTGCTCAGAAGATGGAAGCGGCGCATCAGGTAGCCGGCGTGGCCCAGGTCGGCCGCGTTGGAGAGCAGGGCGCCGAGGATGCCGATGCTGTTGAGATGGACGGCGCGGCCCAGCTCTAGGCCGATCGCATCGGTGCCGCCAAGTCTCAGGATGTTGCGGTAGATCAGCAGCTCCTGCTGTGGAGTGACCACGGACTGCGGTTGCTGGTAGCTGTCCTGCCGGAGGCTGCTGCCGGCCAGTAGCCGCGCCAGGTCGTGGCCGCGCGCCGCCATCTGCTCAACGCAGAACGACAGGGTCGGCTGGATCGGCGCCGCCGCATGTGTAGTGCCCATATCCGGCACTTTTGCACGGATTGGCCGGATTTCACAATCTTGCGGCCGGGCCGGGCATCGAGCAAAGGCGGCGGCGGGGCTAGATTGGCCATACCTATAAAAGCAGGAGGAGCGGGCCATGCAGGATTTCGACAACAAGGTTGCCGTGGTCACCGGTGCGGGCGGTGCGCTGGGCCGTGAAATCGCCGCCGCCTGCGCCCAGCGCGGTATGCAGCTGGTGCTGTCGGACGTGAATGCCGAGGCCCTGGCCGAGAGCGAGCGCCTGCTGCGGCACCGCTGGCCGGCCGTCGCCATCCTGTCGATGCGCGTCGACGTGTCGCGGCTCGAGCAGGTGGAGGCGTTGGCGCGGGCGGCCATCGAGCGCTTCGGCGCGGTGCACCTGCTGTTCAACAACGCCGGCGTCGGCGTGGCCGCGCCGATCTGGGAGAACACGGCGGAGGACTGGGCCTGGGTGAGCAACGTCAATCTGTTCGGCGTGGCCTGGGGCGTCAAGACCTTCGTGCCGCTGATGCTGAAGCAGCAGGAGGGGCACGTGGTCAATATCGCCTCGGCCGCCGGCTGGGTCCATCCCGCCGGCAGCGGCGTCTACAACGTCACCAAGGCGGCCGTGGTGGCCCTGTCCGAATCGCTGGCCAACGACCTGGTGCTGGCTGGCAGCAGCGTCGGCGTCAGCGTGGTTTCGCCCGCTTATTTCCCTTCCGGCATCGTCGACTCGGACCGCAACCGGCCCGGCGACCTGGCCGCCACCGCCGACAGCGCCATGCGGCGCCAGCACGAGGAGCAGGTGAAGAAGGCGGTGGAGTCCGGCAAGATCTCCGCCGCGCAGATCGCCGGCTCGATCCTGGAAGCGGTGGAGCACAACCGCTTCTACGTCTTCCCGCATCCCTTCGTGACCGATGGCATCGCCGCCAAGAGCAAGGCGGCCAAGCTGGGACAGACCGCCTTCAACCCCCGCACCTCATGAGCGCCGCCGCGGCCGGGCTGGCGCCGCCGTCGAAGGTCTTGCTGCTGCTGGAGGGCGGCCGCTCCCTGTTCGAGTTCGGCCTGCTCGGTCCCAGCCTGCCGCTGCTGCGCGGGGCCGCGCGCGGCGACGGCCACCCGGTGCTGGTGCTGCCGGGCCTGGGCGCCGACGACCTGTCGACGCTGCCCCTGCGTCGCTTCCTGAGCCAGCGTGGCTATGCCGCGCACGGCTGGCAACTCGGGCGCAATCTCGGCCGCTCGGCGCTGCTGGACCGCTTGCAGGAACGTCTCGACCGGCTGCACCGGCAGCATGGCTGCGGTGTCAGCCTGGTCGGCTGGAGCCTCGGTGGCATCTACGCGCGCGAGGTCGCCAAGCGCATGCCGCAGCAGGTGCGCTGCGTCGTCACCCTCGGCAGCCCGTTCCGCGGCCCCGGCCGCGCTTCCAACGTGCAACGCCTCTACGAATACCTCAGCGGCGAGAAATCCCGCGACGGCGACAGCCTCGGCCTGGAGCGCACGCCGCCGGTGCCGACCACCGCCATCTTCACCCGCGGCGACGGCATCGTGCCCTGGCAGCGCTGCATCGAGGCGCCGGGACGCGAACGGGTCGAGAGCATCGAAGTCCGCGGCAGTCACTGCGGATTGGGGCACAACCCCTCGGTGCTCTACGCGGTGTCTGATCGCCTGGCACAGCCCGAAGGAGCCTGGACCCCGTTTCAGCCGCATCGCGCCTTGCGGCTGCTCTACCCCGATCCTTGGCGCGGCGCTGCATAAGCGGTCTGGCGCATACCATCTAGCGGAGCATGAGGCATGAATACCACCCTGAATTTCGAAGTGCGGCGCGACCAATTGCCGACCTGGCGCTGGCTCGAAAGCCCGACGCCGCAAGCCGCGCAGCTCGGCGAAGGCGAGGTGCTGCTGGAGGTCGAGAAGTTCGCCTTCACCTCCAACAATGTCACCTACGCCGCTTACGGCGACCGCCTCAGCTACTGGAATTTCTTTCCCGCGCAAGATGGCTGGGGGCGCGTCCCGGTGTGGGGTTATGTCAGGGTGCTGCACTCCCGGCATCCTGAAATCTCCAGCGGCGAGCGCTTCTACGGTTATGTGCCGATGGCTTCGCACCTGGTGGTCAGCGCCGGCCGCGCCGGCCCGCGCGGCTTCATCGACCAGGCGCCGCACCGGCAGCCGATGCCGGCCGTCTACAACCGCTACAGCAGGGTGACGGCCCATGCCGACACTGGTGCCGGCGCCGAAGCCCTGGAAATGATTCTGCGGCCGCTGTTTCTCACCTCGTTCCTGCTGGCCGAGTTCCTGCAGCGCGAGGAGCTGTTCGGCGCCCGCCGCATCGTTTTTTCCAGCGCCTCCAGCAAGACCGCCTACGGCAGCGCTTTCCTGCTTGCCGGTGCCACCCAGGCGGAGATCGTCGGCCTGACCTCGCCGCGTAACCGCCAGTTCGTGCAGGACCTCGGCTGCTACGCCCGGGCCTTGAGCTACGACCAGCTCGAGTCTCTGCCCGCGGACGAAGCAACGCTCTACGTCGATTTCGCCGGCGGCCGCGAGCTTTTGTCGCGGGTGCACCACCACTTCACCCGGCTGGTGCACAGCTGCACCGCCGGCGGCACGCAGTGGGATGCGCTGGATGACGGCGCGCCGCTGCCCGGTCCTAAGCCGAAACTGTTTTTCGCGGCGCTGGATATGGCGCTGGGCGATAGCGCCGGCGGAGCCTCTCTGCAGCGGCGCATGAGCGAGTCCTGGCAGCGCTTCTGCACCAGGGTTCTCGACGCAGACAAGCCCTGGATGCGCATCTCCTCGCGGCAGGGCCGGGATGCCGTGGAAGAGGTCTACACACAGATGCTGCAAGGCGGTGCGGCGGCGGACACGGGCCAAGTCCTGGCCTTGCGTTGAACCCTGACGGTGTGAACACGGCAATCCGCCGAGAGCGCATTGAACGGATGACTCGAATCCCCTGTTGCTGTAAAAACAGCGCATAGGCGGCCGCGCACAGACGTTGGGCCGCTCCTCACCAAACCGGAATGCGAAGCGCTGTGAGCGAGAATAAGGGGCCGCTGCTGACCTTGCAGGTACACGAGGCGCTGCTTGCGGCGAGGGCCGCGGGCTTGGCCACGCTGGAGTGCTCGCTCGACCTGGGGCGTTCTGCGACCACCGTTGCGGTGAGCGCTTCAGGGTGGGTATGGAATGGCCGTCAGTTTCCCTTCCTCGACGTGTGCAAGGACCGGACGATCTATCACTGGACCGGCGAGGGCTTCGAGCCGGTGGCGCGTTTCACCAATTCCTTGATCAAGCTGGTGCCGACGGAATGGGGTCCGCCGACTTTCGAGATCGACGGCATCAAGATGCTGCCGACGGCGCGCGTCTCGCCCTATGCGGATGCCGAGCGCAAGGTCGGCCTGATCCAGCCGCGCGGCAAGGTGGTACTGGATACTTGCGGCGGCCTGGGCTATTTCGCCGCCTGGTGCCTGCACGGCGGCGCCCTGCGGGTGCTGTCCTGGGAAAAGAATCCGGACGTGATCTGGCTGCGCAGCCTCAATCCCTGGTCGCCGGATCACATCGGCCAGTGCGGCGAGGCCAGCGCCCTGACGCTAACCAACGGCGATATCGTCGAGCACATCGCGACGCTGCCCGGCGAGTGGGTGGATGCGGCGCTGCACGATCCGCCGCGCTTCGGCATCGCCGGAGAGCTGTATTCGCAGGCCTTCTACGACCAGCTGGCCAGGGTGCTCCGGCCCAAGGGCCGGCTGTTTCACTACACCGGCACGCCGAACAAGCTCACCAGCCGCCGCGATGTGCCCAATGAAGTGGCGACCCGGCTGCGGCGTGCCGGATTTTCCACGGAGATGAATGGCGATGGCGTAGTGGCGGTCAAGGCTTCCAGCCCCTCGCGGCGCTGACAGATTCTAGAAGTCATCTCATAAATTAAATGTTCCCTCTCCCTGCGAAGCGGGGAGAGGGGATTTATGAGACAAGTCCTAGAGAACGAACATGACGATGATCATGAAAACGGCGTAAAGCCCGAACAGCGGGATCAGGGCACGTGCGTCGACCCGCCGCCGCGCGAACAGGCCGAGCAGGAACAGGATTGCCAGCGCCGTGATGACTGCCGAGACTACCAGCTCGCGCGAAAACAGCCACGGTGTGAAGAACAGGCCGAGCGAGGTCGGAATAGTCGCCTGAATCATCATCGCTCCGGAGATATTGGCCAGCGCCAGCCGCTCCTTGCCCTGCCGCACCCAGATCAGCGCGTTCATCGTCTCGGGCAGTTCCGTCGCCACCGGGCTGAGCAGCAGGGCGACCAGCTGCGGTGACAGGCCGGCCCAGATGCCGATGCTTTCAAGCTGGCCGACGAAGACCCTGGACGCGGCGACGATCGCCAGCAGCGCCGCCACGGTTTGCAGTACCGGCCACCACAGGCCCGGATCGGATTGCGGATGCAGCTTCAGCGGCTCCAGCTCTTCGTGGCAATGGTCCTGCTCGCCCATCAGCTCGCGGCGCAGGTAGACGGCATAGGCCAGCAGGAACAGCGCGCCCAGCCAGGGCTTGATGCTGAAGGCGATCAGGCCGAGCAGCAGCTTCACCGCGAAGATCGAGAGGAACCAGGCTTGGTCTCGGCTCAGTCGCCGGTAGTCCGAAGCGACCTGATAGCTCGTGCGGCCCAGGCGCCGGCGGTTCCATACCAGCGCCAGGCCCACCACCGCGTAGGACACCGTGGCCAGCACCAGCGGCCCGCCGAGCGCCGCCCCGACGCCGATGTCCTTGCGCGCCGCGTCGCGGCCGAAAGCCACTGCGACGAAAGTCACCGCGCTTTCCGGCAGGGCAGTGCCGAACGCCGCCAGGATGGTGCCGGTGGCGGTTTCGCCTACGCCGAGCTTGCGCCCCAGCCATTCGATGCCGTTGACGAAAAACTCGCAGGCGAAATAGATCACCGCGGCCGAGCCGAGGAACAGCGCAATGGCGAGCATGAATGATTCGCGGGCTTGGCGAGCGGGTGACCAATGGCCAACGGACACCGCTCGCCAAGCCGGCTGAGAGTGCCGTTGCCAAAGGTCTCGCCAAGTGCGGCGACCGGCAAAGGTCGCTGAACCGGCCGCGCCATGAACGCCGCAGGCGTTCAAGGATGTTGACGCGGCCTCCTCCAAATGAGGACGGCTACTCCCCGATGACTAACGTGAAAAGCATAGCACCCGGACGGAAGCGGGGTCCACACCGCGGAAAGGGGGCCAGGAAAGTCTGACTAACTCCCTCTCCCCACTGTCGTGGGGAGGGGACTGAATTAGAGATCCCCGCGTCCCAGGACTTAGGCCTGCCGGAACAGGCTCAACCGCATGTCCTTGATACGCTGCACGACCAAGTTCTTGTCGATGCCGGCGGTCTCGGCATACGCCAGGATCAGCTTGAGTTCGGCCGGATCGACCTTGCCGTCGGCCAGGCTCATCTGGATCAGCCCGTCGAGGCAGGCGCGGGCCTCCTGCGGCGTGCGCGGCGCCGGGATGTCCAGGTGGCCTTGCCGCGCCGCATCGATCAGGCCGGACACCACCTCCGGGGCGATGTGGTTGTTGCGCGCGTAGCGGTCCAGGTACTTCTGCTCGGCGGGGTCGATGCTGCCGTCGGCCATCATCGCCGACACCAGCACGGCCAGCACTTCGGTGGTGGACAGCCCCTGCACCCAGCCCAGGCTGAGCTCCGCCGGCATCGTCGCCGCTGCTGCTGCGGGCATCGCCGGCGGCACCAGAGCGGCCGGGCGCCGCCAGGAGGTGACGGGCACGATCTGCGTCACGACCCATTGCCGCGAGCCGTCGTTGAACGCCGTGCCGCAATAGCTGCAGCGGGCATCCTCGCGCGAGGAGGGCGGGGCGCCGCAGGAAGGGCAGCGGCAGGAGCTGAGGCCGGCCTTCTCGTCGGTGTGCACGCCGCTGTTACGGCCCAGGATGATGACGTGCTGGCGCAGCTGTTGTCCCATCGATTGTTGCTGGCCTTGCAGGGCCTGGTATTGATCGCCCGACCATTTGATCGCGACATGGGCCAGGTTCATCGGCTCGCCGGGCTCGACCGCCCGCACCTCGACCGCGCCCACCGCCACGTTGCGGAAGCGGTACAGCCGCGCGGCGGTGTCGGCGTCCCAGCCGCGGCAGAAATCGTCGCTGGCCACCGGCAGCAGCGCCTTGCTGCTGTTCTGCGCCAGGGCCAGCTGCCAGCGCCAGAAGACCACCGAGGCGCGGTCTTCGAGGAACTGGGTATTGAGCGTCGCGTCCTGCTGCGCCAGGGCGCTGAAGCCGGGCACCGCATCGCCGCTGCCACGCACCGCCCACTCGGATTCCTGGGTGATCTCGCTCAGCACCCAGTCGTACTCGCCGGAATTGACCCAGGACTTGCAGGAGCCGCATTGCGCCGCGTCGGCGATGGCCAGGGGCGCGCCGCAGGAGGGGCAGAAGCCCTCGATCAGGCCCGGCTGCTGCAGGGTGAGGGCGCCGGGCCGGCGCAGGAACGACCAGATCTCCACGAACGGTTCGCTCTGCCCGGAGCCGCTGAGGCGGCGGCCATCGGCCAGCGATACCTCGGTATCCACCGCGGAGGCGCGCAGGCGCACGTGCAGGGTGTCGAAATGCGGATCCGACTCCACCTCGACGATGGAGGCGTCGATGACGTTGACCGCGCTCAGGTCGTTGCGGATGCCGTCGGTTTTCTGCATCCCGATCTGGATCGAGAAGCGCTCCATCACGCCGTCGGAGATGAAGGCGCGGGCCGGCGCCATGTCCTGCCGGCTCCAGGCCTCCTGGATTTTCAGGAAGGCGGTCGAGGCGCGCCCCAGGAACTGCGGCTCGTCGAACGCCGCATCGCGCTCGCGAATGCGCGCGGCGGCGGCGCTCATGCGCGCGCTTTCCTGGGTCTGCAGGCTGCGGCTGATGGCCCGGCTCATGCCGCGGTCCCCGGTCAGCAGGGTGCCGCGGCTCGACTTGTTGTTGAGGATCCACAGCAGGACCACCACCAGCACCAGCGGCACGCTGATCTGCGGATAGCGGAACAGGAACCAGATCAGCAGGAACAGATCACCTGAACCGCCCTGTCCGCCGGCGTGGCCGTAGCCACCGGAACTGTAGCTGTGGGAGCCGCCGGAATAGTGCCCGCCGCCGCCCGCCCGTCCCCAGGCCAGCGGCGACAGCAGCACCAGCGGCAGCAGCACGGGCGCGCAGCGCCGCAGCCAGGAGCGCAGTCGGTTCATGGATCAGAAATCCAGGTCCAGCGCCCCGCACAGCCAGTCGATCAGCGGCTCCGCGGTGGTGTAGTGGCGGATCAGCACCTTGACCAGCCCCGGCGCGCACAGCACCTCGTCGTCGAGCTGCGCACTGCACACATAGTCCTTGCGCTTGAGGTCTTCGATCAGCTCGTGGGCCGGATCGTAGCCGCGCGGCGGGCGGCTCAGCGAGTCGCCGCCGAGTTCGCTGTAGACGCGCTTGAAGGCGGGCGAGCGCGTCGTCTTCTTCCAGCTTGCCGGGTTGTTCATCATGTAGCTGCGCGTCCGCTTCAGCGTTTCCGGCATCGGGTGCCACAGGCCGCCGCCGACGAAGCATTCGCCCGGCTGCACATGCAGGTAGAACACCGGGGCGTCGAGCCGGCCCATCATGCCGGTATTGCCGTCGGTGCCGCGCGCCAGGGCCTTGGTCGCCTCATGGTAGAAGCTGGCGCCGCTCCACGGCTTGTAGGGCGCCTTGTCGCCGGAGAAGCGGGTATCGCGGTAGATGCGGAACAGCGAGCCGCCGACCGCCTTGGGATTGGCCACATAGTGCGGATTGAGCCGGCGCAGCGGCTCGGCCAGGTCGCCGATCAGGCGCAGGAACGGCTGGCGCACATGGTCTTCTTAGTCCTGCTTGTGGGCGGCGAACCATTCGCGGTTGTTGTTGCGCGCCAGCCCGCGCAGGAATTTGAAGCTGGCCGGCGTGAAGTACACTGTGCTCTGCTGCGCCATGCGGGGTCCCCAGAAAACTTGCAGGCGCTAGCTTAACCATTCGTAAGGGGCCGGTCATGACACCGACGTTCGAGTCCTGGCGCGCATCCGGGCGGCGTTTCGCGCATCGCGGCCACTCCATCTTCTGGCAGGCCGGAGGCGGCGGCGAGGGCGGCACGCTGCTGTGCATCCACGGCTTTCCCACCGCTTCCTGGGACTGGCATGCGCTGTGGCCGGCCCTGTGCAGGCAGTTCGGACGGGTCATCGCGCCGGACATGATCGGCTTCGGCTGGTCGGCCAAGCCTTATTTCTACCGCTATTCGATCTTCGACCAGGCCGATCTGCACGAGAACCTGCTGCGCGCCGAGGGCGTCCGCCGCTATCACATCCTGGCGCACGACTACGGCGACACCGTGGCGCAGGAGCTGCTGGCGCGGCATGAGGAGCGCCTTGCGGCGGGCGACGACAGCCTGGTGCTGCAATCGGTCTGCCTGCTCAACGGCGGCCTGTTTCCCGAAGCGCACCGCGCCCGCCGCATACAGAAGCTGCTGCTGACGCCGCTGGGGCCGGTGCTGGCGGCGCTGATGAACGAGCGCGGCTTTGCCCGCACCTTCGCCGCGGTGTTCGGCAAGGAAACGCGGCCGGATGCGGCCGAGCTGCGCCAGTTCTGGCAGCTGCTGGCGCACGGCGGCGGCAAGCGCATCGCCCACAAGCTGATGCGCTATATCCCCGAGCGGCGCGCCAACCGGACGCGCTGGGTGGGGGCGCTGCAAAGCACCCGCCTGCCGCTGCGGGTCATCGACGGCCCGGTGGACCCGATTTCCGGCGGGCACATGGTGGAGCGCTACCGCGAACTGGTGCCGAACCCGGACACGGTGCTGCTGCCCGGCATCGGCCATTACCCCCAGGTCGAGGACCCGCAGGGCACCCTGCGGGCCTTTCAGGCCTTCCACCGCAAGATCGCCGCAAAAGCCTGATCGTCCCTTAATCCCCGCCTGATCACACCGGGCTGATACTGTCATGCGCTTTGCGTAAACTGCGGGCATGAGTACGCCGCCCGCCGAAGAACCGGTCACCTTCAAGCACTGGTACGAGCATGGCCAGCACTATGTGCACCGCGGCCATCCGGTGTTCTACCAGACCGGCGGCAGCGGCGGCAGCGGCCCGGTGTTGCTGCTGCTGCACGGCTCGCCCACCTCGTCCTGGGACTGGCACCTGCAGTGGCCGGTGCTGTGCCGGCATTTTTCCCGGGTCATCGCCGCCGACATGATCGGCTTCGGCTACTCGGCCAAGCCGCGCGACTACGATTACACCATCGCCGACCAGGCCGACCTGCAACAGGGCCTGCTCGCCTCGCTGGGGCTGCGGCGCTGCCATGTCATCGGCCATGGCTACGGCGATACGGTGGCGCAGGAGCTGCTGGCGCGGCAGGAGGAGCGCGTGCGCGGCGACCAGGCCGGCCTGACGTTGGAGTCGGTGTGCCTGCTCAACGGCGGCCTGTTTCCGGAAGCGTTCCGGCCGACCTTCCTGCAGAAGCTGCTGCTGTCGCGCATCGGCATGCTGGTCAGCAAGATGATGACGGAGCAGGGTTTCCGCGCCAGCTTCAGCCGCGTCTTCGGGCCCAACACACAGCCGAGCTTCGACCAGCTGGCGCAGTTCTGGCAGCTCATCGCCTACAACGGTGGCGCCGACCTGGCCTGGAAGCAGATGCGCTACCTGAAGGAGCGCGAGCAGTATCGCGAGCGCTGGGTCGAGGCCCTGCAGCGCAGCAAGGTGCCGCTGCGCTTCATCTGCGGCCGGCTCGATCCGGTATCCGGTCCGCGCATGGTGGAGCGCTACCGTGAGCTGGTGCCGAATCCGGATACGGTGCTGCTGCCGGGCGTCGGCCACTACCCGCAGCTGGAAGCGCCTGCAGAAGTGTTGCAGGCTTACCTGGAATTCCAGCAGCGGGTGAGCGGCCGCGGATAAGCTCTAAGGAAACTCTGAACAATTCGTCACCCCCGCGTAGGCGGGGGTCCAGTTTTGATTTCCGCCCTTCGCAAAACTGGATTCCCGCCTGCGCGGGAATGACGATGATCCAATTGTTGAGCGTTTCCATAATCTTACTGTGTCAATAAAAATAGGGCATTATCTGCGCTTTTTCATGCTGGAGCTGAAGTGCGATGAATACGGCGCAACGGTTTGAAGCGTACCTGGAGCACCTGGCCGAAGGGCTGGGACATGCGGACCGGCATGGGGGGCTCAAGGGCTACTGCACGGGCCTGATGTTGCCGCTGGAACGCAAGAGCGTCGAGCCGATTGCCGCGAGCGTGGACCCTATGCATGTCGGTGCGCGGCATCAGTCGCTGCATCACTTTGTCGCCAAGGCGCAGTGGTCGGATGAACAGATCCTGCGCAGGATCCGCCAGTGGGTGATGCCGAAGATGGGGGTGGAAGCAGGCAGCTTCTGGATTGTGGACGACACCGGCTATCCGAAGAAGGGGCGTCACTCGGTCGGCGTGGCACGGCAGTACTGCGGGGTGCTGGGCAAGCAGGACAATTGCCAGGTGGCAGTGAGCGTATCGC
>Ga0302314_10020291_pt1 | contig 10997 bp, 7 predicted proteins | sample III_Palsa_N2_3_FD_200533 | JGI IMG/M metagenome (GOLD analysis project Ga0302314, IMG submission 200533) | Peat permafrost microbial communities from Stordalen Mire near Abisko, Sweden - III_Palsa_N2_3 | ecosystem: Environmental > Terrestrial > Soil > Palsa > Peat permafrost | place: Sweden... | reverse complement strand
CGCCTGACCGGCGTGATGATCGAGCAATTGCCCTGGCTGGATTGCGCCACGCGGTACGACCGTCCGCACAGCTTCCTTTACATGGACCCGCCGTACTGGCAGACCGAGGGCTACGGCGTGCCGTTCGGCTATGACCAATACTTGGCCATGGCCGCGTTCATGCGGTCGTGCAAGGGCAGGGTGATGGTGAGCATCAATGACCACCTAGACATCCGAGCCGCGTTCGACGGCATGCACATGAGGCCGCTGCGGATACGCTACAGCATGGCCAATAAACAAGGCACGCCAGCCGAGAGCCGCGAGCTGATGATCACGAATTATGAGCCGGTGGTGACTGGCGGTCTGTTTTGACTCAACTGAACGCGGTGCTTTAAGACAGCGCGGCATCCGACAGCAGCACCACTGCGCGGGCACCACCGAACAGCGATAAATCAGGTCGCAGATGAGGTTGATTGGGTACTGTGGCCTGTACGGTTACTTTGCGTTTCTTGCGTCGGCACTCCGCGGCACTCAGCTTTTGCATGACCTCGACGATGCATGGCGATAGACGCTGACTCGTTTAAAGGAGGGAGGCGCTATAAGAATTACCCTACAGACTTCGTCGCCGCGCGGTGGCACTATCAACAGTTGACGAAGGGGGCGGGGTAACCGCAGAGGGATCGTGGCTCGCAGAGGGTTGAGCGAGCCGTGATCTCACACGCGACCGGCCATAAAATCGTTTGCAAATGTCGCTCTCGCACCCTCGGCATGCGGTGCGCGCGAATCTAACCAACCAGTTTGCGGTACATGGGGAACCCAATGGATTTTGTTCGAAGCCTGTGGCTGGCGCTGTGTATCAGGAGCCCTAAATGAGCCTGGCTCCGTTTTTGGCGTCGCCCAAGATTCGTCGTTTTTTAATATTTATCGGGACGCTGTTGATAACTTCGGTGGTTATCGCCGATCCGGCAAGCTGTCCGGGGGTACGCTGCTTACCTATGATAACGGGTAATTGGCAGTTCATTTACGGTCCGCGCTACGCATCTTTTGATGCCGTCATTGCTGCAGCCCAAGCCTCTTTCAACAATGCGTACGCTCCATGCACGATAACAATTTCGCCCAACAATGAGCTCCCCGCTCTAGAAGCAACAACGGCTCTAAATGGTGTTACGCAAACTACCGGCGATACTTGGTGGAGCATATATCAAACGTATGGAACAAAATACGATATTAGATGGTACAGCTTGGGTACTTTTAGTGAATCAGGCTGAGGCTTGAGGCTCTTCAGATGCTGCAGATCATTCAATATTTCGACAAAGGGAATATTCAAGGGATTTGCGAATATGCGGAAGGTGCGCTAAAGCTCCACTTGCAGATGCTACGGCCGGGCGGCCTTGAAGGAGTGTCGGAAGCTGATAGGAAAAAAAATGAAGATGTTTACAAAATAATAGAGAAATACTTTCAACGAGAAAAAAGATGTTCGCTAGGCGATAAAAGTCTCGGGAAGTAAAAGGAAGAAAATCGGATATAGGCCTATGGGGGAAATGACCCGCTAAATGAATCCGATCCAACTGGATTGGCTCCCAAGTCTAAGCCGTGTTGGGGCGTGCAAATGGGCGGAGGTAGTAAAGGCCACTACGCGGATAGCATCTCCCGCGTTGGGCCAAATCAGCCGACATCTCAGGCATAGCTCGATCATGACAATTGCCAGGCGATATCGGGACGGGAGTAGTTAAGCGGTGTAGTTCTGGTGCGTGACCGGTTGACGCACATCATCCACAACAAATATGAATAATCGATTCAACTACCTCCGTCCCTTTAAGCGTGTCGACGGGCATGTTGCGCCGGTTTGTCGTGTATCACAGGGGAAATTAATGGATGTGGTTCGCAGCAACTTGGGACGATTGATATTACTTTTGCTATTGATCGCATGGCTGCCGTCGTGGGCTATCGCTCAAGAAAATGAGCATGGTGTTTACTCGTCGCTGCCGCAGGCACAAGAGGGATGCCTGGAAAGCGCCAATTCCAACTCACCGAGTTATACCTACCCGTATGTTTGCACGTCCACTACCGACCCTCTTAACGGATTGCGGGGCTACTTGTGGGAGTACTACCCCACTTTACCGGGGACGGCCTATACCAGTCATTGGTATTTCGACTTTGCCCCCGCTCAAAATGCACTCAGCTGTTCGAATCCCAGTCACTCCTCAAGTTATCCGTGCGTCAATTACACGCCGGCCAAGAATCTGGGTTGTGGTTGCAGCACAGCGGGCAACCAACCCAAAGTTGGCGAGCCCATCAATGTAACCACGGGAAACACCTATGCGGAACAAGACGATTTCGTACAGGGTGATCTTTCGCTGAATCGCTACTACAACAGCGACCCCTATGTGCGTGGCTCCCACGTTGGAATGCCATGGCTGACGACGTATGACAGGAGTCTTTTCTTTTCCTCGGCTTCAACCAATGCCAATGGTGACCCCCAGTCACCAACGCAGGTGGATGTACAGCGCCAGGATGGACAGGAACTGACCTTCAACAAGGCTAATGGGACCTGGCGGGGCGACTCGGATGTCGGTGACGTATTGACCGAGTTGGATGACAACAATGGCTACGTGTTGTCCTGGACGTTATTTGTTGCCGACACACGGCAATACGAGACCTATTCATCGACCGGGTCGCTGCTGTCGATCGGCGACGGCACACATACCTTACTCACACTGAGCTACACCAACGGCACGCAAACATCATCGACCGGCGCCCCTCTGGCCACGGGTCTGCTTTGGCAGGTTACGGATGCTTATGGCCGCGCTCTGTCCTTTACGTATGGCAATCCGCAGAACATAACGACTGTGACGGAGCCAGACGGCGGTGTGCTGAAGTACGGCTATAACAGCTCAGGGAATCTGATAAGTGTCACGTATCCGGATGGTTCACAGCGTCAATATCTCTATGACGAGTCCACTTACAGTGCCGCAGGCAGCAATCAAAGCAAACTCACCGGCATCCTCGACGAGAGCAACACGCGCTACACCACGTTTGGTTATCAATCCGACGGCCGCGCCATCTCCACCCAGGAAGGCAATGGCGCAAACCTGCACACCATCAGCTATACGACCAGTTATTCCACCAGCGACCCTAGCGCGGCCACGGTGACGTATCCCTTGGGTCAGCAAGCCACAGCCACGATCATGGCGCCGCAAGGCACCGCCATCATCAGCGCCATGAGCGCCCGCTGTGGTACGCAATGCGATCAGCAATATCAATCGCAGACCCTCGATGCGAACGGTTACCCAGCAATAGCCACCGATTTCAACGGCAACGTCACCGCGACCACCTACGACAGCAACGGTCTACTCGATCAGCAGGTCGATGCTTCCGGGACAAGCAGCCAACGCACCACCACGACCACCTGGAACACGACCCTACGCTTGCCACTCACGCGCACGGTGAGTAACGCCAGCGCTACCGTTGTTAGCAATACGCAATGGGTCTACAACGCCACCGGTCAAGCCCTAGCGCGCTGCGACATCGATCCGACGAATAGCGCTGCATCGGGATATGCATGCGCCGCCACCGGTACTGTCCCTGCGGGCGTACGCCGCTCCACCTACACCTACTGTACTGCCGTTGATACCACCCAGTGCCCCATCGTGGGTCTATTGCTGACCGCCACCGGTCCGCGCACCGATCTAACGCAGACCACCACCTACAGCTATTACATGACCAGCAGTGCAACGAACTGCGGTACGCCGGGCGGTGCCTGTTACCAGCCGGGCGATCTGTACCAGATCACCGATGCGCTGGGTCACGTCACCACCTACGCCTCCTACGACAGAGCCGGGCGCGTGACGCGCATCACCGATCCCAACGGGGTCAATACGGACACGACCTACACGCCGCGGGGCTGGTTGGCCTCGCGCACTGTAGGTGGCTCGGCCACCGCATTCACGTATATGCCGTATGGTGAGGTCAATACCCTCACCGATCCCAATGGGATAGTGACGACATTCGGTTATGACAGCGCGCACCGTCTGACCGACATCACCGACGCCCAGGGCAACGACCTCCACTACACCTTGGATGCGGCCGGCAACAAAACCGCGGAGCAGATCAGCACCGCCTCCGGCACCGTCGTGCACAGCCTGTCGCGCAGCTACAACGCGCTGGGCCAGATCACCGCGGTGATCGATGGCCTGAGCCAGACCGTCTTCAACGCGGGCTACAGCGACAGCTACGACGCCAACGGCAACCTGACGCACAGCGCCGATGGCCTAAGCATCCAGCGCCAGCAAAGTTACGACGCGCTCAATCGCCTGAAAAGCACCATCGACAATTACAACGGCACCGACACGGCAACGGCAAACACCACGACGACCACGAACCAGGACGCACTGGACCGCATCACCAGCATCACCGATCCCTCGAGTCTGGTCACCACCTACACCCATGACGGACTCAGCAATCTCACCGCGCTGCAAAGCCCCGACAGCGGCGCCAGTGCCTCGACGTTCGACGCAGCGGGCAATGTGCTGACCCATACGGATGCCAAGGGCATCGTGGCGACATCCACCTACGACGCGCTCGATCGCAAAACTAGCACCAGTTACACGGACACCAGGGCCAACGTTACCTACACCTACGACGAAGCCAACAGCGTCACGGGCTGTACGGCCTCTGCCTCCATCGGTCGGTTGACACGGATCGTGGAGAACGTTGTCAGTACCACCTACTGCTACGACGCGCGCGGCAATGTCATCCAGAAGACGCAGGTGGTCTCGGGGACAACCGACAGCACCTCGTACGGTTACACCGCGGCGGATCGGCTCAGTGGCGAGACCACACCCGATGGCACAGTGATCAGCTACGCCTTCAACAGCAATGGTCGCATCAGCGGTGTTCAGGTCACCCCGAGCGGCAGCACGTCCGCGTCGCCCACCGTGGTCAGCAACGTCAACTATCTGCCGTTTGGGCCAATCAGCAGCTACACGCTGGGCAACGGCCAGACGGTCACGCGCACCTACGATACCAACTACCGACTGACGGACCTGACGAGTCCCGCCTTGGCGCTGCATTTTGGCCTGGATGCGATGGGCGATATCACAGCCCTGGGCAACGCCCCGGGCGCCAATCCCGCCACCGAGAGCTATCAGTACGATCCGCTGTATCACCTCACCACTGTCACCAACAGCAGCGGCGTACTGGAGAGCTATACCTACAATCCCACCGGCGACCGATTGAGCAAGACCGCCTCGGGTCTGGCGACCGGCACGTACAGCTATACCAGTGGCACGCATCAACTCGCCAGCATCGGCAGCGCCCCCCGCGCCAACGACGCCAACGGCAACACCACCGGCAGCGTGATAGGCGGCCAGACCTACGGTTTTGCTTACGACTCACGTCAACGCATTGCACTAGCCCAAGCCAATGGGGCCACGGTCGGCACCTACCTCTACAACGCCCTCGGGCAGCGGGTATACACGTCGGCCGCCAGCCTGCGCTTCGACTACGACCAGGCCGGTCACGTCCTCGCCAACTATGGTGCGAGTAGTCGCGACTACATCTGGCTGGATGATCTGCCGGTCGCCACGGTGGACACCACGGGTAGCGGTAGCGTCACGTCCAGCACGGTCAACTACGTCACGGCTGATCAACTCGCTACCCCGAGAGTGGTTACCAACAGTGCAGGCACTGTCGTCTGGTCGTGGACCTATCAGGGCAATCCGTTTGGGGAGCAACAGCCAACATCGTCGGGCTACGTGCTCAACCTGCGCTATCCCGGGCAGTGGTATGACGCCGAAACGGGAACGGCGGACAACGGCTATCGGACCTTCGAGTCTTACTTGGGGCGCTATGCGCAGACTGATCCGACGGGGTTCAACGGCGGTATCAGCACGTATGCCTATGTCGGCAGCAGTCCTCTGAATGCAGTAGACCCGTGGGGCTTGGCCGTATCACCGAGTCCTGCACCCACTTCACCATCGGGTCCAACAGCGCCTGCACCCAATACTGGTCCTGTGCCCGACTATGGTCCACCCGCCAATGACCCTGTCTTTGAGCCAGAACCACTTGGCCCACTTGGAGGCCCTATAGAGCTATGCGCGTCTAGTCCAATTGCTGCAATTGCTTGCGGGATTGGGATGACGATATTCCCCACCGACGCCGGTGGCCCGCAGGACGAGACTGTGCCGGGGCGTGATTCACCTGATGCGCTTCCATTCCCGAGCAGTCGTACGAACCCCAATACTTGTCCTAAAAATGGCGACGGAGACGATTGCCATGAGCGTTATGAAGAAGAGATTAATGAGTGCAAGCAATATGAGGGCTATGGTCCCTCCGATAACCCCAATCGTTGGTCTCAGGCTTGTCAAGAAAGGGCAGCAATACGTCGAGACCTATGCCTCAGAGGGATAGATGATCAACCTAGCCCTTGGACCATGAGAGATATGAGGCCCTGACTTAGAACTTGAACGGAGTTTTTGATGGAAAACATAGAACTGCAAATCCACCGTGAATATTTTCCTTCCGGCCAACTCAAGGCAGAGTGGTCTGAAAAAAATGAGAAGCTTGAGGGTTGGCGGCGGTTGTGGTTTGAGAACGGCCAGCTCTTTGCGGAGGCCGAATACCATGATGGCTTGATCAACGGGCTTCTCCAACAATGGTCGCCGGAGGGGCTATTAGTTTTATCCGCGCACTTGGAAAACGACGAATATCATGGTCCATTCAAGTCGTGGTGGCAGAGTGGCCTTCCAAAAGAGGATGGTGTTTATATTCAGGGGAAGATGCAAAAGGGTTTTCGATTTTATAAAGTAAATGGGGATTTTTGGAAGGAATACGGTTAGTGGTCTCGCAGGTTAGTAATCGAAAACTGGTCACCAAAGCGTCACGTCCAGCACGATCAACTATGTGGTGGCTGATCAACTCGCTACGCCTAGAGCCGTGACCAACAGCGCGGGTACCGTCATCTGGTCGTGGGCCTATGCAGGGAATCCCTTTGGCGAGCAGCAGGCGACCAGTAGCGGCTATGTGCTCAACCTGCGCTATCCCGGGCAGTGGTATGACGCCGAAACGGGAACGGCGGACAACGGCTACCGAACCTTCGAGTCTTACTTGGGGCGCTATGCGCAGACTGATCCGACGGGGTTCAACGGCGGTATCAGCACGTATGCCTATGTCGGCAGCAGTCCTCTGAATGCAGTAGACCCGTGGGGCTTGGCGGTATCACCGAGTCCTGCACCCACTTCACCATCCGGTCCAACAGCGCCTGCACCCAATACTGGTCCTGTGCCCGACTATGGTTCACCCGCCAATGACCCCGTCTTTGAGCCGGAATCACTTGAACCACTTGGAGGTCCTATAGAGCTATGCGCGTCTAGTCCAATTGCTGCAATTGCTTGCGGGATTGGGATGACGATATTCCCCACCGACGCCGGTGGCCCGCAGGACGAGACTGTGCCGGGGCGTGATTCACCTGACGCGCTTCCATTCCCAAGCAGTCGTACGACCCCCAATACTTGTCCAAAGGGAGGAGATGACGGAGATGACGAATGCGACTTGATGCGCGAAGAAGAGGTGGCCGATTGCTATGATCGATACGGTGATTTCGGTAGCTCGGGCCGACCCATAATTCAAGCGTGTCTAGCAAGGGCGAGAACTAGGTGGGAAATATGCAAAAGTCATAAAGGATCTATGCCGCCAGATGCGCCTCCACCATGGGCCGATCGCGACTGGGAAGGTTGGCCGACGATTCACGATTTTAGGGGTAGATGAAATGCCTTCACCCATCGAACTAGCTGAAAATGCTCTGCGACAGCAATCCCTGAGGGGACGCAAAGATCCTAAAATTGCCGCCGAGTTAGTTCATTTCTTAGAAGATAGCCTTAGGCGTGTCGAGGACAATGAACGATATTTAGTTTTTCTTATGTTGCTAGGAGAGCACGCTGATCATCGCCGGTTTATAGAGGCTGAGGATGTGATCTTAAAGATCACGCATGAGTGTTCAGATGAGCCACTTGCATGGATAGAGATTGCAAATCACTATCTGTATGTCAGGCAGGATAATAAAAAAGCGCTGAATGCTTCATCTAAGGGTGTGGAGACAGCCAGAAAAAAAGGATCTTTTGTGGTCCATGCTCTGAATACGCAATGCAGAATAGCTAGAAAGCTTGAAGATTATGATCTATTAGCAAATTCAATAGCCGATTTAATTGCCTTCAAAAACCCACCAAATACCCCGGATTCTGCCTACGAGTGTGATTTTCTCGCCAATTTGCCTGAAGGTAGTATCGATAGTAGATTGATTTCTTCACTGAAAGAACTATGCGAACAGAAGAGTAGGAGTAGTTAATAGGGCATGCAATGCGGTGATTCGCCAGCGTGATGCCCCAAAAGCTGATGGATCAGGGAAAGGCACTGAGCTTTTTTCAGATCCTCGACCTGCGTCTCGTCGGTCAGCGGCATCACCTCGATGCAGAAACTAGCGCACGTAGCCTGGCTCCACTTTTGGAGTTCGCTAATGTGGGGGATTGCCGTTGAACTCGGTGAAAACTCAACCGGATTGAAGCGGTGACCGTTGACGGCGTTTTGAAGCATCGCTTGGCGTAATGTGTGCTTCCGACGAAAGCAGGCACTGCTTCGAGTGGCAAAACGGGTGTCAAATAGCCTAACTTGTTGAAAGCACGGCATAGGAGGCGGCCTGCAAAGCCGCGTACGCCGGTTCGATTCCGACCTAGGCCTCCAGTGTTGTGGCTGCAAGCAGCCCTGAAAACCCGCCGTCGAGCGGGTTTTTTGTTGCCTGCTTTTGCCATGTTGCAACGGCATTTGCGGTCTGCCAGCAGCCTCTGGGCTGAGCCATGTTCACGGACATCGCCTGACCGAGCGTGGCATCCTTGGTTATCGGCTTGAACGAGAAAGGAGTTCGCTTTGGCACGCGCAAACCATTTTGGAGTTGGATTGTTCTTCGTCGGCAGCGTGGCTGCCATGGCATGGGCCACAGCCTCTAGCGCGCCAGTGGCGCGACCGTGGATGAATATGTCGCTCTCACCGGATCAGCGCGCGGCGCTGGTGCTAAAAGCGATGACACAGGATGAAAAGTTCCGGTTGATCCGCGCCGACTTCGGTCAACCGAGCCAGGGCAGGGCGATGCCATCAGGCGCGCTTACTTCGGCCGGTTACGTACCGGCGTTGGCCCGCCTCGGCCTGCCGGCATTGCAGGAGACTGACGCCGGACTGGGTGTGGCAAAAGCAGACAAGAGCGGTGGTGCGACGTCGCTGCCCAGCGGTCTGGCGACGGCTGCCAGCTTCGATCCGCAGATCGCCTACGCTGGCGGCGCGATGATCGGCGGTGAGGCAAGAAAAAAAGGTTTCAACGTGATGCTGGTCGGTGGTGTCGACCTTGAACGCGATCCGCGCAATGGCCGCAATTTCGAATACGCCGGCGAAGATCCGCTGCTGGCCGGCACCATCGCGGGTAACGCGGTGCGTGGCGTGCAGGATCAAAAAGTCATCGCCACCGTAAAGCACTACGCGCTCAACGCGCTGGAAACTGGTCGCAATACGCTGAGCGCGCAGATCGACGAGCCTGCCGCGCGTGAGTCCGATCTACTGGCGTTCGAGATCGCCATCGGCATCGGCCACCCTGGTTCGGTGATGTGTGCCTACAACCGCTTCAATGCGGTGTACGCCTGTGAAAACGACTGGTTGCTCAACACTGTGCTGAAGCGTGACTGGGATTATCCCGGTTATGTGATGTCCGACTGGGGCGCGGTGCATAGCGCCGGCAAATCGGCGCTGGCCGGGCTCGATCAGGAATCGGCGGGCGAAGTATTCGACCCGACGGTGTATTTCGACCAGCCGCTGCGCGCAGCCATCGCTTCCGGTGAGGTGCCGCAGTCACGCGTCGATGATATGGTCAGACGCATTCTGCGCAGCATGTTTGCCGTGGGGGTGATCGATCATCCGGCAAAGGCAGGGCCCATCGACTTTGCCGCTGATGGCGAAGTGGCCTTGCGTGCGGAACAAGCCGGCGCTGTGTTGTTGCGCAACGAGCACGATCTGCTGCCGCTGTCGGGATCGCTCAAATCGATCGTGCTGATTGGCGGTCATGCTGACAAGGGTGTGCTCAGCGGCGGCGGCTCGTCGGTGGTGTATCCGCCTGCCGGCAATGCGGTACCTGGTCTGCCGCCGGATGGCTGGCCAGGGCCACGCGTTTATCAGCCTTCCGCGCCGCTGGAAGCGATCAGCCGGCGCTTGCCGGGCAAGGTCCAGTTCAACGACGGCCACGATGTTGCAGCGGCTGGCCAACTGGCAGCGCACGCCGATGTGGCCGTGGTGTTCATCGAACAGTGGGATGCCGAGTCGTTCGATCGACCGAACATGATGCTGCCCGACAATCAAGATGCGCTGGTCGCTGCCGTTGCCAAGGCCAATCCGCACACCATCGTGGTGCTGGAAAACAACGGGCCGGTAAACATGCCGTGGCTGGATCAAACCAGTGCGGTGTTGGAGGCCTGGTATCCGGGGGCACGCGGCGGTGAAGCTATCACGCGGTTGTTGTTCGGTGAGGTGGCTCCGTCAGGCCGTCTGCCGTTGACCTGGCCGAAGGATGAGTCGCAGTTGCCACGACCGCAGATTCCCGGCGCTGGCCTGGCGTCGATCGGTGTGCCTCCGCAAGGCCAGCCTGCCGACACGGTCGACTACCGTATTGAAGGTGCCGATGTCGGCTATCGCTGGTTCCAGCGGCAAAATATCGAGCCGCTGTTTCCGTTCGGCTATGGGTTGACGTATACAAACTTCGGTTACAGCAAGCTGCAGGCGAAATGGGAAAACGGAAAACTGACCGTCGCGTTTGATGTCACCAATCGGGGCGCTCGTGATGGCATTGATGTGCCGCAGGTTTACCTCACGCTGCCTGGGGAAAAGCAGTCGCGTCGACTGGCCGGTTGGAGTCGGATCACGTTGAAGAAGGGCGCGACGCAACATGTGGAAATCATCGCTGATCCGCGCATCCTCGCCGAGTTCGA
>Ga0302314_10020289_pt1 | contig 10998 bp, 7 predicted proteins | sample III_Palsa_N2_3_FD_200533 | JGI IMG/M metagenome (GOLD analysis project Ga0302314, IMG submission 200533) | Peat permafrost microbial communities from Stordalen Mire near Abisko, Sweden - III_Palsa_N2_3 | ecosystem: Environmental > Terrestrial > Soil > Palsa > Peat permafrost | place: Sweden... | reverse complement strand
GGACGCAGGCTAGCCCGCTGCTGCGGCTGCCCGAGCCGGAGTTCTCGCCCACGGTCAACCAGCTCGCCGAGCAGTTCGCAGTCCGGGCCATCGAGGCGCAGCCGCTCGACTACGCGGACACGGTATGGGACGACACGGTGCGGTCCTTCGACTGGAACCGCTCCGTCTTCCCCAACGGGCAGACGTACGACGCGTACCTGTTCGGCTACCAGTCCCTGGCCGTCCCGGCCGACCCGTACGGCGGGTACCCGTCACCCGCGGCGTACTACGTCCAGGGCAACCCGGCGACCGTCATCGTCAGCCCGTTCGCCCAGGTCATCCGGGTCTACCAGCGCTACGTATGGCTCCCGGGCACCCTCTACGGCGTGATCCTGCTCGTCGGCCTGTTCGGTATCGTGCGCCCCCGACGGCCCGTCCGCGCAGCGGACACCGGGGGGTACGGGGGGTCGTCCCCCCGGGAGATAGGGCCGGATGCGCGCCCGATACGATGGCGGTTTTTGCCATCGGGCGCGTCTCTCGGGGGGGACGGGGGGTCGTCCCCCCGGGAGATAGGGCCGGATGCGCGCCCGATACGATGGCGGTTTTTGCCATCGGGCGCGCATCAGGCCGCGATTCTCCCCTGGCTGTGCTCGGTCGCGCTGATCGTGGCGCCGGCGGCGACGGCGGAATTCGATTACCGCTACGTCACGACCGCCGTGCCGTTCGCCTGCCTAGCCGCCGCCATGGCGCTGCGCCCGGCGGGCCTCACGCGCCGCGGCGCGGGCGGCGGCCCGGACGGCGGCCTGGCCGATGCCGGCCACGACCAGCGTAATCTCGCCGCGGACGCCACCTGAGGCTTCCTGCCCGGCCGCCCAGGCGGTGAGTTCGTCCAGCGAGCCGCGCACGATCTCCTCGTGCGTCTTGGTCAGCTCGCGGCAGACGACCGCGGCGCGGTCGCCGCCGTGCGAGGCCCGCAGCTCCGCCAGGGTCTCCGCCACCCGCCGGGGCGACTCGAAGAGCACCTGCGTCCGCGGGTCGGCCGCGAGCTCGCTGAACCGGCGCGCCCGTTCCCCGGCCTTACGCGGCGGGAACCCCTCGAAACAGAACCGGTCGGTGGGCAGCCCGGAGAGCGCGAGCGCCGTGGTCACCGCGGAGGGCCCGGGCAGGGCGGTGATCCTGATCCCGGCCGCCGCCGCCGCGGCGACCAGCCGGTAGCCGGGGTCGCTGATAGCGGGCATCCCCGCGTCGGTCACCACGAGCACGTCCCGGCCGGCCTGGAGCTCGGTCACCAGCTCCGCGGCCCGGCGCACCTCGATTACGTCGTAGTAGGACACCACGCGCCCGCTCAGCCGCACGTTGAGCGCCGCGGCCAACTGGCGGACCCGCCGGGTGTCCTCTGCCGCGACCACGTCGGCACTGGCCAGAGCCTCGGCCAGCCGCGCGGGAGCGTCCTGCGCCTGTCCGATCGGCACCCCGGCGAGGGTGAGGACGCCGTAACCGTCGTTACCGCCGCGTGCCTCAGCAGGTACACGATCGGGTGTCTTTCTGGTCCCCACGCGGGCCTTCCTCCACATAGCATTGCGTTCGATGACCGCTACACAAGCCGGCCAGCCGGCCAAGGACCCCGAAGACGGCGCCCCCGGTGCAGCCGCCGGCCGCGGCGCGGCCGATTCCCGTGCGGCCGAGGCAGCCGCCGCCGGCGTCGAGGCTGGCCAGTCCGGCCCCGGACTGATCGATGCCGGCCCGCTGTCGGCCCCCAACGGGGCGGCCGAGCGGATCGCGGACTTGCGCGACCGGCTGATGACGCCGATGCCCGACGACCGCTGGTGGGGCTGGATCGGCCCGCTGCTGGTGACGGCGTTCGCCACCTTCATGCGGTTCAACAGGCTATCCGTTCCTGACGCGGTCGTCTTCGACGAGACGTACTACGCCAAGGACGCGTGGTCGATCCTGAAGCACGGCGTCGAGTGGAACTGGCTCGGGTCCCCGGCCTATTCCGCCACCTACGCGAACAGCCAGATCATCGCCGGCCACGTCAGCAACCACCTCTTCCAGGCGTGCTCGGGCACCAGTTGCGGCGAGTACGTGGTCCAGCCGGAGGTCGGCAAGCTGCTCATCGCGGTCGGCGAGTGGATCTACGGCCTCACCTCCCTCGGCTGGCGGGTCGCGCCGGCGCTGTTCGGGAGCCTGGCCATCCTCGTCATGTGCCGCGTCGCGCGGCGGCTTACCCGGTCCACGCTGCTCGGCTGCCTGGCCGGACTGCTGCTGTCCCTCGACGGTCTCGAGTTCGTGCTCAGCCGGACCGGCATCCTCGACATCTTCCTGATGTTCTTCGTCCTCGCCGCGTTCGGCGCCCTCGTCGTCGACCGGGACGTCTCGCGGATGCGGCTGGCCCGGGCCATGGTGCTCGAACCGCACGACGAGGCCGGCCCGGCCCTCGGGATCAGGAAATGGCGCGTGGCGGCGGGCGTGCTCATCGGCTGCGCCTGCGCGACCAAGCAGTACGGGGTCTGGTACATCTTCGCCTTCGTCGGCCTGTGCATCGCCTGGGACATCGGCGCCCGCCGCACGGTGGGCCTGCGCAGTTACGTGCGCGGCGCGCTGGTCCGGGACGGCAAGTGGCTGCCGCTCACCCTCGGCCTGATCCCCCTGGTCACTTACACCGTGACCTGGCTGAACTGGCTCATCACCAACACCGGCTACGACCGGGACTACGCCCAGGCCAACGGGGTCAACATCCCGGTCATCTCCGCGCTCTACTCGCTGTTCGAATACCACAAGGAGATGCTCCAGTTCGGGGTGGGCCTGAGCGTGCGGCACCCCTACGAGTCGCAGCCGTGGGACTGGTTCTTCCTCACCCGTCCGGTGGCCTTCTACTGGAACAGCTATACCGACGCCTCGGGGCTGCACGCCGCGGCGGCCGGGAAGACCGGGCCGTACGTCCAGGAAGTGCTGGCGATCGGGAACCCGGCCATCTGGTGGGTGTCCGTCCCGGCGATGGCCTTCTGCCTCGGCTGGTGGCTGACCCGCCGGGACTGGCGGGCGGGTTCCGCCCTGCTCTGCATAGCCGCCGGCTGGGTGAGCTGGCTGCCGTTCGTCTCGCGGACCAAGTTCTACTACTACGCGCTTGAGTTCGAGCCGTTCATCATCATCTGCATCGTGCTGTGCCTGGGGCTGATCCTCGGCCCGGCCACAGCCCCGCTGTGGCGCAGGACGATCGGAGCGGTGCCGGTCGGCCTCTACGTGATCGTCGTGCTGGCACTGTTCTGGTACTTTTACCCGATCCTCGCGGGCAAGATCATCCCGTACTCGGACTGGCTGTCCCATATGTGGTACAGCGGCTGGATCTGAGCCTCAACCCGGATTTCCGCGGGCTCCCGGCCTGCCGGCCGACGAGAGCCGCCGCCTGGCTTATGAGGGTTCTTTCAGGGTATGTTGAGCGTACTCGCGATGACGCGACATATCTTAAGGTGATCTCGGTCACACCTTGGACCGTTGATGCCTTTTCATACGTCTATATCAGTGAGTAGGCCCCCACTAGCCCCCGGAGCCAGGTATGAGCCCGATCGAAGACGACGACAGTCGCGCCCGGTTCGAGCGTGACGTCTTGCCACAGCTCAGCCAGCTATACCCGGCGGCACTGCGGATGACGCGCAACCCCACCGACGCCGAGGACCTGGTCCAGGAGACGTCGGTCAAGGCGTACGCGGCCTTCCATCAGTTCCGCCCGGGCACGAACCTGCGGGCCTGGCTCAACCGGATCCTCACCACCACGTTCATCAACGTGTACCGCAAGCGGCGCCGCGAGCCGCAGCAGGCGCTCGGAGCGGACCTGCAGGAGTGGCAGATGTCCGCCGACCGGCTGGCTCCGCCGGTCCCCTCGGCGGAGACCGAGGCACTCGACCACATGACCGACTCCGACCTGCTGCGCGCGCTGCGCGGGCTGCCCAACGAATTCCGCACCACGGTCTACCTCGCCGATATCGAGGGCTACCCGTACCGGGAGATCGCGGAGATCATGGGAACCCCGGTCGGCACGGTCATGTCCCGGCTGCACCGCGGCCGCCGCAAGATCCGCGAGCAGCTCACGGACACCGGCCTGCTCCCCCCGAAGGCAGCCGAAGGCTAACCGCTCCGGACTTAACCTCAGCCACCGCGTGGGGGCGGCGCGCCCTTGGCGCCGTCCTCACCGCGGGGGGACGGGGGGCCGCGCAGGCCCCCCGTGACCGGGGGGTGCAGGGGGGTCGTCCCCCCACGGGCCAACACTGTTCTCGACGTAGATCTGGTGCCACAGCGAGAAGACGACGAGCGTCCACACCTGACGCCACGGGACGTCCGGGTCGCCGCTGCGGAAGCGGCGCAGCACGCCGGTGACCTCGCGCCGGTCCAGCCACTCGTCCGTGCGCGCCTCGCCGACCACCTGCTCGGCGAAGCCGGACAGCTCGCCGCGGAGCCAGTGCCCGATCGGCACGGGGAACCCTAGCTTGGGGCGCTCCGCGCTCTCCTGGGGCAGCAGGGTGCCCACCGCCTCGCGCAGCGCGAACTTGGTCGTGCCCGCGGCGGTCTTCTCCGCCCGGGCCAGCCGGCTGGCCACGCTCATCACCTCGCGGTCAAGGAACGGGGTGCGCAGCTCCAGCCCGTGCGCCATCGACCCGCGGTCGGCCTTGACCAGGATGTCGCCCGGCAGCCAGGTGTTGATGTCGACCAGCTGCATCGTCGAGACGTCGTCAAGACCGGCCGCCTCGGCCTGGTCGAAGACCGGGCCGGTCACGTCGTACGGGCTGCCCTCGCCGTACCTGGTGAGCAGGTCGACTTCCTCGGGCGCGAAGATGCTCGCGTTGCCGATGTAGCGGCTGCGCAACGGCGTCGCGATCCGCGCGAGCAGCCCCTTGCCCTTCTGCCCCGGCGGTATCCGGTCGGCCATCGCCTGGGCCAGCGACCGGCCCGAGCCAGGCAGCTTCGTCGCCGCCCGGACCACCCCCGGCTGGTGGTAAACGCCGTAGCCGCCGAAGAGCTCATCCGCGCCCTCCCCGGACAGCACCACCGGCACGTGCCGCCGCGCTTCGCGGGCGACGAACCACAGGCCGATCGCGGCCGCGTCCGCCAGCGGATCGTCCAGGTGCCAGATGATCTGCGGCAGCCGGGCCGCGAACTCCTGGGCGGTGATCACGTACGGGACGTTCCGCAGCCCGAGCGCCGCCGCCGTCTCCTGTGCCTCCTCGATCTCGCTGTAGCCGGGACGGGCGAACCCGGCGGTGAACGTCAGCATGCCCGGCCTCGTCTCGGCGGCGATGGCGCAGATCGCCGCCGAGTCCACGCCGCCGGACAGGAACGCGCCAACCGGCACGTCGCTGCGCAGGTGGGCGGCGACCGAGCCGCGCAGCGCGGCCAGCACCCGCTCGGGGGTATCCGCGGCCGGCGACTTGGCCGACCGCAGCACCGGGCGCCAGTACCGCGACGGCCGTTCCGGCGGGGCCCCCGGCCGCGCGACCAGGCAGGAACCCGCCGGCAGGCAGGTGACCGGGGGCGTCATGGTCGCCGGCGCGGGGACGTACTGGAACGAGAGGTACCGGCGCAGCGCGTCGGGATCGATGACCGAGACCTCGCCGGGACCAAGCAGCGCCTTGCGCTCGGACGCGAACCGGAACTGCCGGCCGCCCTCGGCCAGCGTGTAGTAGAGCGGCTTGATGCCGAACGGGTCACGCGCGCAGAACAGCTCGCCGGCCTCGGAGTCCCAGATGGCGAAGGCGAACATGCCGCGCAGCCGCCTGAGCGCCTCCCGGCCCTCCGCGGCGTAGGTCTCGAGCAGCAGCTCGGTATCGGAGCCGCCGCGCAGCGCCACCCCGCGCGCCCGCAGCCGGTGCGCCAGCTCGGCGTGGTTGTAGATCTCCCCGTTGTAGACGATCACGTAGCGGCCGTCGGCTGACCGCATCGGCTGCCGCCCGGCGGCCGACAGGTCGATGACCGCCAGCCGCCGGGCGCCCAGCGCGACCGGCCCGTCCGAGATCACATGCTCGTCATCCGGCCCCCGGTGCGCCATCCGGCGTACCGCCCCCAGGACCCAGTCCGAGTCCGGCCCGGTCCCCCCCGCCAGTGCGAGGCACCCCGCGATCCCCGACACATACCACCCCTACTACCACCCCTGCGGGCTTACTTAGGCTGGAAGCGGATGCCGCCGTCGAACCGCACGACTTCCGCGTTCATATAGTCGTTCTCGATCAGCGAGCGGACCAGCTGCCCGAACTCGTCGGCCCGCCCGAGCCGCTTCGGGAATACCACCGGAGCGGCCAGCCGGGCTAGGAACTCGTCCGCGTCCTGGCCGGCGATGGACTTGTAGATCGGGGTGAAGATAACGCCCGGGCAGATCGTGTTGACCCGGACGCCGATGACCGAGAGGTCGCGGGCCGCGGGCACGGTCATCCCGATGATCCCGCCCTTCGACGCCGAGTAGGCGATCTGCCCGGTCTGGCCCTCGATGCCCGCGACCGAGGACGTGTTGATGATCACTCCGCGCTGGCCGTCCGCGTCCACCGGATCGGTCTTGGACATCGCCGAGGCCGCGAGCCGCAGCACGTTGAAGGTGCCGGTCAGGTTGATCGCGATGACCCGGCCGAAGCTGGCCAGGTCGTGCGGCGAGCCGTCGCGGCCGACGGTGCGCGCCGCGAAGCCGATTCCGGCGCAGTTCACCGCGGCGCGCAGCGGCCGGCCGGAGCCCTCGGCGACGGCCAGGGCCGCGAGGACGTCCTCTTCGTCGGTCACGTTCGTCTTCGCGAACTGGCCGCCGATCTCGGCGGCGACCTGCTTGCCCGCCTCCTCGTTCAGGTCGGCGACGACGACGTGTGCCCCGGCGGCGGCGAGCACACGCGCCGTCGCTTCTCCCAGGCCGCTGGCGCCGCCGGTGACAATCGCGGAAGTTCCATGCAGTTCCATGGCTGCGAGCATAGTGAACTCTTTTCATCCCGCCAGTCCTGGCTCATCCGGCGGACCGTCTACGCTTGGCCACAGCAGGGGCCCCGGACCAAGGAAAGGCCAACGGAGACACACGTGAGCCATGTGCCGCCGGGCCGCGAAGACGCCCGCGAACTAACGCCGCCAGGCCCGCCGAGCGAGCCGGTGATCGCGGTCGACGCGATGGGCGGCGACTACGCGCCGGACGAGATCGTCGCGGGCGCGCTGGCCGCCCAGCGCCAGGACGGTGTTACGACGCTGCTCACCGGGCCGCCGGCCCGGCTGCGGCCGGTGATCGCCCGGCTCGGCGCCGTGTCCGAGCTGCGGATCGTGCCCGCCGAGGACGTCGTCGGAATGGGCGAGGGTGCCCTGGCCGGCTTCCGGCGCCCCCGGTCGAGCATCGCCGTGGCCTGCCAGCTGGTCCGGCGCGGCCAGGCCAGCGCCGTCGTCTCCGCCGGGTCAACCGGCGCGATCGTGGCCAGCGCCAGGCACCGGCTGCTGCCGCTGCCCGGCGTCCCCCGGCCCGCCCTGGCGGTGCTGCTGCCGACTCACCCGAAGCCGACGGTGCTCATCGACGCGGGCGCGACGGCCGACCCGAAGCCGGAGATGCTCGTGCAGTTCGGCCAGCTCGGCGTGGCGTACGCGCAGATCGCGCTGGGCATAGCGACCCCGCGGGTCGGCCTGCTCACCATCGGCGCCGAGCCCGGCAAGGGAAACGCGCTGACCCGCCGGGCACACGAGCTGCTCGCGGCCGAGCCGCAGGGCGGCGCGCTGCCGCTCAACTTCGTGGGGAACGTCGAGGGCGGCGACCTGATGGCCGGCGCGGTCGACGTGATCGTCACCGACGGGTTCACCGGCAACGTGGCACTCAAGACGCTGGAAGGGGCCGTGCGGTTCGCCGCAGGCGAGCTGCGGACCGTGCTCACCAGCACCCGCACGGCGCGGCTGGGCGCGGTCCTGCAGCGCCGCGGCCTGCGTGAGCTCGGTCATCGGCTGGAACCGGAAACGTACGGCGGCGCCGCGCTGCTCGGCCTCGGCGGCACCGCGGTGATCGCGCACGGCGCTTCCACCGCCCGCGCCGTTACCGCGGCCTGCGCCCTCGCGGCGAACCTGACCCGCGGCGACATCACCGAGCGGATCAAGGAGCGCATCGGCGTCAGCGAGCAGCGCCGCGGCACCCATTTCCTGCGTCGCGAACGGTAACGCCGGCCGGCGAACGGTAACGCCGACGGTCTGCCGGCCGCCGGGAGCAGCCGGGCCGCGGGCAGCGGGCGGCCGGGCAGCGCGATCCGTTCCGCCGGACCGCCGAGCAGGGCCAGGTACCGCTCGCGGGGGACCGGCTCGGCGCCGAGCGAGCGCAGCAACGGGCTGTCCCACTGCGCGTCGATGACCGTCCCGCCGGCCGCCGCCAGCCGTGCCCCCAGGTCGGCGACCGCGATGGCGGCCGCGCCGGGGTGCCGGCCGAAGAGCGAGTCCCCGCTCAGGACGCCGCCGATGCCGATGCCCATCGCCCCGCCGACCAGGTCCCCGTCCAGCCACACCTCGATGCTGTGGGCCCAGCCTTTCCCGTGCAGCTCGAGGAGCGAGCCGAGCAGCTCGTCGGTGAGCCAGCGCGGCTCCCGGCCCGCGCGGCAGGCCTCGGCGACCTGGCTGAACGCGATGTTGGCGGTGGTCGTGAGCCCGTCGCGGCGCAGCCGCTTCCTGACGTTGCGGCCCAGGTGCACGCCGCCCGGGCCGATCAGCGGCCGCGGGTCAGGCGACCACCAGGCAACCGCGTACGGGTCGCCGGCCTCGTCGCCGACGACGGCGATCGTGCCCGCCGCCACCTGGTCTTCGTAACGGATCTCGTTGAGGCCGCGGAAGAAGTCGTCGGGGGCGGGCATCGGGACGAGGCCCCGCCGGTAAGCACCGAGCACGCTCGCCGGGCTCAGGTCCGCGCAGAACGCCACCGGCGCGCCGTCCGGGCCGGCCGCCGCGGCGGCCGCGGCGGGGTAAACGAACGACTCCCAGTCCGGGTAGCGGCTAGGCGACATGCGCTGACAGGTGCCTGGCCGACGGGGCGGGCAGGTAGCCGGTCCGCATCAGCCGGTCGATGTTGCGGTCGAGGAGCCGGCCGCTGACGGCCGGGAAGGCGATGCCGCTGCCGGCCAGCGCCCGCTCGGTGTTGGTCCTGGTGTAAGAGGGGAAGACGTGCCTGAAATACATTTCCGCCACCGTGCGGCCGTCGGCGCCGCGGTTGACGAACAGCGGCAGGAACGCCGCCATCGGATGCGACGGGTCGCGGGCGGCCCGCCGCGCCAGCTCCCGCACCCAGTCGCCGTAAGGGATCTCGGTGATCTGGTATCCGCGCATCCGCAGCCGGTCGGACAGGGCGCTCAGCGGCGCGCTCTCGGGGCTGGCGAGGTGGTAGGTCCGGCCCGTCGCGCCCTCGCCCAGCGAGATCTGCCTGATGGCCGCCGCGCAGGTGTCGGCGGCCACGAAGTCGAGCGGGAGATCGATATCGGGCGCGAGACCGGTGTCAGCCATGAACCTGACCAGCGCGCACATTTCCGTCGAGGTACTCCACGCGCCGGTCCGCAGGCTGCCGACGATGTCCAGCGGGCGGTAGATCGCCACCGGCAACCCGGCCCGGCCCGCGTTCCTGAGCAGCTCCTCGGCCACGTACTTCGTCTCGACGTAGCCCATCCGGAGCAGTTCCGGGTGTGCGAGCGGCGTGTCCTCGGTCACGGCGCGGGTGCCCGCCAGGCCGAGGCCCGCGAGCACGGCGGTGGTGGACACGAAGTGCAGCGGTATGCCCCGGGAGAGTCCGGCCAGCCGGATCAGCTCGCGGGTGCCGGTCACGTTGGCCGCCCGCAGCTCCTCGTACGGGTAGATGAAGTTCACCAGCGCGCCCGCGTGGTACACGACGTCGATGCGCCGGGCGAGGTCACCGAAGGCCGCGGCGGACAGCCCGAGCTGCGGCGCGGCCAGGTCCCCGGCCAGCGCCGCGATGCGCTCGCCGGGCGGGGCGGGAAGCTCGTAGCGGGCCGCGGCCTGCCCGATCCGGGAAAGCGCGGCCGCTTCGTCGCGCGCCCGGACCAGGCAGTGAATCCGGGCCCCGGTGGTGGCGACAAGCTCGCTCAGCAGGTGCGCGCCGAGGAACCCGGTCGCCCCGGTCAGCAGGATCTCGCGCGGACCAGGCTGTTCCCGCACCGGCAGCGACGCCGCCGCGGCCCGCCGGATGCTGACGTCGAGCCTGGTATCGGCGGCGAAATCGGTCTCGCTGGAGTCCCCCTCGGGGGTCAGCCGGCCCGCGCTTGCCTCGGCCGCCGCGGCGGCGAACCCGCGGAGCGTGGGATCACGCAGCAGGCGGCGGGTCAGCGGCTGCACGGAGTCCGCGGGAATGCCGAGTATGGCGCGCGTGTGCGCCATCATCTCCGCGGCGAGCAGCGAGTTGCCGCCGAGGGCGAAGAAATCGTCGCCCAGGGACACCCGGTCGCACCCGAGCAGCCTGGCCCACAGCGCGGACAGTCCCGCCTGCACGGGCGTGTGCCGTTCTGCCCCGCCCGCGGGCTCGTCCACCCGCGCAGGCAGCGGCTGCCCGCCGGCGGCCAGCCCGGTGCCGGCCAGCCCGATACTGGCCAGCCTGCGCGCGGCCGGCCCGTCCGGCAGGTGATGGCGCGCGATGAACGCCGCGGGGATCATGTAGCCGGGCAGCCGGTCGGCTAGGTAGCGCCGCAGGCTCGCGGCCGACGGATGGTGCGGGGCGGCCCCGGGCGCCGCGGCGTCCCGCGGCGTGTAGTACGCCACCAGCCGGGTGTCGCCCGAGCCGCGCTTGGCCGCGGTCACCGACACCTGGCCGATGTCCGGGTGCTGGGCCAGAGCGTGCTCGATCTCCCCGGGCTCCACGCGGAAGCCGCGCACCTTGAGCTGACGGTCTATCCGCCCGGCGATCTCCAGGCTGCCGTCCGGCCGCCAGCGGCCCAGGTCTCCGGTCCGGTACATCCGGCTGCCGGGAACGCCGCCGGGGTCGGGCAGGAAGCGCTCCGCGGTGAGGGCCGGACGCCCCAGGTAGCCGCGGGCGACGCCGTG
>Ga0302314_10020287_pt1 | contig 10999 bp, 9 predicted proteins | sample III_Palsa_N2_3_FD_200533 | JGI IMG/M metagenome (GOLD analysis project Ga0302314, IMG submission 200533) | Peat permafrost microbial communities from Stordalen Mire near Abisko, Sweden - III_Palsa_N2_3 | ecosystem: Environmental > Terrestrial > Soil > Palsa > Peat permafrost | place: Sweden... | reverse complement strand
GCGGAACTCCAGCAGCGGAAGCTCGCCCCGGCAGCGCCGATCCGGCGATGGCCGAACAGGGCCGGACCGCCATCGCACCGCACCGCCAGCGCGATCAGCAGCAGAAGCGGGCCGAACAGCACGATGAGCGCGATGCTCGCAACCAGGTCGAACGCCCGCTTGCTGCGCCGCCCGGCCGGCGCGGTCAGCACCGGACGGGGAACTTCCTGCGGCCGAAAACCGCTACGATCGACCTCAGCCTCATACGACGGCAGATCCACGACTAAGAAGTCGTCATTGCGCGCAGTAGCGTTCAAATTCGAAATCGAATTCTTCATGACAACTCCTGCTGAAGTAAATCCACAGACAATGTTCGCGGATACTCTTGCAGGATCGACGAGAGATGCCCGCAGCCAGGTTCGAAATCTCATTCGCATGCGCAGCATGTTAATGATTGAACGAACGAAGGGTTCGGGGCAAATTTAGGTCATTCGCCGCCTTGAGTTGATTCTCCCAGAAGTTCTTATAAAGTTCGGGGAGAATTTGCGGATTTTGACCAGTCGGCGCGGAGCCGAGTAGCGACCGAAGGTGGCTGGCGTCCTTGCAACGCAACATAGTTGTATCAGAAACTTACTCGGCTGTTTGAGTTTTTTTTCGCACTGAGGGAATTTTTCCGAAGCAAAAACGTAAAATTGCTAGTACCCGTCAGAGATCGGACCCCAATGCTGCATAGCACAAAAATAAACTTGGTCGATCACGCTTCGGTTCCGCCCGTCTCGTCGATTTGCAAGTCAGTTTTCAAATGGCGTTCGACACCCTACCACGGGCATCGGATGGCGCTTTTGCTCGCCGGCGTTGCCGCCCTGCTGGCGGCCGGAGGGCCGTCATCCGCTCTGGCGCAGACCGCCGGCCCTGCCGAGGCCGTCGGCAACACGCCACCGGATGACATTCGCGCCGATGAACCGCTGCAGGACCGGTTCGATCGTCGCACCACAATCCCAGGAACACAGGTCGGAGCCGTGTCGTTCCAGGCGCAGGCTGTGGCAGATTTAGGCTTCAACGATAATGTTTTCGCCCAGGACACCGGTGTTAAGTCGGATTTCTTCGCGGATTACGGCGCCCGGTTCGACGGGGACTATCACTATGACGGCTTCCGCGCGAACCTCAGCCTCAATGGGCAGGAGCGCCGCTACTTCTCGCTCTCGAACGAGGATTTCTGGCAGGGCGGCACGCGGCTCCAGCTTTCGGACCAGCTCGACACGGATCTGGGCGTGTTCCTCGATGGCGGCGTCCAGCGTCTGGCGGTGCCGCGCACCGACCCGAACACGATCAACGGCTTCAAGCCGGCAACCTACCTGCTGTATGACGCCGAAACCGGCACGACGATCGGCACCGGCGACCATAATCTGGTCACGCTGACGACCGGCTACAGCCAGACGATCTACGACCAGTCGTTCGGCGCCGAGGGATTGATCATCACCAACGACCGCGATCGCCAGGAGATCTTCGGCGATGCGCGCTTCGACCATACCTTCTTCGGCAGCCAGAAATTCTTCGTCGAGATCCGTCCGGACGGCCGCAGCTTCGGCCGCGACGTCGATGCGTCGGGCTACCGGCGCGCCAGCAACGGCGTGCGCAGCGACACCGGTTTCCAGTTCGACATCGACAGCCTGTTCCTGGTCTCGCTCTCCGGCGGCTACCAGACACAGTCCTATGTCGATCCGCGCTACGGCGAGATCAACGAGCCGGACATCAACGCCGAAATCCTATGGTCGCCGACCCGGCTGACCCAGCTCGATCTGAAATTTCTCCATGAATATTATGAAGATATCTTCATCGAGAGCCCCGGCTACACCCACAACATGACCACGGTGACGCTGAGCCACGAGCTGCGGCGCGACATCCTGCTGAAGCTCGACGCCAGCTACGACGACCGCCAATTGGAACGTTCGGTGCGCCACTACGATATCCTCACGTCGGAGGCACGCATCGACTACGAAATCGTCCGTGGCATCACGGTCGGCATCGACTACATGAGCCAGAACCTCACGTCGAACACCACGCGCACCTTCGATGACAACATCGTCATGCTGAGCTTCAAGAAGCAGTTCTGAGGCCGGACCAGAAGGGAAACCGACCAATGCCCCACACAGTCTCCAACAAACCTGCCCGCTCGTCCAAATTCGCCCCGTTGCTGGGCCTGGCCCTCGCAGGCCTGGTGGCCGGCTGCGCCGATGCGCCCCGGCCCGAGGCCACGCTGGTCGGCGATTCCAGCCTGCTCCACACCGGCGACACGGTCAGCATCACCGTGTTCGGCCAACCGCAATTGACCGGCGAACAGGTCGTCGATGATCGCGGCGAAGTCTCGGTTTTGCTCGCCGGCCGCGCCAAGATCGCCGGATTGACGCCGACCGATGCCGAAGCCGCGCTCAGCACCCGTCTGGGCAAGGGCGGCATCGTCGTCAGCCCGAGCGTCTCGATCGTCGTGACCAAGCATCTGCCGGTCTATGTCGTGGGCGAAGTGATCAAGCCCGGCAGCTACGACTGGTCGGGCGACCTGCGCACCATCAACGCGGTGGCGCTGGCCGGCGGCTATACCTATCGCGCGAAGCAGTCGGACCTGCGCGTGATCCGCCATGGCGACCCGCAGCACACCGAATACGCCGCCGACCAGACGACCCAGATCGAGCCCGGCGACACGGTGATCGTGCCGGAACGCTGGTTCTAAAGGGGAGATCCGCCCTCTTCCGCATTTCGCGGGAGAGGGCGGATCGCGTCAGCGAGCCGGGTGAGGGGTGCCCGGCCCGACTCTGGCGCCGGACGCGGCCACGCCGCGCTCCGCGATCGCCGCCGCATAAAGATCTTCCGTTTCGGCCGCGATGCGGTCCCAGCTCGGAATCGCCTTGACCAGATCGATCAGGCCCTGGGCCATGCGGGCGCGCGTCGCCGGTTCCTCGACGATACGGGTGATCGCCTGGGCCAGACCGGCCACGTCGCCCGGTTCGACCAGGAAACCCGTCTCGCCGTCGGTCAGCAGTTCGGCGAAGCCGCCGATGTTGGAGGCGACCATGGGCCGCGCGGTCTTCAGCGCCGCCATCAGCACGCCGCTCATCTCGATCTCGCGATAGGGGAAGGCCAGCACGTCGGCCCAGGCGAACAAGTCCGGCATCTCCTCGTCCGGCACGAAACGGAATTCGAAGCGGAGCTGCGGTAAATCTTTCGCGGCCGCTTCAAGCGGCGCCACATCCATATAAGGCTTGCCGACCACCAGCACCTCGACCCGCTTCAGGGTCTCTGGCGCCACGCGCTTCAGCGCCTCGATCATCAGGTCGATGCCCTTGTAAGGCTTGATCTTGCCGAACAGCAGGAAGCGCACCGGGCGATCGTCCGCAACCGGCGCCGGCGGCGCCACCGGCGCGGAATCGTCGAGGAAGCCATGGGCGATGCGCTGGACCCGCGCCGGCTCGACGCCGTAGGCAGCGAGCCGCGGGCGCGCCTGTTCGGTATGGATGATGACCCGGTCGAACCGCATCAGCACCGCGGTCGCGCCGACGCGCTGCAAGGCAGCGCCCGGATTGGCATTGAACGGCTGGGAATCATGGCAGGTGATGACGATCGGCGCGATCCGCGCCAGCCGCCCGAGGAACGCACGATCGACCACCGGCAACGGCAGCCATTGGAAATGGATGATGTCGGGCCGCTCGCGCCTGAGCGTGCGCACCAGCGATTCCATGGCGCTGACATGGGACAGGCCCTTGGCGATCTTGGCCAGCGGCCCCGGCCAGCGTTCGGTGCCGAGCGTCTGCGCCGCACCATAGAAATGCTGGCGCAGCGGCACGCACGTCGGCGCCGGGTCCCGGGCACCCAGCATCTTGCCGAAAAAATCGATCCGATGACCGCGGCGCTGCAGCGCGTCGGCCAGTTTCTCGTCGTACGGCAGGGTGAACAGGGAGGGATCGATCATCGCGACGCGCATGGCCGTCACCCTAGTGCGCCGCAGCCGACAGAACAGCCGGCGCCGCGACGCCCTCGTCCTTGGGGGCGGCACCATAGCGGATCATCGCCATGAACTCGCCGCCGCCGGTCCGCTTGATATGATAGGCGGTACGCTTGCCCGGCCCGGCCAGATGCAGGGCCGAGATCGTGCGGTAGGGCAGATAGGGCCGGCAGAACACACCGGTCTCATCGTTCCACATCGGCACGCCGCGATCACAGATCCAATTGGCGCTGGCATCGAGGAACCGCGTCGGCAGCCGGTCCTGATAGATCGCCTGGTTGAGCGCGAACTGGTCGTGCGGGGTGATCTTGCCAGTGCGCTTGATCGCAGCATCATAGCGGCGCGCCCAGGCGTCCCAATGGGGCGCGCCGGCACGGATCGCGAACATGCCGGCGTTCAGATGCGGCTTGGTCAGCAGCCAGGCACCGCGAAGCGCGCCATAGCCGAGGACGAAATGCTTCGCCGTCCAGAGGAACAGAAAGCGCTGAAAGCGATAGGCACGCTCGTTCTCGCGCGCGATCGCCATACCCTCGGTCCGGGCGCCGTCGACCAGCGCCAGCACGGCTTCCTCGTTCTGCAGCCAGACGTCGGAATCGACCCAGCAGTAGATTTCATAGCCGGGAAAATACTCCGGCAGGAACGGCCGCACCAGAAAGGCCAGTTCGAGCGGCCGGTCGATCGAGCCCGCCCCCATGTGCGGCCGGGGCGCCATGATGATGGCGTCGCGCTCGGCCAGCCAGGCGCGGTCCTCGTCGTTCAAGCCCAGATCCAGAATGCCGAGCGCATAGGGTGGCAGCCTGCTGGTCGGCAGGCGCGCCAGCCGCTCCAGCGACAGGATCATGTCCTTCAGCAGGCCGAAGAATTTCGTGTCGGACGAACTGACGATCAGCAGCTTGGCTGGCACGGCTTATATCTCCTCGCGATCGATGCGAGGCATCAAGTGCGGCCCGCGATGGCAAGATTCTATAAGCGCAAGATTCTGGAAGGGCGTGGCGCATATGTGCACCGCAGCATATCGTACTTCCGCGCTACGCCCACAGGTGAACGGGGTGATCCTGGCGTTCGTTCCCGCGGCGCACGCGTGTCCTTAAAATGATTTTCACCGCAATTGATCGAAACTTGCGCGACAGGTCGGGAGCGTTCGACTAGTCTCGGGCGTTCACCAGCAGCACCTTTGCCCCTTCCCCGCTGCTGGATGACCCATGATGACTGGCGCCGCACCTCGGGTCTCCGTCGTGATGCCGATCTATAACGGCGCCGAGTTTCTGGCGCTCTCGATCGACAGCGTGCTGGCGCAGACCCTGCCCGATTTCGAATTGATCCTGGTCGATGACGGCTCGACCGATGGAACGGCCGAGATCATTCGGCGCTATGTGGCCCGCGATCCGCGCATCGTGCCGATCGCCAAAGCCAATTCCGGCATCTCCGATACGCTGAACCAGGGCCTGGCGGTCGCGCGGGCCGAGTGGATCGCGCGGCTCGATTCCGACGATCTGATGCTGCCCGAGCGGCTGGCGCGGCAATTGGCCTTCGTCGCGGCCAACCCCGACCTGATCGCCGCCGGCAGCTATTACGAGATCATCGATCCCGCCGGCCAGAGCCACGGCACCCGCCTGCCCCTGCCGCGCACCCGGGAGGAACTCGAAGAATTCCTGACGGCGCGCGAGCCGCTGAGCTTCCTGCATCCGAGCATGCTCTATCGCCGTCGGGCGGCGCTCGATCTGGGCGGCTACGACAAGCGAGCGGAACCGGCCGAGGATGTCGAATTGTTTGCCCGCATGCTGGCGACCGGGGCACCGATCCTGATCCAACCCGAGGTGCTGCTGCGCTATCGGGTCCATGCGAACACGATCTCGGCCCGGACCGCGACCCGGCAGTTCATGGCCGTCGCCTGGACCTATCACAATTTCTATGCCGCCCGCGACGGCGAGCCGACCCTGTCCTACGAGAGCTTCCTGGATCATCAGCGCCATCGGCCCTGGGCCGAGCGGCTGGCGCTACGGACCCGGCTGCTGTCGGACGGGCTTTATCGGCGCTATGCCACGGCCCTGGTCGGCGGCCACCGGATCGTGGCCTTCACCTATCTGGCGGCCGCCTCGGCGCTGCGGCCGGGCAAGGCGATCCGCCGGGCGCTGCGCAGCCTCGCGCCGGCCGGCGCGCGCTAGCCGATGGCGCATTCGGTCAAGCTGGCGCCCTGCCAGATCGATTACCTGAACCTGGTCCGCGCACTGGCGGCTCAGATCGTGCTGATCGGCCATAGCACGGCCTATTTCCTGGCCGGCCAGGATCGCGGCGGGCGGTGGGAGACCAGCGGCGTGCTGGTATTCTTCCTGCTGTCGGGCTTCCTGATCGCGCTCAGCGTCCAGCAAAAGCGCGACCGGACCGAATACCGCTTCGGCCATTACCTGATCGACCGGTTCGTGCGGATCTTTTCGGGTTATCTGCCGGCGCTGATCCTGGTCTGGGTCGTCGATGGCCTGATGCGCGATCTGCCGGGATATCCCTATGCCGCCAGTTCGACGCCGCTGCAATGGGTCGGCAATCTGGTCATGCTGCAGGAATATCCGCTGTTCCAGATCCTGCGTCGGCTGGGCATGGCCGACCGCTCCTGGTTCATCGAGGCGTTTGGCTCCGGCCGGCCGTTCTGGACCGTTGCGATCGAATGGTGGATTTATCTGTTCTTCGGTTATCTCGCCTTCTTCGTCGCCCGGCGCAAACGGCTGACCGGCCGAGATATTCTGGTCCTGGCCGCCGTCGGCATCGTACCGATCTACAACGCCATGGGCGGCGTCGGGCAATGCCTGAGCTTCGTCTGGATGATCGGCGCCGGTGCCGCCTGGCTGCAGGATCGCCTGATGCGCCGGGGCGGTCCGGCGGCCCTGTCCGGCCGCCGCCGTTGGGCCCAGGGCCTCGCTGGCCTGGTGCTGCTATCGGCCGGGCTGCTCGCGGGCCGGCTGATGGCGGATGAGGGCCGGATCTATGATCTGCAATTCGCGCTGTTCGCCGCGGGCGCGCTGTTCGGCCTGTTCTTCCTGCTCGGCATCCGGCCGGTCGCCGTACCGCGCCTGGTCAGCCGCGCGATCGACCGGGTCGCCGACTACAGCTATTCGCTCTATCTGATCCATTACACCGTGCTGATCTGGTTCGTCGCGCATCGGCCGTCGGCCAATCATTACGATATCGAAACGTTTATCGAGATCTTCCTGGTCGCCAATGGCGCTGCCTGGATCTTCTGGTTCCTGTTCGAGCGGCACTATCACCGCCTGTCCGGTTTGGCCAAGGGCCTGCTCGACCGTCGCCGTCCCATTGCCCCCCCCGCGATCGAACCTATTTCTTAAGCGAAGATCGAACCTATTTCTTAAGCGAAGCCGGAAGTACGCTCATCCTTATGGCCGGGCGTGGCGCGTTTGAAGACCGTCGGAGGGGACCATGACAGTATTTCGGATCTCGGGTGCGCTGATCGGACTGGTACTGCTCTCGGGCTGTATGTCGAGATCGCAGATGCCGGACGACCTCAAACTGTCGGGACCGTGCGCGCCCAATTACGTGAGCCTGGCTCTGCAGTTCTGAGGGTTCGGGCGATCACGTCGCGCGGCCGGTTCTGCAGCACGATCAGCACGAGGATCAGCACCTGCAGGCGCGCATCGACCAGATTGCCGCCCAGCAGCAAATAGTCGATGAACAGCGCGGCGGCGAGCCAGATCGAGCGCGCGCCGGCAAAGAAGCAATAGCCGACATAGGCGGCGAAGGGCAGCGCGCCCAGGAAGCCGTATTCGAAGATCAGCTTGCCCCAGGTCGGGTCATGGATCAGGTAGGCCGTCTTCAACGTATAGGTCTCGATCGTGCCCGGTCCCATGCCGAACAGCGTCGTCGACGCGTTTGGATAGAGATAGTCGTGGAACAGGTAGAACGGCGACAGAAAGCGGGCAAAGCCGCTCGACTGGTCCGAGCCGAATTCCTGCAGCCGATCGACCAGCAGCGCGATCTTGGGCCCGGCGAGGAACACGGCGGCCGCGATCAGCGCCGGCACCGCGACCAGCAGAACGCCGCCCCGGCCGCGGTTGAGCAGCATCAGCGGCACGATCGCCATGAACAGCACCAGGCCCGTGCCCGAAAAGGACAGCAGCAGCGCCGCCGCCAGCACCAGCAGGCGCCAGGACGGTTTGAAGAATTCCAGCTCGATGATGATCGCGATGGCCATCATCTGCGACAGGCTCGACGGCTCCAGCAGGAAAAAGCCGTTCGCCTTGTTCAATCCGCCCAGGCCTGGCGCCGGGATGACGTAGTTGAAGCCATGGCTGATCACGGCACGCGGAAAGGTCGTATTCCAGGTGAACAGGAACGGCGCCTTGATCGCCACCTGAGCGAAGAACTGCACCACGCCGCAAAAGGCGATGATCAGCAGCATCAGCCGCGTCGTCCGAATTGCCCATTCGAACTGCCGGTCGTCCGGCACGACGAACATCCAGGCGGCATAGAGCAGCACGAGATTGAAGAACGAGAGATAGGACGGCTGGATCGCATCGCCGAGCATCAGCGCCAGCAGCAGCGTCGCGACGGTGATCGCGAATAGTCCTGCCCGCGTCGGGCTGATGCGCACCGCCCCGGTCATCGCCATCAGCAAGGTCCCGACCAGCACCACGACCAGCGCCAGCGACAGTTCGCTATGGCCGAGCGTCAGCGCGAAACGCGTCAGGAACAGGGTCGAGGCCAGCATGGAGGCGAGCACGGCCGCCACCAGGGTCGACCGCTTCGCCGACAGGCCGATCCAGCGGCGCTCGATGCCCGCATTTCCGAACCTTACGTTCATCAATCTCGCTTTCGTGATCCGCTTAAGGCCTTGTCAACGTCTCGGGGGACAAACTCGATCCATCGAAGTCTTTTCCGGATGGATGACCGATTAAGTTGGTCATGGGAGCCTGAAGCATGTCGTGGGCCGCCAATGCAACTGTCATCGACGACCGGGCCGAGCCGGAAGCAGAGGTTCTGCAGCCGCAATCGTCCGATCTCGATCCGTTCTTCAAGGTCCTGGCGAACCGCTGCGGTCCGTCGATCGCCGGCTCCTTCACGCCCGGCCAGTTCGCCGCCTTGAAGCGCGCCTTTGCCATCCGTGCGATCGATCCGCATCCGATCGACGTCCGCGACAGCTATTCCATCCTCGGTTTTTCCTTCTACGTGGTCCTGCTGATGGGCCGCGAGCAACGCTCGGCCGTCCGACGCCGGTTCGAAGCGCCAACCGGCGTCGCGCGCGTGCTTCGAGGAAGCATAAAGGCGCTCTGGTGCGGAAGCGTACTCACCGCCTGTGCCATTATTGTCATCGTGTGCAGCGCAACGAATTAGGGCTAGCATCGTTTACGTGGAGTGATTGAAATCAGCACTCCGGCTTGAGCCCGTCGTCGCAAGCTCCTTCCGCTGTTGCCGAGATAGGAACTTGCGCATGACCGATGCGACCTCCAATGGCAGTGGGCTGCCCTCCGCCCCGATCTATCGGCGTGGCGCCCTAATCGAACATCCCGTACTTGAAAGCTTCGCGCCGCCCCCGGCCGAAACCACGACGATTCTCGGCATGGGTGCCCTGTTGTGGCGCCGCCGCTGGATCATCTGCGCTGCGATTCTGGCCGCGATGGTCCTGGCCGTGCTGATCGGCAAGCTGATGACGCCAAAATACACGGCCGACGGCGCGGTCGTGATCGCCACGCGCAAGATGTCCATCCCCGAACTGGAGACCCTGGTGACGCCGACCGGCGACCAGGCACTGGTTCGCAGCGAGATGGCGGTGGTGAGTTCGCGTCAGGTGCTGACCGCCGTTGCCCAGAAACTGAATCTGGACCAAGTGCCGGAATTCAATCCGCGCCTGAAGCCGAAGGACGACAGCCTGTGGGCGACGATCAATCCAATCCCCTGGATTCAGAGCGCGATCCGCGGTCACCAGCCGGTGGTCGGCGACGAGCAGGCCGCGATCAATGAAGATGTGCTGGCCACGCTGGTCAAGAACCTCGATCTGGTCAACGACGGCCGCGACTATGTGATCAGCATTACCTACAAGAGCGAGACGCCCGAGATCGCGGCCCAGGTCGTCAACAGCATCATCCAGACCTACCTGTCCCAGTATGCATCGGAAAATCAGGCGGCCACGGTCGAAGCGAACCAGTCGCTCGACTCGCGCGGCGAGGATCTGCATCGGCAGATGCTGGCGGCCGAGCAGAAGGTCCAGGATTTCACCAACAAGACCGGCCTGCTGGTGACGCCGCAAGGCACGATCGCCGGTCAGGCGGTCGCCGACCTGAACTCCCAGCTGACGACCGCCCGCGCCGACCGCGCCGCGGCCGAGGCTAAGTACAATCAGGCGCTCGCCGCCAAGCAATCGGGCATTGCTGCCAATACCGACGTGCTGGCCTCGCCGGTCATTCAGCAACTGCGTTCCCAGGAAGCCGAAGCCGCGCGCAACCAGGCCGACATGGCGAGCCGCGTCGGCCCGAACCATCCGGACCTGAAGGCCGCCAACCGGCAGGTCGCCGGCGTGCGCCAGGCGATTTCCCAGGAAATCAGCAAGGTCGTCAGCTCGCTCAAGGGCCAGGTCGATGTGACCCGGGCCCGCGAGGCGAGTCTGGTGCAGCAGATCGCCGAGCTGAACGGCAAGGCGACATCGAGCTCCGCCGCCCAGGACACGCTGCAGCGCCTGAACGACGACGCCCAGAGCCGCCGCAAGGTCTATGACGAGTTCATGGTCCGTGTGGCCGAAACCGCCAAGCCGCAGGATCATCAATCGGCCAACGCCCGCATGATCTCGGCCGCGATCATGCCGCTGCATCCGTCGAGCCCCAAGATCACGCTGATGGCGCTGCTCGCGGGCTTCGCCGGCGGTCTGGTCGCGATCGCGGGCGCCATTCTTTATGCCCAGATGGACCATGGCTTCGAGACGCTGGAACAGGTCCGGACCATCACCGGCCTGCCCGGTCTGGCCGCGATCCCGCTGGTGCGCAACCTGGGGCGCAAGCGCCTGCCCCACCGCTATGTGGTCGA
>Ga0302314_10020286_pt1 | contig 11000 bp, 8 predicted proteins | sample III_Palsa_N2_3_FD_200533 | JGI IMG/M metagenome (GOLD analysis project Ga0302314, IMG submission 200533) | Peat permafrost microbial communities from Stordalen Mire near Abisko, Sweden - III_Palsa_N2_3 | ecosystem: Environmental > Terrestrial > Soil > Palsa > Peat permafrost | place: Sweden... | reverse complement strand
CGCTGCGGTGACCGGGTAGTCCTTGATTTCTGGGAGGACGTCCTCCGCAAAGCGGCGGATGCTCTCGAGCGCATCCTTGCTCGACCGCCAGGGCCTGACCAGCGCCCGGCCTATGCCCAAGTCGGCCCGCTGCCGGAGGTCGTCGAGGTCGGCGCCACCGCCGAGGGTGATCTCGGTCGCGCCCGGGCGCCCGGCGTCGTGCCGGAGTTGGGCGATCCTCTTCGCTGCGGGCGGGATGTCCTCGACGGCGTGGTTCATCGGGATCCATCCGTCGCCGACGGTGGCGGCGCGCCGGAGTGCCGCCGGCCCGTCCCCGCCGATGTGGAGCGAGGGCCACGGGGCATGGGTCGGCTTGGGCTCGAACATGACCGGCCCGAAATCGAAGAACTCGCCGTGGTGCTCGACCACCTCCTCGCTCCACAACCGTTGGCACACCGCGATCGTCTCGTCCACTCGGCGGCCCCGGGTGGTGAAGTCGAGGCCCACCGCTTCCCATTCGGCCTCGAGCCAGCTGGCGCCGATGCCGAACTCCAACCGGCCGCCCGATACGACGTCGAGCGTGGTCACGGCGCGCGCGACGACGAAGGGATGCCGGAGGCCGATGTTGTAGACCTGCGTGCCGAAGTGGATCTGCTCGGTCTGCCCGGCCAGGAAGCCCAGGTAGGTCAAGACGTCGAAGACCGGCACGTTGGCGGGGATCGGCGGGTGCTCGTCGCCATCGTGCGGGCTCCCCGCCATCGCGACGGGGATGACGAGATGCTCGGGAATCCAGACGGACTCGTAGCCCAGCCGATCGGCTTCCCGCGTCGCCTCGACCCACAAGCTGGGATTGAGCATCCCGAGCGAGATACCGATCTTCATGGCCGCCCTCCCTGCGTCCTCATTGGCCGAGCTTCGTCGTCGACGCCAGCTCTGCCGCAGCGCGCATGGTGTCGAGAACGACGTACTCGTAGGCCGCCATGCCGGGGTTGTCCGCCGTACCCGCCACGACGCGTGCGTAGCCGGCCTCCAGCACGATGGCGAGCTTGAACCGGGCCAGGATCACGTAGTAGTCGATCTCGTCGACCGAGCGCCCGCTCACCGTGGCGTAGTGCTCCAGCATGTCGGCCCGGCTCGGCAGGCCGGTGCTGTCCACATAGCCCGAGGTGCGGTCCTCACCGGGGTCGGACCATCCGTTCATTACCCAGCCGAGATCGAGCAGGGGATCGCCCACCGTCGACATCTCCCAGTCGACCATGGCCGCCAGCCGCGCCGGCGCCCCGTGGCTGAACATCGCGTTGGCAAACTGGTAGTCGCCGTGAATGATGCCGGGCTCCCAGTGTGAGGGCTTGTGGCGGCTCAGCCAGTCGGCGGCCACATCGAGGCCGGGTAGCTCGCGGAACTGCACCGCGTTGAGGTGCGCTATCCAGCGGTCGACCTGGCGGTCGTGGAACCCGTCGGGCTTGCCGAACCCCTCGAGCCCCCGTGCCTTCCAGTCGACGCGGGCCAGCCGGGCCGGACCGTCGACGAGCTGGATCCCGAGCCCGTACCGGGCTTCGAGATCGGTATCGAAGGGAGCGGGCCAGCCGTCGGTGTTCATGGGGGACCAGCCGTCGATCACGCTCATGAGATAGAAGCTGGAGCCGATTATGTCGGGGTCGTCACTGGCGGCGTAAGCCTCGGGGTGCGGCACGTCGGTGCCGTTGAGCGCTTCGAGGACCCGGAACTCGCGCAGCATCGTCTCGTTCCTGCCCTTGGGCACGACGCGCGGCGGTCGCCGGAGCACGGCCTCGAAATCGCCCCGGTTGATGCGGAAGATCTCGTTCGACGCCCCGCCGCTGATGAAGTGCACCGATACGGGCTCCCCCTTGCCCGGCAGGCCGCGCTCGTCCATCCACCGGCCCAGCCGCTCCTCGTGCACCAGGCCCGCCGTGCGTTCGATCGCGGCCGCCTCCTCTTCCGGGGTCAGCTTCGCCATGTCTTCAGACTCCTCTCGGTTCGTCATCATCGGGGTACGGCTCTTCGAAGTAGCTCTCGCCCGCCGTTGGGACCAATCCGTCGAACAACTCGGTCGGCGGCGCGTCCGTGGCCGGTGCGGCGATCCTCGTCGCCATGATCCCCTCCCGGTGGCGCAACGCGAACATGCTCTCGCGATGCCCCGAGTAGGCGGTGGGCTGGCGCGCCATCCATACGATGCCCTCCGCCGCCACTGCGGAGGGCTCCCAGTTGGAGTGGTCGGCACCGGGGGTGTTCGCCACGAAACCTTCCGAAGCGACGGCGATGTCGATCCGGAAGCAGTTGACGGCGATGTTCGACCCGGCGAGTTGGCTGGCCGCATCGACCGTCAATCGCTCCAGCCCGATTTTGGAGATGCCATAGGCGAGAAGCGAGGGATGCGGGTAGAGGGCCGCCACGGAGGACACGTTGATGATGGCGCCGCCGCCCTGGGCGCGCATGATGGGCGCGGCCTCCCGGATGGCGATCAGGGGCGCACGCAAGTTGACCTGCATGATGAGGTCGTACCGCTTGAGCGGGATGTCGAGGTCGCCGATGAACGTGATCGCCGCGTTGTTGATGAGGATGTCGAGGCGCCCGAAGTGATCCCTTGTCGCATGCACCATGGCCACCACGTCTTCGTCGACCCCGAGGTTGGTGGGAACGGCCAGGCCGCGGCGACCGGCCTGCTCGACCCGCCGCACGGTCTCGTCGATGGTTCCCGAAGTCCGCTGGGGATTGGCCTCGGTGGCCCGGGCCGCGCACGCCACATCGCACCCGGCTTCGGCCAACGCCACCGCCACCGCGGCGCCGACCCCGCGGCTGGCCCCGGTCACCAGGGCCACCTTGCCTTCGAGATCGTCCACCATGCTGCCCCTCTCTTCGGTGACGGCAACTGCCCTCAGCTGCGTGCATCCTTGCATGAAGCGGGGAGGTCCAAACAGTATGTATGTTAGAAACATCATGTATCAAGCGACCAACCTCGCCACGACGGCGCGCCGGGCCCCGGGTGGCTGAGCCGAGCCTGCGGGAGGCCCACGTGCGCGACACCCGTCGCGCCCTCCTCGACACCGCCCGTGAGCTGTTCGCCGAGAAGGGCTTCGGAGGCACGCGGACCGAAGACGTGGTGCAGCGGGCCGGGCTGACGCGCGGCGCGCTCTACCACCACTTCCGTGACAAGGAGGACCTGTTCCGGGCCGTCCACGATGAGGTGGGCGACGAGGTCGTCCAGTTGTTGCGGCGGCGCGCCAGCGAGCCGTTGGTGGGAGCCTGGGCTCTGTTCCGGGCCAACAGCGAGATCTACCTCGAGGCGGCGTCGACCAATCCGGCCTACCGGCAGATCTGCCTCATCGACGGACCGGCCGTGCTCGGGTGGCGCTCATGGTCCGAGCGCAACGACGGGCCGACGCAGCACATGATCCGCTACCTGAACGACGCCGTGGCCGAGGGCGCTCTCGACCCGCAACCGGTCGAGCCCCTGGCGCACCTCCTTGCCGCGCTGGGCGCTGGTTCCGCCATGTATGTGGCCCACGCCGACGACCCGGTCGTGGCACGCCGCCAGATCAGCGAGTACAACGAGCGGTTCCTCTCGACCCTGGGAGTGCGGGAGGACGCGGCTGACCCGGCTGATGGCCCCCGCCAGCCCCCGGACCGACCCGGGCGCGAACGACCGGCCCACACCTTGGCTGCACAGACGATCACGGCACCGACGACCACGAGGAAAGGAAACTAAATGGCCTGGGATTTCTCAACCGAGCCCGAATTCCAAGAGAAGCTCGACTGGGCGCGCGAGTTCGTGACCGAACGGGTCGAGCCGCTCGACCTGCTGTACCCGCATCGCCAATTTCATCCCCTCGACGACGAGTTGCGCCCCATCGTCGACCCGATGAAGCAAGAGGTCCGCGACCACGACCTGTGGGGCGCGCACCTCGGGCCCGAGCTCGGTGGCAAGGGGTACGGCCAGCTGAAGCTGGCCCTGCTGAACGAGATCCTTGGCGTCTCGGGGTGGGCGCCGATCGTCTTCGGGACCCAAGCTCCCGACACCGGCAATGCGGAGATCATCGCCCACTACGGGACGGAGGCGCAGAAGGAGAAGTACCTCCTACCCCTCCTCAACGGCGAGGTGTTCTCCTGTTACTCCATGACCGAACCGCAGGCGGGCTCGGATCCCAAGCAGTTCACGTGCCGGGCCTGGCGTGACGGGGACGATTGGGTGATCGACGGCTGGAAGTTCTTCTCCTCCAACGCCCGGACGGCCTCCTTCCTGATCGTGATGGCCATCACCGACCCCGATGTCTCGGTCTATCAGGGTGCCTCGATGTTCCTGGTGCCCACCGACACCCCCGGAGTGGACATGGTGCGTCACGTCGGTCTGGCCGGCGAGTCCGAGGACGAAGGCATGCATGCGCTGATCCACTACAACGAGGTCCGCGTGCCGGCCGAGAGCCTTCTCGGCGGCGAGGGGAAGGCGTTCGCCATCGCCCAGACCCGCCTGGGCGGGGGCCGGGTGCACCACGCCATGCGCTCGGTGGCCACCTGCCAGAAGGCCCTGGACCTCTTCTGCGAGCGCGTGCTCAGCCGGGAGACCCAGGGCAGCGTGCTGGCTCGCAAGGAGTTCATCCAGGGCGAGATCGCCGACTCGTACGCCGAGTTGGCCCAGTTCCGGCTGCTCGTCCTCTACACGGCGTGGGAGATCGACCACTACGGGGACTACCAGCGCACCCGTAAGAACATCGCCGCCATCAAGATGCTGACGCCCAAGGTCGTCCACGACGCCGTCTGGCGCTCCATGCACGCGCACGGCGCCCTCGGTGTCTCCAACGAGATGCCTTTCGGCGGCATGTGGATGGCGGCCCCCATCATGAGCGTGGTCGACGGGCCCACCGAGGTGCACAAGATCACGGTTGCCCGCGAGGTGTTGAAGGGCTACGAGCCGTCCCCGGGCCTCTGGCCCACCGCCCACCTGCCGGCGCAGCGCGAGCTGGCCCGAAAGAAGTTGGCCGCCTGGACCGAGCATCTGGTCGGCAACTCCTGACCGCCTGATGCGCGCGCTGCGATGTAATGCCTACGGGTCACCTGAGACCCTGGTCGTCGAGGATCTCCCCGACCCCGTGCCGGGCGAGGGCGAGGTGGTCGTCGATGTGGCCGCCGCTGCGGCCAACTTCCCCGATGTGCTGCTTGTGGCCGACGAGTATCAGATCCACATCCCCGTCCCGTTCACGCCGGGGAGCGAGTTCGCCGGCACGGTGCGCGTCGTGGGGCCCGGCGCCGAGGGTGTGTCGGTGGGTGACCGCGTCGTGGGCGCGGCGATCGCCGGTGCGTTCGCCGAGCAGATTGCCGTTCCCGCCGCGTCGCTCCACCCGGTTGCCGCCTTGGTCGACCTGCGTTCCGCCGCGGCATTCGGCGTGGCGCATCGCACCTCGTACCTGGCGCTGCGCACTGTCGCCGATGTCAAGCCGCGGGACTGGGTGGTGGTGCTCGGCGCAGCCGGCGGCGTCGGCCTGGCCGCAGTCGAGCTGGCGCACATCCTCGGGGCACGGGTGCTCGCCGCGGCATCGACGGCGGAGAAGCTGGCCGTGTGCGTCGAGAAGGGCGCCGACGCAATCGTGAATTACGAGACGGAGAACCTCAAGGAGCGGATAAAGGAGATCACCCGCGCCGGGGCGGACGTGGTGATCGACCCGGTCGGTGGCCCGTGGGCGGAGCAGGCGCTGCGGGCGATGCGGTGGGGTGGGCGGTTCGTCTCCGTCGGGTTCGCCTCAGGGGAGATCCCGCGCATACCGCTCAACCTGGTGCTGCTGAAGGGCCCTGTGATCACCGGGTTCACCATGTCGGGCCTGGCCCAGAACCGGCCGGACGAGGTGGCCCGGGACGAGGCCGAGTTGTGGGACCTGTTGGCCACCGGAAAGGTTGCCCCGCACGTCGGGTCGGCCTTCACGCTCGAAGAGGGAGCGCGGGCCCTGACCGAGCTGGCGACACGACGGGCGACGGGCAAGGTGCTGATCGAACCCGCTCCGCCGGCTCGCTGAGGTGACGGTAGTGTCGGCCTGCGATATGGAGGGGGCCTCCCGGTCCCCGCAGAGCGGGTTGGGGGTCAGAGCGTGAGGCTGCCGATCATCGATGCCGATGGGCACGTGATGGAGCCGTTCAGCCTCTGGCAGGAGCGCCTCCCGGCGCGTTACCGCGACCTGTCGTGGCGTCAGGTCACCGTCGACGGGGTCGAGACGGTGCAGTTCTACGGGAACGCCACCAGCTTCGAATGGAGTCTCGGCTCGCTGTGCACGCCGGGGGCGCTCAGCGCGAGCGGACGGCTGAACATCGATCTGGAGACCGAGGTCGACCCCGGTGTCTGTGACCCGCTCCGCCGACTCTCGTTGATGGATGCGCAGGGCATCGCCGTGAGCGTGCTGTTCCCGACCATGACGCTCGGGCTGGACGACCTTCCCGATCAGGGCTTCGTCAATGCCTCGGCCCACGCGTACAACGAGTGGATCCGCGACTTCTGCGCGTCGGAGCCCAACCGGTTGCGTTGGGCGGCGGTGCTCCCGCTCACCGATCTCGCCTGGGCCCGCACCGAGCTCGAGTGGGCCATCGACGCCGGTGCCACGACGGTCATGCTCTCGCCCATCCCCACTCCGGGCGGGCAGTCGCTCGGCAGCGTCGACCTCGATCCCATCTGGGCCCGGCTGGTCGAAGCGGTGATGCCCGCCGTCGTCCACGCGGCTAATCCGGCCAGCCCCACCCTGGGCCTGGTCCGCCACCTGGCCAACCGGGCTCAGTGGCAGATGGGCGTGCCACTGCAGCTCCAGCTGGCCGTCATGCACGTCATCGACGGTGGCACCCTCGAGCGGTTCCCCGAGCTGCGCATCGGCTTCTTCGAAGGCGACGTGGGATGGCTGCCCCACTGGTTGGGCCGCCTGGACGAGACGTACGCCAAAATGGCCCTCGTCTCTGGCGATCACCGGCGCACCGCCCGCCAGCAGTTCCGCGACCAGTGCGTGATCTCGGGCGAGCCCGCCGACGTGGGGCTCGCTCTCACCGTGGGGACCGTGGGCGCCGATCGCGTCCTGTGGGCCAGCGACTGGCCCCACCAGGACGGCGCATGGCCGGACCCGATCGAGATCCTCCGGGACCGGGCCGATCTGTCCGAGGCGGAGAAGCGCTCCATGTTCGTCGACGGTCCGGCCCGCTTCTTCGGCATCGACCTCGACCAGCTCGTCGCCCAATTGGGTGCGGGATGGGACAGAGAGGCGCCCATCGACAGCATCGGCGGGATGTTGTCCGTCACGACCAGCGCGATCGGAGTCTGAGGGCACGTGGCCGGAACCGAGTTCGACCTGATATTCCGCCACGCCAGCATCGCCGACGGCAGCGGCGGGCCCTTGTCGGAAGGGGATGTAGCGGTCAGCGGCGGGAAGATCGCGCAGGTGGGTGGCCACGTCGCCGGCCGCGCCGGCGAGGAAGTGGAAGCTCGCGATCTGTTGCTTGCCCCCGGTTTCATCGACCCGCACACGCACCTCGATGCCAACTTGTTCTGGGATCCGGATCTCACGCCGTCTTCGAGTTTCGGCGTCACCACCGTGGTGACCGCCAATTGCGGGTACGCCCTGGCCCCCGTGCTCAGCGAAGAGGCGCACCGGTACCTGGTGGCTGCCTTGAGCACGGTCGAGCAGATCCCCGAGCTCTCGATCGAGACCGGCGTGCCGTTCGACTGGTCCGACCTCGCTTCCTACGCGGCGCGGCTCGACGGGCTGGACGTGCTGATCAACCACGCCTTTCTGATCGGCCACGTCCCGGTGCGGGCCGCCGTTCTCGGGTTGCCCGGGGCGTACGAGCGCCGGGCGAGCGATGACGAGATAGAGGCCATGGGCCGCCTGCTGCGCCAGGGCATGGAACTGGGTGCGCTCGGTTTCTCCACCGATCAGGTGGTCGGCAATCCCGGTCCCGGCGGCACGGCGTTGCCGGGACAGGTCTGCGGGGAGGAGGAGCTGCTCGCCCTGGCGACGGTTCTCGGCCAAGGGCCAGGCCCGGGCCTCTTCACCATGGCCAACGCCGCACTCCTCTTGGGCCGCGACGAGCAGATCGCCGATCACGCGTGGCACCAGCGACTCGCCTCGGCCTCGGGTCGGCCCGTCGTGGTGGGGCCGATCTTCGACTCGACCGATGATCCCGGAGGCGCCGGCGCCATCATGGACCTGGCCCTGCAGGGGCAGCGGGCCGGCCGCACCGTGGTACCGCAGATCTCGACCCGACCCTTCGAGTTGTGGACCAGGTTGGACAGCCCGGGCACGCTCATGCGCTCCCTGCCGACGCTGATGGCCGCCGTCGAGGCCGGTGGCGCTGCCGGCGTGCGGACGTTGGCGGCCGATCCCGAGGCCCGGGCCCAGCTGCGCCGCGAGGGCGCAGCCATGCCACCCAATGCGGTCTTCAACGGTAGGTGGGACCACGTCCGGGTGCGCTACTCCCACCAACCCGGCGTCGAGGGCAAGGACCTCGCGGCCCTCGCGGCCGAGCGCAGCGCGGACCCGGTCGATCTCCTGCTCGACCTGGCGCTCGCCGACGACTTCGAGACCCAGGTCGCCACCGTCATGCGCAACGGCAACGACGATGAGGTGGCCCGCCTGGTCGCCCATCCGGCCGCCATGATCGGTGCGTCCGACGCGGGCGCCCACATTCTGGCCAACACCGACAGTTGTTACGCCGTGTGGACCCTGCAGCACTGGGTGCGTGAGCGCAGGGTGCTCTCCATCGAGCGGGCGGTGGCCATGCTGACCGGTGATCAGGCCCGTCTTCTGGGATTCGCCGACCGTGGGCTCGTGCGATCGGGACTCGCGGCCGACCTGGTCCTCTTCGACCCGGACCGGATCGGCACCACCGGGGTGCGTTTCGTCGATGACCAGCCCGCCGGCGGCCGTCGCCTGGTGACCGACGCCCAGGGAGTCGAGATGAGCGTCGTGAACGGCGCCGTGGCGACGCGTCAGGGGGTTTCGACCGGTACCCGTTCCGGTCGGCGGCTCCGTCCGACAGACCGATCGCCCGTGCCTTCCTGATGGACTTCCTTCCCGAGGCGGCGGGCCCGCACGACCCCGTTTTGGTCACGGGTCCCCGGCCGGCGGGGTCAATTCGGCGGACCTCGAACATCGATACGGCCCGTCCCGCCGGGCTGCGCGGCGAGGCCGTCGTCGACGCCCGGGCGCGTGACCTGCGCACCGAGGCCGACGGCACATCGGTGGTGGTGGGGGAGGCGACTCTGCAGGCCGGCATCAGTCCCACCCACGAGCTCCGATGGCTCCGCACGTCTCCCGAGGTTGGGGCCCTGCAAGAACTCGTCGGCTCCGGCGTCGGTTCGGGCTTTCGTTCCCGGCTCAACGAGATCGTCGCCGCCTCGTGGGCCGAGGGAGCCGATGGGTCGCTGCTGTACCTGCTGCTCGACGACCTGCCGGGCGCCACACTCGTCTCGGGCTACGCCATCCACCGTGCCGGTGGCTTCGATGGGCCCCCGGCGGCCGAACCCGCCCCTGCACGTGCCCCTGCGCCCGCCCCGGCCCCGGCCCCTGCGCCCACGCCTCGTCCCGCCCCCGACTTCGGCTCGCGCGGCGATCTGTGCGCCGGGTGGGCGCACGACGCCACCATGATGGTGCACGTCCGCAAGACCGGCTCGCTGCCCGTGCCCCTGGGCCCGCCGGCGCCGCGGCTCGAACCGGTAGACGATCCGGTCGCGTGGCACGCCATGGCCTCGCTGACGCCCTACGCCGTACGCCGCCGCCGCCGGCTCGACCTCATCGCGCCCACCGGAGGCGGAGACGAGTATCGGATCGATCTCCATTTTCGCGACAGCCACGTCGATGAGCATGCGCAGGAGACGGTGCTGCACGAGTACAGCGTGACCGGCACCGCGGACCGAGAAGCAGGCCGGATCGGTGCGGTGACGGCCCGGGCGCACGTCCTGCCCTGGTTGGAGTGCCCGGGGGCCGTGGCCAGTGCGGAGCGCATCAGCGGGATGGCGCTCTCCTCGTTGCGACCCGTCGTCCGCAAGGAGTTCGTGGGCCGCACGACGTGCACCCATCTCAATGACAGCCTGCGCTCGCTGGCCGACATCGAGGCACTGTTCGAAGAACTGGTCCCATCGGCACCATGACGGCCGTGGTGACGAGCCCGCTCCTGGCCGCCAAGTCGACCGACGAATACGCACCGCTTCCCGAGTCTCCGGTGCTGCGTGAGGCGGGGGCACGTTTCGCCGAGCGTGTCGCTCTGCTGGCGCCCAAGCTCGGGCTCAGTGCGGGGGACCATGCCTTTGATCGGCGCGGCACGGCCACGGCCCTGCGGGCCCTCGATGCCGCGCACGGCGGTGGGTACTTCGCCGTGGACGAGGCGGCGGAGACCGACGAGGACGCCGCCGCGGCGGCGTTCTCGGGCCGCGCCCCGGTCGTCGACGTGCAGACCCACTTCATCGACCCGGCCCGCTGGGAACGCCCGAGTGCGGCACCGTTGGCCGGGTTCTTGCAGATGGTGGACGCCGGCCGCTGGGGCGGCGGGGTCGATCCTGAGCTCATCGACGCGGCGGAATGGGCCACCCTGGTCTTCGGCACCAGCGAGACCGCAGTGGCCCTCCTCACCTCGACGCCGGGCTCGGCGACCGACAACGTGCTCACGAACCCCCAGATTGCCGCGGCGCGCGACGTCGTGGCCCGCTATGCATCGACGGGTCGGGTGTTGACGCACACCATCGTCCATCCCAACCTGGGACCGGCCGAGATCGAGCAGATGCCGGACTGGCGGGCGCAACTCTCGCCGTCGGGCTGGAAGGTGTACACCCTCTACGGTCCGCCGACGGCGGCGTCACCGACCGGAGGTTGGTTCCTCGATGACGAGGAGATCGGCCTGCCCTTCCTCGAGCAGGTCCGTGCTCTCGGTCCCAGAGTCGTGGCCGCCCACAAGGGACTCGGGGGCCCGATCCCGCACGCGTCGGTGGCTGCGGCATCCCCTCGGGACATCGGACCGGCGGCGGCGGCCTTTCCCGACATCGA
>Ga0302314_10020285_pt1 | contig 11000 bp, 16 predicted proteins | sample III_Palsa_N2_3_FD_200533 | JGI IMG/M metagenome (GOLD analysis project Ga0302314, IMG submission 200533) | Peat permafrost microbial communities from Stordalen Mire near Abisko, Sweden - III_Palsa_N2_3 | ecosystem: Environmental > Terrestrial > Soil > Palsa > Peat permafrost | place: Sweden... | reverse complement strand
GACGCATAGCGCGGCTCGTTGAGCCGCAGGTCGGCGGTGACGATCGCCGGCAGGTCCACTTCCAGCGTCTGCAGGCCGCCATCGACCTCGCGGGTCACCTTGGCCTTGCCGCCCTCGATCTCGACCTTGGAGGCGAAGGTCGCCTGCGGCCAGCCGAGCAGCGCCGCCAGCATCTGGCCGGTGGCGTTGTTGTCGCCGTCGATGGCCTGCTTGCCCATCAGCACGAGGTCGGGCTTCTCTTCCTCGATCACCGCCTTCAGCAGCTTGGCCACCGCCAGCGGCTCGGGGTCGGCGTCGGTCTGCACCAGGATGCCGCGGTCCGCGCCCATGGCGAGCGCGTTGCGGATCGTCTCCTGCGCCTGCGCCGGACCGATGGAGACGGCCACGACCTCGGTGGCGACGCCCTTCTCCTTCTCGCGCACGGCCTCTTCGACGGCGATCTCGCAGAACGGATTGATCGACATCTTCACGTTCGCCAGGTCGACGCCGGTATGGTCGGATTTGACCCGCGCCTTGATGTTGGAATCGATCACCCGCTTGACCGGGACCAGCACTTTCATCAGTGGTTTCCGCCTCGTTTCATCCTCGCCCAGATGCGAGAAGCGCCCCGGCTCTCGACCCGGGGCGCAAGGGGCAATAACGCCTTGGACGGCGTTTGCAAGGGCTCGGTCGCCTCGGGCGAGGCTGGCGTCAGGCGTCCATTCCTGGCAAAAAACCCCGGATGATGCGTCTCCTCACCCGTGTGCAGCTTGGCTATGTCGGCCTGTTCCTGGCCGCCTGCGTCGCCATTTACGCCTATCAGGCCTACTACGTCTGGCCGGTGCAGAAGTGCGATCAGCACGGCGGTTGGTGGTCGGCGAAGTACCACATGTGCGCCACCCCGATGCCGATCTGGCGGATCACCGGGCGCATGCCGAAGAACCTGCCGGCCTCGCCGCCGCCGCCCATCGTACGCTGATATTGCCGCTCAGCGCGTCGCGCCGGGCGTCCACAGCACGTCGCCGCGGCCTTCGTCGTTGGCGAACCGGGCGGCGACGAACAGCAGGTCCGACAGCCGGTTAAGGTACTTCAGCGCCGCCGCGCTCACCTCCTCACGCGCGGCCAACGCCACGCAGCCGCGTTCGGCGCGCCGGCAGACGGTGCGGGCGAGGTGCAGGGCGGCGGCGGCGGCCGATCCGCCCGGCAGGATGAACGAGGTCAGCGGCGCCAGGCGCGCGTTGAGTTCGTCGATCTCGGTTTCCAGCCGCATGACCTGGCTTTCCAGGATGCGCAGGCGCGGCTTGTCCGCCTCATTGTCCGCCGGCGGGGTGGCGAGATCGGCCCCGAGGTCGAAGAGGTCGTTCTGGACCCGCGCCAGGATCGCATCCAGCACGGCGTCATCCGCCGTCGAGCGGCGCGCCAGGCCGATCACCGCATTGGTCTCATCCACGCCGCCGTAGGCCTCGACCCGCGGGTCCGCCTTGGAGACCGGCGCTCCGGATGCGAGCCGGGTCGTCCCCGCGTCGCCCGTCCGGGTGTAGATGCGGTTCAGCGTGACCATTTGGCGCGCCTCAATGCTTGTGCTGGGTGAGCCAGGCGGTTGCGGTGAGGATGAGGATGGCAGTGAACTGCAGCAGCACCCGCAGGCGCATCAGCTTGTTCGACCAGCTGCGGCCGAAGTCGCCGCCGCGAAACAGCGAATAGATTCCGACGCCGAGGGTCGCCACCAGGGCGACGAGGGTCAGGCCGAGAAGGATGTTGAGGACGCCGGGCATGTCGCCGCGACACTAGCCCGGCGACGCGGCGTCTTGAAGAGCGTGTGCGTCACACTAAATGAACGCACTCAGCGAACCATCGTCGCGATCACTTCTCCCTGCGCCCGGCCGTGGCCCCGGATGCGCCGTCCCGCGTCGATTTGGCGCTGCGACGGCGAGCCACAAAGCGGGACTCGCGGTAAGTCTATAGCAAGGCTTCGTCTCGCACGGTGCGGGGCAAGTGGTCGAACGCGTTCGCTCAACATCAGTCTTCCTCCGCGCAATCGCGGACGAAGACGCCGACCTGAAGGTGACGAGAGCCATGTCCCTGGCCGAATTCAACCAATCCTCCGACAGCCCGGAAGCCGTCGAGGCCGAAGTCCTGCAGCTCATCACCGATCTGCGCGACGCGGCCCGGGACGCGCGCGGGCTGGCCGACCGCTTCGCGGATCTGCTGCGCGGCACCGTCGAGGAGTATTGCGTCGAGTTCGAACAGCGCGCCGACGACCTTCTGGTCCGATTGGAACGGACCCGATGAACCATCTACCGATCGGCGGCCTCAGCGCCGTCGCAGAAGCCGAAAAACCCACCCGCCGCGCCCAGGCCAAGCGCCTGACCCGCGAAAAGATCGTCGCCGCCGCCAAGTCGCTGTTCGCCGAACGCGGCTACGAGGCCTCGACCATCCGCGCTATCGCCAAGACCGCCGGGATGTCCACCGGCGCGGTCTTCGCCAGCTTCACCGACAAGTCGGATCTCTTCACCGAGATCGCCGAGGCCGAGCAGGCCGAACTCTTCCAGACCATGCAACTCGCCGCGGCCGGCCTCTCGGGCCGCGCCGCGATCACGGCCATGCTGCACGCGGCCAGCGAACGCCAGGCCGGCGAGATCGCGCTGGTTCGGGCGGTGATGAGCGCGCTCTGGACGCCCGGCCTCGCGGAGCGGGCGCGCCGTCGGCTGGAGCGCCGCCCGGTCACCACCCTGATTGCCGCGGCCGTACGGCAGGAGTTGCCGGCGGTCGATTCGGCGGAGGCGACCTTCGTCGCCGAGATGATCTGGGACGGCTATCTGGCCACGCTGCGCCGCGGCGCCCTCGGCGGCTTGACGGCGGCCGTGGTGAAGGCGCGTATCGACGCGGGGGCCCGGACCATCCTCGCGGGGGTCCAGCCAGGTTAGGGTTTCCGCCGCGGGGGCGGCGGGCGGGGGAGAGTGCGCCATCAGTGGAATGCGTGAAGCGCGCAAGCAGGCGACGCGCCGCCGCGTCCTCGACGCCGCGCGAGAGCTCTTCGAGGAGGTCGGCTACGACTCGGCCACGATCCGCGAGATCGCCGGCCGCGCCGGGGTGTCGGTCGGCAGCGTCTTCACCGGCTTCCGCTCCAAGGCGCACATCCTCAGCGAGGTGATGCAGGCGCGTCTCGCCGACCTCTATGGCGACCTGGAACGCGTGGCGCCGCATCTGCGCGGCTCGACCGCCGACCGCTGCCGCTCGATGTTCGCGGTCCACTACGCGTTCGAATTCCGCCGCCTGCACCTGTTCCTGGCCTACGTCGCGGCCGGCTTCGACTGGCGCGCCGATCCCGATTTGCCGACCATGGGCGCGAACCCGCGGCTGCGCGGCATGGTGCGCGACTGCCTGGTCGAGGGCGTGCGGCGCGGCGACGTGCGCCCCGACGCCGATATCGAGCTGGTGGTCGATCTGCTGATCGGCGTCTACGCCTGGAACTACCGCCAGGCGGCCGCCAAGCCGGTGCGGCCCGAGCAACTCACCGACCGCTTCGACCGCCAGGTCGGGGTCATTTTCGCCGGCCTCGCGCCGGGCTGATCGGGAATCCGCTTGCCTTGCGGCGCGTAAGCCCGGCAATCGGCGGCGAACCGAAAGAGGCCGCGCATGATCACCGTCCATCACCTCAACGAATCCCGCTCCCAGCGCGTCCTGTGGCTGCTGGAGGAGCTTGAGGTTCCCTACGACATCAAGTTCTACAAGCGCGACGCCACCACCAACCTCGCCCCACCGGAGCTGCTGGCCGTCCACCCGCTCGGCAAGTCGCCGGTGATGACCGACGGCGATCTCACCATCGCCGAATCCGGCGCCGTGGTTGACTACATCGTCCGCACCTACGGCCGCGGCCGGCTCGCGCCGCCGCCGGGTCCCGACTTCGAGAAGCACCAGGAGTGGCTGCACTACGCCGAGGGCTCGGCCATGCTGCCGCTGATGGTCCTGCTCTACACGATGCGCCTCGGCGAGGCCGCCGCGCCGCTGCAGCCGCGTATCGAGAGCGAGATCGCCAATCACCTGGGCTATGTGAACCAGAGCCTCGCTGGCCGCGACTATCTGATGGGCGGCGAGCTCACCGCCGCCGATGTGCAGATGAGCTTCGTCGGCGAGGTCGGTCGCGCTTTCGGTCGCCTGGCCGACAAGCCTGACATGAACGCCTGGGTCGACCGCTTTCACGCCCGACCGGCCTACAAGCGCGCCCTCGAACGTGGCGGCGACTATAACCTCGGGCGCTGAGGCAGGGGGCTTGCCCCTGCCGCTATCGCGCGACGTTGATCACCTGCAGCTGGGTGAATTCGGCTAGGCCCTCTTCGCCCAGTTCCACGCCGATGCCGGAGCCCTTGGCCCCGCCGAACGGGATGTTGGGGGCCAGGTCGGCGTGCTTGTTCACCCACACGGTGCCCGACTCCATCCGTGTCGCCAGGTCGTAGGCCTTGTCCAGGTCGGTCGACCAGATCGAGCCGCCGAGGCCGTATTCGGAGTTGTTGGCGCGGGCGACCGCGTCATTGGCGTCGGAATAGCGGATCACCGGCAGCACCGGGCCGAACTGTTCCTCGTCCACCAGGCGCGAGCCGTCGGTGATGTCGCGGACGATGGTCGGCTTGATGAAATAGCCCTTCTCGCCCAGCCGCTCGCCGCCGGCGATGATCTTGCCCTCGGTCCTGGCGCTTTCGATAATGCCCATCACGCGCTCGAACTGGGTCTTGTTCTGGATCGGGCCAAGCTGGGTGCCCTGCTCCAGTCCATCGCCCACCACCGCGGCGTCGGCCAGCTGCGCCAGCTCTTCGCACATCGCGTCATAGATGCTGTCGTGCACATAGGCGCGCTTGATGGCGATGCAGACTTGGCCCGAATTCTGGAAGGCGCCGGCGAAGATCTTCGGCGCCACCGTCTTCGGGTCCGAGCCCTCCAGCACGATCGAGGCGTCATTGCCGCCGAGTTCCAAAGTGATGCGCTTGAGCGCATCCGCCGCGCCCGCCATCACCTTCTTCCCGGTCGCGGTCGAGCCGGTGTAGCTGATCTTGCGGATGCCCGGGTGCGCGGTCATCGCCCCGCCCAGCTCGCCGGCGTCGGCGATCACGTTCAGCACGCCTGGCGGCAACACGTCCTTGATCAGGGCCGCGAGCTTGAGCGTCGAGAGCGGCGTCGTGGGCGCGGGCTTCAGGACCAGGGTGTTGCCGGCCAGGAGCGCGGCTGGCACCTTGAACGCCATCAGGATGATCGGGAAGTTCCAGGGCACGATCGCCCCCACCACGCCCAACGGGCGGCGGTGAACCTCGACCTTGCGGGTCTCGCTGTCGTCCAGCACCTTCACCGGCAGGTCGAGCATGGTGAAATAGCGGAAGAAGGCCGAGGCGCCGTAGACCTCGCCGGTGGCGTCGGCGAGCGGCTTGCCCTGCTCCTGGGTCAAGAGCCGCGCAAGCTCCGTCGCATTGGCCTGGATGATGTCGGCGATCTCGGTGAGCTTCGCCTTGCGCTCGGCGATCGGCGTGTCGCGCCAGCCTGGGAAGGCCGCCTGCGCCGCCGCCACGGCCGCGTCGAGTTGCGCCTTGGAAGCGCGCGGGCACTTGGCCAGCACCTCCTCGGTGGCGGGATTGATCACGTCCATCTCGGCGTCGCCATCCACCAGCGCGCCATTGATCAGCAATTTGTAGTCGCTCATCGCCTTGGTCCTCATCCGGAGCCCTGCCGCACCCTGACAGGGTGACGCAGCGGCCCGCAAGCATTGACTGGCCCGCCGAGAACGCCGTCACGCGATCTCGGCGCGCCCATGTCGGAATGCGAGAGGTTCGATCGTCCTAAGGTGGAAGCGAGGCCGCCGCTGGCGGTTCCGAGGATCGGGGACTGAATCAATGCCACATGTGAAGTCGACGGATCGTGGGGTGCGGGCCTCGGCGCTCGGTGTCGCCGCGTGCCTGGCGTTGGCCTGTCTGGGGCTGGCCGGGACGGCCGCGGCGCAACCCGCGACGGGCTACCCCACCATGGCGCCGGTCGGCGACTATCTGATCGCGGACCACGCCGCCGAGATCGCCCTGGCCCGGAGCGCGGCGCCGCCCGCCGTCTCGGACAAGGCCGAGGTGCTCGTGCTCGGGCCACATGGCTACGTCTCGGGCGCGCCCGGCGGCAACGGCTTCGTCTGCCTGGTGGAGCGCGCCTGGTTCAGCGGCCTTCAGGACGACGGGTTCTGGAACCCGAAGCTGAGGGCGCCGGTCTGCTTCAACCCCGAGGCCGCGCGTTCGGTGCTGCCGACCTTACGGACACGGACGACGTGGGCGATGGCCGGCGTCTCCCAAGCTGAGATGCTGAAGCGGACCCGGGCGGCGATGGCGGCCGGAAATATCCCCGCCCCCGCCATCGGGTCGCTCACTTTCATGATGTCAAAGGACGGCTACCTCGGCGACGGCCCGCACGGCCCGTGGCGCCCGCACCTGATGTTCTTCATGCCGCCGATGCCGACAACCGACTGGGGCGCGGACCTGCCCGGCACGCGGGTTTTCTCCACGGCGGCGGGCGTCGATCCCTACACCATGTTCTACGTGCCGGTGGCTGCCTGGTCCGACGGCTCGCCGGCCGACCGCGCAGGCGAGCACCACGCTATGTGAGGCGCCGCCTTCGGGAGATTGAAGGCGCGGATCACCTCCCAGCGGCCTTGGCGGCTTTCGCGGCGCCCGCGAGGTCGCCCTGCGCCCGCAGCACATCGCCTGGTTCTATCAGCGCCACGGACTTGCTGCGGTCGTCTTCGGCGGCGTTGATGGCGGTCTCGGCGGCGCGACGCGCGTCGGCCAAGCGCCCCGCGGCCTGGTACAGGCGCTCCAGCGCGATCCAATCGAAGAACACGCCTGGATCCAGCCTCACCACCGCTTCGTAACGCGCGATGACGGAGGCGGTGGTGACCTTGCCCTTGTCGCGGGCGTCCCGCGCCAGGGCGGCGATGCGGCGCTCGCCAGCGGCCGTTTCGATGTCATTGGCCTTTTGGCGGGCGGCTATGTTCGCCGCCTCCAGCCTGTCGAGGATCGCCAGCGCGCCGGCCTGGTCGCCGGCGTTGTAGCGCGCCAGCGCTGCCAGGCGCTCCGGTGTTGAGGCGATATCGGTCACCGCGCCGCGAAACGTCGCAATCTCGGACTTGTAAGCCGTATCGACGTCGCTCAGGCGGCCGACCAGGGCCTCAGCGCAATTAGCGCCGCCAAAACGGGCGTCAGCTTCATGGCGGGTTCAACTCTCGCACCTGCCGGATAGAAGCCGAAATTCAATCAAACAGCCACGCTTGGCAATGCGGCGCCTATGAGCGACGTCGTCCGAGACGCTCATCGCCGTCTCGACGCGCGGCGACTGACTGCGCTTGGACAAAGCCCCCTGCGACCTCGGCCTGGGGACCTATGGTCCGGCTTCGCGGCTCGCGCATCCCCAGGGCGGAGCGCAAGTCATTGATCCAGCCGAAGGTCTTCCGCCCCTAGCGCCGCGGCGATCCCGTCACCCCCCTCCATCCGCGCCTCGAAGCCGCCCGGCGTGTTCAGGCTGATGAAGCCCGCCCTCGCCTCGCCGCGGTTCTCGAAGTCGTGGGGCGCGCCGCCCGGGATGATGGCGTAGCCGCCCTGGTTCAGCACGGACCACTGGCCGTCGACCATCAGGCTCAGCGAGCCTTCGATCACATAGAAGACGTGGTCGTCGGCGTGGGCATGGACGCCGGGGCCGCGCGTGCGCGGTTCGAGCCACCATTCGGAGATCGAGTAGCGCCCCGCGGTCTCGTCCCGGTCCGCTTTGAAGATCGCCCGCATGCGGCCCATCTCGTAGGTGCGGCCCTGTTCGGCGCGAACCAAGATTGCCGTCCTGGCTGGTTCGGTCACGGCGGTCTCCTCGCGCTAGCGTCGGCGGAACTTGGTCGCGTCGGCCGCCAGCTTGGTGGCCCAGTCCATCGGCTTATCGTCGTCCGGCGCGTGCGGCAACTAGCCCGCGGCGCCATGGATGGCCAGCCACAGCGCCGGCCCGAGTTGGCGCAGCATCCGGGGCGGCCGGCGCTTGTCGTCGGGGACGTCCCAGCCCTCGGCCTCGAAGGGCGAACCTTGCCGTCGTAGCCGAGCGCCGACCTTGGCCGCCCATGTTCGGTCTAAAGTCTGCAATGCGTCGACAGCACGCGTTAGCTCCGCGCCGGCAAGCGGACGTCCGTGAGGGCTATGCCGAGGGAAAGCGCACCTTGTGCTCCGGTCCCTCGCGTAGTTGAAACGTCCGCTGGTTGGCCGATAAACCCGAGCGAGTATGGGCGTCAGGAACTATTTGATCGAAGGTGTTTCCGGCGCCGGCAAGACGGCGGTACGTTCGGCTGGCCCCGGCCAACTCACTGCGCTGGCTGAATGCTGAGAACCGATCGGCCACCGCACAATCAGCTCCATTCGAGACTCATGGACGAAGCCGCGAAACGCGCGGGGCGCTCACCCGGCCTCTTTGGCGCCGCCCCGCGCGAAGGTTCCGATGTGGCGCAGGACCCCGCGCAGGAACGCCTGGTCGCCGCCCATGGCCGCCTTCAGCGGCGCGAATTCCTTGAAGTTGGCCATCTCGGCCAGGCCGTGCGCCGCGCACCAGGCGGCGATGGTGGCCAGCTGCAGTTCCTGCTCTTCCGACGCATCGGCGCCGGCCTCGATGAGGGCGCAGCGCACCTGATGGTAGCCGCTCTCCTCCTCGTTGGCGGGCTTGGGCATGGCGGTGCGGTCGCGCGAGGTGTCGTACATCAGACGGTAGAGGGCGGGGTTGTCGCGGGCGAAGTTGACATAGGTCAGGCCGATCTCCCGCAGCGCGTCTCTGGGCGTATCGGCGCTCTTGCGGGCGCCGGCGATGGCGCCGTCGAGAGCCGCCCAGCCGCCGTGGGCGACGGCCTCCAGCAGTTCGGTCTTGTCCTTGAAATGGTGGTAGGGCGCGGCCGGGCTGACGCCGGCTTCGCGCGCCACGGCGCGCAGCGACAGCGCCGCCGCGCCCTCGGCCTCGAGGATGCGTCGCCCCGCGTCGACGAGGGCGCGGGATAGGTCGCCGTGGTGGTAGGGCCGTGCTTGAGCGTCTCCGGTTTCCCTCATTGATTCACCGCAAAACTAAATCCAAACACCGTAAAGATTGATGTTGACAGCGTTCAGATAGGCGCCTATCTAAGCACTGTCAACATCGGAACCACCCCACTCCATCGGGGTCGGGACCCAGCCAAGGGAACTCAGTCATGTCCAAGCTCACTTTCATTGAACGCCTGTTCGACCGTTCGGTCGCCGCGCTCACCCTCGCCCTCGGTCTGGCGCTCAGCGTCGGCACCGTGCTCGTCAGCATCTAGGGGCCGGTCTGTGAACGGGCCAACGCTTCGGGGGACGTCGCTTACGATATGTCTCTCGGACGCGGCCGCTAGCGTCGGCGGAACTTGGCCGCGTCGGCCGCCAGCTTTGTCGCCCAGTCCATTGGTCTGTCATCATCGTCCGGGGCGTGTGGCAGCTGGCCGGCGACACCATGCAGCGCCAGCCACAGCGCCGGTCCGAGCTGGCGCAACATTCGGAGCGGTCGCCGCTTGTCGTCGGTGACGTCCCAGCCTTCGGCCTCGAAGACGGCGACCTGGTCGCGCGCCTCCAGATGGTCGATGGGATCGAGGTTGGCCGGCAGCGGCGTCGCCTCGGCCTCGTCCGCCGTCAGGCCGAAGATCGCCTTCGCGCAGGCGTCGATCTCGGGATAGTCGGCGCGGCGCTCCGGGGCGGCATAGGCCGGCTTCATCAGCGCCTTGTATTCGAGGTCGGCCACTCCGGGCAGGTCGACCAGGCGGCGAAGGGGCGTGCGGCTCATGATTTCGGAGTATCAGCTTCCGGCGCGGCGGCTGAAAGGCCAAATCCGCGCTCGAGGAGGGACGAGACCATGGCGGGCCTGAAGGACAAGCGCGGCTTCATCGACAAGGACCGGCTCGACCTCTCCGAGCGGCAGGCGATGGAATATTGGATGAAGCGCTGGGGCGTCACCCGCGACCAACTCGCCGCCGCCCACCGCAAGGCCGGCCGCATGGTCAAGGACATCGCCGCCGAGCTGGGCAAGAAGCGCTGAGCCGCGGCCACACCCGGCCCTACCTCAAGGTGGCGCGCATGTGCTCGCGGTAGAGGTCGGCGAGTTCCGCGTCGCCCAGATGCGGGCGCCTGACGCCATCCATCAGGTCGCCGAGGCTGTCCAAGGCGACATGCCAGCCGCTCAGCGTCCCCGCCCGCCACGGCGTGTCCGGCGGCGACTCGGGCGGATCGAGCGGCCACTCGGGATGCAGGTTGTGTCCGGGGGTTATGCGCTGGACGAACACCATGCGCGTTCCCTCGGCGACAGATTCCAGCTCGAACTGCCAATAGCTCTCCTCGCCGGGATGCGGGCCGCCGTAGCGGATCCGGCGCGGGGGCTCGATCGCCAGCATCACGCCCTTGAAGTCGCTGTCGTCGGGCCCGAAGATGTAGGCGCCGCCGACCTTCAGGTCGATCCTGGCCCGCCAGAACCAGACCCCGATCTCCGCGGCGTCGCTAACCGCCCGCCATACCCGCTCGATCGGGTGCGGATAGGTGCGGATGTATTCCACCGTGAAGCGGTCGATGAAACGCGCGAGTTCGGCCTTGCTCATGGTCACGCCTCCTTCGTCTCTGCGGGTGGCCGCGTGGCCCTCACGTGCTCGGTGTAGAGGTCCGAAAGCTCGAAGTGGTACTCGCGAGCGCGCAACCCCTTGAAGATGCGGACCTTCTGCTCGGCCGTGAACTCGTCCGACATCCCCATTTCGGACCAGTTGCGAACGATCTCGGTCAACCGGGTCAGCGGCAGACCCGAGCCGATCGGCGCCCCGTCGAGCAGTTCGCCCAGTTCATCGAAGGCGTGGCGCCAGCCGGCCAGCGCACCCGGGCGGCCGGGCGAGCCGAGCCCTTCCCTGAGTTCGTCCGGGTCGCCGGGCGGCGTGTGCTGGAGGTAGCGCAACCGCGTGCCGCCGGGGACGGGCGCCAGCTCGAACTGGAACC
>Ga0302314_10020284_pt1 | contig 11001 bp, 8 predicted proteins | sample III_Palsa_N2_3_FD_200533 | JGI IMG/M metagenome (GOLD analysis project Ga0302314, IMG submission 200533) | Peat permafrost microbial communities from Stordalen Mire near Abisko, Sweden - III_Palsa_N2_3 | ecosystem: Environmental > Terrestrial > Soil > Palsa > Peat permafrost | place: Sweden... | reverse complement strand
CCATCCTGCTGGTGGCACTGACACTGGTGTTCCTGTTCGCAACGGCGACACTGCTGCCGTTTTCGCTGTACAGCGTGGCGGTCGCCAAGCTCGGCGTCCCGGTGAGCGTCACCGCGCTGGTCGCGCTCCTGGTGTGCCTGATCCCCACCACCATCGGCGCGCTGCTGTCGGCGATCGGCGTGGCCGGTATGAGCCGCATGATGCAGGCGAACGTGATTGCGACCTCCGGCCGCGCGGTCGAGGCGGCCGGGGACGTTGATGTGCTGCTGCTCGACAAGACCGGCACCATCACGCTCGGTAACCGCCAGGCCGCCGCATTCATGCCGGCCCCGGGCGTCACCGAGGAGGAACTTGCGAGCGTCGCGCAGCTCGCCTCGCTGGCGGATGAGACGCCCGAAGGGCGCAGCATCGTGGTGCTCGCGAAGCAGCGCTTCGCGCTGCGCGAGCGCGACCTGGGTGCACTCGGTGCGACCTTCGTCGCGTTCTCGGCGCATACGCGCATGAGTGGCGTCGACATCGGATCGCGCCAGGTCCGCAAGGGCTCCGCTGATGCCATCATGAAATACGTCGAGGCCAGCGGCAGCGTGTTCCCGAAAGGCATCCAGGGGACGGTCCAGGAGGTAGCGCGGCGCGGCAGCACGCCGCTGCTGGTGGTGGACGGCGGCCGGGTGCTGGGTGTCATCGAGCTCAAGGACATCGTCAAGGGCGGCATCCGCGAGCGCTTTGGCGAACTGCGCCGCATGGGCATCAAGACCATCATGATCACCGGTGACAACAAGCTCACCGCCGCGGCGATCGCGGCCGAAGCGGGAGTCGATGACTTCCTCGCCGAGGCGACGCCGGAGGCCAAGCTGAAACTGATCCGCAGCCATCAGGCCGAGGGACGCCTGGTCGCCATGACCGGTGATGGCACCAACGATGCACCGGCCCTGGCCCAGGCCGACGTCGCCGTTGCCATGAACACCGGCACCCAGGCCGCGAAGGAAGCGGGCAACATGGTCGATCTGGACTCGAACCCGACGAAACTGATCGAGGTGGTCGAGACCGGCAAGCAGATGCTGATGACCCGGGGTTCACTGACGACGTTCAGCATCGCCAATGACGTGGCGAAGTACTTCGCGATCATTCCCGCCGCGTTCGCAACCACCTATCCGCAGTTGAACGCGCTCAACGTCATGCATCTGGCAAGTCCGTTCTCGGCGATCCTGTCCGCCGTGATCTTCAATGCGCTGATCATAATTTTTCTGATCCCCCTGGCGCTCAAGGGTGTGCGCTACCGACCGCTGGGCGCGGCGGTGCTGTTGCGCCGCAACCTGCTGGTCTATGGCGTCGGCGGTGTCCTGGTGCCGTTCGTCGGCATCAAGGTCATCGACCTCGGGCTCACCCTCGCGCACCTGACCTGAGAATCATCATCATGAGTTCACAGCTTCGTCCCGCCCTGGTGATTTTGGTGTTCTTCACGGTTCTGACCGGCATCGCGTACCCACTGGCCGTCACGGGTATTGCGCAGACAGTGTTCCCGCGGGCCGCCGCGGGCAGCATTGTGATGAGTGCCGACAAGCCGATCGGCTCGAGCCTGATCGGGCAGAACTTCAGCGATCCGAAATACTTCTGGGGCCGTCCCTCGGCGACGACGCCGCAGCCCTATGCCGGCACCGCCTCCACCGGCTCGAACCTGGGCCCGCTGAACCCGGCGCTGACGGATGCGGTGCAGGCGCGCGTCCAGGCCCTGCGGGCCGCGGATCCCGGCAACGAACGTGCGGTGCCGGTGGACCTGGTGACGGCTTCGGCGAGCGGGCTGGATCCGCAGATCAGCATCGCGGCGGCGCTCTACCAGGCGCCGCGTATCGCCCGCGTGCGCGGCCTCGACGTGATCGAAGTCCGCAAAGTCCTGGCGGCGCATGCGCAGGGACGGGTGTTGGGGATGTTCGGTGAACCGCGGGTGAATGTCCTCGCGTTGAATCTCGCGCTGGATAACCTCGCGACCCCGCCAGCCAGCAGGTAGCCTTGCGGCCATCATGGGACGCCCCGACCCCGATCAACTTCTGCAACACGTTCAGGCCGAGGAGGCGCGGGCGCGGCGGGGACGCCTGCGGATCTTCTTCGGCGCCTCCGCCGGGGTCGGCAAAACCTACGCCATGCTCGAGGCTGCCCGCGCGATCGCCGCCGCGGGCACGGAAGTGGTCCTCGGCTATATCGAGCCGCACGGCCGCATCGAGACCGAGCGGCTGGCGGAGGGGCTGGAGCGATTGCCGACCCTGTCGGTGTGTTATCGCGACATCACCCGCGCCGAATTCGATCTGGATGCGGCGCTGCTGCGGCATCCCGCCATCCTGCTCGTGGACGAACTTGCCCATTCCAACCTCGTTGGCGGGGTGCCTGCACCGCGGCATCCGAAGCGCTGGCAGGACGTGGAGGAACTGCTCGAGGCCGGGATCGATGTGTGGACCACGGTCAACGTGCAACACCTCGAGAGCCTCAATGATCTGATCGTCCAGACGACCGGAGTGCAGCAGCGCGAGACGCTGCCGGATCACGTATTCGAGAAGGCCGATGAAGTCGAACTCATCGATCTGCCCCCGGATGATCTGCTGACACGGCTGCGGACCGGTAAGATTTACCTGCAGGCGGATGCCCAGAATGCCGTCGAGCGGTTTTTCCGCAAGCCGAACCTCATGGCGCTGCGCGAGATCGCCCTGCGCCGGGTCGCGGATCGCGTCGAAGCGGCGGCGCGCGCCTCCGCCGGCACCGAGCGGGCGCCGCGCTCACGACTGGCCAGCGACCGGGTACTGGTGGCTACCGGACCGGACGCGCAATCCGAGCAGCTGATCCGGGTCGGCAAGCGTCTGGCCGACGCGCTCGACGCCGACTGGACGGTTGTCTATGTCGAGACGCCCGCCTTGCTCAAGCTCTCGGAGGTCCAGCGCAACCGTCGCATCGAACTGCTGCGGTTGGGGGAGTCCCTGGGGGCCGAGACCGTCACCCTCGATGGCCCGACGGCGGTCGAGGCGCTGCTGGAGTACGCCGAAACCCGCCACATCACCCGGCTGATCGTCGGCGCGCCGAAACGCTATGGCCTGCGGGCGCTGCTGCGGCCCTCGACCGCGATCGAGCTGGCAAGACGGGCCCGCGGCTTCGATGTCATCACCGTCGCCGCAACCGAGGCGGTCGCGGCCGACGCGCGGCGGGGGCCGCCGGCCTCGGAGCGGCTGGCATCGCCGATCCGCTGGCGCCGTTATGGTGGTGCGGTGGCACTCGCTGCCGCCTGTACGCTGGTGGCGTTCGGCATGTACCCGTACCTGGATACCGTGAACCTGGTGATGGTGTACCTGCTGGGCGTGACCATCGCCGGCCTGCGGCTCGGGCGCGGACCCTCGGCGCTCTGTTCGGTGCTGAGTGTCGCTTCATTCGATTTCTTCTTCGTGCCGCCGCGGTTCAATTTCGCGGTCTCCGATGCCCAGTACCTGGTCACCTTCGGCGTGATGCTGCTGATCTCGCTGGTCATCGCAACCCTGATGGCGAGCGTGCGCCAGCAGACCCGGGTCTCCGGCGCACGCGAGCGGCGCACTGCGATGCTGTACGCGATGAGCCGGGAACTCGCCGCAGCGCGCGGTACCGCCAACATGTGCCGGATCGCGGTGCGGCACGTGGCCGAGGTGTTTCAGTGTGAGGTCGTGGTACTGCTGCCGGATGCCGGCGGGCGACTGCGCTTTCCCGGCGATCCGCCCGGGGATACCGCACTGCGGGGAGCGGACCTGGCGGTGGCCCAATGGGTAACGGATCACGGGCGGCAGGCCGGTCTCGGCACCGACACCCTGGCAGCCGCGCCCGCATTGTACGTGCCGTTGGGCGATGCCGAGCGGCCGCTCGGCGTGCTGGCGGTGCTGCCCGAGAATCGTCGTCGCGTGATGCTGCCGGAGCAGCGGCACTTGCTGGAGACTTTCGCCGGCCAGATCGGCCTGGCGCTGGAACGGGCGCAGCTCGCCGAACAGGCCGAGAGCGCGCGTGTTTCGGCGGAAGGGGAGAGTCTGCGCAATACCCTGCTCGCGTCCATTTCCCACGACTTGCGCACGCCGCTGGCGGTGATGGCCGGGGCCGGCAGCACTCTCGCCGAACATGGCGCCTCGCTGGATCCCGCGACGCGGCAGACGCTGGCGCGCTCGATCGAGACCAAGGCGCGTGAGATGTCGGAGCTCATTTCCAACGTTCTGGACCTGATGCGCTTCGAATCGGGCCAGATCCGGCTGCGCGGCGACTGGCAGACCCTCGATGAGCTGGTCGAGTCATCGCTGCGACGGCTGGAGCAGCCGCTTTCGAGCTACGGCGTGGAGCTGCGCCTGCCGGCGGATCTGCCGCCCGTGTACGTGGATGCGAGTCTCATCACCCAGGTCTTCACGAACCTGTTCGACAACATCGTCAAGTACACTCCGCCCGGCACCCGCATCCAGATTTCGGCCGTCGCCGACGATGCCGCCGGCAGCCGCGGCGGCCCCGGCGTGCGCGTGACGGTGGATGACGACGGGCCAGGGCTGCCGCCCGGTGATCCGGCGCGCCTGTTCGAGAAATTTCAGCGCGGCACGGGGGAGGGCACGATCGTCGGGGTGGGGTTGGGGCTCGCGGTCTGCCGGGCGATCGTGCGGGCCCACGGCGGTGAAATCGAAGCCCATACCCGTCCTGGCGGGGGCACCCGCATCGAACTGACACTGCCTGCCGCGGAGCCGACATGACTCAGGCGATGCACCAGATCCTGGTGATCGAGGACGACGCCGCGATCCGCGAAGTGCTGCAGGCGCTGCTCGGTTCGGTCGGATTCCGGGTGGTCGAGGCGGCGACGGCGGCCCGCGCGGACGTCGAGGCGCGCGCGCACCGGCCGGATCTGCTGCTGGTGGATCTCGGACTTCCCGATGGCGACGGTCTGACCGTCGTGCGTGCGGTGCGCAGCTGGTCGCCGGTGCCGATCATCGTGCTCTCGGCGCGGACGATGGAGGAGCAGAAGATCGCAGCACTGGATGCCGGGGCCGACGATTACATCACCAAGCCCTTCAGCGCGGCGGAACTGCTGGCGCGCGTGCGTGCCGCGCTTCGCCGCAACGTGCGCGTCAGCGATCAGCCGCCGCTTTTGACTTTCGGCACGATCAGCGTCGACCTGCATCGGCGCGAGGCACGCGGGCCGGACGGCCCGGTGCACCTCACGCCCTTGGAATACCGGGTGTTGGAGTGCATGGCTCGAAACAGCGGCATGATCGTGATGCAGACGCAGCTGATCCGCGAGGTGTGGGGTCCGGGACATCTCGGTGACAGCCGCAGCCTGCGCGTGTGCATCAAGAATCTGCGCGGCAAACTCGAACCACAACCGGGTCGTCCGCAGTATCTGGTCACCGAAGCGGGACTCGGTTATCGATTGCGACAGGATTATGTGGCGTGATTTCTTCTCCTTCGTCGTTGTTGGTTCTTGACGTGCTGTGTGGCGCTGGTATCTTGAAAGGATGACGAAATGAAACCGATTTGACATGCCGTGCCACACCACACGCGCTGCATGATCGGATCTTTCTGGATTGGCACCAGAACTGGGAAGGCAGCGATTGAATTCGGTCTCATCTGCGACTGCGGGGCACCCGGGAACCATACTGCGGGATGTCCCAGCGTCGACTGACGTAGCGGTGAAGAGCGAGAGTCGGGCAGTCAGCGAGCGCTTTTACCGCCCCGAGATCGACGGCCTGCGCTTCTTCGCCTTCCTTGCGGTCTACCTCCGCCACACCATCGGCTTCGGCATCGGCGGCTCCCACCATCACGTGCCGAACTGGCTCGGCGACCTGCTCGGTACCGTCGGTATCGCCGGCGACTTCGGCGTCGACCTGTTCTTCGTCCTCAGTTCCTATCTGATCACCGAACTGCTGATGCGCGAACGGTCGGTGCGCGGCGAACTCGACATCCGTGCTTTTTACATAAGGCGCATCCTGCGGATCTGGCCGCTGTACTTCTTCTTCATCGCCGTCGCCCTCATCATGACCGCGCTGGTGCCGAGCGAGGGCCTGACCTGGAAACACCTGCTGGGCCTGCTGTTCTTTGCCGGGAACTGGGTGTTCATGCTGATGCCGGTGAGCTCGATCGCCGTGCCGTTGTGGAGCATCGCAATCGAGGAGCAGTTCTACATACTCTGGCCCTGGGTGGTGCGGCGCTTGAGCGCGAACGGGGTCGGCCTGTGTGCCATGGCGCTGATCGTCATCGCCGCGTGTACCACTCTGGCGGTGGGGAACGTGGGCAATGTGGAGTTCGTGCGCCTGAGCTCTCTGACCCGCCTCGATGGCATCGCCGTAGGCGCGCTGTTGGCGGTGATACTGCAGGGCCGTGTGCCGCGGTTACCGGGCAGCGCACGCATCGCCATCGTGCTCGCCGCGATCGCGCTGCTGCTGTGGATTGCGCACGATTTCGGCCTGTTCGATCCCCCGGTACGCCTGCTGCAGATGGTGCTGGGCTGGCCGCTCGCGGCCGCGGCATGCGGTGGCATATTGTTTTCGGTGCTCGGCAGTTCCGGTCGGCTCTCGGCCGTACTGCGCAGCCGGCCGGTGATCTACCTGGGCCGCATCTCGTTCGGGCTCTACGTTTTCCACGAATTGCCGTTGCGCATTGGCGATTATCTGTTCCCAAAATACAACGAGTCCCCCTCACAGATGTTGGGGCGGTTTGTCTTCGGCTTGGCGCTCACCGTGCCGATCGCCGCGGCGTCGTATCAGTGGCTGGAGCTGCCGTTCCTGCGTTTGAAGCGCAAGCGTTTTACGGTCGTGCCTTCGCGGCCTGATTGATGCCAAGGATGGCAATTTTGTGTCATGAAGATGTTAAGAGCGGTCTAATATAGGTCTCTGGCGTCCGGAAGGGGGGCTGGTAAGTGTTCAAGAAGAGTCTCGGTCTGACCTTCAAGCTGTTTCGCGGTCGCGAAGGCCTCGAGCAGCTCGCCCCGCCGTGGAAAGATCTGGCGGATTCGCTGCCGGGAGCGCGATTCGTTCACTATCCGCAATGGTACCGGGCCTACATCACCTCCCTGGAGCCGAACCCGCAGCTGGTCCAGTTCGTCGCGGCTTATCGCAACGAGCAGCTGATCGGGGTCCTGCCGCTGCAGTTCCAGTCGAATCTCACCCGCTGGCTGCGGCCTCGGATTCTCGGCACCATCGATCACGACGAAATGCAGTCATCGGACTTCGTGTTCGCGCGCACGGCCGAGAATGCGGATCTGATCTATCAGCTGGTGGCGTGGCTGCGCCGGAACAATGCGCTCTCCTGGCACGAGATGCGCTTGCGCAAGGTGCGGGCGGATTCGGCCATCGCCCATTGCATGCGCGCCCAGAGTCCGAAGGCGACCATTGCGCTGTGCCACGACGGCAGCGGCTACTTCAACACCAACACCACTTACGACAAGGCCACGAGCGAGATCTCCGGGACCTTCAAACGCAACCTGCGGCGCCTCGCGCGCCGCGCGGAAAACGATGCGCCACTGCGCTTCGAGTCCTACCGGGCCAAGGAGCAGCTCGAGGCGGCGTTTGCGACCTTCGTGGATATCGAGGCCTCGGGATGGAAGGGCGACGCCGGCTCCTCCTCGGCGATCAAGTGCCGACCGGACATGCTCGCCTTCTACCGCACTCTGGTCAGCGAGTATGGCGCCAGCGGCTCGTGCATCATCAACGTGCTGTGGCAGGGCGACGTGCCGGTTGCGGGCCAGTTCTGCCTGAAGACCGGGACCACGCTGAACATCCTGAAGATCGGTTTCAGCGATGCGCATTCGAGTTTCGCGCCGGGCAACCTGCTGCTGGAGCGGACGCTGCAACGCGCCTGCGACGATCCTGAAACGGAAATCGTCAGCCTGGTGAACCAGCCGTCCTGGGCGGCACGCTTCCGGCCGCTGAACATCGGGGTCTGGTCTTACTGCGCGCCGAACTGGAACCTGCAGGGCACGGCGATCCACGTGGGTCTGCTCGTCAAGCGGGCCCTGGAGGGCCGCAACCGCTCCCGGACCGACACCCCGGATGCGCAGCCCGAGATGGAAGCGACCTTCAGCGGTTAGCCAGATCCGCCCCGCGTGGCAGCCTCCGCCATGCCAGAATCCCGCACCAGGCAACCGGGGACCTTAAAATGCACAAGACCAGCTTCTGGGCGGCAGTCCTGTTCGCAGGGATGATGGCCACCGCCAGTGCCCACTCCCATTTACGTACCTCTACGCCGGCCGAGGGCAGCACCGTCACCGGTTCTCCCGCCCAGGTCGTGCTCGGGTTTTCGGAGAGTTCGCATCTGGCGGCCCTGACCCTGACGCGGGGATCGGATGCAGCGATCAAGGTCGCGCCATTGCCGCAGCAGGCGGCCCAGCAACTGACGGTGGCGCTGCCGAAGCTGGTGGCCGGCGCCTGGACCCTGGACTGGCGGGTGATCGGCGATGATGGCCATGTCACCCATGGCAGCGTGCATTTCACCGTGGCAGCCCCCTGAATCAAGATGCTCGATGCGCTCGCGGTCCTGATCCGCGCATTGAGCTTCATAGCGATCTTCGAGGGCGTCGGCGGCGCGCTCTTTCTGACGCTCTTCGGCGCCGGTATGCAGATTGCCGCAGATGTCATCCGGCACCGGTTGCGTCTGATCATCCCGGCCGCGGCAGTGCTGCTGCTGGCCTATTTCTGCCTGGAGGCGCCGCGGATGGCCGGGGACCTCAGCGGCCTGTGGGACCGGCAGCTGCAGCAGCTGGCCTGGCACAGCGCGCCCGGCGCGGTCCTGCGTCTGCAGCTGATCGGTCTGCTGCTGGTGTTCGCGGGGCTGGGCCTTCGGCACTTCCTGGCGGACCTGCTGTGTGTCGTGGGACTCCTGGTGATATTGGCGGGCTTCGCGAGCGTCGGCCACACCGTCGATCATGGCCACCGCGGCTGGCTGGTGGCACTCCTCATCGTGCATCTGGCGAGCGTCGCATTCTGGTTCGGGGCCCTGTGGCCGCTGCGGCAGGCGGTGACGCTGGAGACGCCCGGCACCGCTGCTGCGGTGCTCGAAGGATTTTCGCGCGCCGCGGTATGGATCGTGCCCGGACTGCTCGTGGCCGGTGTCAGTCTGATCGTGCTGCTCGTGCCTGGCCTTGCGGTATTCGGTGAGACCTATGGGCGACTGCTGCTGATCAAGCTCTCAGGCTTCAGTGCGCTGATGGTGCTGGCGGGGCTGAACAAGCTGCGTCTGACGCCGGCCCTGCGGCAGCAGAATCCGCGCGCCGTGCCGCGCTTGCGGCGGGTACTGGGGCTCGAGTACCTGATCATCGCCGCGGTGCTTGCGGTGACGGCCCTCATGACGGGTCTGTATTCGCCCGATTGAACGGAATGCCGTCGGGATTTCGCGACGGCTGCCGGGTCAAAAGGCCGGTGCGGCGCATGTATGCTTATGGGATGAAGTGGTTCTGGAACTCCCGGCCGGCGGCATCGGACGTGTCTGTGCGCAGGTTGACCGCGGCGCTGAATGAGCCGGAAAGGTTCGGACGGCTGCTGCGCGAATTGCCCGAATCCGAGGAGCTGCGGCCGCGGCTTGCGGCGAGCTTCTACGCGCGCGCCTGGGACGCGACGCGTGCGCGCGACCTGTGGATCGTGAGTGACGGTGCCCGCGTCGACTGCTACGTGCTCAGCGGCCTGAGGTTCCAGCAGGCGGCCTCGGTCCGGGTACGCTGGGACGCGAAGCGGCGTGAGGCCACCGAACTGTCGCTCGAGAATCTGGCGGACTGCGTGGCCAAGGTGACCGAGGGCAGCGTCACGCTGCGCGAAGACTAGCAGTCGGCCCGACCCGGGCTTTGGCATAATGCCGGACCGCGCCACAGAAGCGCGCCGGTCGCCATGCGCTACAGGGGGACGGATTTGGGCCAGACCATCCGGATCGATGATCTCGTCGATGGCCAGAAGATTCGCGGGTTCAACCTGAACCTGCTGTTCTGGTCATTCCTGGCGATGTTCGCCGACGGCTATGACATCAGCGTCATGCCGTTCGCGATGCCGACTCTCTCGAAGCTGTGGCATGTGGATCCGGGACGTCAGGGATGGGTGCTCACGGCGAGCCTGATCGGGGTCCTGGCCGGCTCCCCGCTGCTGGGGTACATCGGCGACCGCTTCGGTCGCAAGACGGCGATCCTGCAGGGCAGTGTCATCTATGGCGTGACCACACTGGCGGTGATCTGGCAGCACGGCTTCTGGCTCACCATCGCGCTGCGCTTCTGCACCGGCATCGGCATCGGTGGCCTGATGCCGAACACCATCGCGCTGAACTCCGAACTCTCTCCGAAGCGGTTGCGGGCCACGCTGATCGTGCTGATGTTCACGGGAATCACCCTCGGCAGCAGCGCTCCTGGACTGATCTCGGCGTCGCTGCTGCATACCTATGGCTGGACGGTGCTGTTCCTGGTCGGCGGCGCCGTGCCGCTGCTGGTCGGGGCGTGCCTGTATTTTACGCTGCCCGAATCCATCAAGTTCCTGGGGGGATGCCCGCCGCGGCGCGCAGAACTGTTGGCCTTGGCCCGGCGCATGCGCCCGGATCTTTCCTTAAGCGATGACACGCAGTTCGAAAACCCGGTGCCGGTGCAGGCCGCGGGCGATGCTCCGGGTGTCGGCGGAATCTTCGGGCCAGGCTTTCGGGCCATCACGCCGCTGCTGTGGGTGTGCTTCGTCACGACCCTCATGGCGAATTACTTCTTGAATTCCTGGATGCCGCTGCTGTTCAACAACGTCGGGCTATCGCCCGAGCGGGCCGCACTGGCCTCGAGCCTCTACCATGTCGGTGGCACGGTGGGGGGGTTGCTGATCAGCGTGCTGCTGGATCGCTTCGGCTTCGTCGTCATCGCGGTACTGTTCGTATGCGCAGCGCCGGCAATCGCGGCGATCGGCGGCAGCAGCATGTCCTACGGGACGCTCGCGCCGCTGGCGGCCATCTCGGGTCTGTGCGTGCTGGGCGCACAGTTCGGCAACAACGCGGCCGCCGGTCTCCTGTATCCCACGCAGT
>Ga0302314_10020283_pt1 | contig 11002 bp, 7 predicted proteins | sample III_Palsa_N2_3_FD_200533 | JGI IMG/M metagenome (GOLD analysis project Ga0302314, IMG submission 200533) | Peat permafrost microbial communities from Stordalen Mire near Abisko, Sweden - III_Palsa_N2_3 | ecosystem: Environmental > Terrestrial > Soil > Palsa > Peat permafrost | place: Sweden... | reverse complement strand
GCGTGGACGGCGTTGAACAACGCTCCCTGGGGCTACGGGACCGTGAGCGGAACGAGCGGCCTCGCGACGGCCGGCGGCCACCTTGCGGCCGTCGCTCAGACGGTGAGCAACCTCGACGTGTTCTTCGTGGACAACACCGGCAAGCTCTGGAGAGCGTACGAGTCGACTCCCACCCAGCCGACGCTCCTCGCCGCGCCCATCAGCCAGGCGTCGCCGGTCCCCGACGGGTATCCGGGCGGGCCGATCGCGGCGGTGTCCCGCCAGCCGGGCCTCTTGGACGTCGTCTTCCGACCCTGGCTCGAGGTCGCACCGACCTGGTACTCGATGAACGCCGAAGGGCAGTGGACCAAGGGGAGCGTGCCCGCGGGAGACGTGACCAACGACATCTCGATCGTAGCGCCCTCGAGCTACGAGCTCCGCGTGTTCACGGACAACTACCTGAGCGACCTCTACACCACGGATTGGGTTTCGACGGGCGTGCCGACGTGGACGCCTCTCTATGGTGTCGAGACGCTCACGTCGGATCCGAACTGACGGCATCGCTCGGGTCGAAGGGCAAGAGGCCACCGCGACCTTCGCGGTGGCCTCTCTTTCGACCTTCATGGCCTTCTTTGCGCCACGCAAGCTGCATCCAGCGCGCAGGACTGCGAGACGACCCCTCCGAACCCCGGCGGGTTCTTCTGCTGCCTCGCTCTCGGCGACGCGGGCCCCAGTTGCGCCCAGCTGTCGACCGACGTCCAGAACGCGACCCTCACGGCCGTGTCACAGGCTTCGGCCGACGCGGGTTGCAAAGCCGACCCCGACTGCACGTTGGCGTCGAACAGCAGCACGTGTTGGAACAGCTGCGGTGACTGCCTCGGTCTATTCGCGCGCGAGCTCGACGCACTCGTGGACTCGATCGCCCTTCGCTTTGGCCGCGCAGGCGACGTAAGCGCGGCGGGCCGCGTCGTGGTTTCCCGCCATGTTGTACGCAGCCCCGAGGGTCAGCCACGCTTCGGCATTCGTCGGTGCAAGTGAAGTCGCCGCGCTGGCGAGGGCCGTGGCTCTGCGCGCATCCCCATGATCGAGCCCGCGCTGGGCATCGCGAATGAGCGACGCCGGGTCTTGGGCGGGCGTGATCGCCTGGGGAGGAGGCAGCGCCGCGGCTGGCGGCGCCGCGGTGACCACGCCCGTCACCGGCGGAGCGGGAACAGGCGCGGTCGTGGACGTTCCGGTCGGCGGCGCTTCTACTGCCGCGCTCTCGACGAGCACCGTCGTCGCGGCAAGCGGCGCGCTCCCGGGCGTCATCTCGTCGGTCCCGTGCGTGAGAAACAGGACGAGCCCGATCGTCACGAGTGCCGCGAAGGTACCGACCATGGCGATCGGCGCGGGCTTGATCGGCGGCTTGGTGGGTACGAGTCGCGCCGGATCCACTCTCTCCACAGTGACCCCGCCGCCAGTGCGCACCGGCGCCGCCCGGCGTGCAGGCGGGGCGACCGGGGGCGCGAGGGTGAGTCGCTTGGATTCGAGCGTTGGATGAATCTGCGCGAGGCGCTCGCGCACTTCGCGAAACGACGCGGGGCGATCAGCCGGCGAGCGCGCCATCATGTCGACGATGAGCTGCTCCATCGCCGGCTCGACGTCAGTGACGAACTCCGAAACGCGCGGCGGATCGGTCGTGATGATCTTGACGATCGTGAGCTCGTAGGACTCCAATTCGGGATACGGCGCGGTCCCCGTGAGGCACTCATGAAGGAGCGCGCCGAGCGAGTAGACGTCGGTGCTTCCGTTGACGCTCTCGAGCCCCTGCGCCTGTTCGGGCGACATGTATTGCGGAGTCCCCAGCGCGGTGCCGCGTTGCGTGATTCCGCCGCGCGATCCCTGCGCTTCGCGCACGAGCTTCGCGATGCCGAAGTCGAGGACCTTGACCCTGACCGAGCCGTCGTCGGCGGCGGTGAGAAAGATGTTCCCGGGCTTGAGATCGCGATGGACGATCCCGGCCTCGTGCGCACGTTCGAGGGCGCGGCTGATCTGGAGCGCAATCCCGGCGGCTTCCTCGGAGCGTAGCCGCCCGCCGCGCTCGAGGCGTGCGGAGAGGTCGTTCCCCTTGAGGAGCTCCATGACCATGTAGTGCCCGACGTTGATGTCTTCGCCGACGTCGAACACTTGCGCGATGTGCTCGCTCTCGACGGCCGACGCGGCGCGCGCCTCGCGCAGGAAGCGCGCGCTCGCCTCTTCGTTTCCGGCGAAGACTCCGGCGAGGATCTTGATGGCGACGCGCTTTCCGAGATCGATGTGCGAAGCCTCGAAGACAGTCCCCATGCCCCCTTCGCCGAGCACGCCCACGAGTTGATACCTTCCGGCGATCACCGTCCCGATGCGGTCGTGCGCGGGCCGGGCCGGCCGGCGGCCGATCAGCGTCTCTTCGTACGCGCACGTTTCGTCCGGGACCTGCTCCTGGATCGGCGTGGGCGCTCTTCGCATCTTGCGCCTCGACGCACGGTTCCCCGGGCGCGCGTCGTCCAGCGTGATCAGGTCGGGGTCGGTCTCCGTCTCCGGAAAGGCGATCGGCGGTGACCCGTGCGAGAACGTGATCCGCTCGTCCGTCTTGTCGAGCATCTCATCCATCGTGGCCTCCGAGTCGGGCACCACGGGGACGACGGGGAGCGCGGGCGTCGCAGGTTCGAGGCTGTCAAAGACAGTCTCGTCCTCATCGCCGCCGGAGAGAGAGCCCTCGGACGCAAAGCGACGACGGCCGTCCGCCGAACGCGGCGGCCCATTCGAAGGCGGCTGACCCACTCCCACAGAGTGCAAAGAAGCACTGTGGGGCGTGGAGCGCAACCTTCGATGTGGGGCCTCGGAGACCCGCGTTTGCCTTGAGTGTTTTCTTCTACTCCGCGGGGATCGTGCCCGGCGCAGGGTCGCGGGGCAGCGGCGGGACTCGCGAAAGCGTCGTCGCGATCGATCTAGAGCTGGACCGGCGTCGGCAGAAACCCATTCGCCAACGTGCCATTCCCAAGCTGCCCATCGCTGTTCTGACCCCAGCACTCGATCGTCTGATTCGCGAGCGTCGCGCAGAAATGGTTGCCGAACGGCGACGCGACGACCGACGTCGCACCCGCCACGACGCTGTTCACCCAGTTCGGCGATAGGTACGACGCGCCGGTTCCGTCACCCGACTCGCCATAGAAACTGTCGCCCCAGCACTGGACTCCAGCGGGCGACAGCGCGCAGAAGGTCTCCAAGGACGCGGCGATCTGGGTGACGTTCGAGACGTTGACCTGCGTGGGCACGAGCGACTCCGCGCTCGATCCCGTGCCGAGGTTGCCGCCCGACCCCCAGCAGCGCACGGTCCCGTCGTCGCGAAGCGCGCACGTGCTGTTCTGCGCGATGACCACCTGCTTGGTCGCGGCCAGCGACGTGACTTGGGCCGGCGACAGATCGCTCGCCGTGCCATCGTTTCCGATCTGCCCCCACCCGCCGTACCCCCAGCACCACGTGCTGCCGTTCAAGAGAACCGCGCACGTCACCGACCCCGATGCGGTCCCGCCCGTGGCCACCATCGCGACCGGGCTGGGGAGGTAGGACGGCGCGACCGGGGACAAGAAGTCGACGCCCGTCGATCCGTTGCCGAGCTGGCCGCTCGCGTTGGAGCCCCAGCACCAGAGAGCTCCCGCCGCGGTGACCGCGCACGCGTAGCTGTTTGCGTACGAGACCTGAACGGCGCCGGTGATCCCGCTCACGGTGCCGATGGCGGGCGTCGGCGTGACTTGCGTCCCGTTTCCGTACTGCCCGAGCGTGTTGGGTCCCCAGCATTGGACGCCTCCACTCGTGAGCACCGCGCAGCCCCCCTGCGACGTGGCGGAGATCTGGGTGACGTTCGTGAGCGCCGGCACCACGGTCGGCGTCTTCGCGCTCCCGAAGTAGTAGTTGCCGCTCGCCCGCACGGAGCCGTCGGACTCGAAGATCATCGTGTCCTGGTCCCCCGGCGCAACCTGCGTCACGTCGCCGATGAAGGTGCCCGTCGCGTTGACCGGGTTGTCGGGGCGGAACGTGAGGGCGACGCTCGTGGTCTTGCCCGCGATGAGCGTCGCGCTCACCGGCTCCGCGACCCACGCGGGGACCGTACCGGCGATGCTCGCGCACGCCGCCGTGTACGCCTGCCCGCTGATCGAGATGTTCCCCAATGGAAGCTCGCCGAGCGACATCGTGACCGTGGACTGGCCGGCCGCGATCGCGAGGTTCTGGGTCACCGTCGATGACCCCACGGCGACGACCTGGATGCACGCCACGTTCGCCGGGACGAGCGTGACCGCGAGGCTCACCTCGCCGCGCGGATCATCACTCGTCGAGCCGGGGGAACCACCGCACGCGGCAGCGAGGAGAAGCGGAGCGACGGAGGCGAGGCGCGCGGAGAGGTTCATGGCTGTCCGTATGGAGCCAAGCGATGTGGCGCGCATGTCCCACAAAGGGATGACGAAGGGACGCGGGCACCATCGCGCCCCCACGTCGGCGCCAGCCGCGACTCGTGGTCTCGCCCGCGAGGGCAGATCTGCGCGTTTCGAGCCGGTCCGCACGTTGCAATGCGAGTCTGCATGCGTATCGCTCTGCTCCCGGCGCTCCTCCTCGTGGCTTCGCAGAGCGCGTGCGCGACCTATTCGTCGTCCTTTTGGATAGGCGGGACCGCCGACTACGCCGCGACCTCGGCCGCCGACCGCGCGAAAGACGAGGCGGGTGCCGCTCCCGTCCGCGCTCTCTATTGCCAGCGGGAACCCGTTCGTGTGGGCGGCACGCTCTGGCGCTCGCCCCCACCCCTCCTTCGCTTGGCCGACGGGTGCGTCCTCGAGGGGAACCGCACGGGGGACACGTGTGACCTCCCAACCGAGAGAGGCCCGCTCCGTGTCGTCGTGAAGAGTGTCTCGGTGGGGTACACCCTATTCGCGCACGTCAGTCGCTACGGCCCTCACTACTCCACCGGGTTACCGATGGACGTGGTCGTTGGCGGGGAGACCGCAGAGGGAGGGCGCTACGTCACCTATCGCTTTACCGGCAGCGCACTGATGCGGGACGCGACGAGTGAGGAGTGCGACGCCGTCGCGGGTGCGCTGCCTTCAGGCGAGCTTCCCCGCGCGTCGAAGCCGGGAGACGGCGCGCCGGCCGAGGTGGACTGGTCCTCGTGGAAGAGCGGCACGCTGTGTACGGCGCAGGGGTGCGCAGACTGAGAAGGTGCCGGAAGTCGAGCTCTCAGGACCCCGTGCCGCCGAACACCACGCCGAGCGTGCGCGCGAGCACGTACAGGTCGAGCCACGGCGACCAGTTCTTCACGTAGTGCACGTCCATCTTCACGCGCTCGCCGAACCCGGTCGCGTTGCGATCGCTCACTTGCCACAACCCCGTCATCCCCGGCACCGAGCGCAGGATGATGTGCTCGTGATTGGCCATCTCGGGGAGCTCGCGTTTCAGGTTCGGGCGCGGACCGACGAGGCTCATCTCGCCGCGAACGACGTTCCAGATCTGCGGGAGCTCGTCGAGGCTGTACTTGCGAAGGACGCGGCCGACGCGCGTGATGCGCGGGTCGAACGACAGCTTGTGAAACTCGTCGTACTCGGCGCGCATCTTCGGGTCGGCCTCGAGCACCGCCTGGAGGCGCGCTTCGCCGTCGCCGTGCATCGTGCGGAACTTGTGCGCGACGAACAGCTTGCCTCCGCGCCCGAGCCGCTCTTGCGAATAGAAAGCCGAGCCCTTCGAGTCGAGACGAATGACGAGCGCGAGAAGAACGATCACCGGGAACGCGAAGATGCCGCCGAGGAGCGTGAGCGCGAGGTCCATCACTCGCTTGGCGAAGCGAGGTCCGCGAAGGAGCAGCTGCTGCCGCACTTCGATCCCGACGACGCCCGCGATCTCGCGCGCAGGCACGCCGAGGCTCGCGAAGCCGATGAGATCGGGAATGACCAGCAAGTGCGGGAACGCCCCGCCGACGCGCTCGGTGACCTGAAGGAGCTTGCGCGCGTTCTGCCCAGGCATGGCGACGATGCCGTACGAGATGCGTAGTCGCTCCGCGAGCAGCGGCGCGATCTCGAGCGCCCCCACGATCGGCACTCCCTCGATCTCGGCGAACTGCCCGCGCACCAGTCCGCGGATCGAATCGGGGACCTGATGAAGCCACGACGGATCGTGCCGGCGTGACGAGGAGCTCGCGGGGCCGAGCGACGGGCTCGACGGCGCTGCATCGGGGAGTCGCGGCGCGCTCTCGACGACGCCCGATTCACGCCGCGGCGCTTGGGGCGGCGGCTCCGAAGCGTCGGGCGGCAGCGGAGTGGGCGACGGGCTGCGAATCGTGTGCGGGGGGAGATCGAGCGAGGCTGCGTCGTCGATCGGGCCACCCCTCCGCTCGAGCGCCGGCGCGCTCGGCTTCGTGTCCGCGAACGCGGCGTGCGCGCGCGCGGCCGCGACGAAGCTGCGCGACGAAGCAAGGTCCGCGCTCGAGACCGACGCCACGGGGACATCGCGGCGCGTATGGACCTCGATGTCCTCGCCGTCGCCGAGGCTCGCCGTCAGGCTGCCGAGCTTCATCGCGTCGTCGTCGAGGACGAGCACCGGACGCAACCCGAGCTGCGGCCGTGCGCTCAAGGCACGCACGAGCGTCCGCCCCGTCTTCCCCGCGCCGAGCACCACGACGGGCACCCCCCACCACGGCTGACGCGCGAGGCGCTGCCGCATCAGCGCCCGCACGACGGGCAGGAGGAAGCACGCCAGCGCCCACTCGAGCGTGAGGATCGCGTGCATGCGCCACGGGATCGCCTCCCATCGAAACATCGCCACGAGCGCGATCGACGCGAAGACGAGCGTCACCGCCAGCGTCGTCGTCCGGATCTCGTCGGGGGGGCTCTGCGCGATCGGTCGATGCGAACCGAGCGCCGACAAGACGAGGACGCACAGCGCCAGCGCCGGAAACCCATAGTGCAAGAGCGACGGCGACACGTGGTGCGCCGCGACGTAGTCGCACCCCGCCACGACGGCGGCGATCGCGAGGCACGTCATCACGTCGCACAGGAAGAGCGACGCCGACGTGAGCACCGGGCTGCACGCCACGCTGAGCCCCGCGATGGCCGGGTTCTTCCGCGCGAGCGTCGCCAGATTCCGCGGCGTCCCCGCTTCATGCGTGAGCAGCACTTGCGCGCGCAGTGCGTTGGCCAGCGCGCGCTCGGTGCACGCCCCCCGCTTCACGAGGATTCGCCCGATCTGTCCGCCGCGCTCTTCTTGAATCTTGAGCGCCTTGCGCACGGCGGCCGGCGTGACGTCGCCGCTGCGAATCAGGATCTGGCAGATCTCGTTCTGTCGCTTCTTCCGCCGCGCGTAGTACGCGGGCGACTTCGCGGGCACGGCATCCCGCCTTGGCCCCTCTGCCCCTTCCGGCGGGGGAATGGCTTTCTTCGCGAAGAGCTGGTCTTCGACCATGACGAGGGGGATAGACACCGGCTAGGCGCGGAAGACAAGCCCTCTCCGGACCGACGGCTCTTGCGTACGCGCGAACGCGCTACTCCTCGACGAACTTTTGCAGCCGTTCGAGAACGTCGTCCCACTGCCGCGAGATCACGTCGAGGCACCGGCGCGCGTCCTCGAGCCTTCGAACCTCGAGCTCCCAGAGGCTCTCGCGCCCTTGTCGGGTTTCGCGGACGAGACCTGCGTCTTCCATCACGCGGAGATGCTTCGTGATCGCCTGACGGGTCACCTCGGCGCCGTCCGTGAGGCGCGCGATCGACATCGGCCCGTTCTTGCACAGGCTGCAGACGAGCCGCAGACGCGTCTCGTCTCCGAGCGCCGCGAAGATGGGAGCCGACTCCCCGAGCGACCTCGCGGCCGCGCTAGCCCGTTTGGCCAAGGTACTTCTCGATCAGCTTCACTTGCGCGCCCCACCCCTGCTCGTTGGCCGCGAACGCCTTTGCGCGACGCTCCAATGGGATTCGATCGAAGCCCGATTCGGTTACGGTCAGGAGGACGCCGTCCGTCCCCTCCTCCAACGTGAACGCGATGAGCGTCGTCGGTTCCTTTGCATAATCCACGTCGGGCTCGAGGGCGTACGGATGCCAGCGGAACGAGAAGAGGCGCTCGGGCACGATCTGCTCGATGCGCAGCTCGACCGCCTTCCCCTCGAAGGGTTCTTGGAGCTTCGCCACCTCGGCATCGACCGCGGTGGGAGCGATCGTGCCGCGCGTCACGGCGCCAGCGACGAACGGGCCGACGAACTTCATGCCGAACCAGCTCCCGAACTGCGACGAATCCGTGAGCGCACGCCAGACGCGGGCCCGGGGAGCGCGCAGCAGGATCTTCTTCTCGATGCGATCGGTCTCTGTGGCCATAGGCAACCTCCTGGTTGCCTATGTAGCCACACCCCGAGCGATACGCAACCTAAAGGTTGCCTATCTCCGTCGCTTCTCAGCGGCACCAATCGCTCGAGCGACAGCTCTCTTCGCACCCGCGACGCCGTCCGCCGCAGTCCGCTTCACGGTGGTCGATGCACACGCGCTCTTCGTCCTGGCAGCGACGATGACAGTCGCCACACTCACGCCGCGCGTAGTGGTCATGGGCGCACGCACCGAGGAGAACCGTCGAGAGCCCGAAGACCGCGAAGAGTGTTTTCATTCGCGCGAGCGTATCCCCGCCCCGGCGCTGAAATCGAGCGCGAACTCTAGCTCTTCGAGGGCCAATCGTTCCACGGCGGAGGCGGCGTGGCGCCCGTGAGAGTGCTCAAGAAGTCCGCGATGTTCTGGACCGTCTGCGTGCTCGCCGACTGTGGGAGCAGCGCGGGATCCACGTCGCCGACGAACCCGGTCTTGCCGCGCCCGCCCCCCTGGAGATGGAAGTTGATCACGTCGGGGAGCGTGGCGAACGTCCCGTTGTGACCATACGGAGCCGAGAGCCCGACGTTGCGCAGCGACGGCGTGCGGAAGGCGCCGAGGTCGGACGGTGAAGATGTGATCGTGAGCGGCTGCGGCGAACCATCGACGTAAGGACCGTCGAGGTCGAAGGGGTTCGCGAGGAGGATGGGAATGCCGTCGATGCGCCCACGATCCGGTGCAGCACCAGGCAACGCCGGAACGCCCAGGTTGTGGAACCCTTCGTCGGTGAACATCGGCCCGCTGTGGCAGGTCGCGCACCCGAGCTGGACGAACGATGCGAGCCCGCTCTTCTGAGCGTCGGTGAGCGCGTCGCTCTGGCCGCCGAGGAACGCGTCGAAGGGCGCCGGGCCTGCCGCGAGCTTCCGATCGTACGCCTCCATCGCCTTCCCCAGATTGGCCACGATGTCGTTGATCGTGACCTGATCGACGGGCGCCATCTGATCCCACGCCGGCTGCCCCGGCATCCCGGCGGCCGGGAAGCGCGTGGCGTCGCTGAGATCAGGGAGCGTGCTGAACGCGGCCGCATACTCCGCGGAGAAAGACTCCACGAGACGATGCGCCACTCCGAGTCGCGTGAACCCCATCTCGAGCGGGTTCTCCATGGCGAAGAGCGGCTGCGACCAGAGCGAGTCGGCGCGCCCATCCCAAAAGAAGCTGTGCGTGAGGCGGGCGGCGTTGAACAAGGTTGGACTGTTTCGCACGCCGGTGGAGAGGCCGACGCTCGTCGTCTTCTCGTCGTCGAAGTAGTCCTCGGGCGCGTGGCAGGTCTCGCATCGAACGTTCTGGTTCGAGGAGAACCGCGCGTCGAAGAACACGAGAAACCCGAGGTGCGCCGCGTCCACGTCGTCAGCGTGGTCGTTCGCAGGCGACGGCGGAAGATCGGCCGGGAGGACCATCGCCTTCACCATCGTGCACTGCGAAGCCGAGAGCCCCGCGGCGAGGTCGCACTCGTCTGGCGGCGGCGCCGACGACGAGCACGCCGCAGCCGCCGCGCAAAGGAGCGCGAGCCCGACACCGGCCGCGAGACCGTGATGGCTAGTTGCCGTCATCACCGCTTCCACTGTCGTCGTCCCCGCTCGCACCGCCGTCCTCGTTCCCGTCGGGCCCGGTGCCGGTGAAATCGTAGCAGACCGTGTCGTCGAAGCCGGTCGGCGCGGCGACGTGCTCGGTGAACCCGACGTTGTCGAACGTGCGCACGTCGAGGTACGGCGAGTCTTCGAGGATGTAGCGCTTGCCGGTCTCCACCCAGTAGTTCACCTGGAGCTCTTCGCGCTCGGCGGTCGAGTGATAGAAGACCTGTCCGAAGCCGACCGCCGCCTCCGCCATCGTGAGCGGCGTCCCCGCGAAGTTGTTGCACAGGCGCTGCTGGCCGTTGACCAGCATGATCACCTGATCGCGCTTGATGTAGAGGTCGTAGCGCGTGCGCGGCGCGAGCAGCTGCTGGTCGTCGAGGATGGCGGCTACCGGGTTGCCGTTCTTGTCCATCTGCCGGAACCACGACGACGGACCGATGTTCGGGTCATAGAACGCCGGATCGGGATTGATGACGTTGTCGCGACCGAGGTCCCCGGGCGCGTTCATCATCACGCGCACTTCGGTCTCCGGGTTCTGGTTGTTCGGCGGCAGCGTGAAGGGCCAGCCGTTGCGCGGGAAGAGTTGGAAGCAGTTCCACCCTTCCATGCTCGGGTTGAGCCCGTCGTCGTCCATGAACGCAGGCGTCTGGATGATGTTCCCGAGGAAGTTCCCCTGAGCGTCGAACGTCTGGCCGAGCGCCGACGCGCCGCACATGAAGAACCACCAATAGCGGCGCCCGGTGGCGTCGGTCTGCGCTTCGAACGTGACGTGCAGGTAGTCCGTGCTCGACAGCTGCGCGGGGAGCTTCGGGATGGCGGTGTTGCTCGACATCACGTCCTGCTCCCAGTCGCCGAGCACGAAGCGGAGCTGTCCGCGATCGATGTACATCTGCGAGTTGGCGGCGTCGTACGTGAAGAAGTTCCACTTGGAGTTCTGATAGAGCATCGAGAACTGCGAGCGGTCGACGCCGTCCGACACGTTTTTCACGAACTTCGGCTGGTCCGTGGGGTCGCTGAAGTCGTCGAAGAACGTCTGCGTGGGAGCGGGCG